>Ga0193751_1000295_pt1 | contig 41996 bp, 50 predicted proteins | sample L1c2metaG_FD_143050 | JGI IMG/M metagenome (GOLD analysis project Ga0193751, IMG submission 143050) | Soil microbial communities from a riparian zone of the East river system, Colorado, United States - L1c2 | ecosystem: Environmental > Terrestrial > Soil > Riparian zone | place: USA: East River...
GACGACGGCGCGGCCGACACGACGATCAAGGTCGGCTGGGACGATTGGCAGCAGCTCGCCGCCGGCCAGCTCGACGGGATGACCGCCTTCATGATGGGCAAATTGAAGGTCGAAGGCGACATGTCGAACGCGATGCAGCTGCAGGGGGTGCTGGCGAAGCTCAAGGACTGACCTTCGCTTGAGCAAGCGCCGCCACCTTTCTATGGGCGGCGCATGCAGAAGATCTATCCCAATGCCGAAGCCGCGCTCGAGGGGCTCTTGCGCGATGGCATGACCATCGCTGCCGGCGGGTTCGGGCTTTGTGGAATTCCGGAGCGGCTGATCGACGCGATCCAGGCGTCGGGGGTCAAGGACCTCACCATCGCGTCAAACAATGCCGGGATCGACAATGAAGGCCTGGGAAAGCTGCTGCGCACCCGGCAGGTGAAGAAGATGATCTCGTCCTACGTCGGCGAGAACAAGGAGTTCGAGCGGCAATTCCTGGCGGGGGAGCTCGAGGTTGAATTCTGCCCGCAAGGCACGCTTGCCGAACGGATGCGCGCGGGCGGGGCAGGGATCCCGGGCTTCTATACCAAGACCGGCGTCGGCACCCAGGTCGCCGAGGGGAAAGAGGTCAAGAGTTTCGACGGCGAGGATTATATCCTCGAGCGCGGCATCCGCGCGGACTTGAGCGTGATCAAGGGCTGGAAAGCGGACGAAAGCGGCAACCTCATGTTCCGCAAGACCGCGCGCAATTTCAATTTGCCGGCGGCGACCTGCGGCAAAATGTGCGTCGCCGAGGTCGAGGAGATCGTGCCGGTCGGCAGCCTCGACCCCGACTGCATCCACTTGCCCTCGATCTATGTGAACCGCCTGATCCTCGGCGCGCCCTATGATAAGAAGATCGAGTTCAAGACCGTGCGCGAGCGGGAGACGGCATGATGGCCACGCAGGTTGAGACCAGGGGCTGGACCCGCGAACAGATGGCCCAGCGCGCGGCGAAGGAGTTGCGCGACGGCTTCTACGTCAACCTCGGCATCGGCATCCCGACGCTGGTCGCGAATTATGTGCCCAAAGCCATGACGGTGACGCTGCAGAGCGAGAACGGGATGCTCGGCATTGGCCCGTTCCCTTATGAGGACGAGGTCGATCCCGACCTGATCAATGCCGGCAAGCAGACGATCAGCGAGCTTCCCCAGTCGAGCTATTTCGATTCCGCCCAAAGCTTCGCGATGATCCGCGGCGGCCACGTTGATCTTGCCGTGCTCGGGGGGATGGAGGTCAGTCAGGACGGCGATCTCGCCAACTGGATGGTCCCCGGCAAGATGATCAAGGGCATGGGCGGGGCGATGGACCTCGTCGCCGGGGTCCAGAAGATCATCGTCGTGATGGAGCATGTGTCCAAGAACGGCGACCCCAAGTTCATCCCCGAATGCACGCTTCCCCTCACGGGCAAGAACGTGGTCGACATGATCATCACCGACCTCGCCGTGTTCCAGCGCGAGGAGCACGGCCATCCGTTCAAGTTGATCGAATTGGCGCCGGGCGTGACGCGCGACGAAGTGCGCGAGAAAACGACGGCGCGATACGTGGAATGACCTGGCGGCACACCAAGGAGACGGCGCTCACCGCCGCGCTGCTGGCGGTGCTGATCCTGCTCTACATCCAGATAGACTATTATCTCCGGCATTCCGCCGGATAAGCGCGCCCGGCTCTATCGCGTCGGCGCAAAGCGGATCCAGGTAGTCTGGACGATCGGCGCGGCGATGTTCACGGCGGACGGCGCCCGCTGCGGGTTGCTGGTCAGCTGCTTGCAGCCGAGCGCATCGAGCACCTTCGGATGGACTGGGCCGACGGCCGTGCAGCCATCGGGCTGGCCGTTCGCCCCGACCAGATAAGCGAATTTGACGTCGATCGGCTGGGTCGAGTCGTCGGGTAGCTTGCTGAGGTTGATTTCGATGTCCGGGCCAGCTTCCAATTGCGCCCAATTGTCGGGATCGAGCGCCCAGGTCACCTTGCTGCGATAGGTCCCGTAAACCGGCGCTCCGTTGGCATCGAGGGCCGGTGCGAAGCGGGCCTTGCGTATGGCGACCGCGCAAGCTTTCCGGTCGAGAGTGTCGGATCCGCTCGAGCTGATGATCGCGCAATTCGCGGCTTTCCCGCGCGGGTCGACGAGCAATTCGAACGTGGTCACGCCTTGCTGACGCCGTTCGAACGCCCTGACCGGATAATCATCCATCTCGAACCACGGCAAAGGCGTCGTCGGGGTCGCCGCCATTACGCCGCTCAACATCAGCGAAACCAAGCCACTCATCCTCGCCTCCTTCGCCAGCAAACCTGGGCAGACTCCAAACATATAGGCGAGCGCGCCGGCCAAGGCCACGCCGGCGCCTGTTGTTCGATCTCGGCGAACCGCCTATCTCGCCCCCGAACCGCATCAAGGTGTACGCATGACGCAATTTGACGACCGCGAACGGGCATTCGAAGCGAAGTTCGCGCATGACGAGGAAATGAGGTTCCGCATCGTCGCCCGGCGCAATCGTCTGCTCGGCCAATGGGCCGCGAGGCAGATGGGCCTCACTGAGTCCGAGGCGGAATCCTACGCGAAAGACGTCATTCGTTCGGACTTCGAGGAAGCGGGCGACCATGATGTCGTCCGCAAGGTGCTCGGCGACCTCACGGCCGCCGGCGTCGATTGCGACGAGGACCAGGTGCAGGAGGTGCTGCGCAACAAGGAAATCGATGCTCGGCGCCAGATCATCGAGGCGACGAACCTATAATGCCCATGGCCGCCAGCGAGATCGAGCGCATGATCAAGGAGGCGATGCCCGACGCCGAAGTAACGATCCGCGATCTTGCCGGCGATGGCGACCATTATGCGGCGCGCGTGGTCAGCCGCTCGTTCGACGGGATGAGCCGGATCCGCCAGCATCAGGCCGTCTATGCCGCCCTCGGGGGACGAGTAGGGGGAGAGCTTCACGCACTGCAGCTCGAGACGGCAGTGCCGCAAACGGAGAATGAGCAGTGACCGACCCCAAGACTCGCATCGCCGAGATCGTCAAATCGAACGACGTCGTGCTGTTCATGAAGGGCACGGCCCTGTTCCCGCAATGCGGATTTTCAAGCCGCGCGATCGCGATCCTCGACCGGCTCGGCGCCCAGTACGAAACGGTCGACGTCCTCGCCGATCCGGAGATCCGACAGGGCATCAAGGATCATAGCGAGTGGCCGACCATCCCCCAGCTATACGTGCACGGGGAGTTCGTCGGCGGGTCCGACATCATGATGGAAATGTTCGAGAGCGGCGAGCTTCAGCGGCTTCTCGAGGCAGAAGCCTGAAACGAGGAAGGGACGGTGCAGCGGGACCAGAGAACCTGCTGAACCGTCCCTTCGTGTTGGCGTGGAACCAAGTGGACGCCAGAATAGTAGCAATGGGCGTGCCAAATGAAGGAAGTGGCGAATTTTCGCCATTTTCTCTCGCAAGCGGAGAAGGGTCGCAGGCCTTTGCGTAAAATTTTCCGACAGAGGAACACTCGCTTCCAGGCTCCCCGCATGCTGCGGTGCGTTTTACGGCCTGTGACCAAGTGAGCCGCGTCGAACCCTTGCGCTCAGGTGGGCCAAAGCTGTTTTGCGACCTGACCCAGAGCTGGTCGGACGTTGGCGGCGGCGTGCGCACCTATTTGCTGCACAAGCGCCGCCACATCCTCGAAGCGACCCCGCACCGCCATTTGATGATCATCCCGGGGCCGCACGATGACATCGCCGAAGACGAGCGCGCGGTGACGGTGACGATCCGCTCTCCGCATGTGCCGGGGAGCCCGCATTACCGGCTGATGCTGCGCAACGGCGCAGTGCGAGAGGCGCTTGCGCGCTACCGTCCCGACCTCATCGAGTGCCAGGACGCCTACAATTTGCCGTGGGCGGCGATCGGACATCGCAAGCGCCATCCCGAGACGGCGCTGATCGCGGCCTACATGACCGATTTCCCGACGGTCTATGTCGAGCGGCCCTTTGCCAAGGTGATGGGCAAGCCGCTCGCCAACCTGTGCGGCCGCATCTGTTACCGCTATTGCGGAATGCTCTACCGGCGCTTCGACAGCGTCTTCTCGCTGAGCGAGAACGGCGGCGCGGCAAAGCTCCGCAGCCTCGGGATCGAGGATGTCGACATAGTCCCGCTCGGCGTCGAGGTCGGCGAGTTCGGCCGCAACCGCCGCGACCCGAAATTGCGCGCCGAGCTCGGACTGGCCGACGATCAGCCGCTCCTGATTTATGTCGGCCGGCTCGATGGCGAGAAGAAGCCGGATGTCGTGGTCGACGCCTTCCGCCGGCTCCCTGAAGCGCTCGGAGCGAAGCTCGCCTTGCTCGGTGAAGGCCCGCTCCGCCAGGACATTGCCGCGCTCGGCGACCAACGGATCATCATGCCGGGCTACGTCAAGGATCGCGCCGAGCTCGCGCGCTGGCTGGCCAGCGCCGATGTCTATGTGTCGGGAATGGCCGATGAGACATTCGGCGTTTCGATCGTCGAGGCCCAGGCGTCGGGGCTGCCGGTGGTCGGAGTCGCCGCCGGCGCGATGCTCGACCGCGTGACCAACGAGGTCGGCCGGCTCGGACCGGTCGGCAGTACTGAGGCGATGGCAAGGAACATTCTGGCGCTATGGCATTCGGACCGCCAGCGGATGTCCGAGCAGGCGCGCGCGCACGCCCTGCAATATGGCTGGGAACGCAGCATGGAGACTCTGTTCGGCCATCTCTATCCGGCGGCGTTCGCGCGGCGCGGCGCGCAGAGCGTCCAGGCCCCAGCGGCGCCGCCGCTTGCCGCCTGACGGTTCAACGCGCATTCACTCGGCTTGCCTGAGACACACCGATCGCTAATCCGGGAGTGGCTGTTCAATGATTCCGTTGTTTGCGTTGGCCATGATCGCCGCGGAGCCGCCGGCGGCCGCCGAAGCGCCCAATGCGCTTTCGCCCGAAATGGAAAAGCTGCTGGAGGACTGCAGCGCACACAAGTTCGAAACGACAATCGACGTTACGGTCGAAGGCAAGCCCAAGAAGTCGAAGGTCAAACTGTGCGGCAAGCCGGGGCAGAGCGATGCCGCCTGGATTGGCACGCTCAAAGACGCGATCGAACAAACCGCCGCCAACGACCGCATGCCTGGATCGGTCCGGGCGCAGATCATCACCGCGTTGAGCAACGAGATTACGCGGCTGAGCACGCAAGCCGCCGCAGCGTCGGCGCCGGCGATCGTGCCTTTGCCGGCACCCGCGACGACGAAGGCGGTCGTTCCGTTGCCGCCCCCTCAGCCGGCGCAGTCGACGAATGAGCTCAGTGGCTATTCGACCTACCAGCCGTTGCCGCCGCCGCTCCCAGCTCCGGTCGCGGTGCTGCCGGGGGCGACGTCGTCGGCAAGGCCCGTTCGGCTGTTGCCAAAGCCGAGGATGACGATTGCCTGCTTCACCCCGGGCGACGTTGCCGGGGAAGGTCCCTGCACTTCATTCGATCGCGACACGATGCTGGTCGTCCGCGCCGGCGAGAACTTGCCGGCCGGCACGAGCCTGCGCTTCGTCCGCAGCGGCGAGAGCCGCGCCGACGTCGTCCTTGCCCAGCTCGCGCGCGGCAAATCGGCGCGCTTCGTGTTGCCCCCCGAGGTTTGCAGTCACGTCGTCGGCGGCAACCTCGAAATCCGCATCGTGCGGAGCGCGCCGGGAGTCGGGCCCGAAGGCCAGGTCGTCGGGTCGGAGGGACCCTACAACCTGCGCTGCTAGGCGGGGATTTTTGCCAAGCGGGCAGCGCTCGTGGCACAGGCCCGGCCGTGGACGCGCCTTACGCCAAGCTGGAGCAGCTCGAGCCGGGGATTGCGCGCGTGCTCGCGCACAATCCGTCGGCGTTCACTTACTATGGGACGCAGAGCTATCTGATCGGTGACAAGGAGGTCGCGGTCGTCGATCCGGGCCCGGATTTGGCCGAGCATCTCGAGGCGTTGGAACAGGCGATCGGGGGACGGCGCGTGGCGGCGATCATGTGCACCCATACGCATCGCGATCACAGTCCGGCGGCCAAGCCGCTGGCCCAAGCCACCGGCGCGCCGATCATCGGCTGCGCAGCGCTCGCGCTGGAGACGGTCGGCCCGCGCGCCGATGCCGCGTTCGACGGGGATTATGCGCCGGATCAGACGTTGGAGGACGGCGAGACGGTCGAGGTCGACGACAAGCTAATCGCCGCCGTGGCGACGCCGGGACACACGTCGAACCATCTGTGCTTCGGTTATGAAGGCGCGCTGTTCACCGGCGACCACGTCATGGGCTGGTCGACCACGGTGGTTGTCCCGCCCGATGGCGAGATGGCCACCTACATGGCAAGCCTCGATAAGCTCAGGGAGCGCGCCGACCGTATCTATTATCCGGCGCACGGGCCGCCGGTGACCAACCCGCAGCAATATGTGCGCGGGCTGATGGGCCACCGGATGCAGCGCGAACGGCAGATTCTGAAGCTCGTCGGCGAACGGCCGCGCGCGATTCCCGATATTGTCGCTAACGCCTATCCCGGCCTCGACCCGAGGCTCGTGACCGCCGCGGGCGGATCGGTGCTCGCGCACCTCGTGGACCTCGAGAAGCGCGGGCTCGTTGAACGGGAGGGAGACGCATGGACAGCAGCCGCCTGAACAAGCCTTTGGCAATCCTGGCGATTGCCGTGGCACTGGTGCTGGGCGTGGTGGTCGGCACGACGACAGGCATCGCCGACCGCATCTTCGGACCCAATCCCAAGACGATCGCGACGGCGAGCCTCGAATCGATGCGCGCCCAAAACCGGCTGATTGCGTTTGTCGCGCGCTATGTGTCAGTCGTCACGTCCAGCCAATCGGAGCTTGGAGGATTGGTCAGCAGCGAGCGGACGCTCGTCCTTCCCGGCGATGTCCGTTACGAGCTCGACCTGTCGAAGCTCCAGGCCAGTGACGTGACCTGGGACGGGTCGAGCCATGTTCTGCGTGTCCGCTTGCCTGAGATCGAGGTCGCCGGTCCTGATGTCGATCTCGCGCAGCTTCGCGAATATGGCGGAGGCGGAGTGCTGAGCAGGCTGATCGACGCCGACAAAGCGCTGGATTCCACCAATCGGGCGCGAGCCGTATCGGATTTGCGGGGCCAGGCGATGGCTGGAGTCCCGATGAACCTTGCACGGCAATCGGCCAGGCAGGCGATCGAACGCAGCTTCGCGATGCCACTCTACGCCGCGGGCTTCAAGGACGTGAAAGTGGTTGCACGCTTCCCGACCGAAGGGGCGGACGAGCCTAGCTACATGGACCTTTCGACCCCATATGAGGAGGCGATCAAGGAGGCGGAGCGCCGCCGCGCGGCCGAGGCACGGAAATGACGGTTCAGACCAGCAGCCTCAAAGGGCTCGACCTCCTCAATGAGATCGAGCGGCTTAAAGCTGAACGCAATGCGGTGATCCTCGCGCATTATTACCAGAAGCCGGAAATCCAGGACCTGGCGGACTTCGTCGGCGATAGCTTGGATCTGTCGCGCAAGGCCGCCGCAACCGATGCGGAGGTGATTGCCTTCTGCGGCGTTCGGTTCATGGCCGAGACCGCCAAGATCCTCTCCCCCGAGAAGATGGTGATTCTGCCCGACATGGATGCCGGCTGTTCACTTGAGGACAGCTGCCCGCCCGACCAATTCAGGGCGTTCCGCGAGGCGCACCCCGACCATATCGCGCTGACCTACATCAACTGCTCGGCGGCAGTGAAAGCCTTGAGCGACATCATCGTCACGTCATCGAGCGCGCAGATCATCCTCGACCAGATCCCCAGGGACCAAAAGATCATCTTCGGGCCCGACCGGCATTTGGGCGGCTATCTTGCGCGCAAGACCGGGCGCGAGATGCTGCTGTGGCCCGGCATCTGCATCGTCCACCAGGCGTTTTCGGAAACCGAGCTGCTCAAATTGAAAGCCGAGCATCCGGACGCTCCGGTCGCGGCGCACCCTGAATGCCCGCCGCACATTATCGAGCACGCCGACCATGTCGGAAGCACCCGCTCGATCCTCGATTTCGCTTTGAGCTCGCCAGCCGACACGATCCTGGTCGCAACCGAGCCGCACATCATTCATCAGATGGAGAAGGCGGCGCCGGACAAGACTTTCATTGGCGTGCCCGGCGGCGATGGCAACTGCAATTGCAACATGTGTCCGTACATGGCGCTGAACACGCTCGAGAAGCTCTATTTCGCGCTCAGGGACCTCGAACCGAGGATCGAGCTTACGGACGCTGTCATGGCCCAGGCCCGCGTGCCCCTCGAGCGCATGCTCGAAATGGCGGGACGGACCGTTGGCCAAGGTGACGTCGGAATGCCGATCATCGACCATCCGCAAGACATCGATCCCGCGATCAGCGGCGATTGAGCGGGGGCCCGCCGGAGCGGGCCCCGCGCGAAATTAAAAGTTGTTGCCGGTTTGGGCGCCGGACGCCGAAGCGTCCTGGCCGTTCGCCATGCCGCTCTTCGGCGCAGGGACTTCGACCGTCTTGCAAATCTTGGGCGCGGAGCCGAGGCGCGAGCCGGTCGTTTCTTCGAGATCGACGCGCTGGCAGACGACTTTCTTCACCGTCTGCGGCTTGGCCACCGGCGTGGACTGCGCCGCCGGAGCCGTCTGGGCCACGGCCGGGACACTCATCGCACCGCAAATCGCAAGCGCGACCAGGGACTTGTACATCAGTGACTCCTGATTCGGGTGAGCGGGCGGATAAAGCAGAAATCAACTCTGCCGCCTAGAGCGATTCGATGAGCTGAATTACTAACCTGTGTTATGTTTCGCTACCTAGACGCCAAACGTGATCAATCCTAGCTGGCGCGCTTCGACCGGGGTGCTGAGCGATGAGCATCGGACGTGTGATCATGTTCGCCAGCCTGGCGCTTTTCACAGCCGCGCCGGCGGGATCCGCGCAGCCCTCGCGGCCGCTGCTTGCGACTGAATTCCCCGCGCGCGCGCTGGCCGCGCACAATGGCGCGCGGACCGAGGCGGGCGTGCCTCCGCTCGAGTGGGATAATGCGCTTGGCACCCAGGCCGCGGCCTGGGCCCAGCAAATGGCGTTCACGAATGTGTTCGAACATTCCGACCGCAAGGCGCGCCGCGGCATTGGCGAGAATTTGTGGTTTGGAACCCACGGCGCATTTGCCGTCGAATCCATGGTCGGCTCGTGGCTGTCGGAGAAGCGAATGTTCGCGCCCGGAGTCTTTCCGGCGGTCAGCCGCACCGGCAACTGGATCGACGTCGCCCACAGTTCCCAGGTGATCTGGCCGACGACGACGAAGCTGGGCTGCACGCTCGCTTCTAATGGCCGGACCGATTATCTCGTCTGCCGCTACGCTCCGGCGGGCAATATCGATGGACGGCAAGTTCCTTAAGGCCGAGCGCAAAGCGCCGTTTCCCGCTCACGCTTCGCCGTTATCGCCTTGAGGCGGGAAACCTGCGCGCGCCACAGTCGTTGACAGGGCGAAACGGAGGAAGACTGCATGCGCAATCTCTCGAAAATCGCGATGGCCGCAGCGCTTGCGGCCACAACCGCAACCTCGGTGACGGTCACAGCCAATGCGACGACCCGCCACCGCCATCATTATTACAGCCATACTGCCTACCGGCATAAGGTCTGCCGCCGCTCGCCGGCCACGACTGGAACCGTGGTCGGTGGTGTCGCCGGAGCCGTCGCCGGACCGAGCATTGTGGGCCACGGCCTGCTCGGCGCGGTGGTTGGAGGTGTGGGCGGCGCAGTCGCCGGCGGCGCGGTCGACCGCAGCATGACCGCGCACTATCGCTGCTACTACACCCGTTAAGCGCTGACGCGGGCGGCCGATGCCCGCTTACGCGCAGCATCAGGGAATCGTGCGACCGCGGGAGCGCATGGCCGCGCTCGTCGCGGTCGCACTTGTCCAGCTCATTCTCGGGTTCGTGCTCGTCTCGGGCTTCCGGGTCCAGTTCAGCCGGACTGCCGAGGTTGTGCAGCGGCTGGTGGAGATTGCGCTGCCGCGCGCTCCGCCACCTATGCCGCCGCCCACGCCAAAGCCCCGGGTGATGCGCCAGGCGTCCCCGGCGCCCAAAGCCGAGCCCAAACCGCTCGGAGGCTCGCCTGGGCCGCGACCGACGCACGCGCCGCCGTCGGTCGCGCCGATCGTCGCTATTCGGCCGTCCGTCGCTCCGTCCGGCGGCGGCACAGGCTCCGGTCCGGCGCTCGGCAGCGGCGCCGGCGGAGGAACGGGCGGCGAGGGCTATGGCGCGGACGAAGGCGGCACCGATCTCGAGAAGATCGCTGGCGACATCCTTCCTTCGGACTATCCGAAATACCTGGGTAATGCCGGCATCGGCGGTCGGGTCAGCGTCACCTTCACGGTTGAAACCAACGGGCGCGTCACCGGCTGCAGGGTCACGCGCTCGAGTGGCGTCCCCGAGCTCGACGCCCTAACCTGCCGCCTGATGGAGCAGCGCTTCCGCTTTCGGTCGAGCACCGATCGCTACGGCCGGCCGATCCGTGATGAGGTCGACTGGGACCATGACTGGATTGCTCCGCGCGAACGCTAGCTGCGTCTGGTCACCTCACCCTCGATCGTCCGCGTGCCGGGGTGATGTTTGTCGAGGTGGCGCTTGATGATCCGCAGATTGTAGGTGTTCGAGCGGAACAGGAGAGTCGGGATGACGCCGACCACCGGAACGACCGAGAAGAGCCCCAGCAACCAGTTGATCCCGACGTTGCCGGTCATCCGCGCCATCTGCCACTTGGACATGCCGAGATTGCGGGCTTCCCAGACGATGTAGGCGCCGAGGGCTGCCGCAGCGATGTCGCCGACCACCGGGACCACGTCGAGGATGGCGTCAAGACCGACCGGCCGCCTGGTCCCGGGGATCACGAACAGCCGCTCGAGGATGCGCTCCATGGCTTCGACCCGCTTGCGGACCGATGCCGGATCCGTTCTGAGGTGGGTGAACGGAAGTTTCGCGTCCTCGGGAATCGGCACGTCAGTCTCCAGACTTGGTCTCGAGTCCGGTGAGCGTGTGACGGGCGAAGCGGTTCCCGGCGAAGCCCTGGATTCGGTTCGACACCAGCGACCAGCGCACCGGGGCGGCGATCGGGATGAACAGCTGCGCGTCGTCGATGCGCCCTGCGGCCTGGCCGAGCAGGGCATAGCGTTGGGCCGGGACCAAAGATTCGCGTGCGGCTTCGAGCAATTTGTCGATTTCGGGGTCGCAGACGGCCGTCGCCTCACAGCGGAAGCGGCGCACGAACCAGGCCGGCGAGGACGACGGGGCGACCTCATCGATGACGAGGAAGTCGGCGGCCGCCGGGCTCGATGCACGTTCGACGCTGAACCCAAGCGCACCCCAGTCACGTTGCAGCTCCTGCAGCAGGAGGTCGGCGCCGGGGCCCTGCGGAAGCGCGATCCGGATCGTCGTCTTCCTTGTCTTGCCGAACAACCGCCCCGCCTGTGCCTGGAGCGCCGGGCGGCGCTGGTCGATCGGGGTTCCGAACCATGCCGGAGCGACCGGCGTCGGCATGCCGTCTAGGCCCGGCTCGAGCACCATCGCGCGCGCCGCAAGGCCGGGCACGCCAAGCGCGCCGACCAGCGCCTCGCGGTCGATCGCTTCGCTCAGCAGCCGCCGAGCGTCCGCGTTCCCGAGCGGACCGCTTGAGCCGGTCGGAACCAGCCCGAACAGACCGGACGCCGGGTCGAAACGCAGGCTTCCGCGCGGAAGCCTGCCGTGCTGCGCGAACGGCAGGTCGGCAAAGGTGCCCCCGAGCACGAGGTCGGTATCTCCGGAAACAAAGCCGCCGATGGCATCTCGAGCGCCGGCTCCGCTCAGCAGCACTTCCTCGTGGGTGGTCGTTTCCTCGTCGGGAGCGCTGACTTCCCGAGTCAGGCGCAGCTCGCCCTTCGAGCCGCGCGTGGATGCGAGCTGGAACGGGCCCGTGCCGTAGCCGCCGCGCACGACGCCGAGCTCCGGCTGCGCGAACAAAGCCAGCAGGTTGGGCCGCGGCGCGGCGAGGCGGACCTCGATCACACGGTCGGTCATGGCGACGATGTCGTCGACCGCGCCCAGCGGGTCCTTAAGCGGGTTCCTGCTGCGCGGCGCGAAATCGCGATTGAGGATCCGCGCAACCTGTTGCGCGGTGACTTTGCGCCCGTCGGGCCACTGGGTCGCGGCGACGCGGAAAATGTAGCTCAGGCCATCGTCGCTAACGTTCCAGCGCTCGGCGAGGCCGCCGACGATATTGCCGCCCGGGTCGAACTGGACGAGGCCTTGGGCGACGTTCTCGGCGAGGACGGCGTCGGAGGTCGAGAGCGGGCCCTGCGCAGGGTCGCGCATCCTCGGCTCGCCGCCGATCACCACGACCTTGGCCGAGCCTTCGGGCTTCTGCCGGCATGCCGAAGGACCAATCGCCAAAGCGGCGATCAGGGTGAGCGCAAGGAAGAAGCGCGGCATCGGCGCGTGGTTTAGCCGCAAGGGCTCATTCAGCAAGCGTCTGGATAAATCGGCTAAGCTGTATTACGGGGCTAAGTCAGTGGCGACTCCGCAGGATCAGGCCAGGGTGGCGGACAGGCACGGAATCTGGAGTCGCGGAGGAACGCCGGTCGAGGAGCTTCCGGACCCGTTCGCGCCCCCGCAGCCTCCGCCCGACCAGGCTCTTCCGGAGGTGCAAGAGCTGCAGCCTCCGAAGCGCCGCCGCTGGGTCGCCTGGTTCTACGGCATTTCGGCCCTCATTCTCCTGACATTGCTGTGGCTGGTCGTCACCGCGCCTTTGTCGCGCGCGCTCGAGCCGCTCGACGATCCTGCGCTGCTCATGCTGAGTGCCGACGGCCACCCGATCGCTCGGCGCGGCGCGATCAAGGAATCGCCGGTCGACGTCGCCAAATTGAATCCGCTCACGCCCGCGGCGTTCGTGGCGATCGAGGACCGCCGCTTCTACCACCACTGGGGGATCGACCCGCGCGGGATCGGCCGGGCGATGCTCGCCGACATGCGCGGCGGCGGCGTCCGGCAGGGCGGCTCGACCATCACGCAGCAGCTCGCCAAGACCAATTTCCTGTCGAGCGACCGGACCATCAAGCGCAAGGCGCAGGAGGTGATCATCGCCTTCTGGCTCGAGGCCTGGCTGACCAAACAGGAAATCCTGTCGCGCTACCTCTCGAGCGTCTATTTCGGCGATGGCGTCTATGGGTTGCGCGCGGCGGCTCACCATTATTTCAATCGCGATCCCGAGAAGCTCAACCTCGCCCAGTCGGCGATGCTCGCCGGGCTTGTCCAGGCGCCGTCGCGGCTTGCTCCGACGCACAATCTTGGCGCCGCGCAACAGCGCAGCCGGCTGGTGCTCGGAGCGATGGCCGACACCAACGTGATCAGTGCTGGCCGGGCGCGCTGGGTCATCCCAGCTCGGCCCGTCGGGATCAGCTCAAAGGTCCCGACCGGAACCTATTTCGCGGACTGGGTCGCGCCTTATGCGCAAAAGGCGTTCGATTCCGATTTCGGCGAAGTGAGAGTGAGGACGACGCTTGACGCCGACCTGCAGCGCCTCGCGGTGCGCGCGATCGGCCGGGCGCCGATCGGCAAGGCGCAAGCGGCATTGGTCGCAATGCGGCCCGATGGGCAAGTCGTCGCGATGGTCGGCGGCAAAAACTACCAGGATTCGCCGTTCAACCGCGTCACCCAGGCGCGGCGCCAGCCGGGCTCGGCATTCAAGCTGTTTGTCTATCTTGCCGCCCTGCGCTCGGGCTGGACACCGGACAGCGTGATCGAGGACTCGCCGGTCACGATCGACGGCTGGACGCCGGTCAACAGCGACCGCGTCTACCGCGGGAAAATCACCCTGCGCGAGGCGTTTGCGCGGTCGAGCAATGCCGCCACCGTGCGGCTGTCGCAGGAGGTCGGACGGTCAAATGTCATCCGCGCGGCGCGCGACCTCGGGATCTCGACGCCGCTGCCCGACAAGCCGAGTCTCGCGCTCGGAACCGCCGGCGTCAGCCTGCTCGAGCTGACATCGGCCTATGCGGCGGTCGCGAGCGGTCGTTATCCGATCGTCGCGCGCGGGCTTCCCGAGGCCCAGCCTGATGAAGGCTTCGCGAGCTTTTTCCGGCGCAGCGGAGCGCTCGACCGGGGGCGCGACTGGGCGCCGATGCTCGACCTCTTATACGCCGCCGCAAACAACGGCACCGGCCGCCGGGCCGCCCTCGCCGTGCCGACCTTTGGCAAGACCGGCACGACCCAGGAGAACCGCGACGCCTTGTTCATCGGCTTTGCCGGCAATCTCGTCGTCGGCGTGTGGGTCGGGCGCGACGATTATGCGTCGCTCGGCAAGGTCAGCGGGGGAACCGTGCCGGCGGAGATCTGGCGCAACTTCATGCTGTCGGCGCTGGCCATTGACCGCCAACGCGGGCCGCAGCTTCCGATCCAGTTCGGGGCGCCTGAGCGCCGCGAGGACCAGCGTCAGGAGCTTAAGAGCCCACTCCCGCCCGACTGAAGTAACGCCACCAAGCCACTACGCGAGCTTGCCAAGCGGATCGACGAGCTGCTCTCGGAGCGGTGACATTAGCAAAAGTTAATGCGCAACCCGACGATTTTAAGAATTTCTCAACCTCAAAGGGCGAAAAGTCCGGCTCAGCCTACGCGGATTGCGTTGCGCAGGTCTGGGGAATTTTCCCGTTGCATGAGCCTGATGGGAGACCAGAGATGGCCAAGTTTGTGAAGCTGCTGAAGAACACGAAGGGCGCGACCGCCATCGAATATGGTCTGATCGCGGCTCTTATCGCGGTTGCGGCGATTGGGGCGATGCAGGGCATCGGCAACAAGCTCAACACGACGTTCAACAACGTGTCGAACTCGCTCAACTAAGACGTTCTTCCTTCAAGGATTGGCGGCGGTGCCGAAGGCGCCGCCGCTTTTCTTTGTAACGATCAGCGCTGCGGCTGCGCCGGCTGCGGCACGTTCGGCTCGATCGGGATCGTCGTGGTTGTCGTCGGCGCATAGAGCGGAGCGTTGGACGGGACGACGGTCGGGTGTGTCCCGACGCGGTGCACGATATGCGGCGTGACGACGATATAGAGCTCGGTCTTGGTGCGGATGTCGCTGTCCTTCCGGAACGCCTGGCCGAGGATCGGGATATCACCGAGCAGCGGGACCTTCTGCCGGGTCGTGATGTTCGTGTCCTGGGTCAGGCCGCCGATCACGAACGAATCGCCGTCACGGACGGTCGCCGAGGTCTCAGCTTCGCGCTGGCTGATCGTCGGATAGCCTTGCTGGAAGCCGGTTACGCTCGAGACGACGCAGAACACGTGGCTGGACACGAATCCGTCGCCGCTGACCCGGGGAGCGATCTGCAGCGTCACGCCGACGTTGACGTACTGGACCTGTTGCGAGACGCCATTGACCCCGGACAGCGTAATGTTGGTCAGGATCGGCAGCGCGTCGCCGGTGATGATCTTGGCGGTCGAGCCGCTTTGCGCGGCGATCCGGGGCTTCGATACGATCCGGCCATTGCCCTTGGTGATCTGGGCATAGAGCGCGGCCTGGAAGCTCGCGCTGACCAAATGCGAGCCGGCGGGGATGCCGGGCGGAATGAACTGACCCGACTGGAAGGTGACCACACCCAGCTGCCCGTTGGCATTGTTAAAATCGATGCCGAGCTCTTTTTCGCCCTTCTCGGTCAGCTCGACGAACTGCGTTTCGAGCACGACGCTGTCGAGCGGGATGTCGATCACCGCGATCATCGCCTTCATTCGCGCGATCCGGTCAGGCGAGCCCTTGAGCCAGATCGCGTTCAGGCGGCGGTCGACGCCGATCGACGCGTCGATCGACTGTCCGAGCGGCTCATCGCTGCCGCCCGGAGGCTGGGTTGTCGGCTGCGGGTTGTAAGTAGAGCCGCCAGTGAGGCTGTTGGATCCAAAGCCAGGTTCGCTCGGAATGAACACGTCATTGGATTTGACGGTGAGCCCGTCGGTCAGGAGGCCGACCACTTCGGATACATCGGCATATTTGAGCAGGACCAGCTCATAGCCTTCCTCGCCGGGCGGCGGCTCGTAGCCCGGGGGCAAGCCGCCGGCGCCGGCACCCGTCGCCTCGGTGGTATAATTCTTGGCCAACTTTCCGGTGCTGACCGTGATCTCGATCGTCCGGTCGCCGGTTTGGACGCCGGCGATGGCCGCGGCTTGGGTCACCCCAAAGCGCATGATCAGGACGGTGTCAGCCTGTTCGAAGCTGATGTTGCGAACCAGGCCCTTCATACCCGTAGGCTGGATCGCGGCGGGACCGCGCCTCGCGAGCGCGAAGCCGATCGACGGTTGCGTCGCCTGGCTGGCGATCGGCGCAAAGCTGGTGGTGGTCGGATCGAACGAAAGCTCGAACTTGGTTTCGTCGGGACTTTCGGTGATCAGGCGCACTCTCGAGAGGACGACCGCAACGGGCTGCGGACGCAATTGCGCGATTGCCGGTTCGGCGACCAGCGCCGCCAGCAGAAGCGCGCAGAGCAGATGCGCCCATTTGCGCGACATATTCGTGAATGCAATCAATCGGGTCCCCGCCGCCATCGAAGATGTTGTATTACACGGAAAATTACGTGACCCGAACATGAATGTGCGGGCGCCCTCGCGAGCGCCCGCACAAGACTTGATCAATGTTTAGAAAGCCGTCGACCCATTCGGCGTGCCGAGACCGGACGGACCATCGTAACCGACGGCGCCGGTGCACAGGTACGTGCCGCCGCAGCTGCCGTTGCTTCCGCTCGTGATGTCAAACAGCGAGCTGACGTGATTGTACGGAGCCTGGCCGTAGGTGGTCGCGCTGCCGTTAACGCCATAGACGCCCGCGATCAGCGGAGCCGAGACGCTCGTTCCGCCGAACACCATCCAGCCGGAATTGCGGCGATTGGCCGGTCCATACACGGCCACACCGGTGCTCGGGTCGGCGACGGCCGAAACGTCGGCAACGGTGCGCCGAGCGCACAGGCCGTCGGTCTGCCAAGTGGGCTTGGCATAGACGCCGCTGCAGCCGCTGCCCGCGCCGCTCCACACGGTCTCGGCCCAGCCGCGGCTGTTCGAAGCGCGCGACAGGCTTGTTCCGCCGACCGCAGTCACGTGCGGCGAGGCCGCAGGAAACTCAACCCCATAGCCGGCGTCGCCCGAGCTCACGGTGATCGCGATCCCGGGGTGGTTGTACGCGCTCTCATAGCTCGTGGTGCCGCTCTCGCCGCCGCCATAGCTGTTGGAGATCGCATTCGCGCCCATTGTCGCCGCGCGATTCACGGCCGCCATGATGTTGGAGAACGAATTGCTGGCCGCCTCGACGAGAAGGATATGGCAGTTCGGGCACATGGCGCTTGCCATGTCGAGGTCGAGCGCAGTTTCCTGGGCCCAGCCGGTGTCCATGCGCGGATAGTTCGTGCCGCCGTTCTGGTCGACTTTGCGGAAGCAACCATTGGCGGTGGTGCAGGCCGGCAGTCCGTATTGCGAGCGATAGACCGCTAGATCCGCCTCGGCTTTATCATAACCGTAGGCGTCCACGATCGCGATAGTATAGCTGGCGGAGCCGCTGCCAGTGATGTTGTAGGCGTCGCGCAGGTCAGCCGGCCCATATCCCGAGGGCGTCACATTGGGGGCAAGATTCGGCTTGCCGTCCTTGATGTTGCCGCGGGCGTCGGTCACAACCTTCCCAAAGCAGCGAGCGGTGCCAACGTTCGCGAACCTGCCGCAAACGGACAGGGCATAGACATTGCCAAAGCGCTCGAGCTGCAGCGTCGTCGCCGGAGCCGGCGACAGGCTGAACAAGCCCAGCACCATGGTGAGGGCTACCAGCCCAAATTTACGTAACTGCATGATTTCCCCTCCAGAAAGGAATCCCAACAACGCGGGATTGGCGGACCCTGACGGCAAATTATTAAAATGCAACCAACCGCTTAGCCCCCGATCGCATTGGTTGCTCGGCTTATCGCAAAATAGACCCATTTCGCCGTTAAGACAAGCACCTATCCTAATTCTACCCCGTTGGTTTATCGGACTTTTTCCAATTTTGGCGGATTGCGGTTTAGTGCCTCTGATGTCATCCCTATGCCGATGAAATGGATGGTTTTGATGGGCGCGCTGGCGCTTGGTGCGGCGGCGGCCGAGGCCCAGCCTGGCGCGCCGCTCCAGGACGGCGTCGCGCTCAATATCGGCCTCAATTGCCAGTGGCAGCAACGCTGCATGTCCGAGCAGCAACGGGCGATGAAACGATCGCTCAAATATGTCCGAAAGTATCAGCCCGCCACCTGGCGAGTGGAGCTATGCAACCACAATGCCGGGAGGAAGCATTTTCGCGTCGACTGGGTTGGCTTCGAAAATTGCATCCGCAACACGAACTTGCGGCCATTGCCGGCGCGCCCACTCAAGAGGCGCGGTCGCAAGATCGCCTAATCCAGGAAGGAGATGGTGGAGCCGAGGGGGATCGAACCCCTGACCTTCGCAATGCCATTGCGACGCTCTCCCAGCTGAGCTACGGCCCCACGTCCGTGAAGCGCCTTAAGCGAAGTTTCCCCCGCTGGAAAAGGGGGAAAATCGAAAGGCGAAACCCTTAAGCTTCGTCGTCCTCGCCGGCGGTTTCGACGCCCAGGTCCTCGTCGCCGGTCTCGAGATCGACCTCCTCGTCGGCGCTGACCTCTTCGTCCTCATCGATCGCCAGCTCTTCAGCCTCGAGCTCCGGATCGGCGACGGGCTCCTTGACCGCGGCGGGCGCGGCTTCGAACGCCATGGGCTGCTTCGATTTAAGAACCGGCTCCGGGACCCATTCGGTGCCGCATTCGATGCAGTGCACGGGATTGTCGTTCGTCAGGTCGTAAAAACGGGTCGAGCACTTGGGGCAAGTGCGCTTGGTGCCCCATCCGGGCTTCACCATGAGGTAAGTCTCCAATTCGAATTCGGCGGGCCGCGCGAGCGTCGGGCGGCGTTCGGCGGCGCGCCTTGCCATAGCGATATGGCCCTGTCAAAGCGCGCGCCTTGGCGAACGAGGGTGCATCGAACGACGCCGCGCCCAAGCGGGCGTTGGTGATTGCCGTCGACGGTCCGGCGGCAAGCGGCAAGGGCACGATCGCCCGTGCTTTGGCGCGGCACTTCGGCTTGCCACACATGGACACCGGCCTCTTGTACCGCGCAGCCGCGCTCAACCTGTGGCGCTGGGGCGGCGATCCGGGCAATGAATTCGAGGCCGTGCGCGCGGCGCGCGAGCTCGGGGTCGATCCCGACGATCCCGAACTGAGGAGCGAGCCGGTGTCGAAGATCGCATCGTCGATCTCGGCCTATCCGGGGGTCCGCGAAGCCTTGCTCGAGCGCCAGCAGGATTTTGCCCGCCAGCCCGGCGGCGCGGTGCTCGACGGCCGCGACATCGGCACGGTGATCGCTCCAAACGCGGACGTAAAGCTATTCGTGACCGCCACTCCGGAAGCGCGCGCGAAGCGGAGGATGGGCGAGCTCGAGCAGCGGGGAATGCGCGCCCGCTACGATGACGTGCTGGCCGATATTCACGCGCGAGATGAGCGGGATTCGAGCCGCGAGGTGGCCCCGCTCAGGCAGGCCAGGGACGCGATCCTGCTCGACAACACCGACCTCGACGTCGACCAAGCAATCAACGAATCGCTCTGCTTGGTCGAGGCCCGGCTGGCCAAGAGCAAACGCCGCTAACTAATGATGATGTAGGATAATCTTCACTTCTCCCTGCCAAATGAGTCCCTTGGACAAGAAGTGGACCAGTCTGTGCGTGGATCGAGTAGCAACGCTGTTCGAATAGCGAGCAGCCACGTCATCACCACCTGTGCGACGATGGCGGCGATCCTGCTGTTCATCGCACTTGGAAGCCAGATCGTGCCGGCCGCGCTGACCGGGGCGCATCTGCCGGACTCGGCCAGCAGCCTCAAGATCGCCTTCCTGCTCAACATTGCGATCATCCTGTTCGGCTGGCGGCGCTCGAAGGATCTCGAGCTGGCCCTCGAAGCTTATGAAGCCGCCGAGCGGCTCGCCCAGCGCAACGCCAACACCGATCCGAATACCGGCCTCGCCAACCGGCGTGAGCTGTTGCGCTCGCTCGGCGACGCGCTGGAAGCCAAGATGACCGGTGTCCTGTTGGTCCTCGACCTCGACCATTTCAAACGGGTCAACGACCTTCACGGGCACCTTGCCGGCGACTACGTCCTTCAGAACGTCGCCGAAGTCATGGCCAAAGCCGCGCCGAAGGGCGCGTGCTGTGCCCGCATGGGCGGCGATGAGTTCGCGATGCTCGTGCCGTGCGCGGACGGCGCGACGGCGGAAGGGGTGGCGACCTCGATCCTCGCCAGCCTGTCGAATCCGGTGTTCGCGGACGGCGCGCAGGTCCAGGTCTCGGCGTCGATTGGCCTTGCCGATCTTGGTCGGGTCAAGACCGAGGAGGTCGTGCTTCGCCAAAGCGACGTCGCGCTCTACGCCGCGAAGCGCGATGGCCGAAACGGCTTTGCCTGGTTCGACCAGCAACTCGAGCGTGAGCTGTCCGACCGGTTTAAGCTAGAGGAAGACATTCGCAGCGGCATTCGCAACGGCGAATTCGTCCCGTTCTTCCAGCCGCTGATCGACCTCAAATCGCGTGAGATCGTTGGCTTCGAGGCGCTCGCCCGCTGGCGTTCCCCGGCACGCGGCCTACTCGAAGCCGAACATTTCATCGAAGCCGCCGAACGCACCGGCCTGGTCGGGCCGCTGACCTTCTGCATTATCGAGCAGGCGCTGAAGGAAGCGCGCAGCTGGCCGGCCAAGCTCAAGCTTGCGGTCAATATCTCGCCGGTTCAGTTCCGCGATCCGTCGCTCGCCGAGCAGATCCTGAAGCTCCTCGCGGCGACCGGCTTTCCCGCCCATCGGCTCGAAGTCGAGATTACCGAAGGTTCGTTGCTTGAGGACCGCGAGCAGGTGCTGACGATCATCGGAAGCCTCAAGAATGTCGGAGTGAGCATTTCGCTCGACGACTTCGGTACCGGCTATGCGTCGCTGTCGCAGGTCAACCGGCTGCCGCTCGACCGCATCAAGATCGACAAGAGCTTCATCACCACCATTGTGAAGAGCGAGCAGACCGCCGCGATCGTCAACACCATCGCGAGCTTGGGTCACACGCTGAATGTCCCGATCAGCGCCGAAGGGGTGGAGTCAGAGCAGATCCGCAATGCGATTGCCGAGTTCGGCTGTTCGGAAGCACAGGGCTGGCTGTTCGGGCGCGCCGTTTCGGCGGATTCGGTCCGCAGCTTTCTAAAGATGACCGATGACGGCCACGCGGCGCCCAAGATGCCCGAGGAAAAGCACGGACCTTTGTCTCCGCGGCTCCGCCGCCGCTGTTAGCTTGCCGCCGCTAAAATTGGATTAGTGCGCGCTGCTCGCGCTCGCCAGGATCGCCTTCTCAGCGCCCGGAGTGTCGAGGCTGTAGATGTCATCGGCGAAGGCGATGGTGCCATCATCACCGGGACGAGCGGTCAGGTAGGTGAGAAAGATCGGCACCCCTTTGGCGAGCAGGACTTGAAGCTCCGAATCGTCGCTCGGAGCAGTCGCTTCGTGCCCCAACAGCCAGCTCGCCAGCCGCTCGGGATGTTCGAGCCGAATGCAGCCGTGACTGAGGAACCGCATGTCCTTGGCGAACAGCTCCTTTTTCGGCGTGTCGTGCAGGAACACTCCATAATCGTTGACGAAGCCGATCTTCAGCCGGCCCATCATGTTCTGCGGGCCAGCAAGCTGGCGGACGTGGACCTCGGCAGTGCCATCCCTGACGGCTTTCCAATCGACGGAGATCGGGTCGATCGGCGTTTCCTTGTCGCCGCCGAAGCCGGCGACGGTCTGGTAACGGGCGAGCGTCAGATAGCCGACGCCTCGCTTGAGCACCACCGGAGCAACGCGCGCCCGCGCGATGTCCTGAGGGATGTGCCAATATGGATTGAAGGTCACGTAATGGACCGTGCTGGCGAGGATCGGGGTCGCGCCACTTTTCTTGCCGACGATGACCTTCATCGAGTCTACCACCCGGCCGTCCTCGATCATCATCAGCTGGGCGCTGGCCACGTCGACCAGGATCGCTCGGCCGTTCGCCGGCAGCAGGCGCAGGCGGTCGAGCGTGGCGCGCACGCGCGGGTCGGTCGGACCGCCGGCCTTGGCCGCGTCGTCGTGCAGCGCGGCATAGAGCGGATTGATCTGGGCGACCCGGTCAACGTGGTCGCTTAGGGACGCGGCCTTTGCCGCCTGGGCCAGGATCGCGTCGGCCGACGGCGGTTTGAGCGCGAGGTCGGGGTCGCCATAGCTGACGCCGTTGACCGGCGCGTTCAACGCCTGGACAAAGCGAACCCAGGCCGAGGAAATGATGATCTCGTCTCCAGGCTGGCCTCGCGCAATGGCCGCTTCGACCGTTGCGGCGGCTGCGGAACCGTCAAATCCGTCGAGCAAGGCACCGCGCAGGATTTCGGGAAGCTTCGCCGCGGCTGCGCGATTTGCTTCGTCTCTGAACCAGATCGGCGCTTCCAGATGCGCGGCATAGTAAGCGTCGACGGGGCTGCTGGGCGCTGGGGCGGGGAGGGCGTCGGGAGCCTGGGCGCCAACCGGCGCTGCGAGCGAAATCGCCGCCAAAGCCGAAACTACCCAGAGTCGCCCCCGGTTCACTCGCGAATCCCCTGCTGCAATGCGCTGAATTTGCCCCCGAATATACTAACAAGACCTTGAACGGGAGATGAGATTTTCAGGACATCAGATTTGTCATGTTGCGAGCGCCTGCCGCTGCTGCGACAAATGCCGGCCATGACCTCATCCGCGCATGTGCGGCCCGCTGAAGCCGCCGACGCTCCCGCCATGGGCCGCCTCGGCGCACTCCTCGTTACCGAGCATCACGAGTTCGACCCCAAGCGCTTCCTCGCGCCGCGGCCGGACCTGCCTCGGTTGTACGGGGAGTTTCTCGACTCCCAGAGGCAGCAGCCGGACAAGATCGTCCTCGTCGCCGAGCGCGACGGAGCGGTGGTCGGCTATGCTTATGCTGGAGCGGAAGGGAACGACTACATGGTCCTGCGCGGGCCGGCGGGCGAAATCTACGACCTGGTGGTCGATCCGGCGCATCGCCGGCAGGGCATCGGCACCTTGCTGCTCGAGGCGGCGCTCGCGGCCCTGGCCAAGCTCGGCGCGCCGCGCGCCGTGCTGTTCACCGCCGACAAGAATCACGGTGCGCAGCACATGTTTGAAGGCGCGGGGTTCCGGCGGACGATGATCGAGATGACCCGCGAGCTGACGGACGCCGTCGAGAAGCGTGGCTCCTAGCGGTCCTGATCGTCCGGTCTTCGGCCAGCGATCGGCGCGAGATAGGTAACCAGGTCCCATTCGGCGTGGATGCTGACCAGCAGCAGCGCCATCAAATCGACGGCGATCGCGGTCGTGCCCCACGGCTGGCCGGCGAGAAGTCCGAATGCGGCCCCGCCCAAGCCCAGATACACGACGGCGGGCGCGACCCCGTACCAGAAAGCGTCGAACGTCATGGACTCTGGCGCCCCCGGATTGTGCGCGATTCCGATTGCGCTGCGGGTGCCAATGGCGAGGCCGAGGACGGCGAGCCCGGCCGCCGAGACGGCGAAGAATTTGACCGTCATGGTCGGAATGGCCGCCGCACCGCTGAGCGTCAGGATGACCGCCAGGTGCCACACGATCGGCGAGGTGTAGAGGTGCTTGCCGCGCTCGACTTCGTCCCTGTCGCGGCCGGCGGTCAGGGTGACAACGACGAACATCAGCCCGATCAACGCCCCGGCCGACGAGCCGACCATCAGATAATAATTTTCCCAACCTTCAAACATGGGCGGGGCCTTAGCCGATCACGGCTTGCGGCGCACCGCCCAAACGAAGGCCGAGAGGCTGCTGATCAACGCGGCCAAAGCAATCATCACCGAGGGATCGAGAACGAGCATGAGATGCGACTCCGAGCCGCTTCATGTTCCCTATTTGTTCCTTAGATGCAATAGGAAAATGCCTAGCCGCCGCTCCGCGGGTTTTGCCCTTATTTCCGCAGCTTCAGCGCTTTCCTGATCGTCTTGAAATCGTCGTCCGCGCTAATGCGACCGTAGTTTGCCCAGACCAGCAGAAAACGGTTGCGATGGTGGACGAAGGACAATTTGCGCGACCTATCGCGGTTGCCTTTGATCAGGCGCGAGATGATCGCGTTGATCTTCTTGGTCGCATCCGCGACCGTTTGGTCGTGGAAGGCCGAGACCTCGGTCACTTCCCACAGCTTGCAGACCGTCTGGTGATCAAGCGGATCCTTGAAGCAGTCGATCGTGTCGCACTGCTGATCGGCGCAGATCCAGGAGTATTTCTCGGTCCCCTTACGTCCGGTGTCGATCATCATGCCGCACCTCCTTTGCGCCGGCGCGCGGCGGGCTTGCGAGCTGGTGCGGTCGGGGTCGAGCCGGTCTTGAGGCGGAGCATATTGCTGATCACCTGATCGTCGTTGAGCGGGCCGACCAGGTCCGAATGGACCCAGGCGAGCAAATGGCGATCCTCGATCTGAATGAAGTGCAGGTCGCGCGATGAATCGCGATTGGTCCGCCGGACGCCTTCGAGGACCGCGTTGATCTCCTTCGTCGCCCTCTGGAGCTCGGTATCGTGCATCGTGCTCAGCGCCGCGACCTCCCACAATTTGGAGACGTTGCAGGTGTTGGTCTTGCTTTCGCAGCAGTTCACTTTGCCGTCCTTGAAGGACCAGGCGTAGGTCTTTTTATCGTTGCCTTCAGCTTGCATTGGACGCTCCCTAACTGCCGCCCGGGCGAGCCCCCGTGCAAGGATTCCGGGCAGAACGCAGATACTCCTCGGCGGACCGGGTTGGAAGGTGCGCCGAGCCTTGCCCTCTTAGGGCCTCTCCGCTAAGGCGCGCGGCGTCCGGCGGGCGGTAGCTCGCGGCGCCATTAGCCTGTTCGGCCATCCCCCGGATGCCCGGTGCAGCTAATCTTTGACGAGCGCGTGGGGAAGGGCAGGAGCCCTGACTCTGACGCGCCTTTTCGTTTGAGATCAGCGCCGCTTCACCACCTGAAGGACACCGCGCCAGCATGGGGTTGGCGCGGCAGTGCATTTGACCAGGTCCGCATGTGAAGGCCCGCCATGGTGGCGGCCACGCGGCAGGCCCGATTTGAATACGGAAGACACAGATTTTATGGCGACGACGACTTTCCCCACCCGCGACGATTTCGCGGCCCTCCTCAACGAAAGCCTGGGCGGCGAAAACGAGGCCTTCGAGGGCCGCGTGGTCAAGGGCACCGTGACCGCGATCGAAAACGACATGGCGGTAATCGACGTAGGCCTAAAGTCCGAAGGCCGGGTTGCCCTGCGCGAGTTCGCGGCGCCGGGCCAGAAGGCCGAATTGAAGGTCGGGGATGAGGTCGAAGTCTATGTCGACCGGGTCGAGAATTCGCAGGGCGAAGCGATGCTGTCGCGCGATCGCGCGCGCCGCGAAGCCGCATGGGACAAGCTCGAGGGCGAGTTCTCCGCCGGCAACCGCGTCGAGGGCGTGATCTTCGGCCGGGTCAAGGGCGGCTTCACCGTCGATCTGGGCGGCGCCGTCGCCTTCTTGCCCGGTAGCCAAGTCGACATCCGCCCGGTGCGCGACGTCGGCCCGCTGATGGACCTGCCGCAGCCGTTTCAGATCCTCAAGATGGACCGCCGCCGCGGCAATATCGTCGTGTCGCGCCGAGCGATCCTCGAGGAAACCCGCGCCGAGCAGCGATCAGGCCTGATCCAGAGCCTCACCGAAGGCCAGGTGATCGAAGGCGTGGTCAAGAACATCACCGACTATGGCGCGTTCGTCGACTTGGGCGGCATCGACGGCCTGCTTCACGTCACCGACATCAGCTATAAGCGCGTCAACCACCCGTCCGAGGTCTTGAACATTGGCGACACGGTGAAGGTGCAGATCATCCGCATCAACCGTGAGACGCAGCGCATCAGCCTCGGCATGAAGCAGCTTGAGAGCGATCCGTGGGAAGGCGCGGCGTCCAAATATCCGGTCGGCGAAGTGTTCCGCGGCCGCGTAACCAACATCACCGAATATGGCGCCTTCGTCGAGCTGGAGCCGGGCATCGAGGGCCTAGTCCACGTCTCCGAAATGAGCTGGACCAAGAAGAACGTTCACCCGGGCAAGATCGTCAGCACTAGCCAGGAAGTCGACGTCAAGGTGCTCGAGGTCGACGAGGAGAAGCGCCGGATTTCGCTGGGCCTCAAGCAGGCCCAGGAAAATCCGTGGGCGGCGTTCGCGGCTGCCCATCCGGTCGGCTCGACCGTCGAGGGCGAGGTCAAGAACGCGACCGAGTTCGGCCTGTTCGTCGGCCTCGAGGGCGATGTCGACGGAATGGTCCACATGTCGGACATCGCCTGGGGCGTGTCCGGCGAGGAAGCGCTTGGGCTCCACCGCAAGGGCGAGATGGTCAAGGCGCAGGTGCTCGACGTCGATGTCGAGAAGGAGCGCATCAGCCTCGGCATGAAGCAGCTCGAGGGTGGCGGATCGGGCGCTGGCGCAAGTGCCGGCCGCGGTGGCGGAGCGGGCCGTGCGGCTGGCGGAGTCAACAAGGGCGACATCGTCACAGTGATAGTGCGCGCGGTTCAGGACGCCGGCCTCGACGTCCAGGTCGGCGACGACGGCGTGACCGGGTTCATCAAGCGCGGCGACCTTGGCCGCGACCGCGACGAGCAGCGCGCCGAGCGCTTCCAGGTCGGCCAGAAGTTCGATGCCATGGTGTCGGGCTTTGATCGCTCGAAGAAGCCGAACTTCTCGGTGAAGGCGCTGCAGATCGCCGAAGAGAAACAGGCCGTTGCGCAATATGGCTCGTCGGATTCGGGCGCTTCGCTGGGCGACATTCTCGGCCAGGCGCTAAAGGAAGCCCAGTCGGCGAAGTCGGCCAAGCCCGCCAAGGCCGAGAAGGCGGACAAGACCGAAAAGCCGGCGAAGGCTGAAGAGGCAGAGACGTCCGAAAAGCCGGCGAAGGCTGAAGAGGCAGAGACGTCCGAAAAGCCGGCGGCGAAGGCTGAGAAGCCGGCCAAGGCCGAGAAGCCGGCCAAGGCTGAGAAGACTGAGAAGCCGGCCAAGGCCGAGAAGGCCGAGAAGCCAGACAAGAAGAAGAAGTAACGGGAAAAGCGGCGTTTCTTCGTGGGACGCCGCTCAAATCCTGCTTGCGCCAGAAGAAGTTTCCTGACAGCTTCGGGCGCAAGCGGTCCCGTGCGTATGGGGGAGATCGGGACCGGCTCCATATTCCAGCGGGGATGCCGATGATCCGTTCTGAACTGGTGCAGAAGCTGTGCACCGACTTTCCCGACCTCACCCAGCGCGAGGTCGAAGGCGTGGTCAGCGCCATCTTCGATTCCATCACCGAGCAGCTGGCCAAGGGCGGGCGGGTCGAGCTTCGCGGCTTCGGTGCCTTCTCGACCCGGCAGCGCGATGCCCGGGTCGGCCGCAATCCTCGGACCGGCGAGGCGGTTTCGGTCGATGCCAAGCGCGTGCCCTATTTCAAGCCGGGCAAGGAAATGCGCGAGCGGCTCAACCTCCAGGAAATCTACGCCGAGTTATGATTGCCGGGCTCGCCTGTCCCCCGGACAGGCTGCGCGCAGCAATTCCCCTGCGGACGTGGCGGAACCGGTAGACGCTGGAGACTTAAAATCTTCTGCCCCTAAAGGGCGTGCGGGTTCAAGTCCCGCCGTCCGCACCATCGCAGCCTTCAGCCGATCCGGGGGATCGGCGAAGCCTGCGATCAACCGCAGTCGTTCTCGCGAAAATCTCCGTTTCGGAGGGAATTTATTAAACGTTTTCGCCTTAACGGCGGAGTGTGTCCGGCGTTGAAGCATCCGATGCCCCTCTAGAAGCAGGCTCGCGCGTAGAAAACGCGCAGCGTGACGCCGTTGTCCTCACCGTTTTGATTACCGCCGTTTTGCTCCTAATCTGGAACGGCAGCGCTTTCTTTCACAGCCTCAGGATCAATGGCGAGGAATTCAGCCAGCAAATCCGAATCGCCAGCACTACGCTGACGCTCAATGTCGCGCTGATCCTGTTCGGCTGGCGGCGTTATGTCGACCTCCAGCATGAAGCCGAGATGCGCGCCGAGCAGGAACAGCGCGCCGCCGTCCTCGCCAGCACCGATCCGGTCACCGGCCTTTGCAACCGCAAGGGCTTCGCCGACAGCGCGGGACAATTGTGCGAGCGCGCCACAAGCCGCGGCGACCATCTCGCCATCATTTCGTTCCAGATCCATCGTTTCAAGACGATCAACGACCAGCACGGTTATGAGACCGGAGACTGGCTGCTGAAGTGCATTTCCGCAGGGATCGCCGAGGAGCTTGGACCCGACGCCGTGATCGCACGCCTCAGCGGCGACGAATTCGCGGTGGCGCTTGCGCTCGAGCCGGCGGAGCTTTCACGCGCCGAGGAAATGGCCGAGGGCGTGCTTCGCGCCGCAACGTGTCCGTTCATGTTCGAAGAGCGGATCATCCAGGTCGGCGCCTTTGCCGGCATCGCATCAGTGAACGCCAGCGAAGCGCGGATCCCGGACCTGCTCCGCCGCGCTGACATCGCGATGGACCATGCGCGCAGCGGCCGTGTCGCGCGCCCCGTCTGGTTCGATGCTGGCATGGAGCGGGCGCTGGTCGCACAGGGCGAGATCGAGCAGGGCATCCGCTTCGGCCTCGAGCACGGCCAGTTCGTGCCCTATTTCGAACCGCAGGTGGACCTGGCGACGGGCGAGATCGTCGGGTTCGAGGTTCTCGCGCGCTGGACCCATCCCTTGTCCGGGATCATCGGTCCCGATGTGTTCATCCCGGTCGCCGAGGAGATCGGGGTGATCGGCCGCCTGTCGGAACAGATCATCAGCGAAGCGCTTCGCGCCGCGGCGGGCTGGGATCCATCGATCAAGATCTCGGTCAATATCTCGCCTTCGCAGCTTGCCGACGGCTGGCTCGCCCAACGCATCGTGCGAGTGCTCTTGGAAACCAGATTCCCAGCAGAACGGCTGGTGGTCGAAATCACCGAGAGCTCGCTATTCGCCGATCTCGATCTCGCCCGGACGATCGTCACCAGCCTCAAGAACCAGGGCGTCCGCCTGGCGCTCGATGACTTCGGCACCGGCTTCTCGTCGCTGTCGCATCTCAGGTCGCTGCCGTTCGACATCATCAAGATCGACCGCAGCTTCGTCACCAACATCCACCAGAAGCGCGAGAGCATGGCGATCGTCCGCGCCGTGAATGCGCTCGCCGGTGCGCTGTCGGTGCCCGTTTGCGTGGAGGGCATCGAAAACGAGGCCTCATACGACGCGGTCATGACCTTGGGCTGCCAGATCGGCCAGGGCTGGTATTTCGGCAAGCCGATGCCGGCGGACCAAGCGGTCGAGCTGCTTGCCGCACACCAGCGTAGTGGCGCTTCGAGCACCACTACCGGCGGCTCTCCGCCGCTTCCCAATGCCGCACGCGGCTAATCCAACACTCTAGGTTTTGACTTCCTGTCCCACGGCGGGACGGCTGGAGCCGTCGCTGCGCGCCACGAGTTTGAACATGGTAAAAATCGCGTTAAGGATTTGCCATGCAACTCGCCCGCCCGCCGTTCGCATTGGACTCGCGCCGCTTCGGCCGCGGCCCTCGGCGCGAGCTTGCGAAGCCCCGCGTCGAGCGTCCCATCAGCGATGATTGGATGCTGTTCGCGACGACCTTCGCCGCGGGCTTCCTGTTCGTCTCAATCCTGATCGGCTAACAGACCCGTCTTCTTAAAAAGCGGGAGGACGCCATGACTGCGTTCAATGCTGTTCGATTCAAAGTGAAGTCGGGACGCGACGAGGAATTCCTCGAGGCGCACCGGCGCATGAACCGCGACTGGCCCGGGCTCAACCACGTCAACATCATCAAGACCGGCGATCACGATTATTGCATTATCGGCGAGTGGGACGACATGAACAGCCTCGCTGCCGCCCGTCCGGACATGATCGCGACTCTCGACACCTTCCGCGACATGTTGGAAGAGCTTGCGGACGGCAATGTGACCGATCCCGTTTCCGGCGAGGTGGTGCTGGAATTGAAGTAAGCGACCGCATGCTGCCATGCAGGGGGCATGGCGGACCGGCTGCTCAGTCGCAGGCGAGGTGGAGCTTCCAGCCGAGCCAGGCGGAAACGATGCACATCGCGGCCACGAGCATCAGCTGGTTGGCCGGGCCGACGCCGAGGCTGCTTAAGGCGAACGCAACGAGCGAGCCGATCACCATCGCGCCGGAATTGACGATGTTGTTGGCCGCCACGGTCCGCGCGGTTTGGGTCTTGGGGACGGTGGTCGTGAGGAAGGCATAGAGCGGAACGACGAACATTCCGCCGGTGATCGCGACCCCGAGAAGTGCAACGATCATCAACCCGGCGAGCGGGTGCACGAGGAAATTGGCGAGCGTCGTTAAATGCGTGTCCATATGCTTGTCCCACGCGTTCGCGACGAACCGTAAAAGCATTACGAACACGCCCATGGCGATGACCGAAGCCGGGGCGAAGCGGGCCGACACCTCACTCTTCAAAAGCCGGTTGATGAGCACCGAGCCGATTGCGATCCCGACAGAGAATATGCCGATGAACAGGCTCGCGACCTGCTCATTGCCGCCGAGCACGTTCTTGGTCAGCGGTGGGAAGATGATGATCAGCACTGCGCCGATCGTCCAGAAGAAGCTGATCGAGCAAATCGCCAGGAACAGTCGCGGGATGTGCATGGTCGCATTGACCAATGCGACCGACGATCGGACGATATGGCGATCAAGCGGAATGCGGTCCGCGGCCGGCGGGGCGGCAGGCACTTGCCGGCCGGCTAGAAAGCCGAGCGCGGCAAGCCCGATGGTCGCTGCCGCGGCAATGGACGGAGTTGCGGCGAGCATTCCGGCGAGGATCGTCCCGCCGAGGATCGCGAGATAGGTCCCGGCTTCGACGAGGCCGGTGCCGCCGAGCACCTCGTCCTTGCGCAGATGCTGCGGCAGGATCGCGTATTTGATCGGGCCGAAAAAGGTCGAATGAACACCCATCGCGCAGACCGCGGCGAGCATCAGCGGGATGTTGGCGAGCATCAGTCCGGCGCCGCCGACAATCATGATTCCAATTTCGGCGAGCTTGATGATGCGGATGAGGCGCGCCTTGTCGTGGTCGTCGGCGAGCTGCCCCGAAAGGGCAGAGAAGAGGAAGAAGGGCAGGATAAACAGGCCCTGCGCGATCGCGCTGAACTGGAACTCCTTCGCCGGGTTTGAATAGAGCTGGTAGGTCACGAACAGCACGACGGCCTGCTTGAACAGGCTGTCATTGAACGCGCCGAGCGCCTGGGTTGCGAACAAGGGCAAGAAGCGCCGCGCGCGCAGCAGGTGGGTGACGTTTTGGATCAAGGATTGGGCGCGGGGGCTGCCATGGACGTTGGGGACGCGGCATAGCCAGCTTTGCGCGATGCTCCAAACCTTATAACGGCTTCCATGGAACGATGCTATCGCTGCCCAACCTGCTGACCCTGTCGCGGATCCTCGCAGTTCCGATCCTCGTCTTCCTGCTGTGGCGGCCGGCGCCGCTAGATTATGCGATCACCTTCGTTCTCTACTGCATTGTCGGAATCACCGATTATTTCGACGGCTATCTCGCCCGAGCCCAGGGGCGCATCTCGCGCCTCGGCCAGTTCCTCGACCCGATCGCCGACAAAATCATGGTCGCGGCCGTGATCATGATGCTGGTGTCGACGCGCAACCACAGCGGCGACCCGGTGATCCATTCGTTTCACATCATTCCGGCGCTCGTCATCCTGTTGCGCGAGATCATCGTTTCGGGCCTGCGCGAATTCCTGGCCGGATTGCAGGTGTCGGTTCCGGTGACCGCGCTAGCCAAGTGGAAGACGACGCTCCAGCTCGTCGCGCTGGGCGCGCTGATTCTCGGCGGCGCTTTCCCGGGACAGCAGTGGGTCCATACCGTCGGCCTCATTAGCCTGTGGGCCGCGGCGGCGCTGACGCTGGTGACGGGCTACGATTATTTGAGAATCGGCATCAAACACATGGACTAATCGATTTTTCGATAATCACTGACCAAGATTTGTCGTTTCCGCGACGGCCGGCCGAAGCCTAGTCCGGCGCCACTCATTCTCATGGAAGGTGCACGAAACCATGGACGCGAAAACTGGCGACCTTAACTGCCCGATGCACGGCCCGTCGGCGACCCGTTCGCTGCTCGGTCGCACCAACCGCGACTGGTGGCCCGATTCTCTCCCCCTGGAGATTCTCCATCAAGGCGGAGTGTCGCCCGATCCAATGGGCGAGGATTTCGATTATGCCGAGGCGTTCAACGCACTCGACTACCAACCGATCAAGAACGACCTCACGGCGCTGATGAGCGATAGCCAACCGTGGTGGCCGGCGGACTACGGCCATTACGGGCCGTTCTTCATCCGCATGGCCTGGCATGCCGCCGGCACCTATCGCACGGCCGATGGCCGTGGCGGCGCCAACAGCGGGCAGCAGCGGTTCGCGCCGCTCAACAGCTGGCCGGACAATGGCAATCTCGACAAGGCGCGGCGCTTGCTGTGGCCGATCAAGCAGAAATACGGCAAGGCCATCAGCTGGGCCGACCTCTTCATCCTCGCCGGCAACGTCGCCATCGAATCGATGGGCGGACCGATCTTCGGCTTCGGCGGCGGGCGCCCGGACGTGTTCGAGGCTGAGCGCGACATCTACTGGGGCGCCGAAGAGAAGTGGGTCAGCGAAGGCGCCGAAACGCGCATCCAGCCCGACCGCGAGATGGAACTGGAGCATCCGCTGGCCGCGATCCAGATGGGTCTGATCTACGTCAATCCGGAAGGTCCGGGGGGCAATCCTGACCCGCTGCAATCCGCGCGTGATATCAAGATCACGTTCGAGCGCATGGCGATGAACCACGAAGAAACGGTGGCGCTGACCGCCGGCGGCCACACGTTCGGCAAGGCGCACGGAGCCGGCGATCCGAGCCTGGTCGGCGCCGGGCCGGAGGGCGCCGACATCGCGCTGCAGGGGCTCGGCTGGTCGAGCAGCTTTGAGAGCGGCAAGGGCGAGCACGCGATCACCAGCGGCATCGAGGGATCATGGGTGAACACGCCGACGCAGTGGTCGGAGAACTACTTCCGCCTGCTTCTCGACTATGAATATGAGCTGGTGCGGAGCCCGGCCGGCGCCCAGCAGTGGCAGCCGATCAACCAGAATCCGGAAGACATGGCGCCCGCGGCGCACGATCCGTCGAAGCGCGTGCCGACGATGATGACGACCGCCGACATGGCGCTGAAGATGGACCCCGAGTTCCGCGTGATTTCGGAGAAGTTCCGCAACGATCACGAGGCGTTCAAGGACGCGTTCGCCCGGGCGTGGTTCAAGCTGACTCATCGCGATATGGGCCCCAAAATCCGCTACCTCGGGCCGGAAGTCCCGGAAGAGGACCTGATCTGGCAGGACCCGGTCCCCCCCGGAACCATGCCGTCGGATGCAGATGTCGCCGCCTTCAAGTCGAAGATTCTCGATTCTGGCTTCAGCATTGGACAGCTCGTCAAGACGGCATGGGCGTCCGCGTCGACCTATCGCAAGACCGACTATCGCGGTGGCGCCAATGGCGCGCGTATCCGTCTCGCTCCGCAAAAGGACTGGGCGGTCAACGAGCCGGACGAGTTGGCCAGGGTACTGGCGAAGATCGACGAGCTGCGTGGATCCTTGTCGATGGCCGACGCGATCGTTCTGGCCGGCACCGCGGCCGTCGAGAAGGCAGCGAAAGGCGCTGGCTACGACGTCAAAGTGCCGTTCATGGGCGGGCGCGGCGACGCGACGCAGGAGTGGACCGACGTCGAAAGCTTCGCGGTGATCGAGCCGGCGGCCGACGGTTTCCGCAACTATCTCAAGAGCAAGCATTCGGTGAAGACCGAGGAATTGCTGCTCGACCGCGCGTCGCTGCTTGGCCTGTCGGCGCCGGAAATGACGGTGCTGGTTGGTGGCCTGCGTGTTCTTGGCGCCAATCATAAGGACACACCGCACGGCGTCTTCACCGACCGCAAGGGGCAGCTGACCAACGACTTCTTCGTCAACCTGCTCGACAATGACACTTTCTGGGAAGTGGTCGACACCAGCGCCGATGAGGAGTTTATCGGCTACGATCGCGGCGGCCGGCAGGAGAAATGGCGGGCGACGCGCACCGACCTCATCTTCGGCTCGAACAGCCAGTTGCGGGCCACCGCCGAAGTCTATGCCGAGCGCGGAAATGAGGAAAAATTCGTCCGCGACTTCCTCGCCGCATGGACCAAGGTGATGAACGCCGACCGCTTCGACTTTAGGCGCGGGTCGACCACCCGAAGCGCCCAATCGGCGCGGCACAAGGAGCCGGCTCCGGCGAAGTAAGGGGCTCGCCGGCGCGGCGACCCCTTCCGCCGCGTCGGCTGTCCGCTTGCCTCAGGCCGCGAGGGCCGGGATCACCTCTTTGGCGATGTGACGAAGGGTTTCGGCGAGCAGCCGGAATTCCTCTTCACGCGGGCTGGAGCGCCGCCAGATGAGCGCGATCCGGCGAAAGCCGTGGTCCGATTTGAGCCGCCGTGCATCGACTTCGGTCCCCTCCAGGATGCCGGCCTCGATCGCCATCTCGGGTACAAAGGTGAGGCCGAGTCCGTTGTCGACCATCTGCACCAAAGTGTGCAGCGACGTCCCCATCATCGCCGCCTCCGCGCGCAGCTCCGGACGATTGCAGGCGGAAAGGGCATGGTCCTTGAGGCAATGGCCGTCTTCCAGCAGCAGAAGCCGGTTCTGGTCGATCGCGCCTGGGTCTACGATCCGGTCGCGAGGAGCTTCGCCACGCGGAAATGCGACGAATAGCCGGTCGTCGAACAGGGCGGCCTGGTCGACCTCTCCGCACGCGTAAGGCATCGCGAGGAGCACGCAGTCGAGCTGGCCGCGCTGCAGCGCTTCGCACGCGGCATGGCTGGTTTCCTCTCTCAGGAAGAGCTTGAGCGCGGGCCATTCGATTCTGAGCCTCGGCAGCATTGCCGGCAACAGGAAGGGCGCGATGGTCGGAATCACGCCCATCCGCAGCTCCCCGTGCAGCGGCTGCCCTTCGGCGCGCGCCATGTCGGTCAGCTCCTCGCTCTCGCGCAGGACTCGAACGGCCTTGTCGGCGATTTTCTGGCCGAGCGGCGTAAAGCGGACGACGCGGCGTGTACGCTCGACCAGGACCACGCCAAGCAGGTTCTCGAGCTCGCGTAACCCCGCGGACAAGGTCGATTGGGTGACAAAACAGGATTCTGCCGCATTGCCGAAATGGCCATGCTGCCGAAGCGCGACCAGATACTGGAGCTGCTTGATGGTCGGAAGGTGGACCGTCATCGAATTTTCCAATCAATGCGATCGATATAAGTTACTTGAACGATTGAGACCAGCAGCTTAGATGCTGCAGTGCAACAGAGCGTTTTTGAGTGTTGTAGGGTCTCTCGCTCTCCCCTCCCAGAGAGACCGATCTGCGGGCGCGAGGCTCTCCCCCTCCGCTTTCGCCCGCATCCAAGGGGTGGGCCCCCAGGCCCACCCCTTCTGTTCTAAATCCAGAGCAGGCGCACCGAAACGATCAGCAGAGTGACGGCGAGAATCGGCCGCAGCACGGCGTCCGATGATCGACTGCCGAGTAGGCTCCCGGCGATAATCCCGGGGATCGAGCCCACCAGGAGCGCCGCCATCAGTCCGAAATCGACCGAGCCCATCAGCCAATGCCCGAGGCCGGCGATCAACGTCAGCGGGACCGCGTGGGCGATATCGCTTCCGGCAATTCGCGCGACCGGAAGCTTGGGATATAGGATCAGCAGCGCTGTCGTCCCGAGTGCGCCGGCGCCGACTGACGTCACCGACACAAGCACTCCAAGCGTCGCGCCGAGCAGAACCGTCCAGCGCGTCACCCGCCGCTCGCCCATCGCATCGATGTGATCACCCGCCCAGCGCAGGATCCACGGGCGGAAAAACACCGCGAAGCTGGTAAGCAGCAGGGCCGCGCCGAGCAGCAGGTTGAGGATCAGCGAGCTGTTCCCGCCGGTAATTCCGATCCGGCTCATGACGAACAGGGTGACGATCGCCGCGGGGACGCTTCCGGTGGCAAGGCCTCCGACGATCTTCCAATCGACGGTCTGGCGCGAGTCATGCACGACCGTCCCGACCGTCTTGGTCACCGACGCATAGAGCAGGTCGGTGCCGACCGCGGTCGACGGATGAAAGCCGAATAGCAGCACCAGCAGCGGAGTCATCAGCGAGCCGCCGCCGACCCCGGTGAGGCCAACCAGCGCTCCGACCAGGAATCCGGCCAGTGAATAAAGCGGATTGTAGGAGAAAAAGATCGCTGCCCCCTAGCTCACACGATCAAAAGGCATGGAATTGCTATGTTTTATCCCTGTTTGAGAGCGACGCTTTGCCCAACCCGCGGCGCTTGGCAAGAGCGCCGCAGGCCTGCGGTCGATCAACTCGGCTGGTATTTGGCGCGGCCCGCACTTAGATTGGTGGGGCAATGGCAAGAGGTGTTCGCGCTTGCAGTCGGGCCTGATCGCTTACCTGGACTCCGTCAAATCCCGCGATCCTGCGGCGCGCTCGCGCTGGGACGTGCTGTTCTACCCCGGCGTGCTCGCGCTCGGGTTTCACCGGCTCGGCCACTGGCTGTGGGAAGGAAAGCTCTATTTCCTGGCGCGGCTGGTCAACCATTTCGCGCGCTTCCTGACCGCGATCGACATCCATCCCGGCGCGAAGATCGGCAAGCGCTTTTTCCTTGATCATGGCTTCAGCGTGATCGGCGAGACCGCGGAGATTGGCGACGACGTCACCATCTACCAGAGCGTGACGCTCGGCGGCACCAACCCCACTACCGGCGTCGGCGGCAAGCGCCACCCGACGCTGCATAACGGCGTCGTGATCGGGTCGGGCGCGCAAGTTCTGGGGCCGATCGAAGTCGGTGAAGGCGCCCGGGTCGGCGCGAATGCGGTCGTCACCAGGGACGTCGCGCCAAGCTCGACCGTCGTCGGGATCCCGGCCAAGCCGGTGCCGATCGACGCCGTCCATTACAGCCCGGGCTTCATTCCTTACGGCACTCCCTGCGGCGAGGACGTGGACCCGGCGCGGGCGCGGCTCGCCGAGCTCGAGCATGAAATCGAAGAGTTGCGGAAGGAGGTCGCGGCATTGAAGGCCGCGCGGCAGCCGCAGCCGAAGGTCAAGAGCGCTTGAGCGTGATCGCGCCGTTCCCGGCTTTCAGGGACCGGCGCCCGATCGCCACTTTCGATCGCAGGGAGCTTTCCCGGATCCTCGACCTTTACGGCCGCATGGTCGCGGCCGGCCACTGGCGCGATTACGCGCTCCGTATCGATCCCGACGTCGCGATCTTCGCCGCCTTCCATCGCCATTCCGAGCGGCCCGAGGTCCGAATCGAGAAGCGCCCCTCGCTTCGGTTGAAGCAAGGGGCGTTTGCATTGGTCGGAGAGCATGGCCTGGTGCTCAAGCGGGGCCATGAGCTCGCGCCCGTGCTGGCCCCGCTCGAACGGCGTCTCATGCGGCTTGTTGGCTGACCACAATCCTTCGATCGAGGATCGGTAGCCGCTCTTTCAAACTCTCCGGAAGCGGCTTGACGATCGCCGAACGCGCCTGGTGCCAGAAGGCCGACAGCAGCAATAAGGCCGAACCGATGACCAGCGCCGTCAGTGCGACGTTGAGCTCGACCGCGCCGAACTGCCGGAACAGCTGCTGCATCGCGAACAACACGTAAGCGAGCGCCGAGACGAGTAGCGCGCGGCGGTCAATCGCCAACGCGGTGAGCCCTAGGGCGACGTAGAGCAGGATCACGACCAGGCCCTCGCCGACCGTCGCATGACCGTCATTGAGGCCCAGCAAAGTGAAGATCGGGTGCACGATCATCGGCGCGGCCAAAAGATGCAGCCAGAAGGCAACGTCCGCCCGGCGGGTCAGCCGCGCGCGGTCCGAAGCATCCCACCACATCGCGAACAGAAAGATGCCGATGCCGAGAACCAGCACGAGACCGAGGATCACATTCTTCGCGGCTTCGACATTGGGGCCGAGCGCGGCGACGACCAGGCCGACGGCAATTGACGCGACCGCGGCGGCACCAGCGGCGATGGTGATCGGCACCCGGAAGCGCCGCCAGTGAAGCCACGCGGCGCCGGCGGCGATCGCTCCGGACACAGCGGCAAGAATGCCGCCGAGCTGATTGTTGTTGTTCACATTGTCGGGCCCGACCGCGAGCACCAGGCCGAAAGCCGAACTCGCGAATACGCCGAGCACGAAGGCGAGAAGGAGGAGAATCGAGGGCAGAGCCATTCGCCTCTTGGCGGTGAAGAATAGGGCCAGCGCCCAGGCCGTCGCGGCGACGAACAGCGGGCCGAGGAATGACGGGCCGTCCTCGATCGAAAGCCCCGTGTTCTGGCCGATGCTCTGGCCGATCCAGCCGACCGCGAACAACAGGATCGCGGCGGCGATCGACACGAAAATATCATTGAAGCCGGTGATCAGCCGAAACTGCTCTTCGTCCGGGATGGCGGTGCGCTGGCCCTCGACATAGGCGCGAAGCGCGTCGGCAGCCTGGGCGGTAATTGCTCCGGACGCGACGGCGTCATCGAGCTCTTGCTGACTGTACATTCCAATCCTCCTGTTCCCCACCGGAAGAATAAGCTAGGTGTATTATAGTGTCAACACAGCAAAGCGGTTGACCGGAAGCCTCATCGCGCCAATGTCAGAGCGGCGATGTGCAACCTTTACAGCATGACCGCGACGGTCGACGAGATGCGGCGGATTTTCGGGCCGTTCGAGGGCGACACCACCAACCTGCCGCCATATGACGAGATTTTTCCCGGCTACGCAGCGCCGGTACTGCTGCAAAAAGATGACGGGGCGCTCAAGCTCGACATGATGAAATGGGGTTTCCCGGGGCCAGTGGCTGCGAGCGGGCGCCCAGTCACCAATGTTCGCAATTTGAACAGCGGTTTCTGGCGCAATGCGCTCGGCGACCCGAAGCGGCGGTGCATCGTCCCGGTCACCAGCTTTTGCGAATGGACTGCCGAGCCCGACCCCGAGACCAAGCGCAAGTCCCAGGTCTGGTTCGGCCTCCACGAGGAACAACATCCGCTGTTCGCGTTCGCCGGGATTTGGCGGCCCGGTGAGGGCGGGCCGTTCATGGCCTTCCTGACCTGCGAGGCCAATGCGACGGTCGGGGCGATCCATCCCCAGGCAATGCCGGTGATGCTTCGCCCCGGCGAGGATGTCGAACGATGGCTCGGCAGCGAACCCGCCGATGCGTGCTCGCTTGCCAGGCCGTTCGCGGATACGGCGATGCGCCGCGTGAGTTAAGCGACCAAACGGAAGATTGCAGGAGAGTTCAAATGGCGAAGAAGGCGACGAGCAAATCGGGCTCCCGATCCAAAGCCAGGGCGAAACGCGGGTCGAAATCAAAAGCCGTGGTGGAACGCCGCAGCGGCTCGCGCGGCCGGCGCACCTCGGACAATGCCGGCGAGGCTTTCATCAAGCTTTTGCAAAGCCCGCTGGTCGCCGACCTCGTCGCCGTCGCAGCGACTGCCGCGCTGGCCGCATTGGCTGAGCAGGGATTCAACCGCACAGGCGGAACCACCGGCAAACGCGCCGGAAAGGCGGTCAAGGCAGCCGGCAAGGCCGCGGCGGCAGCCGTCGGACGGCGGCTGAGCACCGAGATCGACGAGATCAAGAAAGCGTCGAAGGCGAAGAAAACCTGAGCAGGGTCAGCCGCGCGCGGCCGACATCGCGCATTGTCTCGACGGTGAGGGGGCCAGGGTCGAGCGTTTCAGCGCGGTTGGTCTCGACGCTCATCCAGCCGCTCGGCGCTAGCCATCCGGCCGCGGTCACCGCCTGCACGGCGGCGGTGCCAGAGCCTTCCCCATAAGGCGGATCGGCAAAGATCAAGTCGAACGAACCGGCTGCCGGCAAGGCGAGCGCCGAGCCGCCGAAAATCCTCACGCGTTCGCCTACGCCGAGCTTCTCCGCATTGCGCTTGATCGCCGCCGCAGCCTTCGGGTCCTGCTCGACGAACGCCGCCGACGTCGCCCCGCGCGACAGGGCTTCGAGGCCGAGCGCGCCGCTGCCCGCGAACAAATCGGCGACCGCCAAATCCTCGAAACTACCAAGCCGGCTGGCGAGCATCGAGAACAAGGTCTCGCGCACCCGATCGGCGGTCGGCCTCGTCGCGCGGCCAGGCGGCGCCTCGATCGGCCGCCCGCGCCATTGGCCGGCGATGATCCTCACTTCAGGCTCTTCCGGAATTCCGCGAGGCTAGCCTGGTCGGTTTCATCGACACTGCCCTGCTCAAGCCCTTCGAGAGTGAATGGCCCATAGGCCGTGCGGATCAGGCGCGAGACTTGAAGGCCGAGAAACGCGAGGACATTGCGCACTTCGCGGTTCTTGCCCTCGGCGAGGCTCATTTCGATCCAGCAATTGCGGCCGGTGCGGCGCTCGAGATTGGCGTTGATCGAACCATAGCGGATGCTGTCAATCGTCACGCCTTCGGCCAGCCGCTCGAGCTGGTCCTGTGTCACGTTCCCAAACGCGCGCGCGCGATAGGTGCGGACGACGCCGGTCCGCGGCAGCTCGAGCTGCCGCTTTAATTCGCCGTCATTGGTGAGCAGCAGCAGGCCTTCGGTCATGAAGTCCAGGCGGCCGACTGGCATCAGCCGGGGCAGGCCTGGGGGGAGGCGGTCGTAGATCGTCGGCCGGCCCTTGGGGTCGTAGGCCGCGGTGATCGTCTGCTGCGGCTTATAGAAGCGAAACAGGCGCGTGGCCGCGGCTGGCCGCACCGGGCGGCCGTCATAGGTCACGCCTTTGAGGTTTTCGAGAAGGGTTGCCGGAGTCGTGATCTTCTCGCCATGCAGCGCGATCCGGCCGTCGGCGATCAGGCGTTCGACCTCGCGGCGCGAGGCAATGCCGGCACGGGCGAGGAGCTTCGCGATCCGCTGTTTTCCGGCCTTGTCGGGATGTGGCTCGACAGGCACACTGCCCCGGCCTCTGCGCGCGTGCGGCACTGGACTTCGTCTGGTTCGTTTCGGTGGCAGGGTCATGATTGGGGTTTCGATGCTGTTCGAGAGACGGAAGCAAGTCGTCAAGCGTATCCTCATTGTCGAGGACGAGCCGCTGACCGCATTCGACAACGAGAACATGCTCGGCGACGCCGGTTATGAGATCGTCGCGACCATCGACGATTTCGACCAAGCGCTCGACATCATCGAGCGCGAAACCGTCGACCTCATCCTCAGCGACGTGCGGCTGAGGAGCCAGCAGACCGGGATCGACCTCGCCAAGGCGGCCAAGGCGCGCGGCATCCCGACCTTGTTCGCGACCGGCCACCCTTATCCCGGGGCGGCCCACGTCGCGGTCGGCTGCCTGATGAAGCCCTATTCCGAACGCCAGCTGACCAAGGCGATCGAATGCGTCGATCGCCACCTCCAGCGCGAGAAGGTCAAGCCGCCCAAAGGCCTCGAGCTGTTTGTCCGCGAAGACGAACCGAGCTGAACCAAGCATGGGGTGTCGAACCCGGGACTAGGCACACGCTGAAAGCGGGCTAAGGTCGCGAGACACAGCGGGGGAGCGTCACGTGGCAGCGGCTGGGCGTCCGAAAGGTTGGAAGCTTCTCAGGGCGGCGCTGTCCACGCGCAAATCCACGATCATGCTCGCGTTCGGTTTTTCGTCGGGCCTGCCTTACGCGCTGCTGATCGGCACGCTCAACGCGTGGCTCGGCGAATCGAACATCAACCTCGCGACGATCGGCGTGCTGTCGTGGATCGGCCTTAGCTACAGCTTCAAGTTCCTGTGGTCTCCCGTCGTCGACCGGGTGCCGCTGCCGCTGCTTGAGCGCATTGGCCGGCGGAAGAGCTGGATCGTCCTATGCCAGGCGATCATGATCCTGGGATTCGCCGGCCTCGCCGCGACCAACCCCGCCACCAACATCGGCACTTTCGCGATTTTCGCGGTGATTGCCGCGCTC
>Ga0193751_1000296_pt1 | contig 41818 bp, 48 predicted proteins | sample L1c2metaG_FD_143050 | JGI IMG/M metagenome (GOLD analysis project Ga0193751, IMG submission 143050) | Soil microbial communities from a riparian zone of the East river system, Colorado, United States - L1c2 | ecosystem: Environmental > Terrestrial > Soil > Riparian zone | place: USA: East River...
AAAACGCCGGAGGCTCTGTTCATTCAGAACAGGGGCCATCTTCCGATAGCGCTTCCGGGCATCGCGCGCCGGCGAAGATCGAATCATCCGGCGACGCTACGTCGAGTGATCCCTTCTTGTGAATCCACGCCACCAAAATCTTCTTGATCTGTGGCAATTATGACTCACTTGTTCTTGGATAAGCCCTTAGGAGACTTCCGTTGATCTCCTCGGAGAGCGGTGCTCCCCAATTCCGACTAAATCCCGCGCCGAGAAGAAGCACCCGCATCGTTCAAACCTCGCAAGGACGTGTCACCGGCCGTCGCTGATGAAGTGTTAGGTCTGGACGCGACCAGCTGCAAGTCCCATCTCATGCGCGGTTGCGTACAAAAAGCGGCGCGATATAGTTTCCGTAGTCCCTCCGTATTGTTGACCGGCACCCGTTCCGGATGTCGGTCCTGCAATACGGAGCATAGAGATGTTGCTGCCAAGCCTAGACGCGGCCGACCACGGCCGGCCGCCGAACTTCCCACCCATCCAGTTCTACTCAGTGGAGATCACACCGCTCGCCGACGGGCGAATGTCCGTCGGCATGAGCGCGACGATCTGTGAGCCGATCCGTGAAGACGACTTCGAGCTCGTCAGCATGGACATGGCTTCCACGCGAGTAGACACGATCGACCAGGCGCTCGCGGTGATCCGCGAAGCCTTTGCTGCCGCGACTGCGGCCAGACACTAAGGAGAGTGCCAATGAGTGCCACGACCCAGCCCGACTTTCGCGCGTTCACAGTCATCAAACGCGAGGGCGCGGACGACTTCTGGCTTCCGATCGGTGCGGCGTTCGCCCACCAATCGGGCGACGGGTTCAATGTGATCCTCCAAGCTCTGCCGATTCCCAACGGAGACGGCGTCTGCAAGATCGTGCTGCGCCCTCCGAAGGATGGCGAAGATCGCCAAAGCGATCGAAATGCAACAACGGAGAAACCCGGCTCTCGACGCCGGTAGTCGCCCTCGCCCCGAGGGCAGGCTCAGAGCCGCCGGCTCCCCCCGGCGGCTTTCTCTTTCTCAAAAAGGCACCATATACTCCCTGCCGCCTACGGCACCCTTGCAGGCCAACTCAGACCAGAATCTAAGACGCACACCCATGATTTTGTACCACTACACGACAGCGGCTGGGTTGAGGGGGATCGTTCGGACCAAAAGTATATGGGCTTCGGACTATCGCTTTCTAAACGATGCGAGCGAGTTCAATTATGGCCTGTCGATTTTCGATAGAATCCTCAAGGAAGATTTTTCTACATGGGATGACCCCGCTATTCCCGAAATGATAGGCAATTTCCGCAAAGCGGCTTCTAACTTCAGCGTATTGATCGCTTCCTTCTGCCAGCACTCTGATCTTCTTTCGCAATGGAAGGGGTACAACGGTGCTGTCGGATACGCCATAGGGTTTAATAATGATTGGCTAAATCAAAATGCGGAAGAACAAGGTTTTCGCCTGTTCCCCGTCTGTTACGACAGCAAAACACAACGGCACCTCGTCCAACAGAGAATTGGGTTACTCAGAACTTTGCTGGCAGAACGGAGGGAACCACGTACACCTTGGGAGGTCACCAAGGAATGGTGGGCGCAGATGCTTTTGACCATAACGGCACTAAAGAGCGAGCATTTTAAGGAGGAGGACGAATACCGCCTAGTAAGAGTCGGCGATGGCTGGCCAGTTGGAATATGCACGCGGGCAGCCGGTCAGGGATTGGTCCCCTATAAACCGGTTAAGCTAGACGCAAAAATTATCGAGCACCCATCGTTTCATCGCAACAATGTCGGAATCGAGAGTATAGTCGTCGGGCCGGCGCTGCTCGATCAGCAATGGCACGCAGTGGATGCATTGTTAGCATCACAACACATGCGGGTTCAGATTGCCAAGTCCGTTATTCCCTTTCTTCCGAGATAAAGCACTTATTCCGAGCCATTCGATCCAGCGAAATGGGTGGATGGTTATACCGGTCACACCAAACGGCCGATATGCTATATTTGCAGCATATGAAGACAAAGGATTTGAAAGGCCTGTTAGAGCGTGTTCCAAAGTGGCCAAAAGAAGCACAGCAGGAACTCATCCGGTCCATGACGGAAATCGAGACGCGCTATAGCAACGTGTATCAGGTGAACGATGAGGAGCGAGCGGCCCTAGACCGCAGCGCAGAAGATGTTCGAAAGCGGCGATTTGCCACTGAGGGCGACGTTGAAGACGCATTCAATCGATTTCACCGTGCATGAAGGTTCGCTATACCGAAACGGCGCTCGCCGAGATCAAGGACATTCTTTCATACATAGCCCAAGATAATCCGCTTGCCGCCGATGAAGTTGGCGCGATCATGCGCGCCACTATCATCCGCCTCGCTGACTATCCGCGACTGGCGATCGAAACTGACATAGCGAACGTGCGCGTAGCTCCTGTACTCCCCTATCGCTATCTCGTGTTCTACAGCATCGAGGAAAACACGGTTGTGATCCGCAACGTGCGACACGCGGCTCGCGAGTGGCCGCGATAGAGAGCCCTAAAGTGGTTTTACTTTTTACCGCCGATAAGCTTCGGCGGCGCGAAATACCCCTGGAGCGCAGGGGCTAACCGGTGTAGGCTCTTTCGGGACTCGCTTTGCGGAGTGCCGATCGGACGCGGTGGCGGCGATCGAATACGGGGCAACTACGGAGAGGTCGCGGCCGGCCGGCGCGGCCTCTCTTGCATTTGCAGCCCTATTGGTTTTCGGCGCGGCGGAAATATCCGCCCAGGAGCAAAAAGAGCACGCAGACCGCCCCAGGAATCATTAGCACCTTCGTCGACGAACTAGGAAATCCACTTTTCTAGTTCGCTAGGACAGTCCAGCCTTTCTTTGAAGCCGCACCTCTCGTACCAGCTCACGAGCTTCTCTTCCGGATAGTCCGGATCGAGAGGCCAAGGAGTAAGCGTTATTCTTTGGTATTCGTTTGATTTCGCAACTCTCTCAACCTCCGTCAACAGTCGCGTCCCTATTCCCCGACCTCGGAGTCTCTTTGGTACGAATATTTCGTATAGTACGAGATAGTCGACATCGGGGATGAGATCGAGCGAAAGAAACGCGACCTCGCAGTGATCTTCGCAAACGATATAGTGCTTGGTACGGGCCGCTTTCTTGCTGGTCTTTGCCCGTTCGCGCACTTCCTCATCGGTCGCCTGTTCATCAGATGCGATCTCAATCAGATTCATCGTCTTCGGTTCCCGCTCCGGCTGATATGCCATCTGTTGTGTGCGGCTTCGCCGTGGGCATTCGCTTCTCCACATAGCAGCGGGCCCGAGCCGTGGGAACGAGGCCGAGCCCCTGCAACAGCGCGCCCGCCTTCCGCTCACACAGTCCTATTTATTGTGGTGGCCCGGTCCGGTTCGGTAAGACTTGGGTAACTTGGTTGTCGATAAGTCGATTGCAATCCTTGATCATGCGCACTCGCAAAAGTAGAACATGCGGTCATGACTTCACAGGCCCTGGATTCGGCCGACATCTGCCTGTGGCTGGCGGAAAGCGCGCCGCCGGACCAGCGTCGCATCCTGCTCGACCTCGCGGCGAGATGGCTTGCGAAGGCCCCGCGTGACACCGAGTGGGCACGGCTGAGCGAGGAGCTGTCGGCTTGGCGGCGCCCGCCCTCTTGACTCTCGGCATCGCTTTGTTCACGATCCGTTCCCCATATATCGAGTGTGCATCATGAGGCGCTTGGCTCTATTCGGCGCGGTTATCGCCTCCCTGTGGTTGCCCCTGGGCGTGAGCGCCCAGCCGGCGCCGAAGCCGCAGCTGACCGACCCGCAAATCGCGGAGATCATCGTCCGCGAGAGCCGGCAGTCCTATTACCGCACCGGGCACCCGTGCGCCTGCCCCGAGGACCTGGCCAGGAATGGCACCCGGTGCGGCAAGCGCAGCGCCTACAGCCGCCCCGGGGGCGCCGAGCCCTACTGCTACGTCACCGACGTGCCGGCGGCCGAGATCGCGCGCTACCGCGCCGGGCATTAGGGCGTGTCGTGTCCGAGCGCTGGCACGAGGAGCTTGGCTTCAGTGTCGAGCTACACAGCCCTGGCGGTAGTATCGAGGAGGTCGTAGCCCGATGCGCCGCAATACCCGTCGCCCGGGCCGCATTCCAGGCGGCTTGCAAGCACTACCCCGGCCGCTTGGTCCTCTTGTGCCGGAAGGCGCAAATTATGGCGCGGAGCGACAGAACGTCATAGATTTCTCTCAGTATCGAGTGCTGAGAGTATCCGCGATGCCTGCCAAGAAAGCGAAGCCTGCCGAGCGGCCTCCGAGGACGGGCCGGGTTAAGCCGACCCTTCAACTCAAGGGCGTCGCGACCAACGACGATACCGCGTTGGAACGCGAGGCCGACCGCATGGGCGCCCGTGCGTCGGGACACCTTGAGCCGATCTGGTGGCGCGTGTCGGTCATCAAGAAGAAGATGGTGTACCTCGGGCGCGTGCGAGCGGCCGACAAAGCTTCAGCGGCAGTAAAAGCGAACAAGGAGTTCACGAGCCTGACCGACCACGAGCGAGCGCGGTTGGTCATTGAGCAGGGGTAGCTTATCAGATCGCGTGCAGCTGGGCGCGCCCTTCGGGCCGGGCTCTACTCGCTTTGCTCACCGAGCCCCCTCAGATCCCGCAAACCGGGATGCCGGGTCTCGGCCATTCGGTCACGATCCCTCGCGCGAACTGATTTGAGCCCCTCGCCGGGGGCACTCGGTCCCGGGTCCCGCTCCACCACTGCGGGCGGCCGAGGTACTCTCCCCTGCTAACTCATACTGCCGCCCGCAGTGGTGGAACGGCGCTTTACTGACCCTCCTGCGGGTGCCGCTTTTAACCGGTCTCGGGGCTGCACTCGGTCCCGCTTTCCCGCCTTCGGCGGCGCTATGCTGTCGCTCCTGCGGGTGCCATTATCGTTCTGCCTCCTCAAAAGTGCTCACTGCCTTCGCGCGCATCTTGTGTGGATAACCGGCGAGACGTGGGAACGAGCCGGGTTATCATTCGCGCAATGGACAACCAGCCGCGACCTGTCGCGACAAGCCCCGACAACGAATTTAGTCTGACGATTGACGAGGCCTTAGAGCGTTACGCCCGCGCAGGCCTTCCCCGGACCCCGCGAAGCGTGCAGCGATATTGCGCCAAAGGGCATCTCGATTGTCGACGGATCGAGACTGCCTTCGGTGAGAAATATCTCATCTCGCCGGCATCACTCGACAAGCACATTGCCTACATCGAGGAGGTGCGACCAATCGCGACAGGTCGCGACACGTCGCGACAGGTCGCGACAGAGCCAACCCACGACACAGCTATTTCTCAGCAGGAATCCGGTCCGACAAGCCCCGACCGGTCGCGACAGGTCGCGCCCGCATACATCCAGCGGATTGAGGGCGAGAACGAATTTCTCCGGGGCCAGATCGCCGTCAAAGATAAGACGATTGAAGCTCTTCTCGAACGCGATCGGGAAACCAACCACCTCATCGCGGGTCTGCAGCAAATGCTTACGCCGCTGCTTGGGCATTCCGAGCCGCATCGCGATAGTCAAAGCTAACTCTGCGCTGGCGCAGCTTGCCAGCCGACCGAGTGTGCCCGGCTGGTGAATGCGACGGCAATCCCTCCCCACGCCGTACATTCGGGATGCTGCTTGCCATAACGTTCGTAAGTCTGCGCCTTGCGTCCCGGGTTCCAATGATTGCGGCAGTACGCAGCCTGTTTTTCACCGCCGTATTTTGCGGCACCACACTCTATGCGCGCCTCGAGAGACGGTATACCGTCACAGCGCTGGAGGAGATCGAGAACATTCTTACTTACATTGCGCAGGATAACCCGAGCGCAGCACTGCGAGTATCCCTCACCATCGTAGCGGCTGTAGATCGTGTTGCAGACTTCCCTCATATCGCTGTTGAAACAGATCGGCCAGATGTTAGAGTCGCGCCAGCTCTTCCTTATCGATATCTAATATTTTTTACTATCGCAGACGACTACCTAATTGTCCGCAACGTTCGTAGTTCGGCCCAGGAGCGCCGATTTTGATGTTGTTTTACGCTATCCCCTTCGCTGCAAACAGCGGAGCGGCATATTTTGCAAATTCTGGCTCGAGCAGGTCGGGCCGAACGACCCTGTACCGTTCGGCTATGTCGCCGTACGAACTCGGCACTTCCCAAACCGCGTGCTCCCACAGAAGGCCTCTCCCCCACTTGGATTGCACTCGTTCCCCCGCGAGAATGCCCGCATGCGCCGGCTTACCATTCCTGCAATAAATCAGCACTTGGCCGGACTCATCTCGCGTCAGAATCCCGCGCTGGATCAAACGCGACACGTATTCAGGACCGACTTTCACTCCGGGGGTCCCATACCAATCGGCGTCTTTCTGTAAAATTTCATACACGCGATCATTGTCCAATAGTGCGAGCACCAGCATGTAGCAGTTGTACGGGCGCTCCGGCTCCCCCTCGACATGCCGGATCGAATGCGGAAACCGCGACGCGAGCTGCGCGATTGCGGCCGGATGCTCCTCGATGTTTAAGGAGCCGCCGTTAACGGCCTCTTCGAGTGCTTCTCTGAGACCAGTCATTTGTCCGTCCGTGCTCGAAATCAGCCAGCCTCCCCCGGCACCCGAGGCCCCGCTCCTCCCTCATTTCATTGTGGCAGCCGCAGCACGCCGTCAAGGGACGAGCCCTTGACCGCGCGCTTAGTCGGCTGCCCTCCCCGCGAGGAGCTTTCGGAGCGGCGCCTCCGAGAGCAGGTCGATTTATTCGTCAAACCCACTCTGGCAACGGGGCGGGATAAAACTAGCAAATATGAAATACTACGTGTACGTTCGCATGCATTCCGAGGGCCGCTACACCATCGAGGCGGATACCGAAGAGCAAGCTGAAAAGCTCGTCACCAGCGCCATACAGGACGGCGAAGATGGCGATTTAGACTTCGAAATCACCGATACAGGTGAATCGGAGACGTTCGGGCTCGTCGAACCTGCATTCGATTAGAAGACAGATGCCCGCCCCGAAGGCCAGAGCGTTCACCGGTCCACGCTGCTCTCGAACCCGACCGCGCGCCGCGGTCGGGTTTCGGGTGACCCCGAGGAGCGTCCTGCGGCGCGCTATGGGCCGGCTGGCTCAACTCAGGATATCGCACAATCTTCTCATGCTATTATCCAACTCTGCCGATTCGTTCAGGACAGAGTATGGCCAACACCGGCCCCGGTATTACCGATATTAAAGTCCTATTCGCGCGCTCCGGAAATCGCTGTGCATTTCCGAAATGTAGCGCCGCGATAGTAGATGGTGAAACACTGCTCGGCGAGGTAGCGCATATCAAGGGGGCAAAACCTGGCTCACCACGATTCGATCCTAATCAATCGCCCGACGAACGGCATGCTTACCCCAATCTAATCCTCCTATGTGCAAATCATCATACGGTCGTCGATAGTGACGAGGAGGCATATACAGTCGAGCGGCTTCAACGAATGAAGGCAGCCCACGAGGCCGGCAGTCAACCGATATCAGAGACAGACGCTACCCGGGCGGCTCCGCTATTCATCGACAACTCGATTATGAGCGTTGGTCAGTCAGGCGGCGTAACTGCCGGCACGGTCGTGCTCCCGCCATCCGACCCTGTTATTCAGACAAGACGCCTGCAAGCGGTTGAAAAGATATGGCAAATCTTGCAAGCAACACGGGCGCAGTTTACTGACGCGATATTTCTAGACCAAGTCCTAGTTCCTGAAGAAATAGAAGAGCGAATCAAAAGTGGTCGATTCGATGCTCCCTTCACGTCAATTAACAACTATCGAAGCCCGGAGGTCGTCGCGCATAAGTTTACGAGCGCCGGGACCGAACACGCCGTCAAAGAGCGCCCCTTCGTAAGACCTCGGGTATGGGGCGTCATGTACGTTCTGCAGGCGCTCTACGGCCGATCTGGGTTGCTCCTATCGCTCTCGTTCAAGGAACGGAAGTACAAGAATTGGCGCGACGACGGCCCGCTTGACCATCTTCTTCGGGCCGCGCTTCCGGGCTCCACGGTAGATCAAGCCAAGGCCAAGCCCTTTGCCGGTCTCCACTCCCTTGTCGAAGAGCTAGAGCACCGCTTCATGCAAGAAGCCGGCATGTCGAAGGACTGAGTGATTTTCCGCCTAGCCGGCCTCCCCGGCACCGAGCCCGAGGCGCCGGCCCCTTTATTTTTTCACATTATTGAGCCCGCAAAGCGGGCGCTTATCTCATTTTGACGCAGACCCCACCACCCCGGAACCCCGCCCAATGCGGCATTCGAATTCTCGCCGCTTCTTCCATCATCGCGGGCCGCCGCGCGGCGTCAAGGCACCCCTTCCCTTCTTCGGCATATAGTCCGCGCAATTTCAAAAGGGGCATTTTCATCGTTCTCGTTGGGTCCCCCGCCTCGTGACCCCGCGCGTTACGACCCGCGCTGCGACAAGTAAGTCGCGGCGAGAGGGCTGCGGCCGGTCGAGATTACCCAAGCTTAACAACACGCCAACAATGGACAACCCGACCTTTGCGGCGCGCATCGCGTCCCTGAAGGAGATTGCCACGCAGCTGCACGCGTTCGCTGAAACCATCACGCTCGAAGCGCAGCGGATGGAAGGCGTGCAAAGCCGTTTTCCGCAGCGCGTCGGCAAGCGCGTACGCAGACGCGAACCGGCGCAAGGCAGCTGACTTCAAGCGGGCTCAACGCCTGCTCATTACCAGACAAGAAAAACACGGACTTACCCACCCCGCGAAGCGTCCTGAGGCGCGCTACGGATTGGCTGGCTCAATCAACTCACAAATTACTTACCGCACTCCAGTCATTCAGATATCGCATCAAATCACGCGTATTATCATCGAAACTGTTATCCCCGATCTGGTTCTGAGCAACCTTTCCAAGGTCCCGAGTTAGCCACGCGCGCGCCGGAACGTGTTTAGTTACCCACACATACACTTGGTAGCCGTCCGAAATACCATGCAGCCTCTCCAGTCTCGCTGCCAATTCTCTTGGCTCCAGGATAATGTAGTCAAAGCTGTTCCTTTCAAAGCCGCGAAGGACCAACACCCACAGCGTTGCCTTTGAGGAGAGCAATTTCTTTCGGTCCAACTTGAACCATGTGCATGATCTAAGCTTCGCCTGGGTGGTCGGCGCGAGTTTCATAATCGGTAAGAAATCACGCGAGAACTTAACCTGAAGCCGCCTGCCGAAAAGTGCGCACTGTCGGCAACCCACCCAAGGGCCGCAACCGTCGTAACCAGTAGGTAGTTGCTCCAGTCCTTGAAAAACTCAAGTGCCTTGGTCGTCGCTTGAGTCGATGCTTCGCTCATGACACAACCTCCGTTGATATGAAGCTGTTATATATACTTTCTCGCCAGTCGTCTGCATGGATGCTCTCCTGGCGGCGCGTGCTCCCCTGTCAAGGACGGCCGTCGGCCGTCGCCGCCGGCGATCGAGATCCTTGACAGGGTGCGCGTCGCGCCGCTCTTCGCTCACCATGCAGACGAAGACGACCTTTACGACTTGCCCTTCGGAGGACGCTTCCTTTTTGTGCGCCAGCCGGCCGAGCTACCTGGCTCAGCCGGCGCCCGCGCCTCTCCGGCGCGCTCGGCTACGGCCCTCTGCCGGCGCGCGAGGTGTGCGCGGGCCTCTCCGATCGGAGAGGCCGAAGGGCTCGAATCGAAGACCCGGCTGCGAAGTTCGTCGAACTCGGCCGCGCCGGGAGCGCGGCCTTCCACGAGCGGCACGGTCAGGAGCGCCGCGTGCGCGCCTGCCCGGTCGACGAAATTGATAAAGGCCTTTCCCGTGGTGAGGTTCCGCAGCGTCTGCGCGGCGAAGTACAGCACGTTTTCCTTCCCGTGGAACGAACTCGGCAGGTCCCGGTAGAGTGGCTTGAAGCTCTCTTGCGTTCCGCGCGTCTGCCCTCTCCCCTGCGAACTCGCGACGCCGATCGACGTGGCGCGCTGCGTTCCGCGGCTCACCGCCTCGCCCCACGCTTCTCCCGTCGTCGCGGCGCGCATCGAGGATTTGCCGCGCATCGACCCTGCGGTCTTCCCGCGCATGGAACTCGCTCCCGTCGCTTGCGCGCTGTGAGCCATTGAATTCGCGCCGTCGGACATGCCAACGAGAGCAGGTCCTCCAAACAAAGTGTCTGCCGGGGTCATCATCTGTGTGGTGCTGATCCCACTTCCGGCGCCGACGGACTGTGCGTGCGAGCTGCCCTCGGCGATGCTGGATGCATCGCTTGCGGCCTCGCTCTCGCCAGTGGCGTCGCTTATCGAGCGGCTGTCGACGTGGGAGCTGGTCTCGCTGTAGCTCTCCCCTCTCATTTCGGTCCGCATGTCGGCCGTCGCCGATTGCTCGGATGTGCTCTCGCCGTTGAGCCGCACGAGCTCGACCCCCACCGCGGTCGGTCGGACGCCCGCGTGAAGCGGCATTTCGAGATCGAGCGGCACGACCATCTGCGCTAGATCCTCCGCCTCTTCAGGGTCTTTGAGGCGGAACACGACCTTGAGGTTCGTGCAGTTACGCACGGCTTGAAGAATGTCCGGGCCGGCCGTTTCCAACTGTCCGAGGTACTGATGACTCAAGAGCACTCCCACCCCGTACTTGCGGCTCTCCGCGAGCATCCGCGATACGTCGCCGGAGAGATACAGCTGGCATTCATCGAGGTAGAAGAAGAACGGTCGCTCCGGGTGTAGTCGCCGCTGGGCGTTGAAAAAGAGAAACCGAGTGAGCAGCCGGCCGAGGAGTTCGCACGCCTTGTCGGAGGCGCGCGGCCCGCCGGCGAGGTTCGCGAGAATGAGGTGGCCTTCATCGAGGGCTGCCCGGAAATCGATCGTGCGACCGCTCCCCGCCTGTTGGCCGATCATGGTTCGGACCGCCTCGGTCCGCGTGAGCTTCCCGAGCCTGTTGCGCGGGCCGAGCACTTCCTTTCGAAACTCCTGTCGGCCGCGCGGTTCGTTCGCAATGTCGGCTAGGTACCCCAGCTCCTCGCGAGCCTCTTCGTCGGAGAGCGCCTCGATCGCCCAGGCGCGAATGCCGGCGCGGTCCTCCGGGTCGAACAGCAACCGCGCTTCCGCGAGCGTCAGGCGCAGCTCGCAGAGCGCCGTGAGCGTCGCGGTCAGGACGCGCTGGATCGTCGGCTTCGTGTCCGTGTTCTCTTCGCCCCACACGCGCTCGAATGCTTCGAGCGCCGCGTCGGCGATCACGGCCGGATCGTACGTATCGTCCGGAAGCGCGAGCGGGTCGAAGCCGGTAACGTGCGTCGGCGCGTTGGGATCAATCAGGTGAATGACGCGCGTCTTCGTGTATCCACGCCCATCGAGCCAGCCGAGCAGCGACCGGTACAAGCTGTCCGGATGATTGCCGTGCGGGTCGATGACGCACACGCCGCGGCCGGCGGCGACATCCTGCCGGATGCAGTGTTCGAGGTACCTCGTTTTCCCGCCGCCTGTAGAGCCTATGCAGTGGCCATGCTCAAGCCGCGCCCGCTCGCCGAGGCGGACGGGGGCTCCCCCTTGGTTGCGCCCCAACACGATCGCCGAGCGATCCACCGGCGCTGGCAATTGCGGGCCCAGCCGGCACAGGCGCGGATAGCTCGCCCGCAAGCTGTCCCGTATCTCGCGGCGCCGCGCATCGGCGCGCTCCTCGAGGACGCTCATGGGCGGCACCTGTGCACGCGCCTATCGCCGGCCGCTGCGCCGCTCGATCACGGCATCGACCCGACTGGTATCGAGTCCGCTTGCGTTGAGTTGCGCGCGCCGGTCGTGAAGCGCGTCGTCGATCACGTCGTCCGACGCGTCACCATTGAGACGCCGCGATCCACCCTCCCTCTCCGACCCGTCGAGGTCCGAAATGTGCTCTCGTAGGATCGCGCGGCGCTCCGCTGCGCTCAGCTCAACGTCGAGTATCTCGCACTTCTTCCTTTTCCAACCGAGTTCGTAGGTCGTCCCGCCGTGATCCCGCTGCGCTTGGAGCGCCTGCTCTGCGTCGACCAACGCGGCCTCGACGTGGGCGATTTCCGTTTGGCGCCGCATCTCGGCGACCTCATGCCGGTGCTGGACCTGGCGCAGCTCTTCGGTGCGATCGACGCGGCGGCGGGCTCTCTCGTGCGCCAGGACTTCCGGCAGCTCCTGGAGCCGATAGGCGGCTTCGTGCCGACGCCCGTAGGCTTCGATTACCTGCGCTTGCGCGTCGAATAAATTGGCTTCTGCGCGCGTGCGTTCCGCCACAGCGCTCGTCGCCCGCCTCTGCCAGTTCGCTTCCCACTTTGCGAGCGTCGAGGAAATCGGCCCGCCTGGATTAGCTCGCGGCGGAGCGACCGTCACGGCGCCCTTCGGACGGACAGCCGGCACGTTCGATCGCGTTGGCGGCAGGATTTCATACTTGCCCATGACCGATTCTCCTTAGCGCCGGCGGCCACTTGCGCCGCGCTTGGCGCGCTCGTGGCGTAGAATGTCTTCGATCTCTTCCAATTCATCTCCCTTCAGTGCGGACTTCAGCTGACTTTCCTTGTAGTCGGTTTCCGCATCGAGTCTGCGCTTGAGCGCGCGCAGCTGCGTTGCTTGATCGTCGTAGCGATCGGCGGTACCGCGCGCGGCCATTTCTTCGGGCAGGTCGGTATCCTCCGATCTGGAGAATGTCTGTGCGAGAGACCGACACCCATACGCAAAACATCTGTACGCGACGAATAACAAAACGGCGATAATCGTCCACGCAAAGATAGGAGTCTCAACCCCGTTCCTGTCATACAGCAAATCGTGGAGCGGAACGCGTCTCCACTCGATGCTGTAGCCCGCCGAAAGCACAGTCGTGAGAATGGCGTATGTCATCGATGCCTCCCGCGGCGCTTTGCGCAGAGAATTGCTGAGGTGACTGTTCTAGTCATCGACGCGCTCCTCCCGCCTCTTCTGGGTGTTACAGCTCACCAAATTCTGCTTGTCCCAAGCGTCGAGCGACGCTTGCGGGTAGAGCACCGCCTTGCCGATCTTTATGAAGTCCGGCCCGACGCGCATGGCCCGCCAATTCCGCAGGGTGCCGAGTGTCAGCTCGTCTCGATAGCGCGCCACGACCTCTTCGGGCGTGAGATATTGCTCGTCAGCCGAGAGGCTGCGCGAATCGCCGGACATGACCGCCGCCTACGCTTCGATCCGAAATTCGCAGACGTTGTAAACGGTCACTCCCCCGCCGCTGGAGACATAGCTCTCTATGTGTGCGAATTGCGGAGCGAATAGCCCCGACCGATCGAGCGGCTTCTCAGGTCGAGGGAATGCGATTACCCGCAGGCGATTAAAGACGGACCGAAGCCCCGCCTGCGCTCGGGCCACTCCATCTTGACGGTTTAATTGGAGCGTGGTGCGCCGAGGCGCAGCGCTTGCCGCGCTGCCACGGCGTGGCAGGATAGTCATGTCGCGTACTCCTGGTTAGTTCGCGGCCACGGTTGCGGGGTGCTTCAACACCGCCGACAACCCGCCCCGCAGCGCAGTGCTGACGGGGCGTTATCTTTGACGTACGACACCTCTTTCAGGCGGAGAAAGTGTTCATCCCTCTCCCGGGCGCGATTGTCTGAACCTATACTGAAGAAAGCAAGTTGCTGGCGCGGCCAGTACTAAAGAACTGGACGCAAGTTAAATAAATAATCGTGTGTATACTGATATATTGGCGGTTGCGCTTTCGACGTTGTTCGAGTCGTCGGCAGAAAAATTATTTTGCCCGTGCCGGTCCGGCGCTTCCACAACTTTGTTGTAGTTTTTCACAATGCTATTGTATTCGATGGCGACTTCTGGCTAACGTCTTGCACCCGATTCTGAGTTCGCCATGCCTGGTCGCTACCATCGCACGCCACCTCCATTATTGGCCCGCACGCTGCACTTGCTGCGAACCCGGCCGCCGGAACAGCAGTTAGAGCTTTTGGCCGAGACATTTGGCGTGTCCGCCAATACCTTGCGAAATTGGGAAAGGGAGGGCGGTACGACCGCTATTCCTTTGCACGCGCTCCAAAAGTATCAAGACTTCTTTGGCATACCAGTGGGCGTTACGCTCACGATCGCGCACCTAGCCTCGCTTGCGCGGGACGGCGACACCCAACGACTTGCGGTGCTCGCCAAAACGCTCAACGCGGTCGCCAACCGTGTCTTAAAACCGGGCGGGCACACCAAACTCTCAGATGTGAAGAAGGACGCAAAAGCAGGCGATTATATCCTCTCGGAGCTTTTTGACGCTATCCGCCGGGATGTCGTTGAGAAGGATCGCCGCTCCTTCCAAGATTCACAGTTCATCGCGGAGTATGATAAACACGGAGGCCCGGGGCGGCGGACCAGGTAAGGTTCGGGTGTCCGTGAGCAACCGTGATCATCACAATGGTTCACGCGCTACCACGGTGCCGGCAAGATTTTCCGGGAGCGTCCGTGTGTCAAAGGCGCTCACCGGGACCAAGCGTGATGATCCCGGATTATCACGAATATGCTATCCGTACCGCCCCCACTCCGCGTCCCCTGTCGCGGCCGCGGAGGCAGAAAAGCAAGACAGATCAGCATGGTAGTTCAGAGCGTATGCTGGTGCACAATCACCCCTCCGGCGATCCGACCCCCTCGCGCGCCGACATCGAGATGACCCAGGCGATCGTCGCCGTGGCGCGGCCGCTCGGGATTTCCGTGCACGACCACATCATCGTCGGCAAGGACGGGCACGCGAGCTTGAAGGGGTTGCGGTTGATTTGAGATTACGGTTGTGCGGTTGCGGCTGGTGCGATCACGGGAATCGCCGCGAGGTGGCTGAGGTTACTCTCCCCTGCTAACTCATGCCGCCCTGTCAAGCGTCGGGAAAGAGATATTGCACTAAACCGCTGCGCGGTAGGAGGTCCGCGGACAGCCCAGCTATCAAAAAATGATTGAGGACACCATCCAGATCAAAGACCTGCTATTGCCGCTTATGTAGAACGAAGCACGTTAGGCTCAAATTTATGAACATGCGTATTGTAGAAATTGAGCAACCCCTCCGCGACCTTTAGTGATTTCCTGATTTGCTCGTCCGTTAATTCGATCCAATCCTTGGATGGCTTCTCAACAAGCACTCGAAACATCGTGGTCGTTCCACTGGTCATAAACGAAGCTCCCGGGGGCACCTCAGAAGAAGGGGATGGCTTGTGCCCCGCGTTGTTCCAAAAGGATAGATCCACGACCCCGTTTCTTATTTTCCAGTCAATCGTGATACGGGATGGAAGGTTGCCTTTGAAAATCAGCCACCACGAATTCTCACCTTTATCGGTTGGTCCCTTCATTCCCAATAGCGGGAATTCCGTTCGCGCGATTTCGTAAATCCGCTGCCACATGGTTGCGACTTCGGGTGAGGGAATTACCATGTACGAGCTTTTGGCTTGCTGCACAGCTCGAAGCAGTAGCGCGGCCCGGTGTTTTGCTCGTTCCGTGCCTTGAGAGCTGATAGCCTGCGCAACGTCCTCGTAGGAAACACACGCATCAAAGTGTGCCGCCGCTGCATTACCATCCGTGTATTTAGTCGGAGCAATTAAGATGCAATACACTCCCTGTTCACTAGTAGCCATCTCGTTTGCACGAGTCTTGTACCGCTCGGGTTGCATCGGCTGAAATGCAGCGTCAATCTTGTTTTCAATTAAAAGGACTCCACTCTTGCCGTCGACGAGAAAGCGCGCCAACAAATCCGTTTCGCCGGTCCCGTCCACGACAGACAATGAACACTCAATAACCTGCAAGGGAGCTTTTAAGCCAAGAGCGCTCGCAAAGATGTCGCAGACGGCTTCGTTAAATATCAGCTCCTCTTGCAGCAGCACATCGATATCCCTCTCGTACAGACGAGGCAGCACGACCTCCGCTGGCATGAGTTCGACTCCCTCACATCGTTATTCCAACCCATCGCACCAGCCAGGCACGACATCGTCGCCGCTCTGCTGCGGCGTTTTCCGAAAGCTCCTGGCTTCGGCTGGTCGTCATCGAAGTCGCACGGCCGCAGGATGCGAAGAATAGACCAAAACGGGGAATCGGACAATACGGCTTAACAGGGCCATTCCTCAAACGTCGCACAAGATTAGTTTCGCGACCCATCGGCATTTAGAGCGGAGCCGGCACCTGTCGGCAGCGGTCGTCTGTCTGTCAGGATTGCACGTTCAGTGCAGTCCATCAGACAGGAGTAATCCCATGACCAAGCAGACGACGCCACTGCGTCAGCGCATGATCGAAGACATGACGATCCGCAACATGTCGCCGTCCACCAAGAAGATTTATGTTGCCGCCGTCGCGAACTTCAGTATCTTCCACGGGCGCTCTCCCGACAAGCTCACGTTCGAGGACGTGCGCGACTATCGACTTCATCTCATTTCTCGCGGGCTCAAGCCAAACTCGATCAACCCGATCATGGGCGCCCTGCGATTCTTCTATCGCACGACACTGGGACTGAAGGAAGTATCCGAGCACATACCCTATGCGCGCAGGGCAGACCCGCTGCCGGCCGTGCTGGCGCGTGACGAGGTCGAGCGCTTTTTGAAGGCAGTGACCGATCTGAAGATGCGGACGGCCTTCATCACGATCTATGCCGCGGGTCTACGTGTCTCCGAGGCCGTGAAGTTGACCGGCCGCGATATCGATAGCGCGCGAATGGTCATAATCATTCGGCATTCCAAGGGGCGCAAAGATCGCTTCGTCATGCTGTCCGAGCAGCTGCTCGGCATCCTGCGCGCCTATTGGAAGCGGGCGCATCTTGAGAATTGGCTTTTCCCCGGCCCTGATCCGTCTCGGCCGATAACGACGCGCTCGCTGGAGCGAGCTTGCCGCAAGGCAGCGGAGGCCGCGGGGCTCGACAAGACAGTCACCGTGCACACGTTACGCCACAGCTTCGCCACCCATCTCCTGGAACAGGGCGTCGACATTCACGTAATCCAGGATTTGCTCGGCCATCGTAATATCGCCTCCACTACCCGCTATGCACGCGTGGCAATCAACACCATCCGGCAAATCCAAAGTCCGCTCGAACTTCTGAACATGGAGATGGCAGCGCCGACCTGATGCGCCGGCTATGCCTCGGCCAATCCTGGAGGTGGCGGATGTTTTCCGCCGCCACGGTGCCGGCTGGCGCACAGCCAACGAGGCCCATCTGAGCCTCGTCCAACGTCGCGTCATGACGGCCATAGAGATATGTCGCACCGCTGCGCTCGGCGGTCACGTCGAGCGATGCGAGGACTGCGCCCACACGCGCATCGCCTACAACTCGTGCCGGAATCGGCATTGCCCGAAGTGCCAATGGCGGGCAGCGGAGCGCTGGCTGGCAGCACGGGAGGCCGAGCTGTTGCCAGTCCCCTACTTTCACGTGGTGTTCACTCTGCCGGCTGCGATCGGTGCCATCGCCTACCAGAACAAGGCCAAGGTCTATGGACTGCTGTTCACGGCTGCGGCGGAGACGCTCACGACGATCGCCGCCGATCCCAAGCACCTCGGCGCCAAGATCGGCCTCACCGCCGTCCTGCACACCTGGGGACAGAGCCTTGATCACCACCCTCACGTCCACTGCATTGTACCTGGCGGAGGTGTCTCCCCCGACGGCGTGAGCTGGGTGAGATGCCGTCCGGACTTCTTCCTCCCGGTTCGGGTGCTCTCGCGTCTGTTCCGGCGTCTGTTCCTCGAAGGTCTCATGACAGCATACGAAGCTGGCGAGCTGCAATTCTTCACCGATCTCGTTGCGCTCAACGACCAGGAGGCATTCAAGACCTACCTCGCTCCCCTGCGCACGCGGGAATGGGTCGTTTACGCCAAGCGCCCCTTCGCAGGCCCGAAGCAGGTCTTGGCCTATCTTGCGCGCTACACGCACCGCGTCGCCATCGGCAACAGTCGGCTGCTTGAACTCGCGGACGAGCATGTCAGCTTTCGCTGGAAGGACTACCGTGAGAATGGCGACCAAAAGAACAAGGTCATGAAGCTCGCCGTTGGCGAGTTCATGCGCCGCTTTCTGCTCCACGTGCTTCCCGATGGGTTCCATCGCATTCGGCACTATGGTCTGTTCGCGAATGGGCACCGTGCCGACAAGGTGACGCTGTGTCGACAGCTGCTCGATGTGTCCCCGAATCAAAACGATGGCGAGAACGGCGCTCAGAACGATTGCTCGGCATCTTCATTCGAACCACCGCCTTGCCCGCGCTGCGGTGGCCAAATGAGTATCATTGAGACCTTCGACGGACCGCTGTCCCGCCCGTATCGCGTTCGGAGGTTTGACAGCTCATGATCTCTCTAGCCCGCGCCACACGCATCGTCGTCTGCACGTCTTCGCGCGCCACCCCCTACGGCATCGCACGGGCCGTTTTGCGTTATCACGACGGAACTCTGCATCATGACGGAAGGATGTACGAAGTAGCCCCTGTACATTCGCAACCGATTGTTCGAATAGGATTGCCATCGTCGACTCGGCGTGAACTTGCCCGAACGCCCGCGGCGACCACCATCACCAAATCTCCATAGCGTCGACTCGCGGCCCGCGGTTTCGTGCAACAAGGTTTCTGCAACGCCTCTCGATGGCGCATGCCCCGTCTCGCTCTTGGTGCGAGGCGTCGCAGAAACCTCATAATTGTGCGACGCTTAAAAATGGCTCAACTGAGCGCTTAATTGGGAGTTTCCCTCTTTATTAGATTTGGCGTGGGGCTTTCGTTGCTCCTAAGCGTTTGTGGCTCTCTCCTGCGTCGTCTTTCCGGCAAAAGAGTTCCTCGAAAAGACGCTGCGCCTCCGCAAGACCGATATCGGTTAGAACGACCGATTTTGCCTTGCGCGCGGGGTCGGTAATGTAGCCCCTTTCGTAGAGACGACGCAGCACGCTCCAATCGTGGTCTTTCCACACGCGTACCTGACTGTGAAGGCCGAGAAGAAGAAGCGCGAGGACGGCGCCGTCATGCTGATCGGCGACGGTTGGCGACAACTCTTCGGCGCCATAGCGCCAGATTGAGAGCAGCTCCTCCTCAGCTTCTACGGACCAAACGAGCCGACGCCTATGCGCTCCCATGTTGCGCGCGGGCGCGCTTAATAACATCTTTGATATCTAGCTCCCGGCCTTCGCCGCGATCCAGCGATTTAATGCCTTTGTCGAGCTTTGCCCGAGGTCGGCGCAGCTTATCCACGTGCACGAGAAGCTCCTCACCAATCTTATCCTGGGCCGCCTCCGGGAGCCGTGCCACCTCCGCAATCGCTTCCTTAAGCGCGTTTGTCATGGCAAGTAGTATAGCATATCGCCCATTCAGCACGCGACGGCCAGTCTTGTTCCGAATTACGCCGGTTGAAAAATATTGTGCGAAGTTGCAAAGTGGCTCAACAGAGCCATTCTCGCTCGACCAAACCTTTCCGGCGATTAAGATCGTCTTTGTGTTGGCTTGCTCCGTTCCCTTTTTTTGCGAAGCGATTGTTTCCCAACTCGGGCTCTCTTCAACTTCTTTGGCGGAAGAACCATGTTATGCAGGTCGATCAAGGACTGGTTCAGCTCGTCTATTCCCTTGTCCAGATCCTTTGCCGTCTGTTGGATTCGGTCCCGGTCCGGGTACGGCGATACCGCATCCGCTATCAGGGCCTGAATGTTGTCCCGTATCCACCGTTTCGATCCAAAGCCCTCTGTGATTGAATCCAGCTTCTTCACCTCTCCCATACCGAAGTTCTCTCTCAGACGCCCTCTGTATCGCGCTAGTTTGATCAAGCTATCATCGACTTCCTTCGCCGTCTCAAGCAATTGTCTTTCCAATAGCACAATGTCCTGATTAGACCACGTACCAGAGGCAATACGTCGAAGCGTTTCCTGCATACCGCCGTTGCGGAACGCTAGTGTCGAGAGGTTTTCCGCCGCTCCTCGAGCTTTGCGCCGATCCACGAAATCGACCGCTTTGCCAATAATCTTTCCCATATCCTGCACGCCACGAAGGACTTGGAGAAGTGCCTTCGCGAAGTCCTCAACCGAAAAAGGCAAACTTACGCTGATGCCGCCAACCGGATCGTCAGTTGTCATGTCCGCTCTCCCCATCGGAGCGAGTAAATACGAGTCTCGCGTCCTCGATCTCAATTTCACGAGCGGTCCCCGCGGACCGCCTGTTAAAATCACCTGCCCGGTCGAGCGCCTGGAGCCTCGCGCGCCTCGCGCGCCCGCGACAGTAGAGCCTGGGTCACCTGCAGCTCCGTATAGACTTGTCGGGTCGCCAGAGCGTCTCCACCGCCGGTGACCGGCACGATCAGGTCTTGTCCATCGCGATGTAACCAGATCGCCGTGAAGCCTACCGCCGGTATTTTCAAAAACCGTGCCTCGAAAGTCTGATTTATGACCTCCGGAAGGGACTCGGCGAAACTAAGCGCCTCGATCGAGAGCTGCGTCGCTGATCCTTCGTGCAACGCCAAAAATGGCGTTGCAGGATCCTGAAGGTTCGGCGCTACTTCAAGTTCGCCAATTCCCCGATCGTCCTCGCACAAGAGATACCGCCAGGATTGTGGTGCCGCGTCTGCAAGAATCCGACCCGCAACGACTGCGTCCAAGGTGCTGTACCAGTTCTGATGCGGCGCCGTGTAGGAGAGCTTACCAACAGAGACACCTGCGACCTCTCCCTTTGCGCCAGACAAAGGGCTGCTCGCAATCTGCGCAAGGCGCTGTCCCATAAACTGCTCATTAAGCAGGGGTGCAGCTGGGAAAACAATCGCCACGTCTTACCCCCGTTATTGACGCCCAAGGGCGCAAAGAAGCACCTTCTGAGCGATATGGGCCTCAACACATCGTCCTAGGTCGTCAAGAGCAATCGCCGTTGCCTCACCTTTCGCCAGCTCAATTCGTGGAAACCATTCTATCGTGTCGGCTCCGGCGTCCATCCGTCCGCTTCGCGCATAGATCGCCCCGCCGTCAACGAACGTCACGATGCATTGACCGTTAGAGCCGAGCGACACGCTTCCCATCGATCCCGTGCCAACTGCGACGCTCTTTCCCCATTTGATCTTTGAATTCAGTAAGTTGACCGCGCCGGACGTGCAGAACAGCTTCCCTGCGTCCGGTCCGACGCCTGAATGCAGTTCGACGCAGGTTCCGTCAATATTGGCGGCAATCATCACAAACCCGCCGTTGCCGAAGGGTTCGGGCTTGCTCCAATCGATCCCGCCGTCGCCACGGAGCCAACCTATGCCGGAGTAGAGGTTGCCTTGATCCACATGCGCCTCAAGGCAAACGGCGTGCTCCATCATCGCGACCGTGTTGGCGTCCCCCGCGCCATAATTTATCACGGCTTGCCAGGTTATCTTGTTTTTTGCGGCGTCAAGCAGTCCCGTGCGGAAAAACAATTGTCCGCCGATCGAATGGACCAAGAGGCAATTGCCCGCGTCGTCGATGCCGATACCAGCAGCGATGCCTTTGCCAACCGCGGCTTCTGGTCCCCAGGCTACTGTTTTGGTCATGCGATCGATCTTGCCGGCGCTGCAGAACAGATCGCCCGCGCGCGATCTCACGCTCACACAATTGCCATTGTTGTTGACGTCTAGTGTGGCGGTATCCGCCAAGCCGCATGGCATTGGCGGCGCAAAGCGCCCGCTCGTGAAGAACGTGTCGGTCCATTTGCCACCGCCGTGGTACTTCTCAGGGAAATCGTCATAAGGCAGCGTCGAGCCTGAAAAACCTTCAAGCGTATCCGATGTCGACACGACGAAGGGGCCACCGTCAGACGGGTCCGTGCAGCCGCGGATCGTCGTGAAATGCGCGGCGTCTCCGCTGCCATTCCATTTGATCCGTAGACAGACCAGCTCCTTATTGTAGAAGAGGCGCTCGTAGATCTCTTTTGGTGTAGGCTTGGCTGGCGACCAATAGTCCACCGATCGGACATGCTGAAGCGCAAAATAAACATAGCCATACACGTTGCAATCGCTCGAGGCCGGCGTGGCGCAGCAGTCGCTGACTGTGCCGGGATGTACGAGCTTGTTCACTTGTCCGGTCGCGACCCCACACTGCGTCCAGTTTCCGGTGCTGTAGAACAGTCCGACAGATGTAGCGACGGCAGCCCAGCACCAATTAGTCTGCGTCTGCGTCTGAGCCACGAAAGGCAGGTTCGTCGGATAACCTTGCGTCGTGACAAGCTCCGCGAATATCGCATCGAGCTCGAGAAGCGGATGCGAATTACTGATGAGCGGTTCAAGCGGAGAGCGCGTCAGCGAAGCTGGCCAGGCTGTCATCAAGTTGATCCCACTGCCGACGGCGCGACGGTGCCCATATGACTGAGTTTACGCAGTTGAGTAACTTACAGCTGTAGTGCATAGAGTGCAACCCTAAGGGTATGACCGAGGTTGATCGAACGTGAAGGTCACGAACAGCCGCCCGTGACCGCTTCCAATCCGCGTCCCCAATCGCCTGGAGGAGCCAGGAAGCTAAGGCGATGCAGCATCTCACGGCTTGAATAGCTAGCTGCACAACCACCCTTCCGGCGATCCGACCCCGTCGCGCGCCGACATCGAGATGACCCAGGCGATCGTCGCCGTGGCGCGCCCGCTCGGCATTTCCGTGCATGACCACATCATCGTCGGCAAGGACGGGCACGCGAGCTTGAAGGGATGCGGTTGATTTAGCAGCTAGAACCCGGCTGCAGGAACTGAAAGCGGTCGCCCGCGCACCGCCTGTCCGGCGGTGTCGCCTCCGCTCTGGCTGTCGTCGTTCCAGGCCGCGAAGGCGGTCTCGCCTTGCGGGCCCGAGAGAGTGGCGGCAGAAAGGCTGAAGCGGTTGCTGCCGGTCGAGGTATTGAACTGGGTGATCTGACCGACCGGGCCTTGCGCCGAAAAAACTCCGGCCTTCACGTTTGTGGTGGCGGGCACGTTATCGACGTTGAAATGGACCCAACCCATGAGGAAGCGCGCACCGGATAGCGGCGCGAGCACGGGCCAGGTCGCGTGGATGCGTTGCTCGTTGGTCGAGAGAAAGTGGATATTGGCGAGAAAGCCGTCGGCTTCGAACACGTCCGCTTCCACGACGATCAGGGTGTCGGCAGTCGCGTCTTCGCCGAAATCGTTCAGGTGCGCGATCACGAACCGGCCGCTGTCGAGCGCCGTCATGGCCGCTGCGGTGGTTGTCGGTTGCGTGATCCGCTCGCCGCCCACGGGTCCTTGCCCATTGAATATCTGGAATCGAATGTGCAGGGGCCCGACGATGCGCGCCCGCCACGCGATGACGACATCGCCGTTGGTGAGACACACCACCATCGGGACCCGGTGCAGCCCGGCGACGGTATTGGCGCGAAACTCGGGGCCGATTTTCGTTCCGTCGCGGCTGAAACGTTGCGCGCGGATACGCTCATCCTCCCGCTTGTCCGCCCAGGCGACGATGAAGTTTCCGTCGCTCAGGCGCGCCATGGCGGGCCGTATCAGGGGCTCGATCGGCGCCGTGCTGACCTGGATTTCCGGACCCGACAGCGTGTCCTGGTCGAAGATCCGCAACTTCAACTGGGTGGGAGCCGTTGCCGGGCTGCCGGGCGCCTGTTCGGCCCAGGCAACGGCGAAGCCTGAGCCATGCTCGACAATCGCCGGAAGCCGCCGCTGCGGGCCCGGCGGCGCCGGCAGGTTGACGAGGAATTCGTCGCTGCTCCGGAGCCCGGTCGCGCCAAGCATCTGTCCTTTGATCGTGCCGTCGCCATCGTCCTCCCACACGACGACGAACTGAGTGCCCTGAAGGCCACAGACGCTCGGCTGACTCTGATCGCCGGCCGTGGTCGTATTGATCAATGCCTCGTCCATGTCTTCACTCTGCTTGTCGCGCGACCGGCGGCACGGCGTGCGGCGTTATGTCGATCACCGTCACCGCGCCACCAGACTGGTCACCGCGCCGGCGCTCGCCGTGCGCCCGCCGTCGACGACGAATTGTCCGCCCGTGGTGTTGGAAGCGAGGTCGGAGCAGAGGAACAGCACCATGTTGGCGATCTCGTCCGCGGTCGTGTAGCGGCCGCTCGGTATCGCCGCCTGGTAGCGCTCGCCGACCGCGGCCGGGTTGCCGGGCGAGATCAGTTCCTCCAGCGCATGGATCATGCGGGTATCGACCGGCCCCGGGCACACGGCGTTCACCCGGATGCCCTGGCGCGCGACTTCGCCCGCCGCCGTCTTGGTGAGCCCGATCACCGCGTGCTTCGACGCCACATAGGCCGGCATGCCCGGCGTCGCCACCAGGCCGGCGACCGAGGCGGTGTTGACGACGGCGCCGCTGCCCTGGCGGATCATCTCCGGCAGCACGTGGCGCAGGCCGAGGAAGACGCCCTTCACGTTCACGCCGATCACGGCATCGAACACGGCCTCGTCGTACTCCGCGGTCGGAGCGAGCTTGCCCTCGATGCCGGCGTTGTTGAAGAAGCAGTCGATCCGGCCGTACGCGTCGATCGCCGCCTTCACGTAAGCCTTCACGTCCGCGGACTTGGCGACGTCGGCCGTCACCGCAACGGCGTCCCCGCCGTTCTGGCGGATGATGCCCGTTGTCGCTTCGGCGCCGGCGCCGTCACGGTCCACCACCACCACCTTGGCGCCATGGCGGGCGAACGCCACGCACGTGGCGCGGCCGATGCCGTTGCCGCCGCCGGTGACCAGCGCAACCTTGCCGATGAAGTCCATTCTGCCTGCCCTCCGTCCGATGACCCCTGCAGCCTATCACCGGCACGCCCGGGTGTGGCCCCCGGTGCGACCACGCGCAAGCGATGTCCAGGGAACCAATCAGAAATCGGGTGGGCGAAGCCGTTGGGGCGACCGACACGGTTCGACAGCGCCTAAAGTCGATCCAATCAATGTCGAGCCCGACCTCCGCCGAATACACGCGCGGCGCGCTCTGCGGCCTTGCCGCCGCCGGCATCTGGGCCGGATGGATCGTCGTGGCTCGCCTCGGTCTGCGTTCGGGCCTCACCCCGTGGGACATTGCGGCGCTTCGATTCGGCGTCGGCGGACTGGTGTTGCTGCCGTATTTGCGACGGAAAGGGCTTGCGATCGAGCGCCTCGGTTGGGTCGGTCTGGCCGCCGTCGTGCTCGGCTGCGGCGCGCCCATGGTGTTGCTTGTGAATGCCGGCCTGCTGTTCGCGCCCGCGGCCCATGCGGGCGGCCTTTTTTCCGGCATGGTGCCGCTGATGGTCGCCCTGCTCGCGGCTCCCATCCTGCATGAAGCGTTCACGTCGGCGAAGAGCGTCGGCATCGTGCTGATTTTGGCCGGCGTCATCGGCATCGTCTGGAGCGCGGACGGCACCATCGGTACGCGGCAGAACATCGGGCACGTATTGTTCGTCGGCGGCGCCTTTTCGTGGGCCTGCTACACGGTCGCGATGCGCCGCGCGCGTCTCGACGGCCTGCACGCCGCTGCCATTGCCGCCGTCGGCAACCTGGTTCTTTACCTGCCCGTGTATGCGCTGGTCGCCGGAGGGAGCCTTCTCGACGCTCCGCCGACCGACATCGCCCTTCAGGCCATCGTACAGGGGGTCCTGACGGCGATTATTTCGCTCGTTCTTTACGGACGCGCCGTCAGCATCCTCGGAGCGTCGGGCGGTGCGGCGTTCCCCGCCCTGTGTCCGGCGATGACCGCCGTGCTGGCCATTCCGATCCTCGGCGAGTGGCCCACGCCTGTCGACTGGATCGCCATCATTTTGATTTCTGCCGGCGTTTACGTCGTGAGCGGAGGGCCGCTGCCCGGACGACGAAGGTGAAACGCGTTGCGCCAGGCACACCTCGCTACCCGCTCTTGCGCAGCGCCGCCGGCCTCGAACCTTACTTGCCCAACGCGAAGGCCAGCACGATGTTCTCGGGGGTCTGCTTGAACTGCTTATTGACCGACGAGCGCACCGTCTGGGCCAGCTCGCCCAATGGCTTCGATTCCTGGATGCCGGGGAATTGAACCGTTACCGAAGTCAATCGCCCATTGTTCCAATTGAATCCGACATTCGGTCTGGTTCCGGTTGCCTGTTCGAGATCGCTTTCAACCGCTTTCGCATGGCTGAACCCCTCGGTCGCGGTATTGACCGCATCGCAAGCCGCGAGGCTCAGCGCGAAAACCAGGGCTGCAGCAATCCTGAGCATGGAGGACCTCGACGTCAGCCGTGCGGCGGTGACATGCGCCGCATATTGGTATCGCCGCGGCGCGCGGCTGCGCAAGACTAGGCCGGCATTGACTACGCCTGCGCGATGCCAGGCCGGCCCCCCGGCGCGACCGCGTGCAGGGCGGGCAGCAGCTCGTCGGAGATCAGGCGCATGCTCGCGAGCGAGGTGGACAGCGGCATTCCCACCCAGTGGGTGCGGATGATGAGGTGATTGACGCCGAACTCTTCCCAGTAGGGCTTGAGCCCGGCGTAGCACTCCTCGGGCGAGCCGAGGATGAAGCGCCCCTTCATCAGCTCGTCGAGCGGACGGCTGAAGTCGGTGTCGTCGGGCATGACCTTGTCCTGCCCCCACTTGGCATAGTCGCGGTATTTCGCCAGCAGGTAGGGCCCGGCCATCTCGAGCGCGGTGGCGCGGTCCTTGGCGCAGTAGACCTCCTTGGCGACCGGCAGCTCGCGCGGCGCCCCCTTGCCGGCGGCTGTCAGCGCGGCGCGGTAGATCGCCATTTGCCGGCGGATGGTGTCGATGGTGGCGTGCGGGTTGATCATCCAGGCATCCGCCGTCCGCGCCGCGCGCTTGAGCGCCGGATCGTTGTTGGCCGCCATCCAGATCGGCGGCCGCGGCTTCTGCACCGGCCGGATGTTCATGTGCACGTTGTCGAGCCGGCAGCCGGGCCCGTCGTAGGATACGCGGTCCTCCGTCCACAGGCGCTGCACCAGGGTCAGGTACTCCTCGAGCCGCTTGACGCGTTCGCCTTTCGGCACCCCGAAGGCGTCGAACTCGATGTCGCGGTAGCCGAGGCCGACCCCGAAGATGAAGTTGCCGCGGGCAATGACGTCCAGGCTCGCCACCGTCTCCGCCGTGTAGACGGGATTGTGCAGGTTGAGCAGCAGAATGCCGAGGCCGAGCGTCATCTCGCCGGCTTCCGCCGCCAGCCGTGCCAGCAGGGGCACCGCCTGCAGCTGCTTGTTGTTGCCCTCGTTGAGGTAGTGCTGCCCGGTCATGAGCGAGTCCCAGCCGCGATCGCGCGCCAGGCGCACCATGGCGAACTGCTCGTCCAGCGCGCTCACCATGTCGGTGTCGAGGGTCTGCTGGTTGGTGATAAAGAGGCCGACTTTCATGCGACTATCCTCCCGACGCAGCGGGAATGTGGGTCCCCTGCTCCTCGTCGTCGTGCCTAGCAATGCATGCCTGTTATCGCTCCGCCAGAGAGAAAAACGGGAAGAATAAACGCGCCGGCCATGATGCCGCACAGCCGCTGTTCTTGTATGATCGTGGAAAGGAACGGATGCAAATGCCGAGGCCCACGCTTGCTTACGCTGCGATCGGCGCCCTCGCGCTCGCCGGGATTGCATCGCCGGCGCGCGCCGGCGATGCGCAGGCGGGCAGCGTCGCCCCGATCACCCCGGCTCTGTGCGACCACATGGCGAAGCATAATGTCATGCGGCCGGGATTCCCGGTCGGATGCGCGCGGCTGAGCCTGGTCAAATTCGCCTATGTCGACTTCGACGGGCGCGCTCACGGCGACGGCGAGATCGTCGTGATGGATGCGGTCGCGGAAAACGTTCTTCGCATCTTCAACAAATTGCGCGAGATGCGGTTTCCGATCGCCAAGGCGAGGTTGATCGACCACTACGACGGGGACGACGACGCCTCCATCGCCGACAACAACACGTCGGCTTTCAATGCCCGCAACGTCGCGGGCACCAGCTCGCTGTCGCTGCACGCCTACGGCCTCGCAATCGACCTCAACCCGGTCCAGAACCCCTATGTGCAGCGCGCGGGCGGCAAGTTGATATTCAGCCCGCCGGCCGGCAAGGAGTACGCCAACCGGAAAAACGCCCGTGCCGGCATGGCGGAATCGGTTGTCGACGTGTTCGCCGATGAAGGCTTCGTCGTCTGGGGCGGCTATTGGCACGACCCGATCGACTATCAGCACTTTCAAGTGAGCCGTGATTTTGCCGCGCGCCTTGCGCGTCTCTCGCCGGCGCAGGCGCGCGCGGCGTTCGCGCAGCATGTGGAGCGCTATCGGGCCTGCCGCAGAAGCGCCGCGCCGGAATCAAGTCGAGCAAAATGCATTGCGCTCGGCGCCGCGACCGGGCGGGCGGGGAACTGATTTTTCGCCGCACGGTGCGCCGGGCACGCTGGACTGACCGCCGATTCATGTCATTCTAGCGGGCCAGATCGTCAGGCACACAGCGTCTGCGGAAGCGTGATGGGCGCTCACTCGGTTCAAGCCGCCGGCATCGACCTGTCGGACAATGCCACGTTTGCCCGCGGCTTCCCGCACGATCACTTCACCTGGGCGCGCGAGCATGCGCCCGTCTACTGGCATCAGCCGACGGCGGCGTCGCCGGACGGGGAGGGCTTCTGGGTGATGAGCCGGCACGAGGATGCCATGGCCGTCATGCGGGATCCGGCCACGTTCTCCTCCGACAAGGGCGGTGGCCGCACCGGCGGCGGCACCGGGCTCAAGGACGAGTCCAAGGCCGGCAAGTTCCTCAATTGGAGCGACGATCCGCGCCACAAGCGCCTGCGCAGTCTCGTGAGCCAGGGCTTCACCAACCGCGCCATCCATGCGCTCGAAGCCGAGCTGCGGCGCCGCACCGTGGCGCTGATCGAGGCGCTGCCCGAGGACAAACCGTTCGATTTCGTCGCCTGCTTCTCCCGCGACCTGCCGCTGCAGGCGATCTGCCTGCTGCTCGGCGTGCCGCAGGAGGACCGCGCGCAGCTCGCCGATTGGGTCGACGCCGGGATCGCCGCGCCGACCCCGGAGATCATCGCCAGGGACTATGCGTGGCGGCTGCGCGAGTACGGCGCCCGCCTGATCGCCCGCAAGCGCCGCAACCCGGCTGACGACGTCCTGTCAACGATCATCGCCGCGCGGCTCGAGCCGGACGAGGACGACAGCGAGGGCGGGCCGCTCACCGACGACGAGCTGCTCAACTTCTTCATGCTGCTGTTTGCCGGCGGCGCCGAGACGACGCGCAGCGCCATCGGCGGCGGGATGCTGGCCCTGATGGAGAATCCCGAGCAGCTCGAGCGGCTGCGCATGGCGGGCATAGCCGAGATGCGCACCGCGATCGACGAAGTCCTGCGCTGGACCACGCCCTCGATCCACAAGCGCCGCACGGCGACCCGCGACGTGAGCTTCAAGGGCCACCGCATCAAGGCCGGCGACAAGGTCACCTACTGGGAGATGTCGGCCAATCGCGATGCCGCCGTGTTCGACGATCCGTTCCGCTTCGACATTGCCCGCTCTCCCAACCTGCACGTGGCCTTCGGCTTCGGCACCCATGTCTGCCTCGGGGCCAGTCTCGCGCGCATGGAGATGCGACTGGCCTTTTCCGAGCTGTTGGGGCGGATCGAGTCGTTCACCCCCGAGGGGCCGATCGAATGGATGCCGAGCAACCGCCTGCTCGGCATCCGGCACATGCCGCTGAGCGTCCGGTTTCGCGGCGAGCACCGGACCGCGGCCACGGCCTGACCTCGCGCGCTGGCGGGTGTCTGTTCGGCGTGCTAAAAGCCCGCAACCCCGACATGCGCAATGGCGGGAGGGTCATGAAGACTCTTCTTCTCCGGAGCATGGCACTCGCACTTTTGCTGACGCCGGCGCCCGTGTGGGCGCAGTCCACGGCGACGGTCGCGTCCGGGGTCAAATCGCAAATCACGACGCACATGAGCACCGACGCTCAATGCAATCCGTTCCGCGTCGTCATCGAGACTCTCGCGGCGCCGGCGAACGGCACACTGACGTCCGAGCCGAAGGACATCGTGATTCCGGCCACAACCCCCAGGGCCGGGCAGCAGCCCTCGAAATGCGTCGGCAAGACCGTCGCCGGCGTGGCGATTTTCTATCAATCGAAGCCGGGCTTCGTCGGGCAGGACAGCTTTCGCTACCGGCGCTCGACCCCGGACCGGCCCGGCGATCGCGCCGCCGGCGAGATCGGGTACACCATTACGGTGAAGTGAAATGACGGCCGCCCCGTCGTCACGGTCGGGCGGCTTGAGCACAGACAACCGGGAGTCAACCACCATGCTCGACACGGCAACCAGGCGAGAGACCGCAACCGGCACGGTGCCGGCGTTGCAGGGGATCAAGGTTCTCGATCTCACCCAGTTCGAGGCAGGCCCGTCCTGCACCGAAGCGCTGGCGTGGTTCGGCGCCGAGGTCGTCAAGGTGGAGGAGCCCAAGCGCGGCGAGCCGGGGCGTTGGGGATTCACCGACCGTCCCGACGCCGACTCGCATTACTTCATCTACTACAACCTCAACAAGCGCAGCATCACCTGCAACCTCAAGACCGACGAGGGCAAGGCGCTGTTGACGCGGCTGATCGAGAAGGCGGACGTCTTGGTCGAGAACATGGCGCCGGGCACCTTCGCGCGGCTCGGCTTCGACTATCCGAAGCTTTCCAAGCTCAATCCGCGCCTGATCTTCGCCCAGGTGAAGGGCTTCGCACCGGAGAGCCCGCACGCGAATTATCTGTGCTTCGACATGATCGCCCAGGCGATGGGCGGCACCATGGGGGTGAATGGCCTTCCCGACGCTCCGCCGATCAAGCCCGGCGCCTCGGTCGGCGATACCGGCACCGGCATGCTGTGCGCCATGGGAATTCTCGCGGCGCTTTATCAGCGCATGGCGACCGGCCGCGGCCAGCACATCCAGATCGCCATGCGCGACGCCATGCTCAACTACTGCCGCACGCCGATGAGCCGCCAGGCTGCCCGCGAGGATCAACTGCCGCGCGCCGGCAACACCATCCTCGGCACGGCGCCGGGGGACCTTTACAAGTGCAAGCCCGGCGGGCTCAACGACTGGGCTTACATCTACGCCTCGCGCGGCAACGAGGAGCATTGGCGCCGGCTCGTGCGCGCGATCGGCCGCGAGGACATGCTCGACGATCCGCGCATGGCGGACGGGCCCACCCGCGCCAAGCACCGCGACGTGGTCGACGCGGCGCTCACCGCATGGACCTCGACGCGCACCAAGCACGAGGTGATGGAGATCATCGCCGGCGCCGGGGTGCCGTGCGGCCCGGTGCTCACCACGCTCGAGCTGCTGCACGATCCGGACCTGCATGCGCGCGGCATGATGCAGAAGATCGATCATCCCGTGCGCGGGCCGGTGACGGTGCCGGCCTGGCCGCTGCGCATGTCGGACAGCCAGGTCCCGCTCAAATGCTCGCCGATCCACGGCGCCGACAGCGAGGCGATCTACGGCGAGTGGCTCGGCTGCGCGGCCGACGAGGTCAAGGACATGCGGCAGCGTAAGGTGATCTAGCAGTACGATCGTAGGGTGGGTTAGCCGCCGGAGGCGGCGTAACCCACCGTTTTTGCGAGACGGCGCATTACGCTTCGCTAATGCGCCCTACGGATCCCTACGGGTCTCATGTCCGCGCGACGCCGTTGGCCGGCGTTCTGCCAGTCGACCAGCACAGCCATCCGCTTGACCATCATGGCGCGCCTGCTCAGCCGGCGGCAACCCGGCGTTCCGTTTCGGTGCGGGCGGGCAAGTGCTCACGCAACAGCCGGCCGAAACCGGGGAGCGGGCCGCTCCCCAATATCCCGAGCACGTGCCACAGGCTGACCTGGTTGGTGGAGAGAACCGGCTTGCCGAGGTCGCGTTCGAGCCGCTCGAGAATTCCGAAGGTGCTCCAATTGCCGCAGGCGAGCATCACGGCCTCCGCGTCGGGCCGGTCGATGCGACGACCCATGTCGTAGGCGGTCTGCTCGTCGAGCAGCCCGACGTCGAGGTTATGCACGTGGCCGAGCGCCTGATGCGCAAGAACCTCCAAGCCGTTTGCTTGCATGAAATGCACGGTGGTTCGGTTGACCTCTTCGCCCCACGGCGCGCCGATGACGATGCGCTTGGCCCCGAGCGCGCGCAACGCCGCGAGCACTGCCGTCGATGCCGTCGTCGCCGGTTTGCCGCTGGCGGCCGTGATGCGCTCGACGAGCTCGCGGTCGTACCCGAGGCCCTTGCGCGAGGACGGCGCGGTCGCCGCGAGCACGATCACGTCGACATCGGCGTCGGCGAGCTTGCGGCTCTCCGCCTCCAGCTCCGCGACGATGCGTAGCGTCGAGTCCGCCTCGATGGTCCGCAGGCCCAGTCGGGTCACGTGCAGAGCCATGCCCTGCGGCAGCGCGCTGCAGAATTCCCGCTCCTGGACCGTATTGGATGAAGGCAGAAGCAGGCCGATCCGCTGAACATCCTCGCGCCGCGCCATGGTGATCTCCTCGCCTCGGCGGTCGCGGCGGATGCATACAGCATCCCGTTTCCGCGCCGTGCCGTCGAGCATACCCGGCGGACGATATCGGTGGAACCGGCGTCGGGCGCGACCTTCTCAGGCGAGCGCCTTCGCCTCGCGGCGCCGCGCGTGCAGGATGAATTCCGTATAGCCGTTCGGTTGGCGGCGGCCCTCGAAGATCAAGTCGCAGGCGGCGCGGAACGCCGGCCCGTCATAACGCGGCGCCATCGGCCGGTACAGCGGGGCGTTGGCGTTCTGCCGGTCGACCACCACGGCCATTCGCTTGAGGGTGTCCATCACCTGCGCCCGGTCGACGACGCCGTGCAGCAGCCAATTGGCGATGTGCTGGCTGGAGATGCGCAAGGTCGCGCGATCCTCCATCAGGGCGACGTCGTGGATGTCCGGCACCTTGGAACAGCCGATGCCCTGGTCGACCCAGCGCACGACATAACCCAGAATGCTCTGGCAGTTGTTGTCGAGTTCCTCCTGCACGGCGTCGGGCGGCCAATTCGAGCTTGAAACCGGAATGGTCAGGACGTCGCCCAGCCGCGCGGGGGGACGCCGCGCGATCTCGCGCTGCCGGCGCACGACGTCGACCGCATGATAGTGCAATGCGTGAAGGGTCGCGGCGGTCGGGGAGGGCACCCAGGCGGTGCTGGCGCCGGCCTGCGGATGCGCGACCTTCTGCTCCAGCATGTCCGCCATCTTGTCGGGGGCGGCCCACATCCCTTTGCCGATTTGCGCTCTCCCGGGCAACCCGCAGGCCAGACCGACGTCGACGTTATGGTCTTCGTAGGCCTTGATCCAGATCGTGTCCTTCATGCCGTTCTTGCGCACCATGGGGCCGGCTTCGATCGACGTGTGGATTTCGTCGCCGGTGCGGTCGAGGAAGCCGGTGTTGATGAACACGATCCGGTGGCGCGTGGCGCCGATGCAGGCTTTGAGATTGACGCTGGTGCGCCGCTCTTCGTCCATGACCCCCATCTTCAAGGTGTGGCGCCGCAGCCCCAGCAAATCCTCGATGCGGTCGAACAATTGGCCGGCGAGCAGCACCTCGTGCGGACCGTGCATCTTGGGCCTGACGATGTAGATCGCGCCGGTGCGGCTGTTGCGATAGGGGCGTGCGGTGGGCAGCAGATCGCGGCGGCCGACGAGCGCGCTCACGGCGGCATCGAGGAAGCTCTCCGGAATCTCCCGGCCTTCGCCGTCGCGGACGGCGTCCGTGTACATGTGATGGCCGACGGTGCGCACCAGCATGAGGCTGCGCCCGGGCAAGGTCATCGCGCGTCCGTCCGGCCGCACGTATTCCCGGTCCGGCGCAAGCCGTCGCTCGAACGTGCGGCCGCCCTTGTCGACGCTCGCCGCGAGCGATCCGTCGATCAACCCGAGCCAGTTGCGATAGATCAGGATCTTGTCCTCGGCGTCGACGGCCGCGACCGAATCCTCCATGTCCATGATCGTCGTTACGGCCGCTTCCAGCAGAATATCGGCCACCCCGGCCGGGTCGTCGCGGCCGATGCGGTGCGCGCGGTCGATCCCGATTTCGAAGTGCAGGCCGTGATTGACCAGCAGCACGGCGCGAGGCGCCGCCGGATCGCCGCGATAGCCGCGGAACTGGTCGGCATTGCGCAGCCCGGTGCGGGCGCCGTCCGCAAGGACAGCCGTCAGCCGTCCATGTTCCACCGCGTATGCCGTCACCGAACGATGCCGGCCGGCGGCGAGCGGCGCGGCCTCGTCGAGAAAACCCTTGGCGCGGGCGACCACCGCCGCGCCGCGCGCCGGATTGTAGCCGGGCCCGCGCGCGAGCTCGCCGCGATCCGGGATCGCATCAGTTCCATAGAGCGCGTCATAGAGGCTGCCCCAGCGGGCGTTCGCGGCGTTGAGCGCGTAGCGGGCGTTGGAGAGCGGCACGACGAGCTGCGGTCCGGCGATGTGGGCGATTTCGTCGTCGACCCCGACGGTTTGCGCCTGCACCGCGCCCGGCTCCGGCAGGAGGTAGCCGATCTCGCGGAGGAACGCTTCGTACGCGGCAGGCTGGAAGGGCTGCCCGCGGCGGTCGCGGTGCCATCGGTCGATCGCCGCTTGCAGCCGGTCCCGTTCGGCCAGCAGGGCGCGGTTCTTCGGGCCGAGGTCGCGCAGGATCGCCGCAAAGCCGGCCCAAAAGGCCTCCGGGGTCAAATCGGTGCCGGCCAGAACCTCCGCCACGAAGCCGGCGAGGCTTTCCGTCGGCTTCAATCCAACCGAACTCGCGCAGTCCATGGTTCGGCCTCGCCTCGCCCCCATTGGGACAAGACGCAACCCCGAAAGAGGGTTCCGTCTCACTGAGCGGAATGTGGCCGGGACGGGGGCCCGCATCGCGCCGGTACGTCGCGGTTGCCACCCGCCGCCGGCCGCGCCACCATGCGGTCCCCGCGGCTCCCGACGGACCACGCCCATGAACCTGTCCCCCGACAAGCAGCGCGAGATGCTGCGCCAGATGTTGACCATCCGCCGCTTCGAGGAGCGCGCCTCGGCCGACTATCTCGCCGGCCGCATCTACGGCGTCGTGCACTGCTACATCGGCGAGGAGGCGGTCGCGGTCGGCGTGTGCACCGCGCTCGAGCGCGGCGACCGCATCATCTCGACCCACCGCGGCCACGGCCACTGCATCGCCAAGGGCGCCGACCTCGATCGCATGATGGCCGAGCTGTACGGGCGGCAGACCGGCTACTGCAAGGGCAAGGGCGGCTCCATGCACATCGCCGATTTCGGCATCGGCATGCTGGGCGCCAACGGCATCGTCGCCGGCGGCATCGCGATCGTCACCGGCGCCGGCCTGGCGGCGCAGATGGAAGGCAAGGGCGGCGTCGCGGTCTCCTTTTTCGGCGACGGCGCCTCGAACGCGGGGCCGTTCCACGAGTGCCTCAACATCGCGGCGACCTGGAAGCTGCCGATGCTCTACGTGTGCGAGAACAACATGTACGCGGCGCAGACGTCCGCCGCCGCCACCCATGCGCTCGGCGACGTGGCGGCCCGCGCCGCCGGCTACGGCATTCCCGGCGTGGTGGTCGAAGGCAACGATATTTTCGCCGTCTATCAGGCGGCGAGCCGCGCGGTGGAGCGGGCGCGGGCGGGCGGCGGCCCAACCTTGATCGAGTGCAAGACCTACCGCTGGCGCGCCCACACCGAGCGCAAGGGGCAGCCCGATCCGCGCGACCAGGACGAAGTCGCGGTATGGAAACGCAAGGACCCGATCGTGCAGCTCGAGCGGCGCCTGCGCGATCAGGGCGACCTCGACGACGCCTCGCTGCAGGACATCGACCGCGAGGTGATGGGAGCCATCGAGCGCGCCGTCGCCTTCGCCGACGCAAGCCCGTTCCCGACGCCCGAGCAGGCGACCGACGACGTCTTTGCGGCGTGACACGAGGATCAACATAATGCGCGAGCTGACCTACAACGAAGCCGCGGTCGAGGCCGTCGCCGAGGAGATGCGGCGCGATCCGAAGATCTTCTACATGTCGACCGATTCGATCCCGGCGCTGGTCAAGGAGTTCGGCGACAAGCGCATCCGGGCGACGCCGATCGCCGAGGGGGCGTTGACCGGCATGGCGATCGGGGCGGCCGGCTCCGGCTTCCGCCCCATCGTCGACTGGCGCCAGGTGACCTTCGCCTTCGTCGCCATGGACCAGATCGTCAATCAGGCCTCGAAGATCCATTACATGTTCGGCGGCCAGCGCACTTTCCCGATCCTTTATCGCGCCGCGGTCGGCGGCGGCACGCGGCTCGCCGCGCAGCACTGCCAGTGTCCCTACTCGATGTTCATGAATCTCGCCGGCCTAAAGATGTTCCTGCCCTCGACGCCGTACGACCTGAAGGGCCTGCTGAAGTCGGCGATCCGCGACGACAACCCGGTCATCTCGTTCGAGTCGAACCGGCTGATGGCGCGCAAGGGGCCGGTGCCGGAGGAGGAATACACCATCCCGATCGGCAAGGCCGACATCAAGCGCGAAGGCCGCGACGTGACCGTCGTGGCGCTCGCCTGGCTGGTGCACGAGGCGCTCGCCGCGGCCGAGGAGCTTGCCCGGGAAGGCATCTCGGTCGAGGTGGTCGATCCGCGCACGCTGGTGCCGCTGGACAAGGAGGCGATCTGCGCCTCGGTGCAGAAGACCGGCCGGCTGGTCATTGCCGACGAGGCGGGGCCGACCGCCGGATTCTCGGCGGAGGTGGCCGCCGTGGTCAGCGAGGACGCGGCGACGTTCGCGCGGCTGCAGGCGCCGGTGAAGCGGGTGTGCGCCCTGCAGGTGCCGATCCCCTACAGCCCGGTGCTGGAAGACCACGTGTTCCCCGACCGCAAGCGCATCATGACCGGCATCCGCGCGGTGCTCGAAGGGCGCAAGCCCGCCGCCGCAGCGTGAGGGCACTGAGTGGATTGTCACCCCGTGGATGGCCGGGCTTGCCCCGGCCATCCACGGCTTGTTTGCTGAAGCAAAGACGTGGATGCCCGGCACACGGCCGGGCATGACGGAAGATTGGTCAGATGGAGCAACCCATGTGCCGTAACATCCGCACGCTGTTCAATTTCGAGCCGCCGGCGACCGAGGAGGAAATCCGCGCGTCGGCGCTGCAGTTCGTGCGCAAGCTGAGCGGCTTCACGCACCCGTCGAAGGTCAACGAGGCCGCGTTCGATCAAGCGGTCGACGAGGTCTCCGATGTTGCCCGCCGGCTGCTGAGCTCGCTGGAAACCTCGCGGCCGGCGCGCGACCGCGAGGTCGAAGCCGAGAAGGCGCGCGCCCGGGCGCGCGAGCGGTTTGCCTAGAGCATGATCCCGAAAAAGCCTGCCCCGGACTTGATCCGGGGTGGGTACCGGTTTTCGGAAAAGATCATGCTCAACCAATAAGGTAGAGCGGGATGCCGATTCGAAGAAAAGTCATCCCGCTCTGGCCCCATGCGGCGTGAGGTGACTGCCGATCAAGAGCGATCGGTCAAGGGGCGCAACCTTCATCGATCCAGCGGCTGAACAGCGCGACCCATTCATCCGGCCAGGGGTTGCTGTCGTCGGCCGGCATCGATTGATCCTGCAGCCGCTGCAGGATCTTTGGCGCGTGCGCCTTGACGTCGTCAAACTTGGCAAGGTCGAACTTTCGAATCATGCAAGCACGCTGGTCCGCGGTGAACAGCGGGCCGATGTGGAGGGCAAAGCTGGCCGGTCGATTCATTGGGAATCCGTCCTTCTCAGCGAGATTGTTTCGGTCGAAGCGAAATCACGGCGTTGCATCTCGATCGCTTGGTAGTGGATCAGCGGCGCGACTTGAGCATAGGTTTGATCGGGCTCGGTGGGCGCAAACACGACCGCCAGCTCCCATTCGGGCGTCGGGGACGCGCGGCTCAGGTTCTGGATCGCTTTGGTGACGTCGAACCTCGCCGTCGTCGCCCGTGCGTGGTGCTTGCCGGAAGCGAACTGGCTGAAGGTGCCGGCACTGTATTTGGCGGCGAATGCCGCGCTGCGATCGAATTTGACCGTGGCCGGATAGACATAAACGGTGACGAGGTAACTCTCGTCCGTGGGCACCGACAGCCCGGTAAGGTGAACAACGAACTGGCTGCCTGCGATCTCGTCCAAATTGAACCGCAACCGTGTCACCTCCGACGCCGGGGTAGCCGCCGTCACATGTTGTGCCGCGAGGGCCGTCGCCGCGGCGACTACCGGAGCCGGCTCGGGGGTGCCCTTGGGCAAGTAGACGACCTTGATGGTCTGCCCATTGGCCGCCGGAAGCCGGTCATTCACCAGCAAGGCGGATACCTTGATGCTGCCCACCTGCGGATCCTGGTAGACGATTCTATCGCAGTCGAAACATTGGACCGCGTGGGGATGCTGGGCTTGCCAATCGGTGACGACCTTGTCGAGCATGGCGTGATGCGCCCAGAAGACGGGATCGCGTACGGACAGGACGGTGTTGCGATTGTCCTTGCCGATATAGGGGCTGTGAATCCCGTTGTGGATTCTGAGCTCGAGTCCGCCGGGATTGCCGCCGTCCGCGGCCGATGCGGCGGTACCGCCGAATTGACCCCAGTCATTGAGGTTAATCAACCTGGTGACGAGCTGTTTGCCCGTCTCATGGGCCGACGCGTTTACAAGATCGAGCGGCGGCACCGCCGGCTGCCCCGGATTTGCGGGATGCAGGTTTCGATCGTGGAACAGGGGCGAAGTCGAGTCTTCGTAGGCGGCGGGGAAACCATTCTTGCCGGTCGGCGGATCGGTCCAATCCCAGTAGGGGAGCCGGATCGGCTTTGACCCGGCCGGACGCGAAGCGTTGATGACGGTCTCGAAGTTCAGAAGGAACGCCCGGTGCCAGGTCCAGATCAGTTCGCTGTCGTGCTCGCACCCGAACGGCGGCGTCAGGTCGCCGTGCATCTTCACGAACCACTCGTAGCTGTCGGTCGGCTGATTCGGCGGTGTCGGCGTGGTGCTGCGGTTATCGCGCTGGCGCATCGATGCAATCGCAGCGGCGAGGGTTTTCCATTCGTCGGCGGTCATGTCGTCGACGTGCTTGCGGTAGCGGACTTCCTGCGCGAGCGCGGGCCGCAACACCGCGGCTCCGGTCAGACACAACGTCAAGGCGGCGATCGCGATGCGTAGCTTCATGATGTGCCCCTCTATCTCGGCGAAGAATTTGTTGCCGGCGGCGAACGTCTCTTCCGTCGATACTCGGTACGCACGACGAAGGGAGCGGCGATGAGCGAGAATGCAAACAAGTGTCTTCCGGATCGGATACTTCGTTTGGCACGTCGCTTCATTCAACGGCCTTCCGTACGCCGCTTCATTCAACGGCCTTGCGTAAGGTCGGATAGAACTGTACCCAGACGTTGTCCATGCTTGCATGCTGCCGATGGCAGTTTTCGCAGGATCGGTCGGGGAACGCGGGTGCCGAAGCGCGAAGTTTCGACGGATCGGCCGGATCGGTGAAGTCGTAATAGGCCCACGGCGTCGCACTCCCGTCAGGACGGTGGGAGTTCTTCACCGCCACCTCTAGTCCGGCGCGCTGGCCATTGAAAACGCCGCTTGCAAGCACGTCCTTGGGCTCCTTGTCCGCAGCCTCGAAGATCTCCATGACGAGCATTGTTGTCTCGGGAAATTTCTTCGTCGTCAAAAACTGCGTATACGCCTCCGCGCTGATGTAGACGTTATGGAACTTCGGTTTGTCCGCGCGCGAAGCTTCACGCTTGGTCGTTGCCGGCAAGTCCGGCTTGTAAGCCAGGCCGAGATTGGAGCCGACGAAAATCCATTTTTCGAAACCGACCGGCACGAGCAATTGATGATTGGCATCATATTGGGGGGACGTGCTCGATTGCGCCGCACCTTGCGGCGAGAAGGCGATCCAAGCCGATATCCCGATGAAGGCGATCACGACAGCATGACCGCAAGCTCTTTTGCAGTCACTCGTCATTCCTCACCCCGTTCTTGCACCCGCCAACAGTAGCGAAATGATAATCGCCACTCGGTTGTGAAGCAAGCGCCGCGGCCGCGGGGCATGACGACCACGGGAGCGGCTTGCGAGATTTCCGTCAGCGGAAACTCCGACCTTCGCCGCCGAGGTCAAGTGACGTTCGGCACGTGACTGCGCGCGTGCGGCCTTCCGCCGCGCGGATCGCCTTGCAGCGCTTGACCTCGCGGCCGGCCGACACGACCTACCGCCCGGTGGCTGGTCAACCCCGTGAGGTATCATCATGCGCATCCTGGTCGCCGGTGCCACGGGCGCCGTGGGACGCCGGCTCCTGCCCCGGCTGGTGTCGGCCGGCCATTCGGTCGTCGGGCTGACGCGCACGCGCGAGAAAGCCGGCGTCATCCGTTCGTTCGGCGCGGAACCGGCGGTGGCGAACGCGCTCGACGCCGAGTCCGTCCATGCCGCGGTCGCCGCCGCCCGGCCGGACGTGATCGTGCACGAAATGACCGAGCTGACAGGCGCTGCGGATTTGCGCCGGTTCGACCGCTCCTTCGCCAGCACCAACCGGCTGCGAACGGCCGGAACCGACCTGCTGCTGGCGGCGGCGCGGGACAATGGCGTCAGGCGCATGGTGGTGCAGAGCTACTGCGGCTGGCCTTATGCGCGGATCGGCGGTCCGATCAAATCGGAGACCGATCCGCTCGATCCGGAGCCGCCGCGCGAGATGCGCCGCAGCCTCGACGCGATCAAATATTTGGAAGGCGCGGTGGCCGGCTCGGCCGCACCGGAAGGCGTGGTCTTGCGCTATGGCGCCTTCTACGCTTCCGGCACGGGCATGTTCGACGCCGCGCTGGTGGAGCAGATCCGTCACCGCCGCGTGCCGCTGATCGGCAGCGGAGACGGCTGGTGGTCGTTCGTCCACGTCGAGGACGCGGCGGCCGCGACCGTATCGGCGGTCGAGCGCGGCGCGCCCGGCATCTACAACATCGTGGACGACGAGCCGGCTCCGGTGCGCGTATGGCTTCCGGCGCTCGCCGCCATGCTCGGCGCCAAGCCGCCGCTGCACCTGCCCGAATGGCTCGCCCGCATCGTCGCCGGCGATCATCTCGTCGCCATGATGACCCAGGCAAGAGCCGGCGCGAACGCCAAGGCCAAGCGTGACCTGGGTTGGCGGCCCGCGCATCCCTCCTGGCGTCAAGGCTTTGCCGAGATCGCCGCGCAGCAGGGAAATCATAGACAGGCGGCGTGACCGATGACGGATATCCGGTCGGTTTGACGGACGACGGACGCTACATTCTCTTTCAGCAAACGACGGCGTCATCCTGAGGCGCGCGGCGCAGCCGCGCCTCGAAGGATGGAAGCAAGCGCGTAGTTTGTTTCCATCCTTCGAGGCTCGCCCTTCGGGCTCGCACCTCAGGATGACGAACTATTTGTTGGCAACCGCGCGGTGTTCGTCAGTGTCCCGCTTCCGGGATGTGGCGCAGGATCGACCGCTCCTCGTTGAGGATGCACCCGGCGGCGTCGGCCCGGCGCAAGCTCGCGACCGCGTCCGGATCCGTCGTCAGCTTTTCGCGATACTGCTCGTAGGCGGCGAGGTTGGGAAATTCGATCAATCCGAGCGCCGTATTGGTCGGTCCGGCGATTTTGGTCGGCAGGTAATAGGCGACGAACGTGCCGCCGCAGCGTTCGACCGGCCGCGGCAGCGCCCGCGCATAGGCTTCGAAATCGGCAAGCTTGTTGGCGTCGAGGGTGTAACGGATGCAAAGCGTCATCATGGCGTTTCCTCCGGATGAGCGGCGCGACGATAACGCAACGTGCAGCAAAACCGGCGGCGAACGCTTCGGTCGCGATCGAACCGTCGGCTCGGCGCCGCTCATTCCGCCGCGACGCGGTGGGAACGCGTCACGTCGGGGGAGTGCTGCGGGGCCGCGTCGCCGGCGGCCAGGAACGCGATGCTCTCACGGTAGAGCGCGTAGCGCATCGCCTCCAGGTGCATCAGATGGGTGCCGCGGCTGATCTTGATATCGCGCTTGTTGGACGACCCGGTGAGCGCGTCGAACAGCCAGCCGGCGTCCGCGTCGGTGCAATAGGCGTCCCATT
>Ga0193751_1000297_pt1 | contig 41804 bp, 30 predicted proteins | sample L1c2metaG_FD_143050 | JGI IMG/M metagenome (GOLD analysis project Ga0193751, IMG submission 143050) | Soil microbial communities from a riparian zone of the East river system, Colorado, United States - L1c2 | ecosystem: Environmental > Terrestrial > Soil > Riparian zone | place: USA: East River...
GACACCGCGCAGCTGGCGAAAAACGAAAACCACGAACATCGGACGCGCTCCGTCGCCGGCATTGCCTTCCCGCTCGTCCAGGAAGAAAGCCGCGCGGAACGTAACGATACCCGCGATGAGCTTTGACCGCTTTGCCCAGGATTATCGCGCCGAGGTCGACAAGGCCGCAGGCGTCTCGGTCGAACGTCTCGCCGCAGAAAAGGCGCGCCTGATCCTCGATGTGCTGTCCACACACCTGGGCGCTCCGAAGCGGCTGCGGGTGCTCGACATCGGTTGCGGCATCGGGCTGGTCGACCGCGAGCTCGAGAGCGAGGTCGGGCTGCTATGCGGCGCCGACATGAGCCGCGGCTCGCTCGAATTGGCGAAGGACCGCGCGCCGGCGACGCGCTTAACGCTCTACGACGGCACGAGCCTCCCTTTCGCGGATGCATCGTTCGATGCCGTTTTCGCCGTTTCCGTCGTGCATCACGTGCCGCCGGATGCGCGACGCGCCTTCATGGCCGAAATGCTGCGCCCGGTCGTGCCGCACGGCATCGCCATCATTATTGAGCACAATCCGCTCAACCCGGTCACACGCCGTATCGTTTCGCGCTGTGCGTTCGATGCCGACGCGGTCCTGCTTGGCTGCCGCGAAGCGGGCGAGCTCCTGGCCGCTGCCGGTGCGCCAATGGCCGGCCGGCGCTATATCGGATTCTCCCCCGTGCGCAACGCGCTGGTCGAACGGGCCGAGCGCGCGATCGCCTGGCTGCCCATCGGGGCGCAGTATTGCGCGTGGGGCATCAAACGCGCGGTCGCGTAGTCGACGTTGTGAGACAGCTGGATGGAGCAGACGAGCCACGAGCTTCCCGGAGCCGGAACATGCGCCTTGGTGACGGGTGCAACCGGGTTCATTGGGCGGCATCTCGTCGATCGCCTGCTCGTGCTTGGCGTGTCGGTTTCGGTGCTGGCGCGGCCGGGCCGGGACATTCCCACCCCATGGCACGGCCGCGTGGCCGTGATCGAGTGTTCCGACTGGACCTTGACGGGTCTGCGCCGCGCCGTTGCTGCCCATTCATTCGAGTCGGTCTTTCATCTTGCGGCCTATGGCGTTCCTCCGACCGACCGCGACCTCGATCTGATCATGCGCATCAATGTCGAGTTGCCCGCCGCGCTCGTTCGCCTGTGCCGCGAGCGCGGCGCCAACTTAGTCATGACAGGAACCTTCTCGGAGTACGGCCGGCCAGCCGGCCGGGCGCGTTTGACCGAGCAGTCGCCGCTGCAAAGCGCCAAAATCTACGGAAGCTCGAAGGCGGCGGGCGGACTGCTCGCAACCGCACTGGCCGCCGAGCTCGATGTCAGGTTTCGCCTGCTGCGGCTGTTCAAGGTGTACGGCGTAGGGGAGGCGCCGCACCGGCTGCTGCCGAGCCTGATCGCGAGTCTTCCGCAAGGGCAGCGCGTTGCGCTCTCTGCCGGAACGCAGGTCCTCGATTTCGTCTATGTCAAAGACGCGGTGGACGCCTGCGTGCGGGCCGATGCCGACATGGCAGCGCAGTCCCGGCCGGCGAGCGCGACGTGGAACGTCTGTACCGGCAAAGGGCACTCGGTGCAGGCCTTCGCTTCGACGGTGGCACAGGCACTGGGCGCGCCTACCGAGCTTCTGGGTTTCGGGGACATCGCGATGCGGCCGGACGACGAGCCGCGGCTGGTCGGGAGCCCGGAGCGAATGCACGCCGAAACCGGCTGGCGCACCGCCTACGACCTCGACACCGGCGTGCGCGACGCGGTGGCAAGCTTTAGGACAGCGTCGTGCTCGCTTCCCTGACGGCACTCGAAGGCCACCGGCGCCCCGAATCCACTCCCACAGGCGGTGATTACTAAATTAGATGCGCTGCTGCGTTTGCCGTCATTGCCTAAGCTTCGATACAAAATCATCTCGGGTTCGCGACGCCGAGTACGAAGGGCGCGTCTTGCTGGCAGTGGCCGATGTTTGCTCCACCGTCCAGGCAAACGTGCGGTCGAAGCGGCGAACCTCGTCGATGACGCGCCCGCCGGCGGCGCAATGCGAGATCTCCGTTTCGATGACGAAGTCGGCCTTGGCTGGGTCTTCGGCCTCGACGATCCAGTTCTGTCTGAACATCGAGCCAACCAAAGCTTCCCGCCACGGGATGCAGACGCGGACACGCGGCGGACGCGAGGCGAAGCGTCCGGTCGTGTCGGCGGCGAGGCGTTGCTCGAGACGGCGGACCGCCTCGGTGGCGGCCACGGTCCAGTAGTCGAGATCGAAGCGACCATAAGACCCAGGCGTGCCGCCCGCGAACGCGTTGGTGGCGATATATTCGAGTGGATGCAGCATCCACAGCGTGACGACCACCGGCACGATTTGGACGGCAGCGACCACGCCCGCCAGAATCGGATATTTGCGGATCAACGGTGCCATTCGCCACAGGCCCCAGGCGGCGAGCAACGCCAGCATGGGAATGACGAAGAGAAAATGCCGAACGCCGGAGAACAGGGTCGGCCGTATCACAATGGCGATGACGAGCGGTGCGGTTGCCGCCATTGCGACAATGAGCAAGCCGCGCGACCGCGCCAGCGCGAGCAGCGGCGCCTTCAGACCGACGACGCTTTCGCGTTTGACGCCGCCCATGCACGCCGAGACGAAGCGAGCACATGCCGCGCAACCGAGCCCGAACGCGGCAACCAACAGAACGATGAATCCTTCGGGAAGCTTGGCCAAAAGCTCGCCGGGCACGTAGGTCCACGGCAGGTCGGTGGTCAGGACACGCCGGCCCCAGGTCGGAATCCAGAAATCCACGTCGAGTTTGGAAAAGTGCGCCAGAGCGACATTGAATTGCCCCAGCGGATCCGCGGTCTGGACCCAGGGCCATAGCGCGAATGCCACGGTCCAGCCGATGAGCACGGCGCTTGCGGCATGGGCACCGACCCACAGCGCCCCGCGCCAGGCCGGTTTGCCGTCGCGGAGGAAAAGCTCGACCGCGCTCAGGCCCATTGCGGCGGCGAGGTACACATCCGTGATGAGGCCGCCGACGCGGGTCGCGAGCGCGAGGCCGGTCAGCACCCCGGCGCAGGCCGTCGTGCCCCATGACGGCGCGTCGCGGCGCGCCATGAGCAGGATCGCCAGCACCGACCAGGTCATCGTCGCCAGAAACGGCGTGTCGTAGGGGGAGAAGAAGAGATGGCCATAGAGATTGCCGGTCAGCAGACACAGCATGAGTGCCGCGAAGCCGGCCCACCGCCCGATCGCAATCCGCCCGATCGGCACCACGGCGGCGAGCCCCGCCAATCCGACCATGAAGGTCACTGCATGGCGGACGTCGAAACGGTCGGTATCCGTCAGCGATTGGACGATCCCGACAAGGATCTGAAACCACGGGCCGTAATAGACAACGCCCTCGTCGTAATAGCTGTATGTCTTGTGGAATCCGCTGAGATACCAGTCGAGCATCTTTGGCCCGAACTCGTCGAACACGAACTCGTCGATCGTGATCCCTTGGTCCCGGATCGTCAGGAGCCCGACAAGCAGCACGGCCGTGAGGATCGCCGCGCTGGCAAGCGACTCCCCATCCGCCCAGATGTGTCGCCGGACCCGCGGAGCAGAGGTTGCGAGCGTCGTCATGACCTCGGCATTTTTATCCCGCATTAACGCGAACGACCCTGTCCTTCGAGTATCCGATTTCGCTCGCTGAGAATCCTTGGAGCGCGGCGTCGGGGTCAATATGCACCTCAGTCGCGCGACCGGTGAACGGCAACACCATGCGCCTGAGCGCGCCAACTAGCACACTGCGGTGGCCGTCTATCCGCTATTTGCGTTTTGCCGGCTGGTCCGGTTTGCGGAGGCGAACGCCTGGCCCTCCGCCGTTCTCGTCGATGAATTCCACGCCGGCTGCTTCTAAAGCGCGGCGCACTGCCAAGTCGTTCGCTGTCGTCATCGATGTCTCGTCCCCGGTGAGTTCGGCTCGTCGAATCGTAGTGACGCTCAGAGCTGATAAGCGGGCGAGTTCTTCAGCGCTCCATCGGATGAGCGCGCGGGCGGCCCTGATTTGGGCACTGGTGAGCGGCTTTAGTGGCATATTGACTTTTTCATTCCATATGCTATGTTTCATTCCATATAGGATGATATCATCCTAAAGGTGCCAGGCAGAAACGTCATTTTCGACTTTGGAGGAAGCCATGGAATCAAGCGCATGTAAAAGGCCGAGCAACGCCGACCGGCGATCGTTTATCGGCGGCTCGGACGCCCGGATCATCATGGGGGCCGACGAAACCGCCCTCATCCGCCTGTGGCAGGAGAAGCGCGGCGAAACCGAACCGGAGGACCTGTCCGGCAACCTCATCGTTCAGCTCGGGACGGTGACCGAACCGCTCAACCGGCACTGGTACGAGCGCAATACCGGCCAAGCGATCAAAGACGTCCAACGCCGGATTCGACACCCGGTGAACCGATGGATGGGCGCCACACTCGACGGGATGGTCGAGGGCACCGGGGCCGTGTTCGAGGCCAAGTTTATGCTGCCGTGGTCGTTCTCGGAGGAGGGGGCGGCCGAAAAGCACATGGCGCAGGTCCAGCACAACATGTGGGTCGTCAATGCCAAGATGGCTGCGCTCTCGATCATCACCGGGGGCGGCAAATGGGTCGAGATCGCGATCGCGGCCGATTCGCTATATCAGCACCTGCTCTTGACCGCCGAGCGGAAGTTTTGGCGCTGCGTTGAGACCGGCGACCCTCCGCGCCTGTTCGGGGTCGATCCGCCCCGGCCGCGCATCGCGGCGGTCCGGATCGTCGACATGAGCACCTCCAACTCCTGGGCAGAGTTCGCGGGCGTGTTTCGCAACACCCGCCAAGCCTTTCTCGACCACGAAAAATCTAAGGCCGAGCTCAAGGGCCTGATGCCCGAGGACGCCAAAGAGGCCTTCGGGCACGGCATCCGCGCCAAGCGCTCGAAATCCGGGGCGGTCAGCTTCGACCTTGTAGACGGGGAGGGCGCCCATGCACCGGTCTAGTGAATCGATCGGTGCGATTGCGGCGGCGCTTGCCAAGGCGCAGGGCGAACTGACCAATCCGGAAAAGTCCCTATCGGCCACCATCCGTTCGCCGTTCCCGCGCGAACAGGATCAGACCTTCAGGTATGCGCCGCTCTCAAGCGGGCTGGACATCGTTCGCAAGACCTTGAGCCGCTACGAGATCGCCACCGTGCAGACGACGCAGATCGACAAAGAGGCGGGGCTTGTTCGCCTTACCAGCGTCCTTGCCCACTCGTCCGGCGAATGGATGTCGTCCGAATGGCCGGTGTGCCCGATCGCCGATACGGCAGCACCTCACCGCATGGGCGCGGCCCTGACCTACGCGCGCCGCTATGCGCTGTTCACCCTGGTCGGGATCGCCGGCGAGGACGATCTCGATGCCCCCGACCTTAATACCGGGCCCAGCGCCTCCGGCGCCGTTGATGGCTCCGGCGGGCGTGCGCCCGACCCGAACCCCGCGCCCGTATCGCGTCGTCGCCCCAACGGCAAAGGCCCGGGTGGCCCCATACTCGCCCCCGATGCCTCGGCAGCGCTGCGCGACCAGCTCCTTTCCGAACTGGCAAGCGTCAGTGGGGGCGAGGAGGCCGCCCAGTGGGCGCACAAGACCCTCATCACAAAGAACACTCTAACTGACCCGGACGCACGCCAAGTGGAGGATGCATTCGCGCTTCGGCTGGTGGCCGCCGGATCCGGCGAAGAGCCGGTGCGCACAGCGGCGCCGCCCCCGGATGCCATCACAGGCGTCCTTGCGGACCAGCACGCGTCCCAATCCCGCGCCAAGGAATCCAGCCCCGGCGACGCGCCGGTCGAGCCGCTCGTGGGCGGTGGCATCGACAAAAGCGCCTTGACGATCGGAGCTCCGCGCCGCTACCGCGACAAAGCCCACCTCACGTTCGTCGCCTCCCAGCCCTGCCTCATCTGCGCCCGCCGCCCGGTCGACCCGCACCACGTCCGCTTCGCCCAGAAGCAGGCGCTCGGCCGCAAGGTGAGCGATGAATTCACCGTCCCGCTCTGCCGCAGCCATCACCGCGAGCTGCACCGCTCTGGAAGTGAATACCTGTGGTGGGAGAATGTTGGCATCGACCCGCTCAAAGCTGCTCGGAAGCTTTGGAAGAAAACGCGCGTAAAACGCGCTCCAAAAGCCGCCGACACCGGCCCCGACCCTGCCGCGGCCTCCTTGCCGCGCGCCGAGATCAATCGTCAATCTTGATCGATTTCGATTCGAATGGGTTCAACGCGCTCAATTGCCCTGGCCCCCAAACCGACGATGTGCTCATAAATCGGGCTTGTTTAACCTGGCCCGTTCTACGTCTGCTTTTCTCCCGTTAGCGACTGGAATGCGGACATCGCGGAAGGTCCGAGTTGTGCCATTAGCCGACATCAGCAGCCGCTTAATGTACGCGGTCTCGGGTGGTGCGGCTCTCGACACCGGTCGTGATTGAACAGGCCCAGCGAGCGCATTCTTGCTCGCTGGGCTGGTAAATAGTTGTCGGCTGAACAGCTACTTCTGCTGTGCGAAATAGCTTACGCACTGACCTTGATTCTTGAAGGGACCGGGCGGGAACGTGAAATTATGCCAGCCTCCATCCTTACAGTCATCTTTACTCGCGAACTCGTAGTCATACAGGGTCCCATTTACGTTCGTGTTGTCAATCAGGACGGTCTGACTCCCACTGGGACCGTAGTCACTCACGAGAAAAATGTCGGTAACAGTCTTGCCGCTGTACCGTGCCTGAGCGACCGACCAAGGATCATAGAACGTTCCGCCGGGCAATTGTGAAGTGTCAACAAAGCTGGTCGGGGTAAGCAGATTGCTGGTGTTTGTCCACACGTTTGGCGGACATCCGGCGTAGCTCGGCGGCGGGCCGATGTACACGAAGATCGTCCCGGAGAATCCAGCAAGCTGGACACCAAACCTTGGGGACCCGACTCCACAAGAAGCCGCCGTAAAATCGTAATCTGTGCTGAGCATGTTGAGATTGTTGATGGTCAGTCCGGCTGGAATCGAATAATCGATTCCGGAGAAGATCTGGGCGTTTCCGTCAGCGATCAACTGGACCGCTCTGTTTGAATTATGGCCCGGCGATACATACGAAGCTTGACCAAAGAGACTGTAGCCTGTTCCCACCGCGGCAACAGCACATGCCATGCTGCCGATAACGAAAAGCAGACTTACCCATTTGACTTTCCTCATTGCATGCCCTCCCTGTAATGGCCTCCAAACAAACCCTGACACAATAAGTGGGGGTTATCAAGCTCGAGTATGCTCTAAGGCGGCAGGTAACGTAGGTGCCCGGCGATGGGTTCATCATTGATCTTTACGGCGACCGGTATATTCTCGCTTTATGATCGCCTACGCTCGACGTCTGTTCGCTGTTTGCGTTCAGCCCTCTCGCCGCCTGCGGTTCTTTGGAGGGGCGGCATTGGTAATGTCATTCTTATTGTTACAACCTACGCATTATGCGTACTGTGATACCATCGTTAGCGGGTCGATGGAATCCGCTCGGGTCGAGGCGCACAATTCTTCCGTTGCCGAGGTCCTAAATGCATTAAGTAAGGCACTCCCAATACGATATCGAACGTCGGTTGAATTAAATCACGCAGTCGCCGGGACTTTTGAAGGCCCTGCGCTGAAGATTTTATCACACGTTCTTCAGAAATACGATTATGTGGTTAGGCGCAGTGCTGCTGGTCAGCTCGAGGTAGTCGTGATCAAGCTGGGCGGACGGGATTCATCTAAAGTTAGCTCGACCATAACCAGTACCGCCTCTCAGGGATATCCGGCAACTGAGGTCAATACGGGCAATCCTACTGTAAAAGGGGGGCCTTATCCCCATCCGCAATGGCGAGCGCGGAGCTACTCACGCACTATTCAGCCAAAGACGACATCGACACCCTAAGGGCAGGATCTGGAACCGGTAAACGCTCCGCTTACCGCGGGGCCACAATGAGGGACCACATCGTCCTCCGGGCGAACCGGGTAGGTGCGAAACGGGGTCAATCGGCGATATGGCGGCATCGTTTGGCCACGTCCGATTTAGCCCCAATACCGGACATTAGTCGGGGCCGCCAGCATGTCCGGAAAGTGCCCACAGCGGTCATCCCCGCCAGCAACTAAGCTAAGACAGTGATGATTTAAGAACGCGCCGCAGCTTCCAATAAGCCCTATGAGGGACCTCGCGCCAGTGCCGGCGCGGACGGAACTCGCGATCCATCCAGACGAATCCGGCGAATGCGCGGTTGAGGAAGAGATCGGCGTAGGATCGGTTGAGGTGAGGGCGGCCGGAAGCCTGGATGACCCTGAGGCGTTTGAGGTATGCATCCCATGCGTCGTGCGGCCGGTAGTGCTGCTGGATGGGGACTGCGTCGGTGGTCGACGCGGTTCCTTTCTCGGCAAATACCGTGATCCACATTCTCGCGCTGGTGTGGAACGGCAACACAGTCTCGCGGGCGCGCTCGACGTAACCCGGGTCGAGCCAAAAGGTGTTGAGGCGACCGCGACTCTCGACGGTCACATAGACCTTGCAATCGGAGAAGCCGTTTTCGACGAAGTAGTCGAGGAACCAACCCGGGGAACAAAAGGTGTAGGCGGTCTCCTGGGTGCCGTACCCGTTGATCGCGAGCAAGCGACCGCCGGGCCGCAACAGGCGAGCGAAGTTGCGCAACGCCATCGCCGGATCGAAGACATTGTCGAGCGTGCTGCCATCGATCAGAAAATCCACGGATTCCTGAAGGTGCGCCGGGAGCGGCTTGTTGAGATCGTGGATGATTTCCGCACCCTCGTAAGGACTGACATCAATGGCTTTGACGTTGTCGACGCCGAGCGCGCGAAATATGGAGCGGTCTGTAACAAGATTCTTGCCTGCATAGCCGCTGGCGCGATTGACCGTAGTTCGATTGACCTCAATCGCAGCGCGATCGACAGTGTGACCATGTCCGCGCAGGTGCGCGACGAGCTCATCTGGTGTGCAATAAACCGTTTGCCGGCCAATGAATACGACGTCGCCGGCGATCGGCCGGTATGCGTGCTCTCGCCCAATAGCATCCAACGCATTGCTGCCCAGTCCCATCCGCCACCCCTACCGCAACCCCTGCCATCAAAACATGGCAGTTGCGATGACGCGCCAGCGCTCGCCAACTATTTTCAGTCCGCGCCAAGGGTCCTTCGGGCTTTGTCCCAGGCCGCCGGCAAATTCCGCCCACGATCCCCAGCGCAGGTTGCTCGGCCGCACGAGCACTTGCATCGCAAACCGCGACGGCGATGCAAACGGCAGGGTGCCGTGCGGCGTGGTGGAAGCGAACACGACCACATCGCCCGGATCGAGCTGGGGCACCACGCAATCCGGGGCACTCCGGCGCAGATGTGCGTTCAGGGCGGCATGATACGCGACATATGACCTACGCTCCCCATCCGCCGGCTCGGAGGGTTCGTCGACCCCCAATTCTGCCAGGCTAAGCACCTTGCCGCGCGGCCAAGGCACGATCGCGAGCGGGCCGTTGCGCAGGGTCACCGGTTCGAGCGGCAGCCAGATCGTATGCGCGAAGCCGCGCGGCTCGGTGTCCAGACCCCAACCGTCCACGTGCAGATCGGTGCCCGGCGGCGTGAAAAACAGGATGGTCTGGTGCACCGTATGATTGCCGGCGCCGTCGATGCTCGCCAGCAGGTCGGCAACGCGGTTGGTCAGCAACAAATCCTCGATCGCAGCGGCGGTGCGCGGCGTCTCCGGCTGACCATGCGGATTGAGCAGCGCGTTGGCCAGGACCTTCTGTCCCTGTCCGTCTTCGATGAAGCGGTTCGGTTCGCGCGCGACCGACTTGTGCCGCAGAAACGGCCGATCCGACGCGATCACCTCGCTTTCGACTGTCGATCGCAGGGCATCGATCTTTGGCAGCGGAATGACGCCGCGGAAGATGGCGTAGCCATGGTCGCGGTAGAAGTCCGAAATCGGGCCCGCGGGCGCCGGCTTCGGCCGGGCGCGAAACGCGGTGCCGTCGATCAGGTCGACTGCCGCCTTGGCGGAGTGCTTCGCGCGGGTAATCCAGTCGATGCTCATCGCCTCCACCCCTACCGCAACCCCCGTTTGACGTCGAGAGCGGCTCCGACGGAGCCTTCGCGTGACCACGCGTGACCACCGGAGAAAGGCATGCGGCTTCGGTTAAAACCTTTCCTCGATCAGCCGTGCGCCGGTCAACTCGTTTAGGGATTTGTGAGTGATGGTCTTGTGGTGAAGTGGAAGCCCGAGAGGCGCTCTCGTCACCCACCGGGGCGCACAGGCGCCTCACTTAATTTAAGACAATTTTTACCGTACCCCCGCAACTGATTTGTCTTCCTCTCCATCATAGCCCCTAAATTGTGCGGCGGAGGGCTCGAGTACCTGGCAGGCGACGTATGCCGGTCAGCGTCCTTGGAACCCGCCGCGAGAACGGGCCATCCTGGCCATTGGGGGTTGAAAGGTATGGCGCGTCATGACCGGCCAGGTGATCACCCGGACGCCGAACGCCCTCAAGCACGGCGTCTTCGCCAGAACCCTCTTTATCTTCAAGGACGACCCGGCGGATTTCGAGGAGCTTCATCGGCAGCTCCGCGAAGAATGGGAGCCCGCCGGATTTAGCGAAGAGGACTGCGTTTTTACTCTCGCGACCCTCTATTTCCGCAAGGAACGCCTACCCCTAATTCTGTACTACCAGCGCCAGAAGTCAAAACAGCAACCCGCGGATCCCATCCTGCACGAACTGTTGGAGGGGGAGGTGGGTCCATTCTGCGAAGATTCTGGTGAAGCATATAAGGCAGTCGTCCGGGAGATGCATAAGCCCCGTGCTCGGCATCAGTCACAGGATCGGCCCGAATTGGATCCCCTGATTCAGCGCGTGTCCAACCTGCTCGGTCTTTCGCGCCGCTTGATTGGCGACACTCACCCTGAATGGGTCGATCTGACGCTCTCATTATCACTGCGTGTATCGTCGGACCGCGACTACCTCGAAGCCAACGTGCGCCGAGCGGATTTTAGCGATGCACGCGAATTCATGAGGGCATTGAAGAATGCGGTGGACGAGGTATTGCTCCCGGCCGCGCGAAAAGAGCTACGAGAACAGGTCGGTAAACCGGAAGACGACTTGCTGCGCAGCCTCGAGGTCATGCCACCCGAGGCGATCGAGGCTGAGGTGGCCTTGGTGGAGAAAATTGACCACCAGATCGAACGGCAATTGGCCCGGTTAGGCCGCATCAAGGCGATGAAATATATCGGGCTCGGCCGCCCCGGACGCAAAGCCGACCGCCCAAACTCACGGGTCATCGAGCACAAACCAAGCTCGAACCGCGCCATACGACACCACGCATGAGCTGGTCGTCGTCGTAGCGTAAATACGGCAATTCTGACCTCTGCGAGCGACGCCCCACCGAAAGGCGCCGTGAGCATTTGGCATGGCCACTTTACACGCTATGATTTGTGAATTGTTATATACAATATTAAGAAGTATTTTGAAAATTTGGATCGTGTTCCTCAAATCTTGGATAAACGCCCGCGTTCTATCAATCTTTTGCTTTGCTCACCCGCTGCTTCAGCGCCGTGCGCAGGCGCCGCACCACCTCGTCCCAGTCGCCGCGCCGGCGCTGGCGGTAGAGGCGCAAGGTCGGATACCAGGGGCTGTCGTCGCGATCGACCAGCCAGCGCCAGTCGGGCGTGTTGCGCAGCATCACCCAGGCCGGCCGGCCGCTCGCGCCGGCCAGGTGCGCAACCGCCGTGTCGACCGTGATGACGAGGTCGAGATTGGCGATCGCCGCCGCCGTCTCGGCAAAATCGGACAACTGCGGGGCCAGGTCGGTGACGAGCCCGGGCGCCAGCCGCGCCAGGTCGCCGGCGCGCTCGCCGACCTGCAGTGAGAACCAGCGCACGCCCTTGAGCCGCAACAGCGGCTCGAACGTTTCAACGGCGATCGAACGGCGCGCATCGCTGCGGTGGAGCGGGCTGCCCGCCCAGGCCATGCCGACCTTGAGCCCGGCGCCGTCGAGCTTCTTTCGCCAACGTTCGACCGCGTCGGGCTCGGCCGACAGATAAGGAACGTCCGCCGGAATGGTTTCGAGCGTGGTGGCAAACGCGCGCGGCAACGAGAGCAGCGGAGAGGCGAGGTCGAACCGCGGCAGCGCCTGGCCGGCCGTGACCAGCTCGGCGACGCCCGGCAGGCGCGCGGCGAGCCGAGTCAGCGCCGCCGGGACTTCCAGCACCACGCGGGCGCCGCGCGCGGCCACCAGCGGCACGTAGCGCAGCCCCTGGATGGTGTCGCCAAAACCCTGCTCGCCGTGCAGCAGGATAGTGCGTCCGGCGAGATCCTCGCCGTTCCACAAGGGGACCGGGAAGTTGCGCGGAACCAGCGTGCCGAGTTTCCAGCGCCATTCGTATTTCTCGAAGCCCTCGCGCAGCTTGCCCTGCACCAGCAGCAGCATGGCTTCGGTGAAGTTCGCCTGCGCGTGGGCGGGATCGGCCGCGGTCGCGCGGCGGCAACCGGCCAGCGCATCGGCGTAGCGGCCGAGCTCGAACAGCGCGCTGGCCAGGTTGTGGTGCGCCTCGGCGTCGGCGGGCTTGAGCGCCGCCGCGCGCTCGAAGCTCGCGTGCGCCGCCTCCGGATCCCCGGCCTTGAGCAGGACGGCGCCGAGATTATTATGCGCCTCGTAGAATTGCGGCCGCAGCGCCGCCGCGCGCCTGAAATTCTCGGCCGCCGCGGCGTAATCGCCCTGCTTTTCGGCGAGGTTGCCGAGGTTGTAGGGCGCCTCGGGGAGCTTGGGATCGAGCGCGGCGGCGCGGGTCAGATAGTCGTTGCCCTCGGCGAGGGCGCCGGTCCCCATCAGCGCCGCGCCGAGGTTCAAGCAGGCCTTGGCGTATTCGGGCCGCAGCGCCAGCGCGCGGCGGTAGCACGCGATCGCCTCCTCGGCGCGACCGAGCGCGCCCAGGCTGACGCCGAGATTGTTGTGCACGCCGGCGGCATCGGGCTCGAGGGCTAGCGCGCGGCGTAACAGGCCGGCGGCGGCGGCATGATCGGCACGGCCCTGGGCGATCAGGCCGAGATGGTGCCAGGCGCGCGCGTGCATCGGGTCGGCGGCAAGCGCGGCGCTCAGTGCGCGCTCGGCGGCCGCGGTTGCGCCGGCCGTGAGCTTCGCCTGCGCCTCGGCCAGGAGCCGCGCCACCTCGGGCGACGCCGCGGCGGGCGTCCCGGTGCGCGCGTCGAGCGCACGGCGCACGCGCAAGGCGACGCTGTCCCAGTCGCCGCGCGCCGGCTGCCGGAACAGCCGGGCGGTCGGATAATACGGGCTGTCCTCGCGCCCCACGAGCCAGCGCCAATCCGGCACGAACGGCACCAGCACCCACACCGGCTTGGCGAGCGCGCCGGCGAGATGCGCGGCCGCGGTGTCGGCCGCGATCAGCAAATCGAGGCCGGCGATGGCGGCCGCGGTTTCGGCAAAGTCGGTAAGCCCGTCCGACAGGTCGGCGATCGTGCCGGCGGGGAGGCGGGCAATGTCCGCCTTGCGCTCGCCGAACTGGAGGGAGAACCAGCGCACCCTCGCGGCGCCGAACAGCGGGGCGAGGCGCTCGAGCGCGACCGAGCGGTTGCGGTCGTTCTTGTGCATGGCGTTGCCGGCCCAGACCAGGCCCACCTTCAGCCCCTTGCCGTCGCCCACGCGTTCGCGCCAGCGCGCGGCGGCGGCCGGGTCGACCGTCACGTAGGGCACGTCGACCGGGATGGTCTCGAGCGTGGTGCCGAACGCCAGCGGCAGCGACAGCAGCGGAGAGTGCAGGTCGAACGCGGGCAGCACGTCGCCGTCGGCCAGGACCTGGGCGCGGTCGCCGAGCGATGCTTGCGCCACGCGCAACAGGGGCGCCGGCACCTGCAGCACCACCTTGCCGCCGCGCCCGGCGACCAGGGGCACGTAGCGCATGAACTGCAGGGTGTCGCCCATGCCCTGCTCGGCGTGCAGCAGGATGGTACGCCCGTCGAGCGGCTCGCCGCGCCACAGCGGCTTCGGGTAGCTGCGCGGCGGCTGCTCCTTGCGCCGCCACCGCCACTCGTGCTCGCGCCAGCCGTCGGCGTAGCGGCCGAGCGTGAGCAGCAGGTAGGCGCGGTTCCAGCGGGCGTCCGCCAGGTCGGATTTCAGTTCGATGGCTCTGGCGTAGCTTGCGAGCGCGTCCTCGAACCTGCCCTGGTCCTGCAGCGCGACGCCGAGGTTGTAGTGGGCGTCGACGAAATCCGGCTTGAGCGCGACGGCACGGCGGTGGAGGACCTCGGCTTCATCGGAGCGGTCGAGCCGTGCCAGGGCCGCTCCGAGATTGTTGTGCGCCGGCGCGAGCTGGGAATCGGCCGCGATGGCGTGGCCGTACCACGCGATCGCCTCGTCGATGTGGCCGCGCATGGCGAGCACGGCGCCGAGATTGCTCATCGCCTCGGCAAATTTGTCGCTGAGGTCGATCGCCCGCCGGTAGCAGGCCTCGGCGTCCTCCAGGCGTCCCTGCGACTGGAGCAGAATACCGAGGTCGTTGTGGGCGGGCGCATGCTTCGGATCGAAGCCGATCGCCTTGCGCAGGAAGTCCATGGCCGCGTCACGATCGCCGCGCGCATGACGCACGCGGCCGAGCAGGAACCAAGCCACGCCTCGCTCCGGTGCACGCTCGATGAGGCTGTGCAGCACGCTCTCGGCTTCGTCGAGGGAATTCGCGTCGAGAAGCCGCCGGGCCATGGCCTCGGCGGCGTCCGGCGCCATCAGGCCGGCCGCCTGCACCGGATGGGTTGGCGGACCGGCGGGGCGCGCGTGCTGCGCCGCGCACCAGTCGCGCCATAGGGTGCGATAGGCCACCTCGACCGTGCGGGCGAAGCCGGCGCCATCGGCAAGCGGAGATGCACGCATGCGCTCGCGCAAGCCCGCGCGCAGGGCCGCAAGATCGGTGAGGTCGCGGGCCAAGCCCGCGGCCGTTGCCACGTATTCGTCCGGCGTCGGCGCAATCAGGCGCTCGAACCCGACCGCGCCCAGGATGCTGGCACCGACGCGCGCGGCGTGGCGGTCGCCTCGCAGGGTCACGACCGGCACGCCCATCCACAACGCCTCGCAGGTGGTGGCGGTGCCGTTATAGGCGAGGGGGTCGAGGGCGATATCGACGCGGGCATATTCGGCGAGATGGCCGGCGGTCGTCGCCTGCGGCGGCAGGACCGTCAGCCGCTCGGCCGCAACCCCTGCCGCCGCGAACGCATCGGCGACGCGCTGGCGCGTTCCGGCGTCCTTGAATTGCGACGCTTTGAGCAGCAGGCGCGCGTCCGGCACCTCGCGCAACAGTCGCGCCCACAGCGCGATGGTCGCGGGCGACAGCTTGGCGACGTTGTTGAACGAGCCGAACGTCACGTACCCGGCCGCGCGCGCCGGCAGCGGCGCGACCGGCCCGGCGTCGTCAGGCGCCCGGTAGCACAGGAAGCCGGGCTTAAGCCGCACCAGGCGCTCGCTGTGCAGCTTGTCGGCCTCCCCGGGCGGGTCGGCGACCGCATCGGTCAAGCGATAGTCGATCGCCGCCAGGCCGGTCGTGTTGGGATAGCCGAGCCAGCTCACCGCGAGCGGCGCCGGCTTGCGCGCGAACAGCATCATGCGGTTCTGCGAGGTATGGCCGGAAAGATCGACCAGGATATCGATCGCGTCCTCGCGGATGCGCGCGGCGGCCAGCTCGTCGGACAGGTGATGGATCGGCACCCAGTGGTCGGCGCGCTCCTTGAGCCGCGCGGTCATGGCGTCCGCGCGGGTGTCGTTCGGGTAGAGGAAGACTTCGACGCCGGCGCGATCGTGGGCGTCGAGCAGCGGGGCGAAGAAGAACGCCACCGAGTGATGGCGGAAGTCCCCCGACACGTAGCCGACGCGCAGCCGCCGCTCCGGCTCGGGCGAATTGGCGAAGCGGGCGCCCGCGGTCGGAAAGCGCGACCCTTCGCTTTGCCCCCAGGCCACGTGCTCGGCATGGAGCGCTTGGGGCGAGACCGTCTCGTCGTAGTTGAGCGTGTAGAGCAGATTGCTGCGCCCCGCCGGCAGGCGCGGATCGAGTTCGACCGTGCGGCGGTGCACCGCGAGCGACTCGGCGAGCCGCCCGGACTCCTTGAGCAGGACGCCCAGATTGTTGTGCAGGTGCGGCACCGCGGGCGCCATGACGATGGCTGCGCGATAGCATGCCTCGGCCTCGTCGTAGCGGCCGACCGACTCGAGCAGGACGCCGAGATTGTTGTGCCCGTCGACCGAGTTGGGCTTGAGCGCGAGGCCGCGCCGGTAACTCTCCTCGGCCTCCTTGTTGCGGCCGAGCGCGGCGTGCACGAGGCCGAGGTTGTAGTGCGCCTCGGGATTGTCCGGCTCGCGCTCGAACGACGCGGCGAGCATGCGCGCGGCCTCGGCGTTGTCGCCGTTCTTGTGATGCATCCAGGCCATGCGCCGCAGCGTCGGGGCATGGCGCGGATCGTCCGCGAGGATGGCCGTGAGCGCCGTCATGGCGTCGGCATCGCGCCCCGCCTGGATCAGCTCGACCGCGGCGAAGTAACGCCGGTCGAGCATCGGCGGCGCGGCGGCCGGGGAGGGGGCGGGCGCCGGCACGCCGGCGGCGAGGCGCTCGCGCAACGCGGCGCGCACCGCCGCGATCGCGCCGTCCCAGTCGCCCGGCGCGCCCTGGCGAAACAGCCGCGCGGTCGGATACCACGGGCTGTCCGCGCGGTCCGCGAACCAGCGCCAGTCGGGGCTGAGCGGCAGCAGGATCCACGTCGGCTTGCCGAGCGCGCCGGCAAGGTGCGCGGGGGCGGTGTCGACGGTGATCACCAGGTCGAGATTGGCGAGCGCCGCCGCGGTCTCGGCGAAATCGGTCAGCTCCGGCGCAAGGTCGGTGACCTGGCCGGGCGGCAAGGTCGCGAGATCGCCGGCGCGCGCCCCCACCTGCAGGGAGAACCAGCGCACGCCCGGCAGATCGAACAGCGCGGCGAACCGGTCGAGGGTGAGCGAGCGCTGGCGATCGTTCCGGTGCGCCGGGTTGCCGGCCCAGGCGATGCCGACCTTGAGGCCCGCCGCCGCCCCAAGCCGCTCGCCCCACCGCCGGACCGCCGCGGGATCGGCAGCCAGATAGGGCACCTGGGACGGTATGGTGTCGAGCGTCGTTCCCAGGGCCGCGGGCAGGGTCATGAGCGGGCACTGCACGTCGAAGGCGGGGAGCGCCGCGCCCTCGGCGACCACCGGGAACGGGCCGCCGGCGACGCGCGTCGCCAGCCGTGCCAGCGCCTTCGGCACCTCGATGACGACGCGCCCGCCGCGCGCCGCCACCATGGGCGCGTAGCGCAGCAGCATCAGGCTGTCGCCGAAGCCCTGCTCGGCATGGAGCAAGATGGTCTTGCCGTTGAGCGCCTCGCCGCGCCACAGCGGTTGCTTGAAGCCGCGCAGCTTGCGGTCGGCGAGGCGCCAGCGCCATTCGAGCTTGGCGAGGGCTTGGGCGAAATCGCGCCCCGTGGTCAGCAGCGCAAAGGCCTCGGCCATGTGGGCGTCGGCATAGTCGGGGCGGATGCCGGCCGCGCGCCGGTATTGCGCCAACGCCTCCTCGAACCGGCCCTGGTTGTGCAGGGCGAGGCCGAGATTCAGGAACGCTTCGGCAAGGTCGGGCTTGAGCTCGGTGGCGCGGCGGAAGTTCTGCGCGGCCTCGTCGAGCCGGTCGCGGCTGGTGAGCACCGTGCCGAGATTGACGTGCGCCGACGCCGAGTCCGGATCGAGCACGAGGGCGCGGCGGCACGCCGCCTCGGCCTCGTCGAGCTGCCCGCGGATGCGCAGCGCGCCGCCCAGATTGCTATGCGCCTTGGCGTGCTCCGGCTTGAGCGCAACGGCGCGCCGGTAGCGCTCGATCGCCTCGTCGACGCGCCCGAGGGCGGTGAGCACGATCGCGAGATTGTAGTGGGCCTCCGCGTCGTCGGGAGCGAGTTCGGCGGCGCGGGCGAACAGGTCGGCGGCTTGCGTGTGGTCGCCCGCCAGCTCGCGCATCACCCCGAGCAGGTTGAGGCTCGCGCGGTGGTCCGGTTCCGACGCCAGGATGCGGCGGGCGAGCGTCTCCGCCTCGGTCGTGCGTTTCGCTTTGCGCAGCGCCACCGCCTGCGCGAACAGCGTATCGGCATCGAGCGGCGGCCCGGCCGGCCGGCGCGCGGACGCAAGCTTGGCGAGCGCGCCGGCGACGCGCGCCAGCACCTCGTCCCAGGCTCCCAGGCTCGGTTGGCGGAACAATTGCAGGCTCGGATACCACGGGCTGTCGGTGCGCTCGGTGAGCCAGCGCCAATCGGGGGAGAACGCCAGCATGACCCAGCACGGCCGGCCGAGGGCGCCGGCGAGGTGCGCGAGCCCGGTGTCGACCGTGATGACGAGGTCGAGATTGGCGAGCGCGGCGGCGGTTTCGGCGAAGGTCGTCAGCTCGCGGGAAAGATCGACCACTTGGTCGGGCGGCAGCAGCGCCAGGTCTTGCGCGCGCTCGCCCACCTGCAGCGAATAGAAGTGCACGCCGGCAACGCGCGTGAGATCGGCGAGCCGCTCGACCGGGATCGAGCGCCGCCGGTCGGCGGCGTGCTTGGGATTGCCGGCCCACGCCAGCCCCACCCGCAGTCCCGAGCCGGTTCCGGCGAGCCGCCGCGCCCAGCGGTCGACCGCCGCCGGATCGGCCCGCAGATAGGGCACCGGGCGCTCCGCCAGGTTGTCGAGCGTTACGCCGAGCACGCGCGGCAGGCTCATGAACGCGCAGTGCACGTCGAAAGCGGGCAGGGTACGGCCCTGGGGCACGATCTCGCCGCCGCCGTTGAGGCTCGTTGCCAGCTGCATGAGCGGTGGCGGCAGCTCGAGCAGCAGCCGTCCGCCGCGCGCCACCACTTCCGGCACGAAGCGCAGGCATTGCAGCGTGTCGCCGTAGCCCTGCTCGGCGTGCAGCAGGATGGTCTTGCCGTCGAGCGGCTCGCCCTGCCACGCCGGTTGCTTGAAGTCGCGCGGCGTCATGATCTTCAGCCGCCAGCGCCACTCGAACTGGGTGAAGCCGTTGGGGTAATCGCCGCGCAGCAGCGCCAGCATGGCGGTGCTCACCTGCGCTTCCGGATAGTCGTAACGAATGCCGAGCGCGCGGCGGTAGCTGTCCGCGGCGTCGTCGAGCTGCAGCAGCGCCTGCTGGGAATGGGCAATGTTGCCCCAGCATTCGTAGTAGTCGGGCTTGAGCTCGAGCGCGCGGCGGAAGGCGGCGATCGCCTCGGCCGGCCGGTCGAGCTCGGCCAGGGTCGCGCCTATGCCGTTGTGCGTCGCCGGATCGTCGGGATTGATCGCCGCCGACCGGCGCGAGGCCTCGAGCGCCTCCTCGAAGCGCCTGGCGCCGTGCAGCATGATGCCGAAATCGCGCAGATAGATGGCGGAGGACGGCTCGCGCGCGAGCGCCCTTTGCATCAGCTCGACCGCTTCGGTCTTGTCGTCGAGCGCGTGCCGGGTGAGCGCGAGCACGTGCAGCGCGCTGCTGTTCGTCGGATCGAGGGTGAGCGCTTGCCGCAGCGCCGTCTCGCATTCCGCATGGCGCTTGGCCTGATGGTGCTCGTTCGCGGCGGCGACGAGGGCGACGTATTCCGCGCGCCGGGCGGCATCGGGCCGCCGCGGCGTCCCGGCGAGGCGATCGGCGAGCGCCTGGCGCGCCGCGCCGACGACGCTGTCCCAGTCGCCCGGCCGCGGCTGGCGGAACAGCCGCATCGTCGGGTACCAGGGGCTGTCTGATCGCCCCAGCAGCCAGCGCCAATCGGGGGCGAACGGCAGCAAGGTCCACACCGGCTTGCCGAGCGCCCCGGCAAGATGCACGAGCGCCGTGTCGGCCGCGATCACGAGATCAAGATTGGCTATTGCGGCAGCGGTCTCGCCGAAGTCGGTCAACTCGCCCGCCAGGTCGGTGATCGCCATGGGCGCGATGGCTGCGAGGTCCGCCGCGCGCGGTCCCACCTGCAGGGAAAAGAACCGTGCGCCGGCAAGCGCGAGCAGCGGCTTGAGCCGCTCGAGCGGGATCGAGCGGTTGCGGTCGTTGCGATGCACCGGGCTGCCCGCCCAGGCGATGCCGACCTTGAGGCCGGGGGCCGCGCCGAGGCGGCCGCGCCAATGGGCGACGCGTGCGGGCGCCGGCTTCAGGTAGGACGTCGCCGCCGGGATGCTTTCGAGCGTCGTGCCGAAGGCGAGCGGCAGGGACAGCAGCGGGCACTGCAGGTCGAACGCCGGCAAGGCGTCGCCGCGCGCGACGAGCGCGATGCGTTCCACGCGGGGAACGAGCGGCAGCAGCGGCTTCTGGATCTCCAGCACCACCTTGCCGCCGCGGGCGACGACCTGCGGCACGTAGCGCAGGAACTGGATCGTGTCGCCGAAACCCTGCTCGGCGTGCAGCAGGATGGTCCTGCCGGCGAGCGGTTCGCCGCGCCATTGCGGCTGGGCGAACTCGCGCGGCGGCAGGTCGCCGATGCGCCAGCGCGCCTCGTATTTCTCCCACCCGGCCGCGAGGTTGCCGCGCAGGAGTTGCAGCATGCCCTCGCAGGCCCTCGCCATGGAATTGTCGGGGTCGAGCGCGCCAACCTGGCGAAAGCACGCCAGCGCCTCGTCCATGCGGCCGACGTCCTGGAGCGCAAGGCCGAGGTTGAGGTGGGCGACGGCAAGGCGCGGTGCCAGTGCGATCGCGCGGCGGCAGGCGGCTTGCGCCTCCTCGGCGTGGCCGGTGGCACGCAGCGCGTGGGCGAGATTGGCGTGCGCCTCGGCGTAGTCGGGTTTGAGCTCGGCCGCACGGCGGAAATGCGTCGCCGCTTCGTCGAACCGCCGCAACTCGCCCAGCGCCGCGCCGAGATTGTTGTGCGCCTGGTGATGATCGGGCTGCAGCGCCAGCACCCGGCGATAGCTCGCCTCCGCGTCGGCGTGGCGCCGGGCCGTCCGCAGGAGGTTGCCGAGCTGGTAATGCGCCTCGATGAAATCCGGGTCGAGGCCGATGGCCGCGCGGAACGCCGCCGTGGCGTCGTCGTCGCGGCCGAGCGCGCGCAGCGCAAAGCCGAGGCTGTTGCGGCAGTCGGCCCGTTCCGGGGCGAGCGCCGCCGCCCGCTCGATATGCGCCAGGGCCGTCTGCGGGTCGCCCGCGCGCAGCGCCACGATGCCGCGGAGATGCCACGCGCCCGCGTGGTCGTTATCGAGCGCGAGCACCTCGCGGCAGGCCGCCTCCGCGTCCTTGAGGCGGCCTTGCGCCTGCTCGGCATGGGCGCGCTCGAACAGCGCATTGAGGCGCGATCGGCTCGTCTCCGGGAGGGCTTGGTTTGCCGCCGCGTCCACTGCGGCCTCGGCCGGGGCTGCCATGAGCTCAGTCGTCCAAGGGCATGCGTTTAAAGGAAATTCCCTGATTGTCCCGGGGCACTCGGCGCTTGTCGGGGCCGCCGGACGCGCCGTCTTTTGCACGTCCGCGAGCCCGAACGCCAGCCCCGGGATGCCGCGGGCGGCCCGGGTGGACTTCGTGCTTAACGGCCTGCCGCAGGGCGGCCGGACCGGCCGTCATCTCCCGTTGGCGGTCGGCCGCCATTCGAGTCGCGTATAGAGCGGAATCGTCTCGACCGGCACGAAGCCGAGGCGAAGATAGAGCCGCAGCGACGGATCATTCTCCGCGGCGCCTTCGACCCGCACCGGGACATCCGCGGCCTCCGCTTCGTCCATGAGGGCGCGCACGATCGCCGTGCCGACCCCGCGTCCGCGCCATTGCGGGACGACCGCCTGGTCGACGATATGCAGGAACTCCCCGGGGCGGTCGACGACGATGCGGCCGATCGGCTCGCTGGAAAGCTCGACGATGTCGAAGCGAGCTTCGGGGAACCGCGCAAGATTGCTCAGGGTTTGCGCGTGGAATTGCTGCGTCATCACTTCCCGAAAAGCGACGGGCGCAAGCAGGGCGAATTCGGGCTCCCGCGAGTCGCAGAATAGGCGGTAGCGGAAGTCCCGATCTGCCTCGCGTTCCGGCCGCAGATGCAACAGGCCGACCGGGGACGGGATTTCTCGCACGTTGCTCATGGAGTCGGTTCCCTCGGCTCGCATTATCAATATCATGCCGTCTTACGCGCTGCTGCGCGAACCAGGGTCCTGGCGCGTCCTTCGATTGAACGGGGCTGAAAGTGTCGGAAGGGTTCAAGTCCGCAGAGTCCGCCGAGGCCGCGTCGCGAGAGCCTCGGGAAGTTGCGCCGGACGAGCTTTTCGAAGCGGCCGTAGCCCATGATCGTCAAGGATCGCGCCACGAGGCCGAGCGGCTGTATCGCGCCGTGCTGGAAGCGCAGCCCTCGCATGCCGGGGCCCTACACCGACTCGGCGCGGTCTGCATGCAGAGCGGCCGGCGCGAAGAAGCCGTTGAACTGCTGCGGCGCGCGAGGACGGCTGCTCCAACGTCACCGATCGCCCACAACGATCTCGGCATCGCGCTGGCGTCGATGCGGAAGGCGGACGAGGCGCGCGCCGCGTATGAGCAGGCGATTGCGCTCGCGCCAGCCTATGCCGAAGCCCACAACAATCTCGGCATGCTCAACGCGGCCCAGGGGCGCCTCGCCGATGCTATCGCGTGTTATCACAACGCCATCGCCGCCAACCCGAACTTCGCCGGGGCGCGCAACAATCTGGGTAACGTTCTGGTCACGCTGTGGCGTTTCGAAGATGCGGTCGCCCAGTTTCTCAAAGCGATCGCAGCAGCGCCGAATTACGCGGAAGCGCACAGCAATCTCGCCACCGCGCTCGCCGCGCTGGAGCTTCATGGGGGAGCGGCGGCTCACTATCGCCAGGCCGTGACGATCAAACCTGACCTCGTGGCCGCTCACATCAACCTGGGTCATACGCTGGTCGCGCTCGATCGGCCGGAGGAAGCAGTCGCGGCTTGCCGGCAGGCGATCGAACTGGCTCCCGCGAGCGGCGACGGATATTTTGCGTTGGGTACCGCATTGCGAATGCTTGGCCGGTTTGCCGAAGCCCGCAGCATGCTCGAGAAGGGGCTGGAGCTGTCGCCCGCGAGAGCGGACCTGCATCGCGCGCTCGCGGAAGTAAAACGGTTCGCCCCGGGCGACCGGCAGCTCGCGGTCATGGAAACATTGGCGAACGCGAAAGACACGCTTGCGCCGCCGCAGTTGATCCAGCTGCATTTCGCGCTCGCCAAGGCCTACGCCGATATCGATCAGCCGGCACGGGCGTTTGAGCATCTCATCGCGGGAAACGGCCTCAAGCGGCGCGAGGTCGCCTACGACGAAGCCGCGGTCCGCGAGGGATTCCGGCGAATCGAAGCCGCGTTCACGCCGGAGATGCTGCGGCAGAAGCAGGGAATGGGCGAGCCCTCGGCAGTGCCGATTTTCATCTTCGGCATGCCGCGATCGGGCACAACCTTGGTCGAACAGATGATTGCGAGCCATCCGCAGGCTTTTGGTGCCGACGAGCGCATGGACTTGACCCGCGCCGTCGGAAAGCTTGTCGACCGGAACGGCATGCCGATGTTTCCCGACATGATGGCATCCGTCACGGCGCCTCAGCTTCGCGCGCTCGGCAGAGCGTATCTCGCCGGTGTACGCGCTGCCGCGCCCGGTGCCGAACGGATCACCGACAAGATGCCAGCGAATTTTGTCTTTGCCGGACTTATTCATCTCGCCTTGCCCAACGCGAAGCTCATTCACGTACAGCGCGATCCGCTCGATACTTGCGTATCGTGCTTCGCGCGTTTGTTCGCAGGACCCCACCTGTCGTACACCTACGAACTAGGCGAATTAGGACGCTACTATCGCGGATACGAGAAGTTGATGGCGCATTGGCGCCACGTGCTCCCCGAAGGCGTCATGCTGGACGTAAAATACGAGGAGCTGATCGCGGACTTCGAGCCGCTCGCGCGCCGCATCGTTGCGCACTGCGGGCTGACATGGGACGAGCGCTGCCTTTCCTTCCATGCCACGCAACGGGCCGTGCGCAGCGCGAGCGCCGTGCAGGTGCGCGAGCCGATCTATCGCGACTCGGTCGGACGCTGGCGTGCCTATGCGGGAATGTTGGGACCGCTGCTGGAGGTGATGGGATTGGACGCCAGCGGACGGATGACGAAAAAGGCGGGAGTCTGAGAAGCTATTGACCAGGACGGAGGGGATTATGGGGTCACGACAGACCTATCTCGGTTATGCCGGCGCGGCTGCGCAGGTGTTGACGAGCAAATGGTTTCCCGCGGACGGGCCGACCAAGTGGGTGAATGCAAACGATTTCTGGCGCGCGCCGAACGCGCTGACCGCGCTGACCGGCCTGATGCAGCTCACCGGTTCGCGCGACTATCTCGCCACCGCCGAAAATGCGCGCGCCATTTTCGGCCAATATTTCACGCCGCAGTGGGGGTCACCGGCGTACTACGACGACGAATGCTGGTGGGGCGCGAGTTTCCTACGCCTGGGCGCGTTGACCGGCGATGCCGGCTGGATCGACATTGCCGACAAGATCTTCGCTGACCTTCAGGGCGGATGGGACGACGTCGCGGGCGGCGGCGTCTGGTGGAAGCGCGACCCAAAGAAATATCCGGAAAACGAGAAAGGCTCGATCGAGAACGAGCTCTATATGGATATTGCGATGGGACTCTATGGCGCCAAACCGTCGGGAGCGAAACAAATCTACTTGGACGCCACGAACGAGACCTGGCGGTGGATACAGGCGCTGATCGATGCGAGCGGCCTGGTGTGGGGCAGCCTCAACGAGGACGGCACGATCAAGCGCAGCAACGTGGCACGGCCCTATAACCAAGGCGTCGTGCTCGGTCCGCTGTGGGCGCTCTACAAGCTCGCCGGCGACACGACCTATCTCGACCGCGCCGAGAAGATCGCCGACGCCGCGCTCGATACGATGACGTGGCCGGACGGCATCCTGCGCGAGATATGCGAGCAGCGTGGGACCTGCGGGCCGGACGACCTGGATTCTCCATTATTCAAGGGAATCTTCGTGCGCTACCTCGGGGAGTTCGCGCAACGCCTCGCGGGAACGGACGATCCCGCACGTCAAAAAACGGCGCAACGCTACACCGCTTTCCTGCAGCACAACGCCGACGCGGTGTGGGCGAATTTTCCCTGTGGCATTTTCGGCATGGATTGGCACACGCGCCAGCCGGATTACCAGCCCACCGGCGTTCTCCTGTATGACGGTCCGCTGCAATCGTCCGCGCTCGATCTGTTCGTGGCCGCGGCACTGGTCTCGAAGTGATGTCGGAGACGGACGGATCGCGCAGGCTGAAGGTCGTCGGCCCGTACAAAGGGGGCAGCGGCTACGACCGCATGACCCGGGCGTTCGTGCGCGAGTTCGTGCGCCAGGGCGTAAGGCTCGAGCTGCACGATCTGCCGGGCTGGTCGACGCCGCTGCCCGAGCACATGCACTCGGTATTCGACCGGCTCCGCGTTCCGGTCGGCGCCGAGACGGTGCTGCATTTCACCATGCCACCTCACGCCCAACCCGAGCCCGGCCTGCGCAACGTCAACTACACGATGTTCGAGGCCGATCGCATTCCCGCGCATTGGGTCGACCTGGCGCAAGCGCACCAGCTGATCGCCGTGCCGAGCGAAGCCGCCTTGCACGCCTGGGCCGACAGCGGGGTGCCCGCGAGCAAGCTGCGCGTCTGCCCACTCGGCGTCGACGCCGAGTTTTTCTCAGAGCCGGCCGCCCCCGCCGAGCTTGCGACCGCGGATGGGCGGCCGATCGCGTCATTCCGCTCACGCTTTCTGCATATTGCGGAACTGCGCCGGCGCAAGAATCACGTCGGCCTGTTGCGGGCGTGGATGAACGCGACCTATCGCGACGACGATGCCGTCCTTATTCTCAAGGTCGGCGCGTTCCAGAACAACACGCTGCTCCAGTTCCAGGAAGACGTCTTTGAGATGCAGCGGCGACTGGGCCGCTCCCTCGCCCAAGCCGCGCCGGTCGTCATGTTGGCCGATTATCTGCCCGACGACGTGATCCGCTCGCTCTATGCAGCGGCGACCCACTATGTCTCCCTGTCGCACGGCGAGGGCTGGGACCTGCCGATGATGGAGGCGGCGGTTTGCGGACTGGCGCTCGTCGCGCCGGCGCATTCCGCGTACTTGACCTATCTGCGCGAGGACGAGGCCTGCCTCATCCCGGCGCCCCCCGGTCCGGCGTGCTTCGACGGCAAATTGACTCCCGAGGACGCCCTGCTGTTCCACGGCGTGCAATGGTGGCACCCGGACGAAAATGCCGCCGCCGACGTCATTCGCGGGATCGCGCGCGGCAGCGCGACGCCGAAACGCTCTCCCCGGGACCGGATCGCGGCCGACTACAGCTGGGAAAAGGCAGCGGCCGCGTTGCTTGCGGCGATCCGTGAATTGCCGATCATGCGCGACGGACAGGACGCACCGCCGCAGGACACAAAAATCCGGCGATCAAACATGGCGAGCGTGCAGCGCTTCGATATCCGCGGCGTCGAAATGATCATCGGCGATGCCGAAGGATCGATCACGGCCACATGGGTCGCCAACGAAATGTGGCTCGACGAATACGGGCTGTGGCGCATTGAATTTGGTCCCGGCGACATCGTCGTCGATATCGGCGCACATGTCGGTATCTTTGCGATCTACGTTGCGAAACGGCATCCCGAGATATCGGTCCTGGCTTTCGAGCCCGACCCGGTAAATTTTTCCAACCTCCTCGCCAATATCGCGGCCAACGGTGTCGCCAATGTCATCCCGCGCCATTTGGCGGTGACGCGCGACGGCGGGCCGTTCACGTTGGATACGCCGCCCGGCAACAGCGGCGGGGCCGGAGGCTATCACAGCCGGCGCGAAGGCTATGCGCGCTCGACCGTCGATTCCATTACGTTGGACGCAATATTCGATCGCTACGCCATTCGGCGCTGCAAGCTCCTCAAGATCGATTGCGAAGGCGCCGAGCACGAGATTCTCACGAGCGCGTCCGTTCTTGACCGGGTGGAATGGCTGTCGGGGGAATTCCATAGCGGCGAATTGCTGGAAAGTCGGGGTTGCACGGTCGAGCAATTGATGGGCGTCGTCGGCGCGCGCATCGCTCCCGGCCGCATCGCCGTCAAGTCGAACCGGATCGGGGAGTAGATGAACGCCGCCGGGCAGACGATCTGTCTCACCATGATCGTCAGGAACGAGGCGCCGGTGATCCGGCGCTGCCTCGATTCCGTGCGCCCGCTGATCGATCACTGGGTGATCGTCGACACCGGGTCGACCGACGGAACCCAGGACATCGTCCGCGACTGTCTGCGCGACCTGCCCGGCGAGCTGCACGAGCGGCCGTGGCAGGATTTCGCGCACAACCGCAACGAGGCACTGGCGCTCGCCCGCGGCCGCTGCGATTACGTCTTCGTCATCGACGCCGACGAGGTGCTGGAGATCGCGGCGGACTTCGTATTGCCCGAGCTGAACGCCGATTCCTACGATCTGCGCATCCGCTATGGCGCCTATTCATATACGCGCAAGCAGCTGGTGCGCGACGATCTGCCCTGGCGCTACGAGGGCGTGGTGCACGAAGCCATGGTCTGCGAGCAGGCGCGCAGCGAGCAATTCCTTCCCGGCCTGCAGACGGTGCCGCACCGGGACGGGGCGCGGGCGCGCGACCCGGAAACCTATCGCCGCGACGCACGCCTGCTCGAGCACGCACTGGCCCAAGACCCGACGGACGCGCGCTATGTTTTTTATCTGGCGCAGAGCTATCGCGACGCCGACGATCTCGAGCCGGCGCTGCAAAACTACCGCCGCCGCGTCGAAATGGGCGGATTTACGGAAGAGGTGTGGTACTCGCTCTATCAGACGGCGAAGCTCAAGCAGCGGCTCGAGCATCCGTGGCCGGCGGTCGAGAAAGCCTATTTGGCCGCGTGGGATTACGATCGCGCCCGCGCCGGCCCGCTCTACCGGATCGCGATGCACTACCAGCGCAAGGGCGATTACCGCGTCGCCCACTCGTTCTTGAGCCAGGCGATCCAGGTGCCGCGCCCAGGCGACAACCATCTGTTCGTCGAGCACGAGGTCTACGATTACCAGGTACCGCTCGAATATACGGTGGCTTGCTTTTACCTCGGATACCATTCCGACGCCGTCGCGGTGAGCAACGCGCTGCTGCGCGAGAAGCGCCTGCCGCCCCATTTGGTCGCCCAGGTCATTGCGAATCGGCGGCTGAGCGTCGAGGCGCTGTTTCCTCGCGTCATCGGGCCGCGACTGTTTGTGCCGCTGCACCTCGTGACGGTGTTGCACGATCCAACGCCCGCGCTCGACGACACGGTCGCGAGCCTGCTGCGCCAGGAGGAGGCTTCGTTTACCGCCGTGCTCCTCGACGACGGATCGGCCTGCGATGCGTCCGGGCGGATAGCCTCACGCGACGCCCGCATTTTGTTCGTGCCGTCGGACCAAAGGATCGGCGAGCGGGCGCGCGTCGAGGCCTATGTGCGCGCGCATTGCGACGACAACGATCTCGTGGTCGTCCTGCCGGAGGGCTGGCGGCTATCCGACGCCGACACGTTGAAGCGAATCCGCGCGGTGTTCGATCACCCCGGCTGCCTACTGGCTTACGGCCAATGGCGCACGGCGACCGGGGCACGCGGGACGGCGGAGCCGGCGCCGACCGACGCCGCGTTCCGCGATCCCGACGCGACGTTCTTCCGCGGCGCGCCGATCGCGTTTCGCGCGCGGCTGCTCCATGCGCTCGCCGCGCGCGGCGGCGCAGGCTGGCACGACCTGTTCGATGCCGCCGGCTTCGCCCACACGCGGTTCTGCGACGATGTGTGGGCGGTGGAACCGGCGCCGGCGCGCCCGCTGTCGGCTATGGCCCGCGCATCCGATGCCGGGCTCCCGCTCATCAGCTGCTTGATGGTCACCTACGACCGGCTTTCCCTCGCCAAGCACGCGATCCACTCGTTCGGGGCCCAGACCTATCCCGAGAAGGAACTGGTCGTGGTCAGCGACGGCGAGGCGCGCGTCCTGCGCGCGCTCGAACGCTACGTCGCCGCACTGGGGCTCGCGCGCGTGCGGTTCGTCCATGCCGGGCCGGAACGTCTCACGCTCGGGCGACTGCGCAACCTGTCGCTCGACGCCGCGGCGGGGGAGCTCGTTTGCCAATGGGACGACGACGACTACAGCCACCCGGAGCGCCTGCGGTTGCAAGCCGACGAGCTGCTCCGCAACGACGCCGGAGCCTGCTTTTTCACCGACCACCTGCAGTTCATCGCGGAGCAGGGGGCGCTTTACTGGGTGGATTGGACGCTGGGACGACCCACCATCGAAGCCGAGCAGCTCGCGCCCGGAACCATGATGATGCGGCGCGACCTGGGCTGCCGTTATCCCGAGGAGGGACCCTCCGCGCGCCAGGGCGAGGACTCCGTGCTCCTCGAGAGTCTGTTCCGCACAACGAAGGTCGCCCATCTGCGCGGCGCCGGGCATCTCTATCTCTATCAGTATCACGGCAGGAACACGTTTCCGCGCGAGCATCATTATCGGATGAGCCGCTGCTGCACGACGCTCGCGCACCTGCATGAGAACGCCGATTGCATCCGCGATGCGGTGGCCCATTACCCTATTGCCAAGCCCTGTTTCGTGATCGGCCGCGAGGGCCCGGCCTTCGCGATCGATTGACGATCGTAATACAGCTTCATGGTTGTTATTCGCCCGATCCTCGCGCGCGCGCCGGTTTTTTGCTTTCCCGGCCGCGGTTATCCGTATATCGTCGGGGCAGAGTCCACTCTCGGGATGGGGATGAACATGCGCGATATCGACAGGCGTGCATTTGTCGGAATGTCACTCGCCGGCGCGTCGGCCTTTTGCCTGCCGCCGTCATTGGCGCTCGCGACGCAATGCGTGACCGGCCCGCTGCCGGGTTTCCTGCCGAACAGCCTCACCGTGGACTGTGCCTCCAAGCGGAACTTCCAGTCCTTCCGGCAAAATCCCGATTATCTCGGTCTGGCCTGCGTGGTCAGCATGAACACGGTACGCGGCGGCATAGGTTCATACCCGGCGGGAAGCCTGTTCCTGTTCCCATGGATCAAACCGAAGGCCCAGGGGCTCAAAGGCCGAACCTGGCCCGCGGTCCTGCCGCTGAACGCGAGCCAGGTCGTGAATGCAAACCCGATCCCCAACGCAACTCTCCCGCTCGACGAATACCTTTGCCGGGTCGTGCTGCAGGCGCCCGGCACGTCGTTCATCGGCTGCCAGATCGACCAGCCGTTCAACTCCGCCGACGCGAAGCTGCAGTGGTTCACCAATGTGGACAAGCTGCCGGACGGCAAAGGGGTCGGCATCGACTGGACCAGTGCCAATCTCAACGCTCCGTGGTTTGGCGGCAGCCGCTGGATACCGAACACCGAGGCCTGCCACGGCAACGGGTGGCGGGCGCTCATCATCGCGGCGCTCGATCGAGCGTCCAGGCCGGCGTGCTGACGCAGCCCAAAGCTCTTGCCTCGGCATCGCCGTGTCGGCGTTGATGCGCGCTCATGATCCAGGGTGAACCCATCTTTCAAGCCGGCGTCGTTTACGGGCCGCTGGCGGCGGATCCCCGATTCCCCGACCGCCTGCGGCTGCCGCTGACGTTCGATCCCGGCCAGCTCGCGCGCGATCTCGATTGCCTGTCCTCCGGCCAATGGACGCGGCATTACGTCAAGCAAAACTACGACGGCGAATGGAGCGTCATTCCGCTGCGCAGCCCGGCGGGCGAAACCCATCCCACGCGGATGATCAGTACCGGCGCGACCGCGGGATCCTTCGTCGCTACGCCCTACCTCGAAGGCTGCCCCTACTTCCGCGAAGTCCTCAATCGTTTTCAATGCCCGCTACGGGTGGCTCGCCTGATGCGCCTGACGCCGGGATCGATCATCAAGGAGCACTCGGATCCCGATCTCAGTTTCGAGGATGGCATTGTGCGCTTTCATATCCCGGTGAGCACCAATGACGCGGTCGAGTTCTATCTGAACAATACGCGGGTCGTGCTCGAAGCGGGAAGCCTCTGGTACTTGCGGCTCTCCGATCCGCATAGAGTCCTCAACCGGGGCAGCACTGACCGGGTCCATCTGGTGATCGACGCGGAGGTGAACGCTTGGGTCGAGGCGCTGTTCGAAAGCGCCCTGAAGGCCGGCGCCCCGGCGGCGTAACTCAGCGAAACCACGTGACGATGGAGAAGCGCTCGCCGTGGGTGACGGGCGTGACCTCGTGCGTGGTTTCCGCGCGGAAGGCGATCAGCGTCCCGGGTGCGGGTGCCAGCGGCAGGCGCAGCATGGGATCGGAATACGGCCCGTGAAACACGAACGATCCGCCGCCGTAGGTGCCATGGGTCGGCTGTTGCGATTGCGCGCTCAGGAAGATCACCGCCGAGATTTTGCGAAAGCGCGAGTCGTCGAACACGAGCGGCGTATTGCCGTCCTGATGCGCGACGAAGAAATCGCCCGGCTGGTAGCGCAGGAATTGCGGCTCTTCGCAGGACGCAAGCGTCAAGCCGAAATGGCGCTCGATCGCCTCCTTGCGCTCCATCAGCAGCCGCGTCACGCGCTCGCGGGTCGCCGCGGGCAGGGCAGCGCGGGTCGTCCGGCGCACCTGCGGCGCCGCTTGGTCCCGGCCGAGCAGGGCCGCGGGGCTGCCCGCCGCGCGTTGCAGTTCGTCGCGCAGGTCCGCGCAGGCGCACGCATCGAGGAAGCCCGCGATCTCCAGCACATCGATCATGGTCGAGCGGCGTCGTCGGGTCGCGCGGTCGGATCGCCCGACGCGGCGGCACGCGCGCGCAGGTCGGCGGCAACGCGAGCAATGACCTCGTCCCAATCGCCGGGCCGGCGCTGCCGGTAGAGGCGCAACGTCGGGTACCAGGGACTGTCGGCGCGATCGATCATCCAGCGCCAGTCGGGCGAGAACGGCAGCATCATCCAGGCCGGTCTGGCGAGGGCGCCGGCGAGATGCACCACCGAGGTGTCGACGGCGATCACCAGATCGAGATTGAGGATCGCGCCGGCGGTCTCGGCGAAGTCGTTCAGCTCCGCGGCGGGTGCCATGATCGTGCCCGGCGCCAGCGCGGCGAGATCGGTGCCGCGCGGACCGAGCTGCAGGCTCACGAAGCTGACGCCGGGTACCTCGAGCAGGGGCTTGAGCCGCGCCAAATCAATCGAGCGGCGCCAATCGTTGACGTGGCGCGGACTGCCCGCCCACACCAAGCCGACCTTGAGGCCGGAAAGATTCTGCAGCCGTTGCCGCCAGCGCTCGGCGATGACGCCGCGCACGCCGAGGTAGGGCGTCGTCGCCGGGATCGACTCGACCCGTGTGCCGAAAATTCGCGGCAGGCTCAGCATCGGGCACCAGACGTCGAAGGCTGGAAGCGGAGCGCTCGTCGGCGTGATCACGACCTTTTCCGGAAGGCCGGCGGCGAGTCGCACCAACGTGCGTTCGAGCCGGAGTATCACGCGGCCGCCGCGCGCCGCGACCAACGGCACGTAACGCAGAAACTGTACGGTGTCGCCGAGGCCCTGCTCGGCGTGCAGCATGATGGTTTTGCCGTCGAGCGGCTCGCCCTGCCACTCCGGCTGCGACACGGTCGGTTTCTGCACCTCGATCAGATGCCAGCGCTGCTCGTATTCTTCCAAGCCGCGGGCATAATCGCCGCGCAACAGCGCAAGCAGCGCGAGGTTGAACCGCGCCTCGTGATGATCGGGTTTGAGCGCGATGGCGCGTTCGAACAACGGGAGCGCTTCCTCGTACCGCCCCGACAAATGAAAGCATACCGCCAGGTTGGTCACGACATCGGGATTGTCGGGCTGCTGCTCGAGCGCTTGGCGGCAATAGGTAATGGCTTCGGGAAGGGTTCCTTCGTCTCGTTTCCCCAGAAGGTAATTGAACCGTACGCGCGGGTCGAAGGGCTTGAGCGCCACCGCGCGGGCGAATGCGGCTTCCGCCTCCTGATGCCGACCGATTTTTCGCAGCAGCAAGCCGGCGTTGTTGTGCGCCGCCGGAAATTCCGGCTCCAATGCCGCCATGCGGTCGTAGCAGGCAAGGGCGCCGTTGATGTCGCGCCGTTCAAGAAACAATTCCGACAAGACCTTGTAGGGCGGAGCGTAGTCACGGTTGATCGCGATGGCGTGGCGGCACTGCGCCTCGGCCTCGGGCAGGCGTTTGGCGTTCCACAGGACAACGGCCAGATTGCCGTGCGCGACCGCCGATTGCGGGCTCAGCTCGACAACCTGCGCCAGGATATCCGCGGCCGCGGAATAATCTTTCCTCTTGTACTTGGCGGCCGCGTCCGCATTGAGCGCCCGGATTTCGGCGCGCTTACGAGATTCCTGTTCGGGGTCCGCAACGAAGTCGGGTGACGCGGCGGCTTCGGTTTCCAAACCCGGCGCCCGGCCGGCGACCGGCGCCTGATCGGGTTCCGGTTCGCATGCAGACAGGTCAACGCTTTCCTCGCGGTCGCTCTGCGCGGCCGGCTCGGAAAGGGAGCTTGACAGCAACGACACGGGCACGGGTTCAACTCGCCGGGGGAGCACGCCACTCCAGTTCGGTATGGAACTGAACGGTTCGGATCGGCACAAAGCCGAGGCGCAGATAGAGTCGCAGGGACGCGTCGCTGTCGGAAGCGACCATGAGCCGCACCGGCCGGCCGGCCGCCCGCGCCTCATCCATGAGCGCGCGCATGATCGCGCTGCCGATGCCGCGTCCGCGCAACGCCGGCACGATCGCCTGGTCGACGATGTACACCACGGTGCCGGGCCGGTCGACGACGATGCGGCCGATCGGCTGGCCGGCAAGCTCGATGATGTCGAAGCGCGCGCGCGGGAAGTCGTTGCGATAACTCACCGTCTGCGCCTGAAACTGGTGCGCCATGACCTGGTGATAAACGGGCGGCGGAAACACGAGGGCGAATTCCGGCTGCCGCGATTCGCAGAACAGCCGGTAGCGGAAATCGCGATCGTCGTCCCGTTCCGGCCGCAGGCGCACCCGGCCGGCGGGGGAGGGGATTTCAACGGTCTCGTGCATAAGAGGAGCGCCTCGCACTGCGTCGCCGTTCAAGGTGCCTTCACGTGGGTGAGAGTCTTGTCCGATTCGTGGACTGCCACCAGGTTGAGCCCCATTTCGAACACCCGGTAGCCGTGCCGCTCGAGGGCGGCGCGCAGCTTGGCCTTGTCGGTCTTGATCGACTCGACGATCAGCACCGGGCGGCTGCGGGCCAGCGACGCCTCGGCGCCTTCGATCGCTTCCAGCTCCATCCCCTCCACGTCGATCTTGATCAGGTCGATGCGCGCAAGGCCGAGCGAATCGAGGGTGACGGTCCTGATGACTGTGGTCTTTTCGTCCGAGTAGTCGATCGGCTGGCCGATGAACTCGGTGCCCTCGCGCCGACGCAGCTCCAGGCTGCCGAAGCTCGCCGCCTTCAGGTAATCCGGCGCCGGGACCCGCATCGTGCCGACCTTTGCCGCGACTGCCGCGTTGAGCGCGCGGGCGTTGAAGCAATTATTGATGGCGATGTTGCCGGTGAGCGCGTAGAACAGGCGCTCCTGCGCCTCGATCGCGATCACCTGGCCCCAGCCGTGCATGCGGTTGGCCCATTCGATCGTGTGCACGCCGATATTGGCGCCGCAGTCGACGGCAACGACCCCGTCGCCGAAATATTGCCGCCGCAGGCCGAGCAGCGACAGCGCCACGTCGACCTCCTGCGGGTCGAAGGAAGCGCCCTCGAGAATCTGAAACCCGACGCCGAACCCGCGGTGCTCGTCGATCATGCGGTAGTCGAGCCGGTTCACGATCATCGTGCCGTGATCGGACGCCGCCAGCACAAAGGCGATTTTTCGCTTGGGATTTCGCATCCCGGATATATCTCCATGTCACCGCGACGAGGACGCCGGCCGGCTTGCCCGACGGCATATGACGGGCCGCATATTATGCAATAATCGCTTGCCGTGCCGCGAAAAAGCCGCTGGAGTCACTTGCGGGTTTGCACCGGAGAACGAGGATATGGCCGACACTTTGACCCCCGATCATTTTCTTCCCCATGTCGAGAAGGTTTTTCGCGTGAAAGGGGGCCGCCACGCCTTTACCCTGGCGCAAGTCGAGGTTTCCGGCGAGAAGGGCGGCCCGCGTCAATCGTTCAACTTGATTTTTTCCGGGCCGGCCGGCGACGTGCTGCCCGAGGGGATATATACCTTGGAGGTCGCCGACGGTCCGCAGTTCGACCTCTATGTCATGCCGATTCATACCCCCGAGCGGGGCAAGCAGAGCTACCAGTCGGCATTCAACTGAGAGCGTCCACAGGCCGCATGAGCACGATCGATCATCAGGCACCGCATCCTCCGGGTCAGCGGCTCACGCCCGCGCAAGCGTATCAGGCGGCGGTGGCCGCGCATCGCCAGGGCCGGCTCGACGAGGCGGCGAGGATTTATCGCGCCGTGCTGCAGGGAAATCCCAATCACGTCGACTCCCTGCATTATCTCGGCGTGCTGTGCAACCAGCAGGGTCGCCCGCGGGAGGCGGAGACGCTGCTGCGCCGCGCGGTGCAGCTCGACCCGAACTCCGCCACCGTCGCCAATGACTTTGGCATCGCGCTCGCCGCGCTGGAGCGCTTCGATGAGGCGATGGAGCAATATCGCCGGGCGGCGGTTGCAAAGCCGGACTTCATCGACGCCCATAACAACCTCGGCACCGCGCTGCAGGCGCTCGACCGCAACGAGGAGGCGATAAGCGAATTCGAAAGAGCGCTTGCGATCAGCCCCGGCGCCGGCGCGGTGCGCAACAATCTCGGTATCGCCTATGCGTCCTTGAACCGGCACGAACAGGCGATCGCCTGCTATCGGCAGGCGATTGGGTCTCAGCCGAATTTGCCCGAGCCCTATTACAATCTCGGTCTTTCCTTGGCGCGGCTCGGCCGCGCCGAGGAAGCGATCGCGCAGTATCGAAAGGCGGTGGAGCTCAAGCCCTCCTATTTCGACGCGCACAGGGCCCTCGCCAGCGCGTTCGCATCGGCTCGTCAATTCGAAGCCGCGATCCCGCACTTCCGCGCCGCTTTGGCGATCCGGCCGCAGTCGGCGGAAACCCAGTATGACTTCGGCAACGCCCTGATGGCGAACGGCCGCCTTGCGGAGGCGATGGTATTCTATCGCCGTGCGCTTGCGGTGCGGCCGCAATACGCCGAAGCGCACAATAATCTGGGCAACGTGCTTGCAACCGTCGGCCAGCCGTCCGAGGCGGTCGCGCATTTCCGGGAAGCGCTGGTGCTCAGGCCCGATTTTGCCGAAGCGCACGGCAACCTGGGGAATGCTCTCTTCGCTCTACGCCGGCTGGATGAGGCCGTTTCGTGCCTGGAAAAGGCCCTCGCGCTCGATCCAAATCTGGCCGACGCCCAGCACAACCTCGCCAATGTGCTGCAGACGATCGGGCGGCTGGAGGAGGCGCGGCACGCCTTCGAAAGGGCGGTCGCGCTCGCGCCGAAGCGCGCCGAGCTCTATCGCGGCCTGGCGGAAGCGAAGCGGTTCGTTCCCGGCGACCCGCATCTCGCCGCCATGGAGGAATTGGCGCGCGATGCGGCCTTGCTCACCGATGCGCAGCGCCTCGAGCTGCATTTTGGCCTGGGCAAAGCCTATGCGGATCTCGATCGGCACGAGGAGGCTTTGCGGCATCTACAGCAAGGCAACGCCCTCAAGCGCAAGCAGGTCAAATACGACGAAACGGCGAAGTTGCAGGGCTTGCGGGACACCGCAACGGTGTTTTCGGCGGAATTGATCCGCCGCAACGAGGGACTGGGGGACCCCGCGGACGAGTCCGTGTTCATCGTCGGAATGCCGCGGTCGGGCACAACGCTGGTCGAGCAAGTGCTGGCGAGCCACCCGGAAGTCTTTGCCGCCGGCGAAGTGATGAACTTCAGGGAGGCGAGGGAAGCGGTGGCGGCGTTTCCCGAAGGGATGCTCTCCGTTAGCGCGGAACAGCTGCGCGAGGTCGGAGCCCGCTACGCAAAGAGCATGCGAGCGCTGGCGCCGACGGCGGCGCGCATCACCGACAAGATGCCGTCGAATTTTCGCTTCGTCGGGCTGATCCATCTCGCGCTGCCGAACGCGCGGATCATCCACGTACGGCGCGACCCGATCGACACCTGCCTCTCGTGCTATTCCAAAATCTTCACGGGAGACCAGCCGTTTTCATACGACTTGGGGGAGCTGGGCCGTTTCTACCGCGCCTACGAGGCGCTGATGGCGCACTGGCGCCGCGTGCTGCCGGAAGGCGCCATGCTCGAGGTGCAGTACGAGGAATTGGTCGGCGATTTCGAAAATCACGCGCGGCGCATCGTCGCATATTGCGGGCTCGCATGGGACGAGCGCTGTCTCGCCTTTCACGAAACCAAGCGGCCGGTGCTCACCGCGAGCGCGGTCCAGGTGCGCCAGCCGCTCTATCGCAGCGCGGTCGGAAAATGGCGGCCCTACGCGCCGCTGCTCGCGCCGCTGCTGGAGGCGCTGGGGTCGGAGGACCGACGGCAGACGACATAACGCGCGATGACTTTTCTTCGAATCGTCATCGCGCTTTAACTTCTTGCCGGCGCATGATCTTTTCCGAATACCGGTACCCACTTTTCGGCATCATGCGCTAGGACGGAAAATAACAAAGGGGCGATGCTCGCGCCGCATCGCCCCTCGGTCGTCTGTCGTCTATCGTCCGATACTCAATTCGGCGACGGAAAGATTCCCAGCAAGGCGATGCAGAAGTTCAGCGTGAGGAACGGCTGCATGTTCTGATGCGCCTGATTGCCGCCGGTCGGACCGATCGTCGCGGCATTCAACGTGGTGCTCGGCGCGCCGGCGCCGTAGATGTTGACCGGCGTCGTACCGCCTCCGACCTTCGACGCATGGCCCTCCGCCAGCGACTTCACGCCCGAGGGCCCGGGGTTGCGTCCGGTCGCGCCGGTCTGGGAATCAAGGGCGAAGGCAAACATCCCGTGATTGTGGATCGCCAATTGCGGCCCGCTCAACGTGACGGTCGGTGCGCCCCCGACTTCGCCCAGGATATGCCCGTCTCCCGCGTGCATCGGTATGCGGCCCTGCAGGTTGGGCAGCGCGAAGTTGGTCTGGCCGTTGCCGCCGTACGTCGTGCCGAGCAGCGCGAAGAGGGCCTGGTTCTGATTGATCGGCATAAGCTGCCCGTTGCACAGCGCCCAGCCCTTGGGCGCGAAGTCGAAGGAAACGATCTTGATTTCGCTCATAAACGGACTGGACATGGGCTACTCCTTCGATCTCATGTTCATGCGCGGCGGAAAACGGCGGCTGCCGCTCGATCACGGACGCTGCGGGAAGACGCCCTGCAGTGCGATGCAGAAGTTGAGCGTCAGGTAGGGCATCAGGTTGTTGTGCGGTTGACCGCCGGCGTTCGGACCGATCGCAGTCGGGTTCAGCGGCGCGCTGGGGGGGTTGGAGCCGCCCGCGTAGTAGATGTTGACGTTGCCGCTGTTCGGGAGCGCGGTCCATTGGCCCTGCGCGTAGGCACCGCCGGTGGGGTCGGCCGTGGTCGCAGCGCCGGGATCCGCATTGAACGCGTGACTGTGGGAGGGGATTTCCGTCCATTGCAGCGTCACGTTATCGCTCCCGCCCTCTTGTCCGAGGAAGTATGGCGAGAGGCCGGGACCCTGCCCTTGCTGGATCGGCGAGGCGCCCTGCAGGTTGGGCAGGCCGAAGGTGGATTTGCCGTCGCCGCCATAAAACGTGCCGAGCAGCGAGAACAGGGCGGTGTTCTGCGAGATCGGCATGAGCTGCCCATTGCAGAAGGCCCAGCCTCTCGGCGCGAAGTTGAACGGGAAGATGCGGATCTCGGCTACGAACGGGCTGGCCATGGCGATACTCCGGAAAAGCGGAACGGGGCGGCGACGACGCAGGATCGTGCCGGTGGCCTCAGTTCTGCGACGGGAAGATGCCGAACAGCGACAAGACAAAGTTGATGCAGAGATAGGGCTGGATGTTGTTGTGCGCCTGGCTGCCGCCGCCGGGGCCCACGGTTGCCGCCGTCAGCGGCAATGCCGGGGTGTTGGCGTCAAAGATCGCAATACCCGCCTGCGTGCTCGAGGGCTGCGCCGGGAGCGCGTTGTTGGGTGCCAGGACCTGGCCGGTGTTCGTCGCCACAACCGGATGATTGTGCGCCGGGATTGTTTGCGTGGTCAGCGTCACCGTCTCGGCGCCGCCGGTTGCCGCCAGGGGAAATCCGCCTCCCGTATGCATCGGAACTCGGCTTGACAGGTTGGGCAGCGCGAACGTCTCCTGCCCATCGCCGCCATAGGTCGTGCCGATCAATTGGAACAAGGTCTCGTAATTCGCAATCGCCAGCAGTTGTCCCTGGCAAAGCATCCAGCCCGCCGGGGGGAAATTGAACCCGACCATACGGATTTCGCCGACGTAGGGTGCCATGGTCTACTCCCGTATTGATCGTGGATGAGAAGCCGTTCGGATTCCGCCGTTGCACAGCCGATCGGCGGACGCTGGCGAGTGTCGGAGGATGGCCAGTTAAGTCGGATTGCACTTTCATACCACACCCTCGCGACAATCCCAAATCGAATTTCTTGAATCTCCGCGCCTAATCCGACGGCGCCCTTTTCGGTTGTGATAATTAAGCCGTTCTCTTCAGTTTTGTACAATCTCAAGTTGTGTTCCTTCCCGTACGGCCGCCCCATTCTGCCCGTAACGCCTGGAGTCGAGCGCGCAGCGGGTCCAGCAATGTGTCCGACGCATAGCGAATTTCCGGCGTAGCCATGGAGCGCTTGGCTTCGCGGTCGTCGGCGTAGGCCTGCGTCGGTTGTTTGGCGTCAAAGCGCGCAACCGCGCGCATGCCCGCAAGCCCAGCGGCGTCATAGTGCAGGCCGAAATGCTCGAGCAATCGCGTGCAGGCCGCCTCGGGCAGCTCGTTATGATCGATCAGCAGGCCGCCTCCCTGGGCGTATTGCTCGACCGCCGCGCTGCAGATGGCCTGTAAAATTACCGCGCAGTAACGCTCCACCGGCATCGCGGCGACCTGCGGCCAGGTCAGGCCCGCCAGCGCCGGCTCGACTTCTCCCGGAAACCGCTGCGCCATCCGCACCAGCACCTCGACCGGCTCCCGGTAGATGAACGCCCATGGCGCCTGCGGGAACGCGCGCCGCAAGAGCGGCAGCGCGGTCACGTGCCAGCCGTCGAATTTGATGAAAAGATCGCGTTCTTGCGGGTGGCGGCGGCGTCCCAGTGCGCCCACCATGGCGCGCAGCCATTGCACGAGCTGGTCCTCCGAGACGCCGGCGAGTTGCGTGGGCGCGCGCAGGATCCAGTCGATCGGCCGCGGCTCCGACAGCACGACGTTGGCGGGCAGCGACGCCAGCATCTGGGCAACGAGCGTCGAGCCGCAATGGGTCATGTGGAAAATCAGGCCGGCGAGGCGCAGCCCGCATGCTTCCGGCGCGGCGAGCGCATCGAGGGGAGTGGTGCGGCGGAACAAGAGGTTGAATGGGTGGCGCATCGCCCGATCGATGGTCTGGACGTAGAACGGATCGGTGAAGCGCAGATCGCCGAGGTGGCACCAGTCGACGAGCGGCCCTGCCGGCGTGTTGCGGATTTGCGCCGGCACCCAGGCAGCCTCTGTTGCGCTCATGGCTCAATCCGCTGCCGCACCCACGCGTGCGCGCCGGCCTCGATTGCCGCTTCGATCTCGCTCGCCGCAATCGCGCAATTACGCTCGCGCGCGCGCGCAACGGCGAGCGCGACAAAACTCGCGCGATCCGATGCCGCCCGCAACTCCTGTTGCAGTGCCGGATCGGCGAGCACGAGCGTTTGGAATTTTTCCAGCGGGGTCGGGGCCGCGGCCACGAAACGCCGCTCGGACTGCCCGCAACCCGGCTCAGGTCTGCGACGGGAAAATCCCCTGCAGCGCGATGCAGAAATTGAGCGTGAGATAGGGTTGCAGGTTCGCGTGCGGCTGGCTGCCGCCGGTGTTGCCGATGGTTGCCGGCGCAAGGACGCCGCTGGGCGCGCCGGTGCCGTACATGCTCACTGGCGTGGTACCGCCGCCGATCTTGGAGGCATGTGCTTCCGCCAATGCCTTGGTCCCTGCCGGGGTGGGGAGGCGCCCGGCCGCGCCGGTCAAGGAATCCGCGGCCTTGGCGGACATCGCGTGGGTGTGCTGCGCCATCTCGCTGATGATGACGGTGTGGCTTTCCTCGCCCGCACGCTCCCCCAGGGTGTGACTATTTCCCATGTGAATCGGCAGGCGGCCGCGCAAGTCCGGCAGCGCGAAGTTCACCCGGCCGTCGCCGCCATAGGTCGTGCCCAGCAGCGAGAACAGGGCCTGGTTCTGGTTGATCGGCAGGAGCTGCCCGTTGCACATCGCCCAGCCCTTGGGCGCGAAGTTGAAGGACATCATCCTGATCTCGCTGAGAAACGGGGAGCTCATAACGGCTACTCCTTCGATTTCCGGCCTGTACTGCGGCGGTTCCGGCCGGACCTGTCATGGACGCGCGGGGAAGACGCCCTGCAGCGCGATGCAGAAGTTGAGCGTCAGATAAGGCTGCATATTGTTGTGCGGCAGGCTCGAGCCGGCAACGGCGATCGCGTTCGGCGCGAGTTGCGTGTCCGGAGCCAAGGTCGTGTACATGGTCACGTTGCCGCTGTTCGGGGGCGCGGTCCATTGGCCCTCCGCGTAGGCGCCGCCGGCGGGATTGCCGGTAGTTGCTGCCGCCGCGTCGGCGTTGAGGAAGTGGCTGTGCGCCGGAATCGTCGACTGAATCAGCGTGACAGCCTCGAGACCTGCCCCCGCGCCGC
>Ga0193751_1000298_pt1 | contig 41790 bp, 43 predicted proteins | sample L1c2metaG_FD_143050 | JGI IMG/M metagenome (GOLD analysis project Ga0193751, IMG submission 143050) | Soil microbial communities from a riparian zone of the East river system, Colorado, United States - L1c2 | ecosystem: Environmental > Terrestrial > Soil > Riparian zone | place: USA: East River...
ACACCAATGAACGGCGCTCGCGGAGCTCGAGGAAGAGGCGGCTGCTCATCCCGTCGCCGAGCACGGCGCCCAGCAGGTCGAGCGCCCAGCGGTCCGGATCGTCGCGTGCCACACCGGTCATGCCCAAGCACAGGTTGCCCTGCGCCAGCCGCCGATGAGCGACCCGCACCGAGCCGGCCGGGGCTGGCCGTGGCGCGACGATCGCCGGCAGTCGGGGGGATCCGGCAACGTCTCCGCTGTCGTCGCCCGGAGGGTCGTCGTCCTCGAACCAGCTCCTCGCCGCGTCGAGGACGACCTGGTGCTCGATCGCCCCGGCAACGGCCAGCACCAGGTGGCGCGGGCGATACCAGCTGCCCCAATGGCCCTGCACCGCCTCGTGGGTCGCGCGTCGGACGCTGCGCGGCGTGCCGGCGATCTCGCGGCCGAGCGCATGTCCGCCGAACAGGAGCTCGTCGAAGAGGCTGAACACGTGGTCGCCGGGGGAGTCCGTGTACATCCGGATCTCGTCGACGATCACCGGTTTCTCCGCCACCAGGTCACGCTGACGCAGCAGCGGGTGGAGGACCACGTCGGCGACCACCTCCAGCGCGCGGCCGGCGGCCTCTGCCGGGACGCGCGCGCTGTAGACCGTCAGCTCGCGGTCGGTGGCGGCATTGACGCTGCCTCCGCACGATTCCACCGCCTCGGAGAGGTCGCCCGGGACGGGATAGCCGCGCGTGCCCTTGAAGACAAGATGCTCGAGCAGGTGCGACAGGCCGGCCTGCGCCCCCTCCTCGTGCCGCGAGCCGACTCCCACCACGATGCCCACTGACACGGAGCGGGCCGCCGGCATCGTCTGGCTCACCACCCGCAGGCCATTGGGCAGCACGCTGCGCTCGTATGGGAGAGCCTTGGTCCGGGGCTTGGCTGGCCCGGCGGCCGGGCGTGGGGCCACGCTAGGCGTCGTCGTCCTCGTCGGTCGCCTCGGGTGACATGAGGAGCTCCATCTGGATGAATCGCAGGTCGCGGGCCAGCTCTGCGGCGTCGCGGGGCAGCGGCCGAGCCGCAGCACCCTCATCGGGATCGGCGAGCCGCGGGCTGCCGGCGGCGAACTCCAGCACCACCCGCTCCTCCCCGATCACCAGCGTGTAGATCAGGAGCTGCTCCGAGGTGGTATCGAACTGCAGGTAGTCGAATGAGTCGAGGTTGAGGCAGATCGAGAGTGGGGTGAAGTAGCTGGCGATCTCCGGGTGGTCGACCACGATCCGTTCCACCCAGCCGGTCCCCTGGCCTGTGATCTGGGTGCCGCGGTGATAGGTGTAGCTGACGGTCTGCTTGAGCAGCGGGCGCAGGATGTTGTAGATGTCGCTGCGGTCGGTGACCACGCCGGTATTGATATAGAGCTTGGCACGCGGCCCGGTCATCGGCTCGCTCATCGGCATGCGCCTGCAATGGGGGAAGGTCGGCGGCGAGTCTAGCACCCGACCAGTGCCGCTGGAGCGCGCAGGACGGCTGCTAGGATGTGGCGCGTGAAGCTGCTCGCCATCGACATCGGCAACACGAACATCAGCCTGGGCCTGTTCGACGATGCCACGCTCGCCGGCTCGTGGCGGGCGACCAGCCGCGCGGAGGCGACCGCCGACGAGGTGGCGGCCCTGATGGCCGGCTTGCTTGCCCTTGATGGCCGTCGCATCGACGAGCTCGACACGTCCGCCATCGCATCGGTAGTGCCCCCCTTGACGAGCACGTTCCAGCGAGCGCTCGGGACCCGGCTCGGGCGCGAGGCGTTCATCGTCGACGCCGGGTCTCTGGCCGGCACGCTGGCCATCGAGATCGATCGCCCCGCCGAGGCGGGGGCCGACCGGCTGTGCAACGCCCTCGCAGCGCGCACCGAGTTCGGTGGCCCGGCGATCGTCATCGACCTCGGGACGAGCACCAACTTCGACCTGGTGAGCGCCGAGGGAGCGTATATCGGGGGTGCCATCGCGCCCGGACTTGGCCTGTCGCTCGAGGCGCTGGTCGGCTCGGCCAGCAAGCTGCCCCGCATCGACCTGCGCCGACCGCCATCCGCCATCGGCACCAACACCGTGCATGCCATGCAGAGCGGGACGGTGCTGGGCTACGTGGGGCTGGTTAGTGGACTGCTCACGGCCCTCCGCGGCGAGCTGCTCGAGCGCTCGCCGGCGAGCAGCCGCGTGTCGGTGATCGCGACCGGCGGCTATACCCACGAGGAGTGGCTGCACGAGGTACCGGGGATCGACGCCATCGAGCCCGATCTGACCCTGCGGGGCATCCGATACGCGCACGAGGCGATTCGCCTCCGCGCCGAGGTCGGCGCCGGCGCCGGTGACGCCGGTCGCGAGGCAGACCGATGAGCGAAGAGCGCGGCCCGCTGGCGGGGCGCCGCATCGTGGTCGGCATCTCCGGCAGCATCGCCGCCTACAAGGCTGTCTCGCTCGTCAGGCTGCTCGCCGAGCGCGGCGCGCTGGTCGACGTTGTGATGACCCCCTCGGCGACGCGCTTCGTGACTCCGCTCACCTTCGCCTCCCTCGTCCATCGGCCGATCCTGAGCGACCTGATGGCACTCGATGCCGAGAACCAGATTGCCCACATCGAGCTGGCCGAGGGAGCCGATGCCATCGTGCTGGCGCCCGCCACGGCCCACCTGATCGGTGAGATGGCCGCAGGCCTTGCCAGCAATGCGGTTGCCGCGGTGACCCTTGCCAGTCGTGCGCCTGTGGTCGTCGCTCCGGCGATGGATGCCGGGATGTGGACCCACAGCGCCACGCAGCGGAACATCGAGACGCTGCGCGGCTTCGGGTACCTGATCATCGAGCCCGAGGTCGGGACCCTGGCCAGCGGCCTCACCGGCGTGGGACGGCTCGCCGAGCCGGAGACGATCGTCGAGGCGGTCGAGCGACTCTTCGCGCGCGGGGGCGATCTCGAGGGCCGCCACGTGGTGGTCAGCGCCGGGGGCACCCGCGAGCCGATCGACCCGGTCCGCTTCCTGGGCAACCGCAGCAGCGGCAAGATGGGGGTGGCCATTGCGGAGGCGGCTCGCGACCGCGGCGCCGCGGTGACCCTGGTGGCCGGCACCATGAGCGTGTCGGCGCCCCGCGGCATGACGGTCGTCGAGGCCACCACTGCGGCTGACATGCGCCAGGCAGTCCTGCGCGCTGCGCCCGCCGCCGACATCCTGATCATGGCCGCGGCGGTCGCCGACTTCGCGCCGAAGCGGACCAGCGCCCGCAAGATCAAGCGCGACGGCGCCGGCCTGCAGATCGACCTGGTTCCCAACCCCGACATCGTGGCCGAGGTCGCGGAGATGCCCGAGGGCTCGCGGCCATTCCTCATCGGATTTGCCGCCGAGAGCAACGACCTGGAGGCAAACGCGCTGAGCAAGCTGCGCGACAAAGGGCTCGACCTGATCGTCGGAAACCGGGTCGGCAGCCCGTTTGACGCGATTGGCTCAGACGAGAACAAGGTCACCGTCTTTGGCGCTGAGGGTTCGCTCACCGACTGGCCGATGCTCCCCAAGCGCCAGGTCGCCGAGCGCCTGTTGGACCTGATCGTGGATCGCTACCGGCAGAGCCGCCCACCGGCCACTCCGCAGCGTCCGGCCCGGTCGCGGCGTCGCGGGGCGTGAAGGTCGTTCGGACCGCTCCGGACCTCCGCGCCGCGATCCTGGAGCACCGCCTGGCCGGCGACTCGGTCGGTTTCGTGCCGACCATGGGGGTGCTGCATGACGGGCAGTTGTCGCTCGTGCGCCGCGCTCGAGCGGAGAACGGATGCGTGGTCGTCAGCTCATTCACCAGCCCCGGCGACATCTCGACCCTGGACGAGGCGAGCCCCCTGCATCGGGATGAGCAGCGCGAGCTTGCGCTCCTGGAGCAGGAGGCCACCGACATCGTCTTCGAACCGAATGTGACGACCCTCTACCCGCCCGATGACATGACCAGGGTGACCGTCGAGGGCCTCACCCGACACCTCGAGGGAGCATCGCGCCCCGGCCATCTCGATGGGCTGACGACGGTGATGCTCAAGCTGCTGCAGCTGGTGGGGCCTGCCCGCCTCTACCTTGGCCAGCGCCATGCCCAGCAGGTGGTCGTGGTGCGCCGGCTGATGCGCGACCTCTTCATGAACGTCGAGCTCGTGGTCTGCCCGACGGTCCGCGAGGCGGATGGCCTGGCCATGTCGAGCGCCAACGCGCTGCTCTCCATCGAGGAGAGGCACGCCGCCACCTGCGTGCACGAGGCGCTGACCGCCGCGGCGGAGGCGTATGACGCTGGCGAGCGTTCAGCGGAGGTGCTCCGCGCGCGAATGACCGATCGAATTGCAGCCGAGCCGATCGCGCGGCCCGACTACATCAGCGTCGCCGATGCGATGACCCTCGAAGAGCTGCGACGCGTCACCGGGCCGGCCCTGGCCCTGGTTGCGGTCTGGATCGGGCACACGCGCCTGACAGACAACGTCCCGCTCGCCTGGGACGTGGCATAGCTGCGGCGCCTGACCGCGGCCGAAAAGTACTAGTGACGTCCGGGCCGGCGTCCGTATGATGCGGCTGTCACCGCGACCCCGGCATTGTCGGGTCAGCGCGGCGCACGAGGAGGCCGGCGAGTGCCCACGTCCGGCCTCCTTCCCTGTTCAGCTCCCGGTGGCTTCCTGTCTGCTGCGCATGGCCGCCTTGAAGGCGCGCTTGCCGGCCTGGTAGCTGGCCAGCGCCTCTGCCGAGTCGACATCCCCAAGGGTCGCATGGTCGGGCAGCACTTCATCCAGTCCGGGCAGCCGCAAGCCGAAGCGCCTGGCCAGGATGGCCACCAGCGACCGCGCCTTCATCTCGCCGATTGACGGGAGTGCCAGCAGGCGTGCCACCAGGTCGCGACCGTCGGCTGCATCCGCCCATACCCGCGACGCGTCTCCGCCGTAGCGCGATGCGATCTCCGCGCTCAGCGCCTGCACCCGCCGGGCCATGGCGCCCGGGAAGCGGTGGAGGGCAGGCCGTTCGCGGAAGACCCGCTCCAGCTCGCCCGGATCCATCGCGGCAATGCGCGCCGCGTCCAGGTGGCCGATCCGACGACGGAGCTCGGCCGGCCCGGAGAAGGCCTTTTGGACGCTCACCTGCTGGTCGAGCGCGAACCCGATCAGGAGAGCCAGCGGATCCGAGGCAAGAAGACGATCGGACTCGTCGTCGCCGGTGAAATGGAGGCGCTCGAGCCTGGTGGTGGTGGTTGCGGTCATGGATGCCATGGTACTAGGGAAGCGCCAGGAATCGATCGACATCGAGTGAGCGGCCGACGAGGTCCTTGATGGTGGCGATCTTCTCGAGATCGGCGGGGTGCGTCTTGACCAGGATGTCGTCCACCGCCTGCGCCGTGCGGTAGGTATCCGTCCCGACCAGGAACGTGAAGAGGCCGGCATCGCGGAGCTCCGACAGCACCGCCAGGGAGGGACGGAAGCCGCCGGTCAGCACGATCCCGGCCACCGCGGACCCACCGGCCGCCCGGTTGGTCGCCAGGCTGGCGAGGAGCAGGTCCTCCCGATCGCCCGGGGTGATGAGCAGCGTCTGGTCACGCAGGAACGCGACCGCGTGGCTGGCCTGCATGGCGCCGATCGCCACCCGTCCGATGATGCGGTCCGCGTCCGCCGATCCGGAGAGCAGCTCGCCGTCGAGGTGCGTGGCGATCAGCTCCAGTGAGGGGTTGGCCAGTAGCCGGCTGAACGGGATGCAGCCGAGCAACTCGATCTCGTGCTGGGCGAGCCCCTGGGCAAGCACCTCGGGCAGCTGCGGATGCGTCTCGACGTCCACCTTGTTGACCACGGCCCCCAGCACCCGCACGCCATAGCGCTCGAAGAGCGCGTGGTTGAGGACAATCTCGTCGATCGGGCGCCCGACGCCGCCTTCGCTGACGATGACCACCGGCGCCTCCAGCAGGGCGGCCACCCGGGCATTCGAGAGGCCAACGACCGCCCCAACCCCGGCGTGCCCCGTCCCCTCGATCAGGAGCAGGTCCTTGCCGTCGGAGACCCGTGCGGCGGCCTCGATCACCGCCTGCTTCAGGTCCTCCTTGACGCGGCCCATGATGTAGTCGGTGGTGAAGTGCCGTGGAAGGGTCACCGGGCTCATGTCGTCAAGGGCATCGGGCAGGTCGAACGCCGCCTTCATCAGCACGGCGTCCTCGTCGGCACGCGTGCCATCCACCACCAGGTAGCGCTGCCCGACCGGTTTGATGAAGCCGATGCGCAGGCCGCGAGCGACGATCGCCGCCGTCAGGCCCAGCGAGGTCGTCGTCTTTCCGCGGTTCTGCCCGGTGGCCGCCAGGAAGACCTTCTGGGCCGAGCTCACCCCCGCGGCTTCGCGCGCCGCTCGATCAGGTCGACCGCCTCCCGCAGGCGGGTCACAAGCTCAGCCTCCAGCATCTCTGGCTCAAGGTGCTCGCCGAGCCGCTCCATCAGGTCGGCGGCCATGGTGAGCAGCACATCGGCATCGGCAATGAAGAACTGGGGCTCGTTGTTGTAGCGCACCAGGGTCAGGCGACCTTGAAGGGTGAGGCCCCCTTCCGCGTGCGTCAGCTGCGTCCCGAAGTTGTGGCCCTGGATGCCATCGGGGTTGTTCAGGAAGTTGAGGGCGTTGTCGATCGCCAACCCGAATCGGGCGCGCCAGCTGACGAGCCGTTCGTGGACGTCGGGCGGAGGCCCGATCTCGCCGACCTCGTCAAAGACCTCCCTGGTCACGGTGAGCAGGCCGACCAGAGTCGACCCCGCGCGGCTGCCGAGCATCACCTGCAGCGAGCGCTCCAGCGTGAAGACGTCAGAGTCGAAGCGCGGCGAGGTGGTCACCTCGGCCAGCAGGTCCTCCACGTTGTCCAGCGCCCCCGCCTCCGCCAGGGCGTTGGCCAGGTTCAGGATCTCTTCTCTGAAGAGGAAGCGCTCCTCGTGGTCGAGCATCGCGACACCCTCCTTGGGGCCGGCTCCCTATGGGTAGAGGCCGCGCAGGGTGGTCGCCTCTGCCACGCGCGCCACTGCCACCATATAGGCCGCCGTGCGCATGTGCACGCCGTGGCGCTTGCTCATGGCGTACACGCTCTCGAACGCGCGATCCATGATCTCGCGGAGGCTCTCGTTGATGCGGGCCTCGGTCCAGAAAAACGACTGCATGTCCTGCACCCACTCGAAGTAGCTGACCGTCACGCCGCCCGCGTTGCACAGGATGTCCGGGATGACGAAGGTCCCGCGGTCGAAGAGGATCTGGTCGGCTTCTGGTGTGGTCGGGCCATTGGCTGCCTCCGCCACGATCCGTGCCTTGACGCGTGGCGCGTTTCGATCGGTGATCTGGTTCTCCAGCGCGGCCGGCACCAGGATCTCGCAGTCCAGCTCCAGCAGGTCCTGGTTGCTCACCGCATCGGCTCCGGGGAAGCCAACCACGGTCCCGTGCTCCCGCTTCCAGGCGCTCACCTTGGCCGGGGAGAGCCCCATCGCGTTGAAGATGCCGCCCGACGAGTCGCTGACCGCGACGATCACCGAGCCTTCGGCGGCGAGCAGGTCGGCAGCGATCGAGCCGGCATTGCCGTAGCCCTGGATCGCCACCCGGGCGCCGGCGAGCGGCAGGTTGAGGGCCGTCGCCGCCTGGCGGAGGGTGAAGACCGCGCCGCGCGCCGTCGCCTCGTTCCTCCCGAGCGAGCCGCCGACCGCGATCGGCTTGCCGGTCACCACCCCGTGGATCGTATAGCCGTGATGCATGCTGAAGGTGTCCATGATCCAGGCCATCGTCTGGGCATTGGTGTTCACATCGGGCGCGGGGATGTCGCGATCCGGACCGATCAGCGGGCTGATCTCGGTCGCGTAGCGCCGCGTGAGGCCCTCCAGCTCCCGCTGGGACAGCTTCTTGGGGTCGACGATCACGCCACCCTTGCCGCCGCCGTACGGGATGTTGACCACCGAGCACTTCCAGGTCATCCACATGGCGAGGGCGCGCACCTCGTCGAGGGTGACGTCCTGGTGATAGCGGATCCCGCCCTTGGCCGGCCCGCGGCTCAGGTTGTGCTGGACGCGATAGCCGGTGAACACCTCGACGTGCCCGTCGTCCATGGTGACCGGGAAGTTGACCGTCAGCTCCCGCTTCGGGACGCGCAGGACCCGGCGCAGGCCGGGATCGAGGGCGAGCTGCTCAGCGGCCTTGTCGAACTGGGCCTGGGCCACCGCCCAGATGTTCGGCGCTTCGGCAACAGGGTTCGAGCTGGCCATGCGCTGGGTGTTCAGCCTCCGATACAAGCGCTCGGCGCCTCCGCGACGTGTGATGGCGGGAGCAGGCCGGAACGCGGGCGGCCCGATTATAGGGGGCGTGCCTCAGCCGCGGGACTCTCCCTCAGACCGTCTCGAGCGCCAGGGCCACCGCGCCGCCTCCGCCCAGGCAGAGGGTCGCCAGACCCCGTCCCCCACCTCGGCGGCGGAGCTCGTAGAGCAGGGTGGTAAGGACACGAGCGCCGGACGCACCGATCGGGTGCCCGAGCGCGATCGCGCCGCCGTTGACGTTGACGCGGTCCCAGTCGAAGCCCAGCGCGTTGCCGTCGGCCAGCACCTGCGCGGCGAAGGCCTCGTTGATCTCGATCAGGTCGAAGGCGTCGAGGCTCAGTTCGAGCTTGGCAAGCAGCCGCCGGACGCCCTCGATCGGCGCCTCGAAGAGCCATTCCGGAGCGACGTCGGCCTGCGTATAGCCGGTGATCCGGGCGATCGGCGTCAGCTGGTCGCGGCTGACCGCCTCCTCCGAGGCGAGCACGACCGCGGCGGCGCCGTCGGTGATGCCCGGTGCATTGCCGGCGGTGACCGTTCCGCCATCGGGCTTGAAGGCGGGCTTCAGCCTGGCCAGTGCCTCGAGGCTGGTATCGGCGCGGGGGTTCTCATCGGTGTCGACCGTGATCGGGCCCTTCCTGGATGGCACCTCGACCGGCACGATCTCATCGGCGAACCGCCCCTGTGCGATGGCCGCCAGGGCTCGCTGGTGCGACCGAAGGGCGAACTCGTCCTGGGCCTCGCGGGTCACGTCGTGCTTGTCCGCCACGCGCTCGGCATGGACGCCCATGTGCACGTCGCAGATCGCGCACCAGAGCCCGTCATGCACCGTGGAATCGACCAGCTCCGCGTTCCCGAGCCGGTAGCCGGCGCGCGCCCCAGGCAGCAGGTAGGGCCCCAGGTTCATGTTCTCCATGCCGCCGGCCACGATCACGTCCGCGTCGCCGGCGCGGATGGCCGCAGCGCCGATCATCACCGCCTTGAGCCCTGATCCGCACACCTTGTTGATGGTGGTGGCGCTCACGCCGTTGGGCAGGCCCGCCTTGAGAGCGGCCTGCCGGGCGGGCGCCTGGCCTGCCCCGGCCTGGATGACCTGACCCATGATCGCCTCGTCGACACGCTCGGGGGCGATCCCCGCCCGCTGCACCGCCGCCCGGATGGCGGTCGCGCCGAGCTCCGTGGCCGGCACGGTCGACAGCCCACCACCGAACTTGCCGATTGGCGTCCTGGCGGCGGACAGGATGTACACCTCGTTCATAGGTCAGATGGTACTCGCGACAGCGCGAGGCCAGCCTCCCGGAGGTTGAGCTACCCCTTGTCGTCCTCGCCGAACAGGTGCGCAACCTTGTCGGCCCAGGTCTTGACCACCACACGCGTCTTCACCTTCAGCGAGGGCGTCAGCTCGCCCTCCTCCTCGGAGAGGAGCCGCGGGAGGAGCGCGACGCGGCGAGGACGCTCGTAGATGGCGAAGCCGTCCAGCTTGGCCTTCACCTCCCCGTCGATCAGCTTCTGGACGCCATACTCGTCGATCAGCTGCTCCGGCGGCATCTCGGTGATCCCGTTGGCAGCCGCCCAGGCCTCGAGCTGCTCGAAATCGGGTGCGATCAGCACTCCGGTGTAGGGCTGGTTGTCGCCGAGCACGACTGCCTGGGCGATGTACTTGCTGGTCAGGAGCGCGATCTCCATCGGGGCGGGCGCCACGTTCTTGCCGTTGCCGAGCACGATGATGTTCTTGAGCCGATCCGTGATCAGGATCCGGCCCTCCGGATCGATCTCCCCGATGTCGCCGGTGTGGAACCAGCCGTCTGGGTCGATGGCCCGTGCCGTCTCCTCCGGCTGGTTGAGGTAGCCCTGCATCACCTGCGGGCCGCGCGCGAGGACCTCGCCGCTGTCGGGGTCGATGCGGATCTGCGTCTCGGCCACCGGCTTGCCGACCGTGCCGAACTTGAAGTCGCCAGGACGGTTGATGGTGAGCAGCGGCGCCGTCTCTGTCAGGCCGTAGCCCTCCAGGATCAGCATGCCCATGGCATAGAAGAACTCGCCGATCTCCTGCGACAGTGGCGCGCCACCGGAGACGAAGTAGCGCACCCGGCCCCCGGTGCGCTCCTTGATGCGGTGGAAGACGAGCCGATCCGCGAGCCAGAGCTGCATCCGGAGCCATGCCGAATCGGGAACAACGGCCAGGTGGTTGGCGTACTTGGCTCGACCAAGGCCGAGAGCCCATCTGAAGATGCGCATCCGCAGGGGCGGACCGGCCTCGACAGTGGCCACCACGCGTGCGTAGAGGCGCTCGTAGAGGCGCGGCACAGCGACCATGACCGTGGGGCGCACCTCCGCCATGTTGGCTGCCAGGCGCTCGATGGCGGGCTCCGCGTAGGCGATCGTGCAGCCGCGCCCGAGCGGGACGATCTGTCCGGCCGCACGCTCGGTCATGTGCGACAGGGGCAGGAACGAGAGGAAGAGGTCGTTCTCGGTGAAGTCGATCGCGTCGATGCCGGCCTCGAAGTTGTGCAGGATGTTGCCGTGGGTGAGCACCACGCCCTTGGGGGTGGCGGTCGTGCCCGAGGTGTGAACGATGGTGGCCACCTTGTCGCGTCCGAACGCCTTCCAGCCGGTCGTCCATTCGCGAATCTCGCCGGGGTCGACGGTGGCGAGGTCGAAGATGTCGTCGAAGCTGATCGCTCCCGCCGGGAGGCGCCCGCGATCATCGATCACGACCACGTACTCCAGGGTTGGACAGGTGGCGCGCACCTGCTCGACCTTGGCCGCCTGCTGCAGGTTCTCCACGAAGATCAGGCGCGCGCCGACGTTGTTGATCACGAAGGCTGCCTGGTCCGGCTCCACCGACGGATAGATGGGACAGGTGACGGCACCGAGCGAGAGGGCTCCCAGGTCGGCGGCCAGCCAAGCCGGTCGGGTGCGGCTCATGATGCAGATGCGGTCTCCGTCCCGGATGCCGATGTGCTTGAGTCCCATCGCAACCTGCGTGATCCAGTCCCAGGTCTCCCTGTACGAGGTGCTGGTCCACGCAACTGGCTGCTCCTCGGGTGGGCCCCCGCTCTGCCGCCTCGTCCTCGGAAGCTTCCAGCGCAACGCCTCCTTCTCGGGATAGCGCTGCACGGTGCCGTGGACCAGGGCGACCAGGCTGTCGGCGCGAAGCTCGGCCGGAATGTTGAGGGGCTGGATCTCGGTCTCCATCACGCGCGGCGGCGCCGGGGTGATCACCTCGTCAGGAGCCGCGCTGATTGACATCGGTGGGTCTCCGACTGCGGGCGGGTTGGCGCTGATGGGCATGATGCACGGCCCCACTGCGGCGCGACCGCGGTACGCGACAGCCGTCACCCGTCAGCCGCGGCGAAGCTCCCCGATCAGCTGCTGGGCAATGATGAGCCGCTGGACCTGGTTGGTTCCCTCGTAGATCTGCGCTCCCTTGGCGTCGCGCATGAAGCGCTCGACCGGGTTGTCGCGGCTGTAGCCGGCCCCACCGTAGATCTGCACGGCGTCGGTCGCCACGCGCATGGCGGTGTCGCTCGCAAATAGCTTGGCCATGCTGCCCGCGGCGTGGACCGGCTTCCCCGCGTCCCGCAGCCGTGCGGCGCGCCAGGTGAGCAGGCGTGCAGCCTCGACCGAGACGGCCGCATCGGCCAGCATGGACTGGATCATCTCCTGCTCGGCGATCGGCTTCCCGAACTGGATGCGCTGGGTCGCATAGCGACCAGCGTGCTCGAGGGCCGCCCGAGCCAGCCCGGTGCAGGCGGCCGCGATGCTGATGCGCCCCGCTCCCAGCGAGTCGAGGGCGACCTTGAGGCCCTGCCCCTCATCGCCAAGGCGGTTGTCCGTGGCAACTGCAGCGCGGTCGAAGACCAGCTCCGCCGACGAGGAGTCACGGATCCCCATCTTCCGCTCGTGGCTCCCGATCCGGAAGCCCGGCGTGTCGCGCTCGACGACGAAGGCGGTCACCCCATCGCGCCCGCGCGATCGGTCGACCGTGGCGAAGACGACGTAGGTGTCCGCGTCGCCGCCGTTCGTGATCCAGACCTTGCCGCCGGTCAGCGCGTACCCATCCTCGGTGCGTTCCGCGCGAAGCGCCAACGCGGCCGCATCCGAGCCGGATTCGGGCTCGGTCAGCGCGAACGCGCCCAGGTGCGTCCCGGCGGTCATCGACGGCAGGAGGCGCTCCTTCTGCGCATCGGTCCCAAAGCTGAGGATGCACAGCTGCGAGAGGACGTGGACACAGAGGCTGACGGCCATGCCCATGTCGACCGCCGCGATCTCCTCGCAGGCCAGCACCCACGCGAAGTAGGAGAGACCGGCCCCGCCGTACCCCTCCGGATAGGGGATGGCGGTGAGCCCAAGCTCCCCCATCCGGTTGAAGAGGCCGCGGTCATAGCGCTCTTCTTCGTCACGTTGCGCGACCGTGGGTGCCAGCTCTCTCTGCGCGAAGTCGGCTGCTGTGTCGCGGACGCTGCGCTCCTCCTCGCTGAGCGCAAATGGATCGGGGCGCACCGCGACGCTGGTCACGGGTCGATCCTGTTGCCCTGCTGGTCATAGCGGTAGAATCCGCGCCCGCTCTTCCGTCCGAGGTGACCGGCCGCCACCATCTGTCGCAACAACGGCGCGGCCCGGAACTTGGGATCGCCGAACCCGCGATACAGGACGTCCATCACGTTGAGCATGACGTCGTTGCCGATGAAGTCACTCAGCTCCAGCGGGCCCATCGGGTGGTTGAGGCCCAGCTTCGCCCCGATGTCGATCTCCGTGGCGGTCCCGGTGCCGTCCATCAGGGCGAAGACGGCCTCGTTGAGGAAGGGCCCCAGCATGCGGTTGACGATGAAGCCGGGGTAGTCCTTCGACTCGATCACTTCCTTGCCGAGGTCCTGCGCGAAGCCGCGGGCTGCAGCGTAGGTGGCGTCATCGGTCTCCAGTCCGCGAATGATCTCCAGGAGCCGCATCACCTGGACCGGAGAGAAGAAGTGGAGGCCGATGAACTGTGTCGGGCGGTCGGTGGCAGTGGCCAGGCTGGTGATGCTGATGCTGCTGGTGTTGCTCGCGAAGATCGTGGCCGCATCCGCGGCGGCGGCAATCGCGGCCCAGGTCTCGCGCTTGAGCGCCTCGTCCTCGAAGACTGCCTCGATCACCAGCTCGTGGCCGCCAACTTCCCCGACACCCGCCGAGGTGGTGACCCGACTGAGGATCGCATCGGCCGCGGCCTGCTCGATCCTTCCCTTCTCCACCTGGCGCGCGAGGTTGGCGGCGATGCGCGCCTTTCCCTGGTCCGCGAGGTCCTGCGTGCGGTCTGCCAGCGTGACCTGCTTCTCGGCCGCAGCGCTCACCTGGGCGATGCCGTGGCCCATCAGGCCCGCGCCCACCACGAAGACCCGCTCGATGCCCATGGCCGGCTAGCCTAGCAGCCCAATCATCGCAGCAGCCGCTCGGCGGCGGTCAGCGGATCAACCTGCCGGGACGCGACCTGCTCGACGGTTGATTCCCACTCAGAGCTCGACGCGGCGCGGCGTGCCGCAAGCTCGCCGAGGGCGCGACGCAGCTGGTGCGTGGCACGGTCACGAGCGTGCAACGGCTCCCGCGCCGCGGAGCGGTGAGCCTCAATTGCGTCGGCGGCCGCGGCCACCCCTTCCTGCGTGGTGGCGGTGGTGACGAGGACGCGCGGAGGCTGACGCGCGACCCGACCGCCAGCCGAGGACAGCATCGCGCGCAGCTGGCGGGCCGCTCGATCGGCATTCGGACGATCGCCCTTGTTGACGATGACCAGGTCCGCCACTTCGAGCAAGCCCGCCTTGATGGCCTGCACCTCGTCACCCGCCTCGGGCATCTCGACCACGACGGTCGTCTCGGCCAGCCCCGCGATCTCGACCTCGCTCTGGCCGGCGCCCACCGTCTCGACCAGGACCGGGTCGTAGCCGGCAGCGTCGAGCGCAGCGGCGGCGATCCAGGTGGAGGCGGCCAGGCCTCCAAGCTCGCCCCGACTCGCCATCGAGCGCACGAAGACATCGGGATCCGCGACGTGCTCCATCATCCGGATCCGGTCGCCCATGATCGCGCCCCCGGTGTTCGGCGAGCTCGGGTCGACCGCGACCACCCCGACCCTGCGTCCTCGTCGCCGCCACTCGGCCGCCAGGGCGTTGACCAGCGTCGACTTGCCACTTCCGGGGGGACCGGTGATCCCCACCAAGTGCGCTCCGCGGCCCGCGGCAAAGAGGCCTGGCAGCAGCTCACGGATGCCGGGCGCATCGTTCTCGATGGCGGTCAGCAGGCGAGCGAGCGGAAGCCGCTCCCCGGCGACGGCCCCGCGGAGCAGCTCGGCGAGGTCGGCCATCCGGCGCTCGGCCACCCGGCGATCTACGAGCGCCGGCGCGCGTGCTCGCGGAAGTAGCGCGCGATCTGGCCGATGCTCGTGCCCGGCCCGAAGATCTCGGCGATGCCCGCGGCCTTGAGCTTGACTACATCGGCATCTGGGATGATCCCGCCGGCAGCGATCAGGACGTCGTCCATGCCGCGCTCGCGGGCCAGCTCGACGACCTTGGGCAGAAGGGCCATGTGAGCGCCCGACAGGATCGACAGGCCGATCACGTCGACGTCCTCCTGCTCCGATGCGTCGACGATCATCTGCGGCGACTGGCGCAGGCCGGTGTAGATCACCTCGAACCCCTCGTCGCGCAGGCCCCGGGCCAGCACCTTGGCGCCACGGTCGTGGCCGTCCAGGCCAGGCTTGGCGATCAGGACCCGGATCGGGGTCGAGCGAACCTCATCGTTCATGCGCTCGCGATTCTAACGGCCGGCTTGGGCCACCAATTCGTCAATCGCAGCCGAAAGGTCGACGCCCCGACCTCAGCCGGGGCCGGTGGAGCGGTCTCGCCTGAGCAGCTGGATCACGATCAGGAGCGAGCTCACGAGGAGAGCCGGCACGTAGGCGGTGACGATGACCCAGTTCACCCCCAGGGGATACGAGAGCACGTCGTAGCGGATCGTCTGGATGATTGCGTTGATCGTGTCGAGCGTCCCAACCGCAATGCAGAGCCAGACGAGCGCGATGGCACCTCCGAAACGGAGGCGAAGCGCCACCAGCGCGACAAGGGCAAGCACCCCCGTCACCATGTCCCCGTACCCGACCATTGCCCGGAACTCCATGGCGACCCCCGAGTCGACCGCGCCTGGCGCCAGGATCGTCCCGCCCACGATCCGGAACGCATGGATCCATAGCAGCGGTGCCAACGCAGCCGCCACCGGCAGGCGTGACAACCGAGGCGCCACGTACCAGAACCCGATCAACGCATACGCCACCACGCTCAAGGTGAACTGTGCGCCGAAGAGGACGATCGGTGCGGGCATGGTCATGCCGCGCCGATTCTAACGTCGGCCCGCGCGATCTCGGCCGCCTTGGCCAGCTCCCCGACTGCGGCCGCGGTCGACGGCCACAGGTGCACGATCAGGTGCTGGATGCCGTGTGAGCGGTACTCGGCCAGCGCTCGGCCGACCTGCTCGGCGTCTCCAGAGATGGCCTCGTCGGGCGGCTGCTCCTCGTCGGGGCGCAGGAGCGAGGGAAATGCGACGTACAGCCCGGCGCTGAGCTCGATCGACGACGGATCGCGGCCCGCTGCCGCGCACGCCTCCCGGAGCCGCGCCACCCGCTCGTCGAGCTCGCCGGCCTCCTCCGCGCGGCCGTACCAGGCGGCGTTCCAGGCGTCGGCGTGGCGGGCAACAAGGCGCAGCATGCGCGGGCGCTTTCCGGCGATCAGGATCGGCGGTCCGTGCGGACGAGGGCCGCGAGGCAGCAGTTCGGCATCGGCCCGGTGCCAGCGACCCTGGAACTGAACCCTGCCGCTGCGGAGGAGTGGGACCAGCACCTGCAGCGCCTCCTCGAATCGGCCGACGCGGTTGTCGAACGGAAAGCCGAAGGCATCGAATTCAGGCTCGTGCCATCCGCACCCCAGGCCGAGGATCAGGCGCCCGCCGCTCACCTCGTCGAGCTCGGTCGCCATCTTGGCCACCAGCGCCGGGTTCCGGAACGGCAGGGCAAGCACCAGCGGCCCGATCTCGATGCGGCGCGTGACGGCAGCAACCGCGGCCAGGATCGTCCAGCACTCATGGATGCCACTCAACGCGCCATCGAATCGGAAGATGAGGTGGTCCGCACCCCACACCGAGTCGAGCCCGCCGTCGTCCGCCGCCACGGCCATCTCACGCAGCCGCTCCCAGTCAACTGGCCTCCCGAGCGCCTCGTCGTCCCCGAGCGGGAGCATCAGCCCGATCTTCATCAGCCGGCAGCCAGCCGATCGATGGCGCCTGCCATCTCCATGTCCCTGGCGGTGAGGCCGCGGGACGCCTTGGTCGTCAACCTGAAGGTGACTCGCCGCCAGTTGATCTCGATGTCCGGATGGTGGTTCGCCTCCTCGGCGGCATCGGCCACCCGGTCGACAAGCTCGATCGCAGCCGGAAAGGTCGGACATTCGACGGTTCTCGCGATGCGGTCGCCGTCGCGGGCCCAATTCGGCAGCGCGCGAAGTCCGTCGGCGATCTCGGGCTCCGTCAGCAACGTGGCGTACGGCATCGGCCTAGCGCTCGGAGGTTCGCCCGATGAAGGTCAGGAACTCTGATCGGGTTCGTGCATCACGGCGGAACGTGCCGAGCATCGAGCTGGTCACCATGGTCGCCCCGTGCTTCTTCACACCACGCATCACCGTGCACAGGTGGGTCGCCTCGATCACGCAGCCGACCCCCTTGGGGTCCAGGCGCTCCATCAGGAATCCGGCAACCTGCTGCGTCATCCGCTCCTGCACCTGCAGGCGGTGAGCGTACATGTCGACCACGCGCGGGATCTTCGACAGGCCGATGACCTGGCCGCGCGGCAGGTACCCGACATGAGCCTTGCCAAAGAAGGGAAGGAGATGGTGCTCGCACAACGAGTAGAACTCGATGTCGCGGACGACCACCATCTCGTCGTACTCGACCGCGAAGGATGCGGCGTTGAGGAGCGCGTCAGGATCGGTCCGATAGCCATCGGTCAGCTCGGCATACATGCGTCGCACGCGGTCGGGCGTGTCGACCAGTCCTGCGCGAGCCGGGTCCTCGCCAAGCTCGACGAGGAGAGTGCGGATCGCTTCGGGAATCTGGCTGCCGGGGCTGAGATCGGTCACGGCGGCATCCTACCAGCCGCCGGAGGGCTATCCGCCGTGGGGGATAATTCCACGACGATGGCGACCAGAGGCGCCCGTTTGCGCCCGATGCGGCCCGACGAATTCCCGGCCATGGTCGCCGCCTCCAAGGCGGGATATGCCCACGACATCACCGTCCACGGCGGCATGGCGGCCGAGGTCGCGCGGCAGAAGGCAGAGTCCGATTTCGCGACGATCCTGCCGGACGGGCTGGCAACCCCGGGACACGCCATGTTCGTCATCGAGGCCAACGAGCAGCCCGTTGGGCGGCTCTGGATCGCGGAACGGACCGCCTATGGCGCCCGGTCGCTGTTCATCTACGAGATCGAGATCGATGGGGAGCACCGCGGCCAGGGCCTGGGGCGCGCCGCCATGCTCCTGGCCGAGGACGAGGCACGAGCGCGCGGCTTGAGCCGGATCGAGCTCAACGTCTTCGGCGGGAACGAGGTCGCACGCGGGCTGTATCGCTCCCTGGGCTACGGCGAGAGCGCCGTGCAGATGGCCAAGGAGCTGGGCTGAGTGGTCGTGCACCGTCACCCCTCCCGTCTCCGCCGGCTGGCCCTGCCGACGCCCGCCATCGACCGTCTGGCCGCAGCGCTCGGCAGGCATCTCGACGACCGGTTCCACTTCCTTGCCGGCGTGATGACGGGCGGCCACGCCGCGCTCGATGCGGTGGTGGTGGGGCCGGGAGGAACGTGGGCGATCAGCATCCATGCCCAAACCGGCCGCTTCCGCAAGCGCAACGGCCACTGGTACCGATTGAACCGAGCCACCGAGTCATGGGTCCCCTGGAACGCGGAATCGATCAGCGCCGCGCGCCTGGCCGGCCACCGCCTCGAGCGCTACCTGGAGCGAGCGATGCTCCCGTCGGCGGTGGAGGCCTGCCTGGTGACGCGGCGCGGCGTCCAGATCGACTGGGAGGCCGGGCAGCGCCCCGGCGTGCGGATCGAGCGTGAGCCCGAGGACCTTGCCGCCCGCATCGCACGTGACGTGAGCCTCAGCGGCGGCCAGGTCGAGCGCATCGTCGCGCTGCTTGACCCGCGGCAGCCGCTGCCCGGGCTGGCCGGAACCGCTCGATCCGTCTGACCGGCGCCGGGGCACCGCTATGATCCGAGCCCGATGACCGAGACCACGCCGGCCGAGGTGGCCACGAACGGAGCCTCGCGGAGCGATGGGCCGGCGGCCGGCACGGGGCTGGCATCGGCCGTCATCGCGGCGATCGGCGTCTTGCTCGCCCTGGTGGCGGCGTGGGCCGTCCCCCTGCTCGCGATCCCCGTCGTATGGCCGCTCCTCTTCCTGGTGCCAGGTTGGGGGATCCTGGCGGCGGTTCGGCCGCGCATCGCCGCAACCGGCCGGCTCGGCCTGGCGATCGTCCTGTCCGTGGCGATCAGCGCCCACCTTGTCTACTGGCTCTCCCTGGCGACCGGCGGCTACCGCCGAGAGACGATCTTCGCCGTGGCGGCGCTGGTTGCGCTGCCGATTCCACTGGCCGCCGCGCGCGGCGGCCTGCTCGCGCTCGGCGCACCCATCAGCGCCGCCTGGCGATCCCTGCGTCGCGAGCCGGCCGCCTTCGCCCTGGCCACCCTGGCCGCGGCGTTCGTCGCCGCGGTGCTCACCGCGGGAATGTGGCGAACGACCGCCGACGGGATCACCGCGGGTGGTTCGAACTGGAGCGATCTGGGGGTCCACCTCTCGATCGCCCAGTCGCTCAACGCGGGCAACTTCCCTCCGCAGGTCCCCTACTTTGCCGGCGTCCCGCTCGTCTACCACTGGTTCGCCGACTTTCACGCGGCGATTGCCTCCCGAGCCGCGGGGATCTTCGCGGTCCCAAGCTTCATCGTCAGCTCAGCCATCCTGGCAGGGGCGCTCGCCCTTCTGGTGCACGGCCTCGCCCTGCACCTGCTGCGTGGCGACCGAGCGCGGCGAGCAGCGCTGCTCGCGGTCGCGCTGGTGATCTTCGCCGGCGGCCTGGGGTGGATGCGACTGATCGGCGACATGGTCAATGGCGTCGGCGACCTGCCCTACCTGGTGACCCAGAACTCCTACGACAACTCGTGGCTCACGCAGTGGCCCTATTTCCGGATTCCGTCGGTGATGGGCACCGGACTCCTCGTTCACCGCGCGACCACGGCAGGCCTGCCGATGCTGGTCGGAGCGGTTCTGCTCCTGGTGGCCGGTCTGCCGACCGCGCGGCAGCGGGCGGCGGGATGGCGTGACCGGCCAGCGCTGATCGGGCTGGCAGGACTGCTCGGCGCGCTCCTCGCCCCGTTCCATTTCTTCTTCTTCCCGGCCGTCCCGGCGCTCGCCCTGCTGTGGGCCGTGGCCGGCGGCCGCCTGATCGACCGGGACGCCCCCCGCAACGCGGTGATCCTGCTGGCGCCATACCTGCTCGCGATCCCATTTGCGGTCGCTCCCCTGCTGCAGGCCAGCAGCTCTGGCCAGCTGAGATGGGTCACCGGCTGGGAATCGGCTCCCTTCGCCGACGGACCGGCGGCGGTCGTCTTCTTCTACGTCACCAACCTGGGTGTCCCGTTCCTCCTTGCCCTGGTTGCTGTCGTCGCAACCCGAGCACCGCGCCGCGCCTTCCTGGCGGCCTGGATCGCCCTGCTTTTCATTGTGCCCAACGTGGTGCAGGTCAGCGCGATCGGGTTCGACATGAACAAGTACTTCCAGGCGATGTGGATCGGAGTGGCGCTGATGGCGGCGTGGCTGATCCGCCGCTGGCCGGCTCCGGCCGTGGCCCTTGTGCTGCTCCTCAGCATCCCGTCGCCGCTGCTCGTGTCCGCCTGGACCGCGTTCAATCGCTCGCTGGTCCTCACCAGCGCAGAGGTGGCAGCGGCCGACTGGATCGCAGCCAACACCCCCGAGCGCAGCGTCTTCGTCACCAACGGCTGGCTGAATTCGCCAACCGACCCAGCCGGGCGCCTGCGCCTGCTGACCTACACCCCGTACATCGCCAACCTCGGCTATTCCCCCGACCTGCGCGCCGCGCAGATCGACGCCATCTACTGCTCGGGAAACCCGACTGAAGCTGCCCGACTGGCGAGGGCGCTCGGAGCCAGCTACCTGCTGGATAGCGGTCCGCCTGGTCCAAATTGCCCGCTGCGGACGGTCTTCGAGGGCAGCCCCGACTGGAACCTGGCGTACGCCAGGTCGGGAATCGCCATCTGGCGGCTGACCAACGGCGCGACTGCGCTCGGGCGAGCCGCCTCCCTATCATCTGCCCCGTGACAGCCGTGGAGCCCGGCAGCCGAACTCCGGCACCCGATGGCGGACGGGTCGGAGGGGCCGTCGTCGCCCTCGAGCACCTCTCCAAGCGCTACGGGCCGCCCGGAACGCCGCCGGCGGTCACGGACCTGTCGCTCGAGATTCCTGCCGGCCAGATCTGCGTGCTGGTCGGCCCGTCCGGATGCGGCAAGACGACCACCATGAAGATGATCAACCGCCTGATCGAGCCGACCAGCGGGCGCGTGACGATCGACGGGCAGGATGTCATGGGCCTGCCGGCAGTTGAGCTGCGCCGCAGCATCGGGTACGTCATCCAGCAGGTCGGCCTCTTCCCACACCTCACCATTGCCGACAACGTGGCCACCGTTCCGCGCCTGCTGCGCTGGCCGGAGGCTCGGATCCGCGACCGGGTCGACGAGCTGCTCGAGCTGGTCGGTCTCGACCCGGTCGGGTATCGGTCACGCTACCCCGGAGCGCTCTCCGGTGGCGAGCAGCAGAGGGTCGGAGTCGCGCGCGCGCTCGCCGCGGATCCCCCGGTCATGCTCATGGACGAGCCGTTCGGCGCGGTCGACCCGATTCGCCGCGATCGCCTGCAGAACGAGTTCCTGCGGCTGCAGGAGAAGGTGCGCAAGACGGTCGTCTTCGTCACCCATGACGTGGACGAGGCGATCAAGATGGCCGACCGGATCGCGATCCTGCAGCGTGGCGGCATCCTGGCCCAGTACGACACTCCGCAGGCCATCCTCGACAGCCCCGCCAGCGAGTTCGTGGAGCGCTTCGTGGGCGCCGACCGTGGACTCAAGCGGCTCTCGCTGGCACGGGTCGCCGATCTGGCCCTCACGGAGCCGATCACGACGCGCGCTGGTGAACGACGCGCCGAGCTCCGCTCGCGCCTCGATGGCTCTGGTGCCGCCTATGCCCTGCTGCTCGACGAGGCGGATCGGCCGGTCGGTTGGATCGGTCGCCGCAGCCTCGATGGTGATGGCACCGTGGGCAGCGACGACGCGGCGCCCGGATCCGCGCTCCTCGAGCCGCGCTCAACGCTGCGCGACGCGCTGTCCACGATGCTTGCCTCGTCGGTCCAGCTCGGTGTGGTCGTCGACGAGAGCGACGCGGTGCTGGGCGTGATCAGCGTGGACGCCATCTCAGACGTGCTGCGCGCACCCGGCGACCGATGATCGAGGGTCGTCCCTTCCTCGAGCCAGGGTGGATCGTCGACAACCTCGACGAGATCGGACATCGACTGGCGGAGCACGTGCTGATGACGGTGATCGCCGTGGTCGCCGGCGTTGCAATCTCGTTTGGCCTGGCGCTCCTCGTCCGATATCGGCCGCGCCTCTACGGGCCGGTGATCGGGATCAGCGGCACGATCTACTCGATCCCGAGCCTCGCGCTCTTCGCGCTGCTCATCCCGCTCACCGGGCTCACCCTGCTGACGGCGGAGATCGCGCTGGTCAGCTACACGCTGCTGATCCTGGTCCGCAACATCGTCACCGCGCTCGACGGCGTCCCGCCCGAGGTGATCGAGGCCGCCCGCGGGATGGGATATTCGCCCTTCCAACGCCTATGGCAGGTCGAGCTGCCGATCGCCATGCCGGTGATCGTGGCCGGGATTCGGATCGCGACGGTGACCACCATCGGGCTGGTGACGGTGACCAGCCTGATCGGGATGGGCGGGCTCGGGTACCTGATCGTCAACCTCGGCATCCAACGCTACTTCGCCACCTCGATCCTGACCGGCGTCGTCCTGTCGGTGGCGCTGGCCGTCATCTCCGACGTCGCGCTGCTCGCGATCCAGCGCCGGCTCACGCCCTGGGCCAAGGCTCGGGCGAGGTAGTCGAGTGGAATTCCTGGGCAAGGTCGTGGCCTGGTTCACCGCTCCGGCCAGCTGGAGCGGCAACGACACCATCCCCCTGCGCCTGTGGGAGCACGTCTCCCTGTCGGCGGTCTCGCTGGCCCTCGCGGCCCTCATCGCCCTGCCACTGGGCCTCTACATCGGTCATACCGATCGCGGCTCACGCCTGGTGGTCGCGATCGCGAATATCGGCCGCGCCGTCCCCTCGCTCGGATGGCTGGGCATTGCCCTGCCGTTCACGCTGGCGCTGTTCCACGCCGACGGGCTCGGATTCCTGCCGGCCTGCATCGCGCTGGTCGCGCTTGGCATCCCACCCATCGTCACCAACACGTATGCCGGCCTGCATGAGGTCGACCGCGACCTCCTGGACGCGGGACGGGGAATGGGAATGGCCGAGCTCCAGCTCCTGCGACGCGTCGAGGTGCCCATCGCCCTGCCGGTGATCATGGCGGGCGTGCGCTCGTCGGCGGTCACCATCGTGGCCACGGCCACGCTCGCCGCGGTGGTCGGCGGCGGGACGTTGGGAGCCTTCATCCTCGACGGGCTCTTCAACAACGACCAGCCGCGCATCTTTGGTGCCGCGCTGCTGGTCGCGCTCCTGTCGATCCTGACCGAGCTGAGCTTCGGCTATCTCCAACGCCGAGCCGTGTCGCCCGGGCTGCGCGTCAACCTGCAGGAGCGTCGCGGGAGTAAGTCTGCCGCTGCACTGATCTGAGTCGGGACCCCGATCATGGGCCAGGTGCCGATCGCTGCTAGACTCCCGGCGACCTGTTGACGTCGCGTTCGCGACCGAAGGATCACACCAAGGAGGACCCAATGCGGACAAGCCGCACGCTCGCCCTCGGGGCGGCGACGCTGGCGCTGCTGATCAGCGCCTGCACGCCGGGAGGGGGCAGCAGCACGTCGCCATCGGCATCAGCGGCCGCGCAGAAGCCGACCGTCACGGTCGGATCAGCGGGCTTCGATGAGTCAGCGCTGGTCGCCGAAATCTATGCTCAGGCACTCGAGGCCCACGGCTACACCGTCAAGCGCCAGCTCGAGCTCGGAGAGCGCCCCGTTGTGCAGGCGGCGCTGACCTCTGGGAGCGTCAACCTGGTGCCCGAGTACCTGGGTGGCCTCGCCAGCTTCCTGAAGGCCACTGTCTCCTCGGACGCCAAGGCCACCTTCGACGCCATGCAGGTCAAGCTGGCGGCGGAGAACCTGGTCGCCTTCAACTACTCGCCCGGCACCGATGCCGACGGTTGGGTGGTGCGCAAGGAGACCGCCGACAAGCTGCACCTGGCGACCATGAGCGACGTGGCCGCGGTGGCCGGCCAGCTCACGTGGGGCCTGGCCCCCGGCTGCCCGGACAACCCGGTCTGCGGCCCCGGGCTCAAGTCGACCTACGGGATCGACATCTCGAAGATCAAGGTCAAGAGCCTCGCGCCATGCAGCACGGTGATGGCCCAGGCGCTCAACAGGAGCGCGATCGACGTGGCCCAGGTGTGCACCACGCAGCCGGACATCCAGACCTTCAACTTCGTCCTGCTCAAGGACGACAAGGCGCTGCAGCCGGCCCAGAACATCGCGCCAGTGGCGCGCAAGGACCTGGTCGACGCGGCGCCGGCCGACTTTGCGCAGATCCTGAATGCGGTCTCAGCCAAGCTGACGACAGATGAGCTGACCAAGCTCAATGTCGCGGTTTCGGTGAACCAGAAGAGCTTCGCTGCCGCGGCGAAGCAATGGCTCACCGACCAGGGGCTGCTCTAGGCAACTGCTGAGGCAGACAGACCGATAGGGCGGCGCGGCCGGAGACGGCCCGCCGCCCTATCCTTTGCAGGCACCGATGTCCGATCATCTCGACCTCGCCGACTGGCGCCGCCGCATGGCGGCGATCTACGAGACGCTTCGCGCCGATCGGCGAGCCGAGCCGGCGCGCCTGCTCGGCTTCCGAGCAGCCAAGGACAGGCTCTTCGCCCAGCACCCGTCCTCACCGGTCCCGCTGGCCGGACGGCGCGACTTCCGTGGCCTCGCCTACTGGCGCTACGATCCGGCGCTCCGCTTTGTGGCCCGCCTCGAGCCCGATGTAGAGGCACCTCCGCTCGAGGTGCCGCGCTCGGGGGACGGGCCCGCCATGCCATTCGCCAGGATCGGCTGGGTAAGCTTCGAGGTCGACGGAACGCCATGCCGGCTCGCGGTCCACTGGCTGCACGAATACGCCGGGGGCATCTTCATCCCGTTCCGGGACAGCACCAACGGCGCGGAGACCTACGGCGGCGGCCGCTACCTGTGGGACTCGGCCAAGGGCGCCGATCTCGGCTCCGAGGCGGACGTCATGACCATCGACTTCAACTACGCGTACCACCCCTCTTGCGTCTACGACCCGATCTGGAGCTGCCCACTGGCGCCGGCAGAGAACCGGCTGACGGTGCGCATCGCTGCCGGAGAGCGCCTCTCCCGGGCGCGCTGACCAGCTCATGAGCGAGCCGCGTCCCCGGGCCGGGCGCCACTGCTACAAGTGCGGGCGGGAGATCGGCCCGGACGAGACGATCTGCGCGATCTGCAACCGGGCGGGAATGGCGACCCCGTCGGCGACGCAGTATCACGGTACGATCGTGGTCGCCATCGTCACCGGGGTGGTGATCATGGCCATCGCGGCCAGCCTCTCCCTGCGCGGCATCGGGCCCTTCCAGGGCAGTGCGCTGGGCATGCGGGCAGACTCACCGGACGGGGTGCTCGTGACCATCCGCCTCGCCAACGAGGGGACCAAGGCGGGCCGGGCGACCTGCCTGCTGGTCGCGCGTGACAGCGCCGGGAATTCCGTTGCCAGTCACAGCGTGGTCTCGCCCCAGGTGCCGGGGGGCGGCGCGATCACGTTCGACGAGCGGATTCCGGGCCTGCCGGTCGCTCCTGCCGACGTGGGTGTCAGCTGCTCCTGACCACCGGGCGGCCCAGCTCGGGTCGTCGCCGCGCGGCATGGCTATCCTGCCGCTGATGCCGAACAACTGGCTGCGCTGGCTGCTGGTGACCGGCGTGGCCGCGGTCTTCGCAGCCACGTTCGTGGTCACCGGCTTCGTCAACGTGGTCCCCGCATCGAGCACACAGCGTTTTACCGACGCAGTGGCCGGACGTGCCGTCTACGACCCGTCGGTGGCGATCGACGCCCAGGATGAGGCGGCGCTCGAGTCGCAGATCGCCGCGATCAAGGCGCGATCGGGGGCCGAGCTGGCGATCTATGTGCAGGTCGATCCGTCTGCCACGCAGGATTCCAACCTGGCGGCCGCTCGAGCACTGCTCGATCAGTGGGGCGTGGGCCGCCCGGGGTTCGACGACGGGCTGGTGATCCTGGTCAGCCTGCAGGCCGATCGGATCCATGGCCAGGTCAGCCTGTATGGCGGCTCCGGCTTTCGCCGTGGATACCTGTCCGAGGGCGACATGAAGGCGGTCATCGACCAGGTGATCGTGCCCGCCGCCCAGCAGGGGCAGCTGGGCGCGGGGCTCGTGCTGGCGGTGGATGCGGTGAGCGCCGCGATCACTCCGGCTGCAACATCCCGGCTCGAGCTGCTGCGCGTCGTGAACTCGGGGCTCGGACTGCTGGGCGCACCGCTGGCCCTGCTGCTGGCCGCGGGCAGCGCCTTCTGGGCATGGCACCGCGAGGGCGCCGATCCCCGGATCCTCGACTCACCCTCCATCCTGATGGCCGGTCCGCCGGATCGGATGACGCCGGCGCTGGCGACCGTCATCCGCGACGGCCGAGCGACGCAGCACACGCTGAACACGATGCTGATGGACCTCGCCGCAGCGGGGCGCCTCAGGTTCCGCAATCTCGATCGAGCGCGCGAGACGCGCGCCGGCCAGGCCGCAGACCCCGCGAGCGACCCGGCGATCGAGGTGCTCCACACGCCCAGCAAGACGCGGCTGGGAGTCGTCGAGCGCGATGCGTGGAAGAGCCTCCGAACGCTGGCGCACGGCAAGCCGCTGCTCACCCGCGAGTCGCTGTGGGGGGTCAACGCCGCACTGGCACCCCTGCGCGAGCAGCTGGAGGAGCAGGCGGTGGAGCTCGGCTGGTTCACGCGGCCACCGAGCACGCTGATTGCGCGTTGGAGCTGGATCGGGCTGGCTGAGGTCGTAGCAGGCGGCATCGCCGTCATCATCGGCCTCGCCCTGCCCATGAGCGGCGCCCTGCTGCTCGGTGGCGCCCTCGGGATTGGCGGCCTGGCCACCGTCGGATTCGGGCAGGCGATGTCACAGCGCAGCAAAGAAGGCGCCTGGGTGGATGCCATGCTCAAGGCATACCGACGAACCCTGGCCGCGACGCTGGCCACGGCTCGCAGCGTCGACGAGGTGATTGCCGAGCCGACCGTCCGCGTCCTGGCCGATACCCCGGACAAGGCGGTGGTATGGGGCTATGCCCTTGGCCTGCGGGACGAGGTGGCCAAGGTGATCACCCGCGGGCTGCAAGAGCCACAGGCGTCCGGTCCGCGGCCCTACTACCCGGTCTGGCTGGGCGCGTCGTCGGGGTTGACCGCTGGCTCCGGCGTCTCGGGGTCCGGCACCCTTGCGGGGGGCAGCCTCTTCTCCGGCTCCGCGGTCCCGGACATCGGAGGCATGTTCAGCGTTCTGGGCAGCATCGGCTCGAGCCCGTCCTCTGGCTCCGGCGGCGGATTCTCCGGTGGCAGCAGCGGCGGTGGCGGAGGCGCATCGGGAAGCTTCTGAGCCTGTCTGTCCGCTGGCGCGGACACGCTCCAGCCGCTATCGTTCGCGCGATGCCATACGACCGACGACCGGACCGGCGCCCAGGTGGCGGCCGATCCGGCGGACCGGGGCGACCCTCCGGCGACCGCCCATCCTTTGGGGACCGACCAGCGCGCCCCCCGCGTGACTTCGGCGATCGCCCCGCGCGCCCGCAGCGCGATTTCACTGACCGCGCCCCCCGGGACTTCGGCGATCGGCCGCCGCGTGACCGCGCGGAGTTCGGCGGTCCACCCCGTCCGCGAGCCACAGGCAACTACGCGCCGCGTGGCCTGGACGAGGGCGGCATGTCGATTCGCCTCGACCCGCGGCGGCTCGGCGCGCTGAAGCTGCTGGCAGCGGAGGCGGGCGTGCGCCCCGGCGAGCTCGTCACACGCTGGGTGGAGGAGCGCCTCGATGCGGCTCGCTCCGGTGCCCCTCCGGCGCCGGCCGGCGGCGAGGCGGTGGGGTCGGATCTGGTGGCCGCGATCAACGCGCGGATCGACGCCCTGGCACAGCGCCTGGACGAGATCGCCAGCGAGCGCGGCACCGGAGCGGGGGACGCGAGCTCAGCTGCGGACGCGAGCTCACCGGCCGCGGATGCGAGCGAGAAGCTGCTCCCGACGCCCGAACCGAAGCGCCGACGCGGGCGTCCGCCCAAGACCGCGCAGGTCGCGAGCGCCGCCGCCTCGCCCGCTCGCACGCGCCGAGGCACGGCAAGGCCCACACGCTCCAAAGGCCCGCGCGTCGCTCTCCATGACGAGATTGCCGCGGTCATTGCCGAGCGCGGGCCGCAGACAGCGACCGAGCTGGCAGCCGCCATCGCGGAGCGCGGTCGCTATCACGCACCCCGCAGCGCTCGTCCGCTGGATGGGGCAATCGTCAACGCCCGGGTCTCCAACCCGAAGTACCGGCCGCGCTTCGTGCGGCGCGCGCGCCGTATCGGATTGGCGGAGCCCGCCGCGGAGTAGCTCCCCGCGGAGTAGGTCGCCGCGGAGCACGTCGGCACCGCTGCTCAGCCGCTATTGGCCGTGGCTGCCAGTCCAGGACAACAGCTGATTGACTTCCCACGTGTTGACGACCATGGCCGCCTCGACGCCGCAGGCGGCTGCCCGGTCGCATCCGTAGGGGAGCCAGGCCAGCTGCCCGGGTGCGTGCGCATCCGAGTCGATCGCGATCCGGCATCCGGCCTCCACCGCCAGGCGCAGGATCCGTTTCGGCGGGTCGAGCCGCTCCGGACGGGCGTTCACCTCGATCGCCTTGTCGAAGCGGACCGCCGCCGCGAACACGATCTCCGCATCGAATGCCGATGGCGGACGTCGACGCTGCCCCGCGACCATGCGGCCGGTCGGATGGCCAAGGACGTCGAGCATCGGATCGGCGAGTGCCGTCACCAGGCGGCGTGTCATCAGCCGCTCGGCCATGCGCAGCTCCGAATGGACGCTGCCGACCACCAGGTCGAGGCGCTCGAGCAGCTCACGATCCTGGTCGAGCGACCCATCGGGCAGGATGTCGACCTCGATGCCGGTCAGGATCCGAAACGGAGCGAGGTCGGTATTGAGCCTCGCGACTTCGATCAGCTCCTGCTCAAGCCTCGCAGCACTGAGCCCGTTCGCCACCTTGAGGCTGGGAGAGTGGTCGGTCAGGACCATGTAGCCGTGGCCCAGCTCGCGCGCGGTTTCGGCCATCTCCGCGATGGGCGAGCCGCCGTCCGACCAGTCGGAGTGGACGTGACAATCGCCCCGCAGCGCCGCGCACAGCTCCGCCCCCAGGTCGGCGACCACCCGGCCGCCGGTCGCCTCCAGGCGGCGGAGGTAGACAGGGACCTCGCCCCGCAGTGACTCCGCGATCGAGCGTTCGAGCACCTCGCCGATTCCCGGCAGCTCGCGCAGGGAGCCGGCCCGGGAGCGAGCGGCAGCCTCTCCGGATGGCAGGCCCTGCAGCAGCGAGGCCGCGCCGCGGAAGGCACGCACGCGATAGGTCGGCTCCTGGGCCGCCTCGAGCAGGAACGCAATGCGACGCAGATCGGCGATCGGGTCCCGCGCGTCTGGCATGTCGCAGGCGGGCTAGCCGATGGTGAGGATGCGGCGCGGGTTTTCGATGGTCATCTGCGCAATCTCGCCCTCCCCCACCGCCGCGGTGCGCAGCGTCGGCAGGAAATGCTGCTGCAGGTAGGTGTAACCGAATCCGCCGTTCACCTTGAGCTGGCTGTTGTGGGCAACGTCCTGGCTCAGCAGGAGCTGAGCTCCGTATCCGCGCTCCAGCAGCTCGACGATCAGCTCCACCAGCCGCGGCTCCGCTGCCTCCTCGCTCGCGAAGCGATGCCCGATGAAGTCGAACTCGAGGTTCGCGCCGCGATCAAGGATCTCGAGGTAATGGTCAAGCACCGGGTAGGAGTCAGCATGCCCGATGACGACTCGCGCCGGATCGACGCGCTCCTCTTCAAAGATCCGCAGCTGTGCGAGCCCGACCGCCGACATGATGGCGTGGGTGCTGATCGCCAGCCCGGTGGCGACCGCCGCCCGGGCAGCAGCGCGGTGGACCCGCTCCTCGGCTGGGCTGACCCACGGCTTCTCGGTCCCAATCTCGCCGATGATGCCGGGCCGCACACCCGTCTCGGCGACGCCGTCGCGGAACTCGCCAATCAGCTCGTCCGCGAGGTCGTCGACGCTCCGTCGCTCGATGCGCGCCTCGGGCGGGTAGTAGGGCTCGGTGAACCAGCCGGCGCCCATCACCATCTGGATCCCGCTGCGCCCGGCCAGCCGGCGGAGTCGTTCCGGGTCGCGGCCGATCCCAGCAACGGTCAGGTCGACAAGCGTCGAGCCGCCTCGCCGACGGAAGTCACGGAGCTCTTCGCCAATCGCCAGCTCATCGGGTGTCAGCTCGAAGTAGTCCCAGCGGTTGGCCACGTGCCACAGCTGCAGCCCCGTGTGCTCGTGGGGGAGCGTGAATCCGATCCGCTCAGGGGGGATCGGGCCGCTGACGGTCATGACGCGGGGAGCCATGGCTGCCTCCGATGTTCGGTTGGGAGCCGGTCGGGTCGGTGCGTGCCGCCGGCGCCGTGACGTGGTGGATCCGCGTCATGTTGCCCGAATCGGGCGCCCGGTGTCACCCCCTGCGCCACGCACAGCGGTGGGAAAGGCGAAGCGGCCGGGGCGAGGAGCCGTCGGCCGCTTCAGGCTGTCGGGGGAGTCGCAGGAGTGGCTTTAGTGGCGCTCGCTGGTCTCGTCTGCAGCGCGAGCCGCGCCGAGCGCGATCCGGCGCCAGTCGTCGACGCGCCGCCCGGTATCGGCCACCAGCTCCTCGAACGTGCTCGACTCTTGCTTCTTGTCGCCTGCCGGATCGGCATTGGTGGAAGCGGGCGTCTTGCCCGCGGGCAGTGCATTGGTCGCCGGCGCGGCGCCGGCGTCTGCCGTCCCCGCCTCGGCAACCGGCTCCGACTTGGCCGACGGCTCGGCAGTCAGCGCGGCGACGCTGGACAGGACCCTGGCGGGAGCCTTGATCGGCTCGGCCTCGACGTCATCGCGACCGGGTCGCACGACCATGGTCATCCAGGGAGCCGGCACCGAGTCGTCGATGCGCACCGCCTCGAGCTGGATCAGGTAGAAGGCTGCCTCGCCTGAGGCGTTGAGCCAAGCGACGGCGGCGACATGTTCCGGCCGAGGCTCTGCAGCGAGCCACACTCCGAACGTGGCGGCGCTCTCGACCAGCCCGCTGATCAGCCGGCCAAGGGACTCCGAGGTGCTCTCGGCGGGGTCGGCCTCGAAGACGGCTCGACCTTCGGGAGCAGTGGCGGTGAGCGCGGTCGGCGAACCGCTGGCGGAACGATCCGTGATCGCCGCCTTCCATGCGTGGCCGGTGACCTCACCGACCGCGTCCATGTTGGCGGCCAGCCAGGTGCGCAGCTGTTGATTTGTGGTGCCGAACGCGCCCGCCGCCGGAATGCGTCGCAGGCGTCCGATGCCAAACGCCGGGGGCGTCGGGGACGCCGCGGTCGCCTGTTCGACTGCCGTTCCGGCAGCCTGTTCCGGTGTCGGTGACGAGTTGGACCCCATGCCGAGCGCCTCCTACGCCACCCCCTGTTTGGGTGGCCTGTGAATGAATGAAAACGACAGGTGAACCGTGCCCCCGGCGGGGTGGACCGGCAATGGTACTTTCGGGCTCAACCGCCGCCCGCCGCAGCGCGGATGCGAATCAAACGCGTGGTGCGCCGATCGATTCGCTAGCCTGTGCGCGCATGACACCCGACAACGTCTGGGAGGCTGCCCAGCGCGAGCTCGACGTTGCAGCCGAGCGGCTCCAGCTGGACCCCGGGATGCATCGTGTTCTGCGCGTCCCGAAGCGAGAGCTCGAGGTTCACTTCCCGGTCACCCTGGACGATGGAACGGTCGAGACCTTCACCGGCTATCGCGTCCACCACAACCTGAACCGCGGTCCCGCGACCGGCGGCGTGCGCTTCACCCAGGACCTGACCCTCGACCTGGTGCGCGCCAATGCCATGCTGAACACCTGGAAGGCGGCACTGGTGCAGATCCCGTACGGTGGGGCAATGGGCGGTGTGGTCGTCAACCCGCGCCGTCTCTCCGCTGACGAGCGGCAGGGGCTGACACGCCGCTACGCGACCGAGATCGGCCTGCTCATCGGTCCGGACCGGGACATCCCCACCCCTGACGTCAACACCGGCTCCCAGACCATGGCCTGGATCATGGACACCTTCAGCATGCATCGCGGCTACACCGTCTCCGGGGTGGTGACCGGCAAGCCGCTGGCCATCGGTGGAACGCGAGGCCGGCGTGAGTCAACCAGCCATGGAGCGTTCCGCTGCATCGCCGCCGCGACGAGCGCCCGCGGGGTCCAGCTCGCAGGCGCCAGGGTCGCCATCCAGGGCTTCGGGCGTGTCGGCTCCATCCTCGCCGCCGAGCTGGCCGAAGCGGGTGCCCAGGTGATCGGGATCGCCGATGACCGGCGCGCGGTCGCCAACCGGTCCGGGCTCAAGGTCCACGAGGCCGTGGAATGGATGAAGAAGCGGGACACCATCGCCGGTCTGCCCGATTCCGAGCCGATCGAGCGAGCGGACCTGTTCGCCCTCGAGTGCGACCTGCTGGTGTCTGCCGGGCTGCAGCACCAGCTCAGCGCCGAGCTGGCGGATCGGGTGCGCGCCCCGATCGTGGCCGAGGCGGCCAACTCCCCCACCACCGCCGAGGCCGACGCCATCCTGCGCGACCGCGGGATCCTGGTGCTGCCCGACATCCTGTGCACCGCCGGCGGGCTGGTGCTCGGCTACTTCGAGTGGGTCCAGGACATGCAGGCCTTCTTCTGGACCGAGACCGAGATTGCCGCCGAGCTGGACCGGACCATGGACGGGGCGATGGCGGGCGTGATGGCCATGGCCGAGAAGAAGAGCGTCGACCTGCGCGGGGCGGCCATGATGGTCGCGGTGGGGCGGGTGGCCGAGGCGACCACCCTGCGCGGCCTCTACCCCTGAGAAGGGCTTTCAGCAAGCCCGATCAAGCCAGGCCTGCCGGCCACGGATCAGGATGAGCCGAGCATGAGCACGTCACAGGACACGTTTCTGGCCTTTGTCGACTCGCTGGCCTCGCACCTCGACGACCACGACGTCCGTGGCGCCGACCTTGCCTCACTGGTGTTCCTGTCCCGCTATCACTTCGATCGGCTCATCAGTGCCACCGCAGGCGAACCGCCGGCCGCCTTTCGGCGGCGGGTGCTCCTGGAGCGAGCGGCGTATCGGCTGGTGACGCGGGCAGCAGGGATCCTCGACATCGCCGTCGAGGCCGGCTACTCGTCAAACGAGGCGTTCACCAGGGCATTTCGACGGGCGTACGGCCTGGCGCCTGCCGCCTGGCGAGCTGCGCCGCGCCAGATGCAGCTTCCGAGCGCGAGTGGCGTGCATTTCCATCCACCGGGCGGCCTGCGCCTGCCCGCACGAAGCGAGGTGACCTCCATGAACCTGCTGGTCAAGATGGTCGAGCATCACATCTGGCTCGTCGGTGAGCTGCTGCAACGTGCCGGAACGCTGGACGACGAACGTCTCGACGCCCCGATCACGATGTCGGTCGAAGGGGTCGACGATCAGCCGACGATCAGGTCGCTCCTGTCGAGGCTCGTTGGCCAGATGGACATGTGGAACAACGTGATCGCCAGCCGTCCATATGACTGGGCCGTCGAGCAGCATGAGCCGTTGAGCAGCATCCGGACGCGCCTTGACGCCGCCGGCCCGGCCTTCCTCGCGGAGGTTCGCCAGGTCGTCGAGGAGGGGCGGCTGGACGAGACCTTCGTCGATGCTGAGTGTGAACCGCCCGAGGTGTTCACCTACGGCGGCCTGATCGCGCACGTGCTCACCTTTGCCGCCCACCGCCGCCTGTTGGTGCTGGGAGCCATGGCGTCGGCGGGCATCACCGACCTGGGCAGCGGCGATCCTCGAAACTGGGTGGCTGACGCTGCCTGAGCGGACCCACGACGACAGCCGATGAGCCGCCGGTTGCGACGACATCGGTCGAGCAGCCAATATGGCGCCCGTGAGCGAGCCTGGTCCCGAGCGAAAGCGGCGCTTCATCACCCAGTCCGGGGTGGAGATCAATCGCCTCTACACGCCAGATGATCTTCGGAACCCGGCCAATGACCCGGATCGCGACCGCCCGCGCTACCGCCTGAGCCCCAAGGCCGGCGAGCCCGATGCCTGGAGTGAGACTGACGATCTCGGGCAGCCCGGGCAGCCGCCGTTCACCCGTGGCATCCACCCGACCGGCTACCGCGGCCGCCTGTGGACGATGCGCATGTTCGCCGGTTTCGGCACCGCCGAGGACACCAACGGGCGCTTCAAGAAGCTGATCGCCGCTGGCGGCACGGGGCTCTCGATCGCGTACGACATGCCGACCCTGTACGGCTACGACCATGACGAGCCGATGGCCGCCGGCGAGTTCGGGACCTGTGGAGTGGCGGTCAGCAGCCTTGCCGACATGGAGATCCTGCTCGAGGGTCTGCCGGTCGCCAACATCTCCACCTCGATGACCATCAACTCACCCGCGGCCATGATCTGGGCGATGTACATCGTCGCCGCCGAGAAGATGGGAGTGCCCCGCGCGGCTCTCACCGGCACGCTGCAGAACGACATCCTCAAGGAGTTCATCGCCCAGAAGGAGTACATCTTCCCGCCCGCCCCGAGCCTCAAGCTGGTGACCGACACGGTGGAGTTCGGCACTCGCGAGATGCCGCGCTGGAACACGATCAGCATCAGCGGGTATCACATCCGCGAGGCGGGGTCGACCGCCGTCCAGGAGCTGGCATTCACCATCGCCGACGGGATCGCCTACGTCGAGGATGCGCTGGCCCGGGGCCTGCGCTTCGACGACTTCGCCCCGCGCCTGTCGTTCTTCTTCAACAGCCACAACGACTTCTTCGAGGAGATCGCCAAGTTCCGGGCCGCGCGCCGAATCTGGTACAAGCTCTGCCGCGAGCGCTTCGGCGCGGAGAGCGAGCGCTCGACGTGGATGCGCTTCCACACCCAGACCGCCGGGGTCTCGCTCACCGCGCAGCAGCCACTCAACAACCTGACCCGCGTGGCGATCCAGGCGCTGGCCGGCGTGCTTGGGGGAACGCAGAGCCTGCACACCGATGCCTACGACGAGGCGTGGGCGGTCCCCTCGGAAGAGGCCGCCGTGATCGCCCTGCGCCAGCAGCAGATCATCGCCGAGGAGTCGGGCGCAGCCAGCACCGTCGACCCGCTGGCGGGGTCCTACTTCGTCGAGACTCTGACCAACCAGACCGAGCAGGCGGCCTGGCAGTACATCGCGCGCATCGACGCCATGGGCGGCATGGTGCCGGCGATCGAGGCGGGATTCCCACAGGCCGAGATCGCCGATGCCTCGTACGCCCAGGCGCGAGCCCTCGAGGAGCACGAGCACGAGACCGTGGGCGTCACCACCTACGCCGATCCCGACGAAGTGCTGCGCATTCCGCTGCTCGAGGTCGGCGAGGAGCAGGAGCGACGCCACCTGGGGCGCCTGGCGCGCGTCCGCTCCGAGCGCGACGCCGACGCCCATTCCCGGGCGCTGGGGCGCCTCCGCGACGAGGCCGCGCGCGGTGACGTGAACCTCATGCCCGCCATCATCGAGGCGGTGCAGGCCTATGCGACCATCGGCGAGATGTGCAACCTGCTGCGCTCCGTGTACGGGGAGTACCGGGAGGCGCTCGCCGTCTGAGGGCAGGCCCTACAGCCGGATTCGCGAGGGAGCGGCGCGGCACCGATCCGCCGGAGCGTCCCGGTTCGTCGCAGGGCACGCGCCCGCGCCGTTCCCTCGCGACCGCGATCGTGGCACGCCGCGCCTTACCGCTCCGTTATCGGCGACTTATCTGCGGTTCGGAGCCCACGGTTCGAAGTCCGCGCCGCCAACATCGGTATCCTCATGAGCGCATGAAGCTCCACCTGGTCGATGCGACCTTCGAGCTGTTCCGCGCCTACTTTTCCCGCCCCTCGCAGCGCAGCCCCGACGGCCGCCCGGTCAACGCCGTGCGCGGGCTCCTCGAATCGATGCTCTCGCTGCTTCGCGAGCCTGACCTCACGCACATCGCGGCGGCCACCGATCACGTCATCGAAAGCTGGCGCAACGATGTCTACCCCGCATACAAGAGCAGCGCGGGCGTGCCCGTTGATCTCCTGTCCCAGTTCGGCGACGCGGAGCGAGCGCTGCGCGCCCTGGGCATCACGACCTGGCCAATGGTCGAGGACGAGGCGGACGATGCGATTGCGACTGCGGTGGCGCGCTTCAGCGGCGACGCTTCCGTGGAGCAGACCATCATCTGCAGCGTCGACAAGGACCTCGCCCAGTGCGTCTCCGACGCTCGGGTCGTCCTCCGCGATCGGATGCGCGGCATCACCTACGACGAGGCCGGCGTGATCGCCAAGTTCGGGGTCACGCCGGAGAGCATCCCGGACTACCTGGCGCTGGTCGGAGACAGCGCTGATGGATACCCCGGTCTGCCCGGCTGGGGCGCCAAGAGCGCGGCGACCGTCCTGCGCCGCTTCGAGCATCTCGAGGCCATCCCCGACTCCGCCCTCGACTGGGAGGTTCCTCTCCGCAACGCCACTCAGCTGGCCGCCACACTGCGGCAGCAGCGCGGTGACGCCCTGCTCTACCGCCGCCTCGCCACGCTCGGACGGGACGCGCAGATCAACACTGAGCTCGCAGCCCTGGCGTGGCACGGGGTCCCTCGCGGTCCATTCCTGGCCCTGTGCGATGAGCTTGGCCTCGAACGGATCAAGGAGCGCGTCCACCGCTGGGCCTGACCAGCGCATCCGACTGCCCGGAACGATCGGTTCAGGACCATTGGTCCGCTTCTGGTGTGGTCTGGTGCGGGCTACGGTCGGACTGGATGTCACGACGCCCTCTTGCCGCGGCCCTGCTGGCCGTGCTCGTCAGCCTCGGCGTGGCAGCTCCCGGGTTTGCACCGCGAGCTGCGGCCGCCTCCTGCTCGGGCTGGAGCTCGCAGGTCGATCCGCCGCCCAGCATCCGCGTCTTCCGCCACGCAACCGGCGCCGTCGAGACCGTCGACTTCGGCGACTACACGCGAAACGTGCTGTCGCGCGAATGGATCGGGTCGTGGACGGCCGAGTCGCTTCAGGCGGGCGCGCTGGCCGTGAAGAGCTACGCGTGGTACCAGGTCCTGCACTGGCGCGGAGGGGTGAACGCGGCCGGTGCATGCTTCGACGTTCGCGACGACACGGTCGACCAGGTGTACGACCCCTCGAAGCCCATCTGGAGCACGGCCGCCTCGGCCGTGGACGCGACCTGGGCCACCCGTGTGCTGAAGAGCGGAGCCATCTTCCCGACCTACTACAACGCGGGCAACCAGGGTGAGGCGTGCGGGGCAAACGCCAACGGCTGGTTGATGTACCAGTGGGGCACCCAGGCGTGCGGCCTGATCGGCAGGAGCGCCGCCGAGATCATGGGGATCTACTACTACCCCAACGTCGCCGTAACCGATGCGCCACCGGCTCCCACTGCCACCCCGAGCCCAACCCCGGCGGCGACACCGACACCCAGCCCGACACCCGCGCCCACCCCGGCGGCGACACCGACCCCCGTGCCGGCAACTCCGTCGGCGACTTCGTCTGGCACGCCGAAGCCAACCCCCGCTCCGACGTTGAAGCCGACTCCGGCTCCCACGCCACGCGCGACTCCGGCCGCAACCCCGCTCCCGACCCCGCCACCCGTCCAGGAGCTGCCGGGCGGGGGTCAGTCCGGGATCGAGGGTGCGGTTTCGCCGCCACCCACACCCCCTGCCGATCCGCAGCCGGTCCTGACTGCTGCCCGAGAATCGGGGGCCTGGTTCCAGATCTGGAATGCCAGGGCGGCGGCGATGGAGCGCTTCCTCGCATTGAGCGATGCCCGTTGGAGTGCGAGCCCGTCCGCCGCGCTAACGGCAGCTGACCAGAGCCTGCTGACGTTCCGCTCCCTGTGGGGCAAGGCGGTGGACCGCCTGCTGGCGTCGCTGGCCCGCAGCTTCTCGTCTGATCGCAGCATGGCCCTACTCTCCCGCGTGCCTGGGCGCTAGAGCCCGAGCCGGGTCGCCACCAGGCCAGCGGTTGCCAGGTCCTGGATCGCCAGCCCGACACTCTTGAAGACCGTGATGGCAGCGGGATCACGTCGTTGCGCCCAGTCCGGCTCCACGCTCCCCAGCTCGACGAACGCATCCGGGCGCAGCATCCCCGCATCGAGAGCAGCCACCAGGTCGCCCGCCTCAGCGAGCGCCGCAGCCCGCGCGTCGACCGCGACCAGCGCCGCCCGGCCGAAGACCTGCGGCGGCAGCTCGACCATGTCGAGCCGGAACGCGCCGATCCCGTTGACGTGGGCGCCGGCATCGACCCACTCGGCGTCAAAGACGGGCCGGGTGGCGGTGGTCACGCAGCAGATCACGTGCGCGCCACGAACCGCCGCCTCCGCGGACGCGGCTACCACCACGCGCACGGCCGATCCGAGCTCCTCGCCGATGGCCGCGGCGAACGAGGCGCGCGAGGCGCTGCTGGGAGCGTAGATTCGCAGCTCACGGATCGGACGGGCAGCCAGCACGGCGCGGACCTGCCAGGCCGCCTGTGCACCGGCGCCGATGATCGCCAGCACCTCGGCATCGGGGCGAGCCAGCAGGCGAGTGGCGACCCCTGATGCTGCACCGGTGCGCATCGCCGTGACCGTGGCGCCGTCGAGGACCGCGCGTGGCTCCCCGCTGCTCGCGTCAAGCCAGATCACGACGGCGTGGATGGTGGGCAGCCCACGCTGTGCGTTGCCCGGCTTGACCGTCACCAGCTTGACCGATGTGCCGGTGTCCCCCTCCCGCACGCCGGGCATCAGCAACAGGTCGCCGTCCGGCAGTGCCACTCGGGTGCGCACCGGAGACCGATCGCGTCCGGCGGCCACGTCCCGGTAGGCGGCTTCGATCGCGTCGAGCAGCTCCGGCATCGGGGCGGCGGCGCGGATCGCATCGGCGTCGATGAAGCGCACGGCTCGATCCTACCGACGGAGCAGGGTAAGGTACGGGCGGAGGCGCATGGGTGGGCATCATGCCACGCCACCAACGGGCCGCCCGCAGATCGGAGGGACATGTGATCAGGACGATTCGCAGCGAGGTGAGCGACCTCGCATGGCTGCTTCGCCTGCTCCTGCTGGCGGCAATTGGCGGCGCACTCTACCGCGAGATGCGGCTGCCACCGGAGGAGCGGACGTGGCGTGGCCGCCTGCTGGGCATCGTGCCGTATGACTTCCGGGTGCCGACCCCGCGCCGGGTGATGGATGCCTACTGGAACCCGAAAAGCGACAAGCTCTTTGCCGATCAGCCCTTCGGCGTCGGGTGGGCAGTGAACGTGCCCGCCCTGCTGCGCGCCTTCGGCCGACTGAGCCGGTCAACGGCGGCCGACGAGGCCGCCGGAAAGGATGCGTGAGCTGGTTTCCGCTCCTGCTGGCGACTCACGTCGCCCTGGCGGTATCGCTCCTGGCGCCCAGCCTGCTGCTCCCCTTCCTGCTGCGAGCGCGCGGCGGCACTGAGCAGCCAGGCCCCGTACCACTGCGGGCGTTGATGGCGATGCAGGGCAGCGGAAGCGTCTGGATCGGAGCTGGGCTGCTGCTGAGCGGTGGGGCGCTGCTGGTCATCCTGGGGACCAGCCTGCTGACCAGGCCGTGGCTGCTGGTGGCGCTCTGCCTGTACGCGGCGAACCTGGTGGTGGCAGCCTTCGTGTCGCGGCCGAACCTGCGCCGCCTGCTCCGTCTCGGCAGCCAGGGAGACGCGGACGGCTGGCGCAGCACCGCGCGTCGCCAGCGGTACCTGGCCTATGCGATGGCGGCCACCGTGGGCGCCATCGGCCTGTTGATGAGCGTCAAGCCGGAGCTGTGGTGAGAGGCTAGAACTGCGGGATCGGTAGTGGCCGACCCATGATCCAGAAGAGGCCCGCCACGATCAGCAGGATGGCTATCACGAATACCGAAAACCAGCGCAGGACGTCCCACATGGCGTTCGTGCTCCGATGCAGTTGGTCGGCAGCTGACCCGTTCCGCGGTCGGCAGCGCGATTCTAGCAGCCACCTCCCGGCGCCCCAGACGGCCGCCGCCTAGAATCCGCGCCGTGACCCTGCGACTCTTCGATGGGCGCCGTGGCGAGCTCGTGCCATTCACCCCCATCGGTCCCGGCCCGGTCGGTCTGTACGTGTGTGGCATCACGCCATACGACGTCGGCCACCTCGGGCATGCCTTCACCTACGTGAGCTTCGACGTCCTGCACCGCTACCTGGACTACCTCGGACACCGGGTCGTCTACGTCCAGAACCTGACCGATGTCGACGACGACATGCTGCGCAAGGCGCGGGAGCTTGGCGAGGATTACCTCGCCCTCGGCAACCGGCATGTCACGACCTTCCTGACCGAGATGGCCGCCCTCAACTGGTTGCCCCCCGACGATCTGCCGCGGGCCACGCAGCACGTGCCAAAGATGCAGGAGATGATCGGCCGTCTGGTGGAGGGCGGGCACGCCTACGTCGAGGGGGGCCACGTCTACTTCAGCGTCGATTCGTGGCCGACCTATGGCGAGCTCTCGCACCTGCCCCGCGAGGCGATGCTGCCGATCGCCAACGAGCGCGGCAACGTGCCGGAGATGCCGGGCAAGCGCGACCCGCTCGACTTCGTGCTCTGGCAGCCATCCGCCCTGGATGAGCCCTTCTGGGAGTCGCCCTGGGGCCCGGGCCGGCCGGGCTGGCACATCGAGTGCTCGGCGATGAGCACCGCCTACCTGGGGAATCGGTTCGAGATCCATGGCGGCGGAGCCGACCTCGCGTTCCCGCACCACGAATCGGAGATCGCCCAGAGCGAGGGGGCGAGCGGCGAGCGTCCGTTCGTCGGCTGGTGGATGCACGCCGGGATGCTTCGCTACCAGGGGGAGAAGATGAGCAAGTCGCTCGGCAACCTGGTCCTGGTGCGGGATCTTCTGCGCACCTACAGCGGCGATGCCATTCGCCACTACATCGTGAGCCACCACTACCGTCGCGAGCTGGAGTTCGACGAGACCGAGCTCGAGAGCTCGGCGGTCGAGGCGCTCCGTCTGAGACAGGCGTGCCTGCTCGCCGAGCAGCTGGAGCCCCTGGCTCCAGCGATGGCCGATCCGGGTTCGCTGCATCCGCTGGTCGCCGATCACCGGGCTCGCTTCCTGGCTGCCATGGACGATGACCTCGACACGCCCGCTGCCCTCCCCGAGCTGCATGCTCTGGCGGCCCTCGCCGCCAGCACCGATGAGCGGCAACTTCGCGTCGATGCGGGCTGGATGGTGCGTGAGCTCGGCGCCCGGATCCTCGGCCTGCGGCTGGCCACGGTGCCGAGCCTGCGCGAGATCGGCGAGGCCGTGCCGGCGTGACCGATCCGGCCGAGGAGGACGCAGTTCCGATCAGCGTTCGGCTGGGGACCGTCGTCGCGCCGGAGGATCCCGAGGACTGGGCAAGGCCACTGACCTGGGTCGCGGCCCTTGGCATGCTCATCGCGCCGCTGGTGGCGCTGGCCTGGTTCTGGCTGGCGACGCCGCGCGAGAGCGGCGCCCCATTGCCCGGCACCTGGGCTGTGACGCTGGCCCTGGTGGTCGGGGCAGCCACCGTGGGCGGGACGCAGATCGGCGCTCTGAGGGCATTCACCGGCACCCTGGCCAGCGCGCTCTTCGCCGCGCTGCTGACGATCGTGGTGGGGCTGGTGACCGCCGGCGAGCGGCAGGTCGGCGTTGCCTCCCCCACCCTGGCTCACGCCTTCGGCGCAGCAGTGGCTGGGCTGATCGGCGCCCTGGTTGCTTCCGGAGTTGCCCCCCTCTACGCTCGCTCGTCCTCGCGACCGTGGCGCATCATCGTGCCGGCCGTGCTGGGATCGGCCGTGGCTCTCGCCGTCCTGCCGGCCCTCTTCACGGCGTAGCCGCTAGGCGGCGGGTCCCTTGCGGCTGAGCCGCTCGGCAAGGCCACCGGCCAGGAGCGCGAGCCCCAGCGCGATGATGGCGATCGAGCCGACCACGCGGAACGTCTCTCCTCCG
>Ga0193751_1000299_pt1 | contig 41731 bp, 34 predicted proteins | sample L1c2metaG_FD_143050 | JGI IMG/M metagenome (GOLD analysis project Ga0193751, IMG submission 143050) | Soil microbial communities from a riparian zone of the East river system, Colorado, United States - L1c2 | ecosystem: Environmental > Terrestrial > Soil > Riparian zone | place: USA: East River...
GAAAAAATTACGAAGACGATATGAAAGGCTTTGAGCGACATTAGCGGACGATAGGGTTGTACCAGGCAAGATACGTAAGCCAAAAAAGAGCGAGCACGAAAAAGCCGGTGAAAATCAGGACGCGGTAGATCAATTTTTTTTCGGCGGCGAGATGCATAAAGACTGCGCCGACGAGACTGACTTTAAAGGCCGCGAGGAGCAGGGCGACGATGATGTTCGCTTTTGGCGAGCCGAAATTCACATACGACAATCCGACCGTGAGGGCAGTGCAAACAATCAACGCGGCGCCGACCATCAAGTAGCCTTTGACGTGCTTTTGGATGCCGTGCGCGTACTCCTCGTGCTCAGCCGGGTCTTGTGAGATGTCAGGCGGGTTGTTCATGGCTTAGAGCAAATAAAAGAGCGGAAACACAAAAATCCAGACAAGATCGACAAAGTGCCAAAAGAGTCCGCAGACCTCGACTCGATTAGCCAAGTGCTCTGGATTGCGTTGGTAAAGTTTCTTGCTGACCGGCAGCCACATGTAAATGAAAACGAGCACGCCGGCGAGCACGTGCGCGCCATGCAATCCGGTGATGGTGAAGTAACTGGCGAAATACGCGCTGTGCCACGGACCGAATGAATCGATTCGCTCAACGTCTTCCTTCTCGATCTTTCCGATGTGGTCGGTCGGTGGAACGTACAAAAAATGCGGACGATCGTTCGTTGGGTTGTTCGGATCCACGTAAACCGGATCGAGTCCGATTTCGTATTCCTTGACGTTCGGGTCTTTCAGCGCTTCCGGATTGTGCAAGTGACCGCTGATCTCGATCCGCGGCTCCATCTCTTTTTCCGTCCGGCGATTGTTACCGAGATACTGCTCGTACTTTTCGAGCGCAGCTGGCTTGATGAAAATGCCGTAGTGCTCAAACTTCTGCGGCCATTCGTAGTAAAGCTTTACGAAAAGAAAGATGATACCGCACATGATGGTGGCGAGCATGTACCACCAGTAGGCATTGTACCGGCGCATTTTTAGCGCGGCCCACGCCAGAACGACCGTGACCGATGACATGATCAGGATCGCCGTATTCATCGTCCCGACGGGGACGTTGAGAAGTCCGTGCGGCCACTCGCCCGGCTGCGCATCGAGCCGAAGGAAAATGTAGGCGGAAAAAAGTCCGCCGAAGAGCATCACTTCGGACGCGAGAAACAACCAGATGCCGATCTTCGCGTTCCACAGACCGGTGTCCGGTCGAGTGGAGATGGTGTACGGAATTTCCATTCGCTAATGGGCCAATGCCGGTTCGGCCGCTCGCCGGGATCGCTCGGCCGGCTCGACCGGTTCGTTCTGCATGGTGAAATCTTTTTCGCTCCCGGGCAGGCTGTATTCGTATGGGCCGCGGTAAGCAACCGGAGTGATGACGAAGTTTCCGTGCGGCGGCGGTGACGGCGCGGTCCACTCCAGCGTGGTGGCTTCCCACGGGTTGTCGTTCACTTTCTTCCCGTGCTTGATGCTCCAGAAGAAATTGATGATGAATGGAATTTGCGCGAGTCCCATGATCCACGCCGCCCACGAGATTGGCGTGTTCCATTGAAAGCCGGTCAGACCCCAAATATGTTCGCCGGAAAGGGTCCAGCCCTGGCCGCCATCGTACCAGCGACGATGCATGCCGAGCATCCCCTGCAAGAACATCGGCAGGAAAATTACGTTCATGCAGATGAGTGACGGCCAGAAATGCACTTTGCCCCAGAACTCGTTCATGACGCGCCCGGTCGCCTTTGGATACCAATAATAAACGCCGGCGAATAATCCGAAGATCGTTCCTGGAGCGACGATGTAATGAAAATGGGCAATGATGTAATAGGTATCGTGCAGGTAGAGGTCGGCTGAATTAAACGCCAGCGGTATGCCCGTCAGTCCGCCAATGCCGAACATGGGAAGGAACGCGGTTGCCCATAACATCGGTACCGTGAACCGGATCGAGCCGCCCCAGAGCGAAATGAAAAATGCGCTGAGGATGATGACCGATGGAATCGAAATGAGAAGCGTAGTCGTTTGGAAAAACGCGCTCACCGTCGAGCCCATTCCGGTAAGCCACATGTGGTGCGCCCAGACGACGAAAGACAAAAATCCGATCACGAGCACGGAGAAGACGAGCGATTTGTAGCCCCAAAGCGGCTTGCGCGAGTTGTTGGCCAGAATTTCGGCGACGATACCGAACGCGGGCAGGATCAACACGTAGACTTCCGGATGGCCGAGAAACCAGAACAAATGTTGCCATAGAATTGGACTGCCTCCGCCGCTGATATGCAGTGGCGCACCGTTGACGATCATTCCGGCCGGCAGGAAAAAGCTCGTCGCCGCGGTGCGGTCCATCAGTTGCATGACGATCGCCGCCTCAAGCGGCGGAAACGCGAGCAACAACAAGAACGCAGTGACAAATTGCGCCCAGACGAAAAATGGCAGCCGCATCCAGGTCAGGCCTTTGGCGCGCAGTTGAATGATGGTGGTGATGAAATTGACAGCGCCGAGCAACGACGACGTGATCAGGAAAATAAATCCGAGGAGCCACAACGTTTGCCCGTTGAGGAACGGATGGAACCCTGGCCCTTTGTCGGCGATATCCGAAAGCGGCACATAGGAAGTCCACCCGCCTTTCGCCGCGCCGCCGGGAACAAAAAAGCTGGTCAACATGATCACTCCGCCGACGCCGAAAGCCCAGAAACTCGCGGCGTTTACTTTCGGAAAGGTCATGTCCGGCGCGCCGATTTGGAGCGGCACGACGAAATTTCCAAACGCAGCGAACGCCACCGGCACGACGCCCAAGAAAATCATGATCGTGCCGTGCATCGCGCCCAGCGAATTGTAAAACTCGGGCGTCATCTTGCCGTCGGGCATGGTGTTGGGCCCAAAGAAATACGGCAGCCACTTCCCAATCACCGGCAGCGCCTGTCCGGGATACGCCAACTGCCAGCGCATGATCATCATTAGGGAAAAGCCGAAAAAGAGAAAAACCAGGCCGCAAAGGCCGTACTGGATCCCGATGACTTTGTGATCGGTCGAGAAAATGTATTTACGCCACCATCCGAGCTCGTGGTGTTCGTGTTCCCCGGCGTGCGTGTGTGGGTCGTGATGTCCGGCGGTTGCGGGAAGAGAAGCGGAAGCGTCCATTCGACAAAAAGTTAGCCTCTCAATATTGAAAGAGAAAGCCTGATTGCAAAGTCCGAATTTGATCGATTGCTCGCCGCGCCGTGGCCTTGGGCTTGTCCGCCACCGGTCCACCGTCGGACGGATTCGTCCGAGAGGCGAAACGGACTGGCTGCGGCGCGGGTTGGCCGTGGCGCATCCGGTTCGGACGGTCTTCGCTACTCTAGATACCCGAACCTGCGCAGTGAAGTTCCCGCCGTCGCTTCCAGCTTGCTAATAATCGCCGGGGAACACGTTTTCCAACGGCCGAGACTTCTCGGTGGCGTTATTTCCGCCCGCGTGATCGGTTCGGGATCAACCGCCGCTTCCAGAAAGTTGAGAATCTGGGCGGTCGTCTCCAAAGGTTTGGCGCAAAGATCTTCAAAGCGAACACGGAGATAGCTTTCGCGAAGACGGGCCTTGCCGTAATCGGCAGCCTGAGAATTGACCTTCTCCCATAGCAATACCGAGCGCTCCGGCATCGAACCAAACAGGCGTTCGCCCCAGCTCAGCACGGCGCGTCCATGTTTGCGAAGCTGATTTTGGTTCTGGGAAAGCGCCATGTCGCGACCGTCGCGCATAACATGGATGAATTTTAATTGCGCGAATTGCGCATGCAGGAAAGGGAGCAGATAAATGCTGCGCGGCGTTTTCCAGCCCCAACGTGTTCCACGTCGCTCCGCTTCGGGGATGTGGCTCGCCAGAGCCGCATGAAAACCTTCTTTCATCCGGGCCGACTGCCAAAATGTCAATGCTTGTCCACGCCGCCTCGCGGAGACGAACGGATTAATCCACGTTTCGTGAAACGAATAAAATGCGAGCGAGTCTTCCGCCGAATTCAGTTTGGTCCCGAGATTGTAACCGGCGAGCTTGGCGATGCGCGCGATCACACGCGTTCCGGAGCCACCGGTTGCACCGATTACTAATGGGGCGAAATTGGCCACCCCGACACTTGCCACGGCGAACGCTGATGAGCAATATCCTCCGCTACCGGCAATTTCAGGATGTCGATGAAGAACAACCGCGCGATCATCTTTTTCGGTTGGGGCGCCAAATACATCGATCTGGTGACGCATTGCATTCGCGAAAGCCGGCTACCGCCGTATCCGATATTTTTGATCACCGATACTGCGACCGATGTCGGCGGTTTACCGGCGGGCATAGAAGTTGTGCGACACGATTCTCAGCTTTCGGGTAAGGCGCGGAAAACCGAGTTCTTCCTTTGTCTCCCCGAGCAAATCGAGACGGCCTTGCTCCTGGACGCCGATACGCGCGTGATCGGCGACGTATCGCTCGGATTTGAAAAAGCGGAGAAACACGGAATCGCAATGGTGCCCGCGCCTCATTACTCGCTCGCAGATTTTCGGGACTTCCGCCAAGTCATGTTAAAAGAGGGAGTCACACCACTAGGCCAAATCATTTACAATTCGGGAGTGATCTTTTGTGCACCGCGTCGACCGGACGTGCAAGCCGTGTTCGAATCGACCCTGGCCTTGGCGAAAAAGTATCGCGACCAAGTCTGGAGCGACCAAACGTATCTTTCGCTGGCGATAGAGCTTCAGGGTTTCAATCCCTACACCTTGTCTCCAAGTTTTAATTATCGAGCCTTCGGCGAGTTAATCAGCGGCTCGATTCGGATCTGGCATTCCTATGAGCCGTTGCCACCAAATGCTGCTTCTCTCGAAAAAGGCTACCTCCACCGATACGAGAAGGGCAAACTGGTCAAGGCAGTGAAGGTCCCGCTGTGATGGCGGCGGCGAACAGTCCGCGGATTGTTCTTCACGTCGGCGCTCCCAAGACGGCCTCGACTTATCTTCAACGCCGGCTCCGAGCTGACCCGAGCCATCTGCGAAAACATGGTATTTACCTGCCCGTCCTTCCTGTTGTCGCCGAAATGGCGGGCAACGCGAAACTTTTGGCGACAGCGTTGAGTCGACAGCCGTCGCTCACGTTCCAGCGGGCTTTCCCGAAAATCGATGTCAGTGCGCTGGACCCAGCCCGGCTTGTGACCGAACTCCTCCAAGATTGGCGGCCGGATTCGGAATCAGTCGTACTCTCAGCCGAGAATTTTCGACCAAATCACGCGCGCCGGCTTCGCGATCTGCTCCCGAAAACTGTGCCGTGCGTGGTTGTCCTTTTTGTGCGACGACAAGATCGTTGGATCGATTCCTACTTCAATCAGATGGTGAAGGTGAATGAGATCCACGAAGACATCAGCACATTCGTCGCCCGTCTTTGCGACACGGACGGCGAACGGTTGTGCCGTCCCGATTGGTTTGCTCATTACGAGGCGTGGCGCGCTGCCTTCGGAAATTGCAAGATCGTGTTCTATGATGAAGCCGCCTCCGATGTGTTTGGTGCTTTCATTGCTGCTGCCGGACTTGAACCCATTCCCGATTTGATCGAGATCGACCGCGCTCAGGTGTCGCTCAATGTTTACGAGCTGGCGTATCTGCTAGATCTGAAAACTCCAATTGATTACTCGGATTTTCTGCGTCGCCGAGCAGCGAGTGAAAAAGCTTCACGGCATCTCGGGCTTCACGAAACTCGCAGTCTTCTGAGCGAGGCAGATCTCGCGCGACTGCGCAATCGCTTCGAAGCATCCAACCATCGGTTGATGGCAGCATTCGGGCGCCCGGAAACTGCATCGCCGCTGCGATTGGATATCAGTACCGAGTCGGGCTCTTACTGCGATCTGCACCAGCTTTACCCGTCTCAATCCTACCTTTCGTTTCGAAAATTGGCGGACGCTATTTACGCGCGGCGCAATTGGCGTGACCGTTTCCGGTCGCTTTTCAAATCAGGCGCCCGTCGATGAAGACTAAGCCCAACATCTTATTTATCATGTGCGACCAGCTTCGGGCCGACGCGCTCGGCTGCACCGGAAACTGGGTCAAAACTCCGAATATCGATCGGATCGCGCACGAGGGCGTTCGATTTTCGAATTGCGTAACCAATTCGCCGGTCTGCCTTCCAGCACGGGTCTCACTCGCGACCGGGCGTTATCCTCATAACACCGATGTCTGGGATAATTGCCCATTCGAATTGCCGGAAGGAACCCCGACTTGGATGGCTGCAATCCGCAATGCCGGCTACCGAACGAGCTTGTTCGGAAAAGCAGCCTTGCATCGGCGCGGGCCGGACATCCGCAAGTTTGAGCACGTTCTGAATTCTTACGGCCTTGACGATGTCGATGAAATCAGGGGACCGCGCGCCAGCGTCGACACCATTTGTCATATGACGGCGCGTTGGGAGTCGTTAGGCCTGCTCGACGCGTTTCGGAAAGATATCAAGGAACGCGTTGGAAAAAATAAGACGCTGGTTCGGCCGTCGCCGCTTCCGTTGGCGGAGTATTACGATGTCTATGTCGGCCGGCAGGCGAAAAATTACCTTCACAATTACAAACGACCGCAACCGTGGTTCTGCTGGGTCAGTTTCGCCGGACCGCACGAACCGTGGGACACACCCGAGCCTTACGCCAGCATCTACCGCCCGGACGACATCCCGGAACCGGTCAAACGACCTCGAGTTCGAGATCACGGCCCCAAGGGAGAACTAGATCAAAAGTTCGCTGAATCGCCAGGCAGGATCGGCAATGCCCGAGAGCTGCGCGCCAGTTACGCAGGAAAAGTGACCTTGATCGACGATCAGATCGGACAAATTCTCACGGAGATTGAAACCCGAGGAGAATGGGACAGGACGATCATCTTGTTCACTTCCGACCACGGAGAGATGAACGGCGATTACGATTTGATCCATAAATCGAATTTTTTGAATCCCGCTGTGCGCATTCCGCTGATCGTGCGAATCCCGGAACTGAAAGGATCGTCGCTCGCTGGAAAAATGATCGAATCTCCAGTCGAATTGTTTGACGCGGGCCCGACATTGGCCGACTTCGCCGGTGCCAAAATCAATTATATCCACTTCGCGCAGTCATTGACTCCCCTCCTTCAAGATCCAAACATCGAGCGCCGGCAGTTTGCCATTTCAGAATTCGCGCTCGAAATGATGTATCTCGATCGCGACTGGAAACTGATGCTGAACCGCGATGGCGAGCCATATCGATTGTTCGATGTCAAAAAAGATCCTCAGGAAATGGACGACCTGATCGGTCAGAAAAAGTCCGAAGCAGTAATCGCGGAACTTAAGAGCAAGCTTCTCGACCGAAGAAAGCAAACAGAGAAGGTGTGACCCTATCGAATGCGCTACGCGCCGCGCGCGTTCCACCATTTCGACAAACGCGACTGCGGGATCTCCGGGATGGCACTTCCCGCTTTGTCGTAATGCGAAGTGTCGTTGAATAAAGTTAACCGCGCGCGAGTGGCATCGCGAAAATCGACAATGTTCAGTGCAGCCGGTTTCTGATCGAGATTGTCGCGATAACGGCGCGGATCGAACCCGAGGAGCGAGCTCAATAGCAGCCGAATGGTCGCCTTGTGCGACACCACCAGAATATTCTCGCCCGGGTGACTTCGAACGAGCTCGATTAGCGCCGGAAGTGCGCGAGCGGTCACGGCCAAACCACTTTCGCCGCCGAGCGGCGCAAAAGTGTAGGGGTCCTTTTCCCATTCGGCCGCTTCCTCGGGAAATTTCTCTTCCACTTCGCGCCGCGTCATTTGCTCCCAGCGTCCGTGGTCAATTTCACGAAATCCGTCACGCGTCTGAACCTCGAGTTTGTGCGGCGCCGCCAGGATGCTTGCCGTTTCAACGGTGCGGCCCAAGGGCGACGCATAGATAGCCATGATTTTTTCGTGACTGAGACGATCGGCCAGGCGGCGGGTTTGCTCGCGGCCTTCGTCGGACAGCGCCACGTCCGTCGCGCCGGCAAAGCGATCTTCAGCGCTCAATACGGTCGCGCCATGGCGCACCATGAAGACTCGCGTTACCAGCTGCTTCATATTCGCTGACCGTCATCGCGTAAATTCCGCGAAAAGGCAATCCTGCCGGTTAGAGGTCGATCTCGCGAGAGCGGGGCCGAGTGGCTAGCGCTCGATTTCGGGCAGCGTTGGCGTGAACGCGTAAAAGATGATTGGAATCAGGGCAGCGGTAACCGCCGAAGCAACCGCAGAAATATTTATGATCCAAACCACAGCGGCATTAGTGGGATGATACGATAATCCAACAATCGCGAGTGGCAGCAAGGCGCCCAAGGCCGCGCATTCGCAAACAATGAATCGACGGAATTTCATCTTCTGCCGCTGGTTCGACAAAGCGGTCTCGCGGGTTTGCGCAAGGATCGCGATCTCGCGGGTTCGCGCAAGGGTCCCGAAAAAGTCTGCTTGCGGATTGGAAGCTGCGACCGGGCGCGGCTTTGCCGGCACCGATTGCATCTGCGCCGGCGCAATCGGTTCAGGCAGCCGCTCCTCCGGAGCGAAATTCTGAACCACGCTCGCTTGAGGCGGTGCCATGACGCGCGGCGGACGCGCGATTCTGGCCGGACTCATTGGAATTACGTTTCGCGCCGCCGTAATTGGCGCCACAGACGCAGTGCCGTTTTCTGAAGTCGGTGCAGGATGATCCACTGCCGGCGGGCGCGTGTTCCACCGAACTTTTGGTTTCAAAGTTGGCGGAAGCGGCATTTTCCTCATTGGTGCGTCTGGAATCCGCGGAGGTGGTGCGCTCACTCGACGCAGCGCCGGATTCGGCGCCACAACAGGTGTTTTGCTGCGGATCGGTTCAGGATTTATCCGCGGAGCTGTGGACGGCCGCAATTCCGGATCACGAAGTGGCACAATTGCAGACTTTTTTCGCGTTGTCTCGAGCGGAAACGGTTCGGGCTCCTCGTTCTTCGGTTTGCGTGAAGGAACAACCGTACGCGTGAAATGATCGGGAAAACTGTACGATTCGCTCGGGATGAGAGACATGGCCTGCAGGTGGGAGCCAAATCTTTTAGCGATTCCAATTTTTCACGTCAATCCAAACCTGAGGGCAGCCCACATGAGATTGCCATGTTTTGAAGCTACATTGCCGCGTGACCACGGATGCCAGACCCCGCGCGATCATTCATCTCGACATGGACTGCTTTTACGCGGCGATCGAAGTGCGCGACCGGCCGGCTTTGCGTGGAAAACCGGTTGGGGTCGGTGGCGCGCGCGATCGGCGCGGCGTCCTGACCACATGCAATTACGAAGCACGCAAATTCGGCGTGCACTCGGCCATGCCGACCTTTATGGCGCTGCAGCGTTGTCCGAATCTAATCGTGTTGCCCACGCGCTTCGATGTTTATCGGCGCGAAGCCGCCGTCGTCCGGGAAATCCTGCACCGCTTCAGTCCATTGGCGGAGCCACTTTCGCTCGATGAAGCTTATCTCGACGTGACCGCGCATCCGGGCGCGCCCGGACCGCTTGCCCAGGTGATTCGCGATTTGATTTTTCAAAAGACGAAACTGACTTCGTCGGCCGGCATCGGGCCAAACAAGTTGATCGCAAAAATCGCCAGCGCGATGCGAAAACCGAATGGGCAGTTGGAAGTGACCGCGGCGGAAGTCCCGGGATTCATGCAAGATTTACCTGTGCGCGAAATCTGGGGGATCGGCGAAAAAACCGAACGGAGATTGGAGGAGCTGGGCGTGAAAACGTGCGGAGAGCTTCAGCGTTTCTCACGTCCGGACCTGGTCGATCTCTTCGGTAAATTTGGGAGCGAACTCTTCGATCTGTGTCGCGGAATTGACGATCGACCGGTCGAACCGGACCGGCCGCGGAAGTCGCTCAGCACCGAAGAGACTTTTCCGAGCGATCTCGAGACGCTGGAACAATGCGACGAGCGCCTGGCCGAACTTTTTCAGGAGCTCATGGCCGATCTGGCCCAAAAAGAAACCAGTCGGCGCGTGAGCAAGATTTTCGTGAAACTGAAATTTGCCGATTTCAGCCGGACCACGGCCGAACGCGCCGGTTTGGAGCCCTCTCTCGCTGGATTCCGCACTTTGCTGGCGGAAGCTTTTGCGCGGACCGGCAAAAAAGTACGTCTGATCGGAGTTGGGGTGCGTTTCGCCGAAACTCCTGCAGCGGAACTGCAGATGGCATTGTTATAGGGCAAAGGCGCCCCTGGCACGCCGTAGCCTTAATGCCAGTCCGGCTCGGACCGAAGGCGGCCGGTCTAGCCAATTGCCAGCCGCGCCAGAATTAGCGCAACAATTCCGCCGGCAAACACGGCGACGACCGCTATCTCTCGCTTGGTTAGAAGCGGCTCGGATCTTTCCCCATTTGGAATTGTCACCTCGCCATTGTTCTCGATTACGCCCATCACGTCATCGCACAGCTTTCGAATGTCCGCCGGCATCGCGTCTTCATTGGCGAACTGTTCCCCGTTAAACACGAACCTTTTCTTCACCGCGCCGTCGTAACCGGCAGTCCGCCCTCGGACCGCTTTTTCGTAAGCCGCGCGGACCTCAGGGGGCAATTCTGCCGGGCTGGAATATTCCTGCCCGTTGTAACGAATCTTGCTTTTCAGCGTAATGCTCACCGCCGGACGAAAATCATAGCATTTCATTTGCCATCGCCCTCTCAGGCCATCGTTTCTTGTGGTAAATTAGCCCCAGTGATCAGTGCCGCCGCTCAAGAAAGGATCCGCGCTTCCGGCTGCGATGTGCGCTTCGACAATCTTACCCGCCAGCTTTACGCCACCGACGCTTCGATTTACCAAATCGAGCCACTCGGTGTCGCCTTCCCAACTGGCGCGCAAGAAGCGAGCGCCGTTATCAAAGCCGCCGCCGAGGATAACATTTCCGTCACACCGCGCGGCGCCGGCACAAGCCTGGTCGGGAACGCGGTTGGCGAAGGACTGATCGTCGATTTCTCGCGCCACAATCGCAAGATCGACAATCTCGACATCGACAATCGCAGCGTCCGCGTCGGCGCCGGTGTGGTGCTCGATCAGCTGAACGCGTTTCTCAGTCCGCACGGATTTTGTTTCGGCCCCGACGTCGCGACCAGCTCGCGCGCCACCATCGGCGGCATGATCGCAAATAATTCTTCCGGTGCGCGCGTTCCGGTTTACGGCACGACTGCCGATCATGTTCTTTCGACCGAAATTGTTTTGGCGGACGGCCGGATAGCCACTGTTGGTTCGCAACACGAATCGCTGCGCGAGGAACAACGCAAGATCGACGATCTCGTGCGCGCGCACAGCGCCGAAGTGTCTGACCGCTGGCCTCCCGGATTACTTAAGCGCTGGCCCGGTTATGGCATCGAGCGATTTTCGCGCGCTCCAAACAACTTGAATGAGATTCTGGCCGGAAGTGAAGGAACACTCGCCGCGATTTTTTCCGCGGAGCTCAAAATCTCGCCGCTGCCGATTGAAAAAGGGCTCGGTCTGATCTTTTTCGCATCCGTCGCCGAGGCGATGCAAGCAACCGTTGCCCTGCTCGATTTGCAGCCGTCCGCGATCGAGCACATCGATCGCCCGTTGCTCGATCAAACGAAAGGGCAACTCCATTTCCAAGCCGCGCGAGATTTGCTCGAGCTCGACACTCAACCGTGCGAAGCAATTTTGATCGTCGAATTCTACGAAGACGTCGCCGAGCGATTGTCGGTGTTGCAGTCGCGCTACCTCGGTTTGCGGACGAGAATTTGCCGCGACGCGAACGAGATGAATCTCGTTTGGTCGGTGCGCAAGGCCGGCCTTTCACTTTTGACCGGCTGTGTCGGCCCCGCGAAACCGGTCGCGTTCATTGAGGATGCCGCAGTTCGTCCCGCCCAATTACCAGACTACGTCCGCGGTTTGCAATCGATCATGAAATCGCTCGGACTGGCAGCGAGTTACTACGGTCATGCCGCGAGCGGTTTGCTTCATGTCCGGCCAGTTCTCGACCTCCACAGCCCGGACGATTTGCGAAAATACCGGCTCGTAGCCGATCAAACCTCCGCGCTCGTGCGCGAATTTAAAGGTTCGCTCTCCGCCGAGCACGGAGTCGGGATCGCCCGCGCGGAGTACATGCGAGAACAACTCGGCGACTCGCTCCTGAATGTCATGCGCGAGATCAAGCGCACGTTCGATCCTAAAAACACTTTCAATCCCGGAAAAATTTTCGGATTCGCCTACAAGATCGACAATCACCTCCGCAACAACTTCGTTAAACCGATCGAGCTGCCATTCGAGCCGCGGCTCGCCTTCGCGTTCAAGGACCGATCCTTCATTGGCAATCTCGAGCAGTGCAACGGGTGTGGCGGTTGCCGCAAAGATACGCCGATTATGTGCCCGACATTCATCGCGACTGGTGATGAAGTTATGTCGACGCGGGGTCGCGCCAATATTATCCGGCGCTCGCTCGAGCTGTGCGGAAACGGACACGACCCGTTGAAGTCGGCGGAACTGGACGCCGCGCTCAGCAATTGTCTCTCCTGCAAAGGCTGCACGCCGGAATGTCCATCGAACGTGAATCTTGCGTTGCTCAAAGCAGAAATGCTTTATGCGCGACACCGTCGCGATGGTTTGCCGCTGCGGGAGCGCTTTTTTAGCAATGTCGATTTGTTAGGCCGAATCGGTTGCACCATTCCATGGCTGGCAAACGCAACTCTCGATCATGCGCCCATCCGCGCGTTGATGGAGAAAACGCTCGGAATTTCAGCAAAGCGTTCCCTTCCACATTACGCGCGAACGCGTTTCGACCGCTGGTTCGCTGGCAATTCACAACGAAACGGAGCAAATCATTCGCGCGGGAAAGTGATTCTTTGGGACGACACCTTTGTTCGTTACCACGAGCCGAATATTGGGATCGCCGCTGTGAAAGTGCTGAACGCGCTCGGCTTCGAAGTTGAGCTGCTGCAAAACCGGAAATGTTGCGGCCGGCCGGCGTTCAGTCAGGGAAATCTCGACGCAGCGGCAGAAGTCGGCCGCCACAATGTCGATCTCTTGATGTCTTCTCAACCTCTCAACAATGCCAGTCCAACGCCAGTGCGGCTCGCACCTCGGACCTCAACGTCTCAACAATCGGCTCCGCCGATTATTTTCCTCGAACCATCGTGCTGGTCGATGTTCGTGGAAGATTATCGCGAACTGAAGATCGACAATGCGGAGAAGATCGCGGAACGCTGTTTCCTCTTCGAAAAGTTCGTCGACGATTTGCTCGAACAAAATCCAGACGCGGTTTCGTTTCAACACCGTGAAACGAGCGTCGCGATTCATCCCCATTGTCACGCCAAGTCGTTGATCAATCCCGCTTTCATGGCGCGGCTGGTAGAACGATTACCCGGACGCAAAGCAGCTTTGCTCGATACCGGATGCTGCGGAATGGCCGGCGCGTTCGGCGCGCTCGCCGAAAAATACGAATTATCGCGCCAAGTTGCAGCCGATTTACTGCGCAAGATCGACAATCAACAAGCCGATGTCGTTATTGCGTCCGGCACGAGTTGCCGTCACCAAATCGTTGATCTCACCGAGTTCCACCCCAAGCACATGGCCGAACTGCTCGCGGACGCGATCGCGTAAGGCAAATCAACCTTGCGGTTTGGGTGGAGCCGCAGGCTTCTCGGCTTCGCCTGGTTTCGGTGGAGCGGCTCCCGCGGGCGCACCGCCGGGAAGCTCGGCGTTCTCTGGGACCGCTAACACATCGGGCTCGGTGTACGAATCAGGATGGTTCGCCAATTCCTTGCGCAAGGCTGCGATTTCTTCCGCGGTTACGGGACTGGCGTTGTTCCCCCACTCGCTTCGCTCGTAGGTTAAGACGTCGGCAATTTTTTGATCGGTCAATGTTTTGTCCCAAGGTTGCATGACCGCGCTGCCGAATTTTTGGCCTTTCACCGTGACCGGTCCCTGCAAACCCTTAAGAACGATCATCGCCGGTCGCTTCGAACCGCCGGTGGTAAATTCCGAGCCGGCCAGCGGCGGATATTGACCGGAAACACCGAGACCATTGGCTTGATGACACGTTTGACAGTTGGCCGCGAAAATCTTTTTGCCGCGGTCGCGCGGCGAAAGTTCGGCCTGCTGTTGTTGTCCTTGTGGTCCGCCACCTTTTTTGGCCGGCGGCGGTCCGCCCAACGGATCGAGTCCGTCGCCGGAAAAATTTCCAGAGTAGCGGCCGAGATAAGCGCCGCCGGTGAAAATCGCGATCCCGTAAACAGCGATCAACCAAATCGAAAGCGGCTCGAGTCCAACGCGCGGCTCGCGTTTCTCGCGCTGAATCGCGGCGTGCACTTCCTGGACGTCCGACGTTTCGCCATAATCCATTCCCTGACGGGTGAGCGACGTGGGATTTGGAGTTTGATCGTTCATTTCTTCGGTGGCGCAGGCGCAGGTGATCCGGCTGGCGCTGGCGGAGGCGAGCCCGCTGGCGGGGCCGCACCGCCCGCTGCTGTCTTAACTTCCTTGAGCGGATGTGATTGATCGAGCGACATCAAATAAGCAACGAGACATTTGGCCTCGTAGGTTGGGACAACTTCCCAGCCCGGCGGCGGGGCGTCTCGGCCCTCGAGTTGCAATGCGTCGGCCGAGCGCTCGCCACTGATCGGATGTTTCTCGTAAAGAAATTTGTAAGCCGGCATGGTTGAATCCCGATTGTCCGGGCTCATGCTGCGTGGGGAATAAAGATGTCGATGATGCCAGGCCTCGGAATAAGCCGGCGGTAAGCCGGTTGGATTCGGCGAAGCCGAGGCGGCCGGTGACGGATTCGCAGCGGCAGCGGGCGGCGCAGGAGAATTCGCCGGTGCGGCCGGGGAGCCACTGATTCCCGGTTTAGGAGCGCTCGCATTCCCAGGCGGTGACTGCGCAGGCGCAGGCGAATTCGGAGGAGCGTTTGCGGGCGGCGCCGCTGCCGGCTTTTCTTCTTCAGTTGGCGCAGCTTTGCCAATATTCGCCACATCGGGACCCATTCGTTCCTGTCCAAGCACTACCGGACGATCAAAAATATAATCGCGCGGGGCGCTGCGGCGTTCAGCCCATTTCGGACCAGGCGACGGCCCGGCGTCGCGGACACGATCGATATCCGAGGAGTCGTAATCGGGACGAATTTGCTGGCTGTGGCAATAAATGCACCCGTTTGCCGCGTAAATCCGCCGGCCGCGATCGGCCATGCCCGATTTCGGAGTGGGGTAAGCGTCTGCTCCCTCTTCATCCGTCTGCGGATTGAGCGCGCCAATTTGCCAATTCGGAATCACCGTCAGGCCGACCCACGAGAACGCGAATGTTCCGAACAGACCGATGAAAAGTGGGACGAGGCCCTTCATAAGTGCTCCTCCGATCCTTCGGATTCGATCGGATTCAAGAAGGTCGGCACCGTCGAGGTGCGGCCAAGACCAAACAGCATCAGCCCGAAATGGAATGCGAAAATAAAATGCGAAACCGTCAGCAAAAGCGCCGCAACCGTCCGACCGCGCACATAGGGCAACACGCTAGCCACACTTTCGATGAACGTCATCGACGTGTCGTTTTGATCAGCGCCCTGAGTCAAGCCGCCGACCAACAGCATTAACGACATCAATCCAACGCCGTAAGCCGATGCCCAAAAATGGAGTTTGATCAGTGTGGCATAACGCCATTCGCGGCCAACCAGCCGCGGCACGATGTAATACATCGAACCGAACATGATCATGGTGAAAAACGCGTACAGACCCATGTGCGAATAGGCGATGCTGGCTTCGGTAAAATGCAGATAGCGCGCGGTTGAGCGAAGCGAGATCAGGATCCCGACAACGCTGAATACCGTGTACGACATCGCGCCGAACACAGTGAAGCGGAGCGTCGGGCTGTAACGCATCACCGGAAAATATCCCTGCATCGTCATGTGGTGATTGAGTCCAACGGTTGCGACCGGAATGACGGTCAGGATCGTGGCCGCGATGCTCGCGGTAATCATCCACGCCGGAAATGGCCCGTCGACCAGACGCTGCATCCCGGTCCAGCTCGAAAAAAGCGCGTAGGTCCAAAATCCAATGGTGGCGAGATGATAACTGTAAACCGGGCGACCGATTACTTTCGGGATCATGTAGTAAGCGGTCCCGAGAGCGATCGCGCCGAGCCAAAGAAAGAGGAGATTATTCGCGTACCACCACCCGACCGCGGCTTGCATCACGCCCTGGACCGGGACCACGAACAGCATTGCTTGTGCGGCGGCGTAAAGCCATGGAAACCAGAGAAACGCGGCGAGCAAATACCATTGTGTGATATAAATCTGATCGCCGCGGCGAAAACGGAACATCAACACCGCCCACGAAATAATCAGCGCGTAAGCGACAAAAAGGACGACCGCGGCATAAGGGGGAAACTCGAGCCAGTCGTAGCCGGTGCTGTAGCCCATGAGAATTCCGATTACGCCAATCACTACACCGATGTTCCAAAACCAAATGCCAGTGACGATGATCAGCGGGTGCCGCAACGTCGTCCGACACAGTCGCGCCATCAGCCAGATCGCCGTTCCCATCGCGACCATTGACGCCCACCCGTAAACCATCACGTTCATGTGGACCGGGCGGAGACGGCCCCAGGTCAGAAAGCTGACGTCCGAAAACCAATCCGGTGAATGCAGTTTGAACGAAACGAATCCGGCCAGCAGCGTTCCGATTAGCAACCAAACCATCGCCGATGCGTAAAACATCAGCACCGGCACGCGGGTGGATGCATCGATCCGAGCGCGCTCGAGCTGGTCGGCGTCGCCGGCGGCGGCTGAAACGGTCGGTTCTTTTAAAGGGATGTCAGCGGCTGGAGTCATTCGTTAGGCAAGATCGACCTGTTCACTGTTGTCCTGGAGTTGTTGAAGGTGACGCGGCCGGCACCGCGCCGGATGCTTTCGGCGAAGCGGATGCGCCGGGTTGCGTTGATGGCTGCACCGCCGGCGGGTTCACGGCGGCCGCCGGTTGTCCGCGCGCTTGAGAATTTGGACCTGCAACCGAAGTTGGCTTCGGCGTTCCGCTTGCTTGCGGCGAAGCGGATGGCGCGGGCGATGCCGAGGCTGCACCCCCTGGCGCAGGAGATGATTCCGGCACCGCGATCGCGTATGCCGGAGCGGGTTTCTTGTTCGCCAGATCGGCAACCGTTAATTCCATCGCGCGATCAATTGGCAATCGCACCGTGCCTTTGTTTTTGTCGACCCAGGCGTAACTGGTCAGCGCCTTGGCCTCTTCATCGCGCACGTCCTTTAGTTTTTTCACGCGGTCCTCGGCCCGCATGCGTTCGTAAGTATCGCCGCGTGGTCCCGGGCCGATCACGGCCACGACAATTACACCGAAAAGCGCAAACAAAAGGACAACGCCGACCCAGGTCGAAAACGGCGCGGGCGATTGAAATTGTTCGGTATTGGCCATTTCAGTTCACTAATTTCAAAGACTCGATCAGACGCGGATCGCGCACCGGAAAGAGCGACGTTTTTCCAACGATCCGCAAATAAACGAAGGCGAGTGTCGCGCCGATAGCGATAAGCGCGGCAAAATCCCATACGCTCACGTGGACGCCGGTTCCATGCAGCGCCGGCAAGACGACGAGATAAATGTCGAGCATCTGCATCAACAAAATCCACGCGGCCACGTAACAGAGCTGGCTCGGATGTTTCTTGATTGAGCGCAAAAGCAAAATGGCGAACGGCCCGAAGAAGCGGCCGATCACCAGCAGCATGCTCAAGTTCCACCACGATTCCGTATTCCGAGTTAGATAATATTGCGTCTCCTCTGGCATGTTCGCGTACCAGATGAGCATGTATTGACCGAACCCGATGTAGGCCCAGAACACGCAGAAGGCGAACATCCACTTCCCCATGATGTGATAATGCTCGAGCGTGACCACGTTCTTGAGATAACCGGCGCGTTGGAGCGCAGCGATCACGAGGACGAGAAGCGCCATCGAACTGCCGGCCGCGCCCGCGAAAATGTAGACGCCGAACATGGTCGAGAACCAGCGGTAGTTCAGACTCATCAGCCAGTCGAACGCGCCAAACGTCAGACAGAGCGCGAAGAGCGGAAGGCTCGCGAAGGCGACTTTGCGAAGGCGAATCGTGAATTGCGGATTGCCGTCCTTGTCCTGCCGCACTGAAAATCGTCGGAGCAATTGCGACGCGATGATGAAGAAGCCGAGGAAAAACGCCGCGCGAAGAATGAAGAAACTAATATTCAGGTAAGCGCGTTTGGAATCGAGGTTCTCCTCTTTTCCGGGTGCGATGTTCATCCACTCATAAAGATGGTGTCGCAAAAGCAGGATCGGGATGAAAAAGATCGCCAGGACCGCGACGAGCACGGCGATATTTTCAAGCTGACGCCGAACAACCACCGTCCATTCCGCGTCAGTCGCGTAATGCACGATTGTCCAGAAGAAACAGCCGGCGCACAGCGTGAAGAAAAATCCAAACGCAAACAGCCACGAAAAACTGAACTGCGTCGGATCAATCGCCGCGCCCGCGCCGCACAACGCCAATGCAGCAAACGCGATCACGCCGAGAAGCACCGACAAACCGGCGAAGCGGCCGCTCTCGAAATATTCGCCTTCCGGCGTCGGCGCATTGTGCAAGCGATCGCTCATTTCTTGGGCGCCTCCGGTTTGGCTGGCGATTTGTTCTCGGCCGGTTTCCCTTCCCCAGGTTTCGCCTCCGCCGGTTTGTTCTCAGCTGGTTTTTCCAGATCAGCCCGATGTTCCGGCGGGACATCGGCAATCGCCGCGCTTTGGCTTCGTTGCAGTGCACGGAGATAGGCGATGATCGCCCAACGATCGGTAACCATGATGTTCGGCCCGTAAGCCATCATTGTGTTCTTGCCGTTTGTAATCGTGTTGAAAATTTCGCCGTCGGCCATTTTGCGGATTCGATCGTCTTGCAAGGTCACGACCGTGGCCAGGCCGTGCTGTTTGGCGATGCCGTTGCCCGCAGCGGTCGCGCCGTGACACATCGCGCAGGTAATATTGAAACGCTCGCGCCCCCGCTGAAGCAATTCCGCCGTCACCGGAACCGGAATTCCGGTTCCCCAATTATTGCCCATTTTACCGGTGTCGATGTAATCGGGGCCAATACTGAAACCAGCGACGGAGTGAGACTCCGGCGCACCGGCCGTTTGAGGTTTCGGCATTTCATAACCGATCGGCACCGTTCCATTGACCGGCATCCGCGCTCCCCGGCCGTCCGCAAAAAAATTCAGCGGCGCTTGTGCGCGTACTTTCATTTGTCGCACCATGTCGGGAAAAATTTCCCATGGCTCATTCGTGCCTTTTTCTCCGCGGAACCCGAGCACGGCCACGGCCACGATCGTCAGCAAAAGAGAAATAAGAAGGAAGCCGCGCAACATAATTAGTCCTCGTGCACGACGGTGATGTGTTGGCCGCCACTGCGCTCCAGTAACTCGCGCGCTTCCAGTTCGGTGAACCGCGGATCGCGCGCCTCGATCACGAGGAAAAATCCGTCGTTGGTCACGCGGCTGAAGCGGTCCCAGTTGAAAATCGGATGATGCGGCCGCGGCAGTCCATTCATGATCAAGACCGCAAAAAATGCGGCGAACGCTGAGAAGAGCACGGTCATCTCGAACATGATCGGGAAAAATGCCGGCACCGTTCTCCAATCGTAGGGTTTTCCATGAACAATGAGCGGGTAAAGGCCCCAAGACGGGCCAAATTCCACGAGAACCGCGGTGAGCAACCCGGAAATGCCACCGGCAAGGACGACCGCGCTCAACCATGATTTCCCGAGCCCCATCGCCTCGTCCATCCCGTGGATTGGAAAGGGCGAAAACACATCCCAGCGTTTGAAGCCGGCATCGCGCACCATTTTGGCGGCTTCGTAAAGTGCGGCTGGGCTCGGATATTCCGCGCCCATTGCATAAACTTCGTGACCGGACGGCGTTCTCATGTCCGCTCCATTCCACCCGCTGCGACGGGATGATGTCCGTTAGGCGAATGCGCGTGCACGTCCGCTTCCGGCAAAACGATTTTCACTTCCGACATCGCGATCATCGGCAGGAACCGGACGAACAACAGGAAGAGAGACGTGAAAATCCCGAGCGTGCCGACGAACGTCCAGATATCGACCCAGGTTGGAACAAAAAATCCCCACGAGGACGGGATGAAATCGCGATGGAGTCCACCGACGATGATGATGAAACGCTCGAACCACATGCCGGCGTTGACGCACATGCAAACAAAGTAGACGACGAGAATGTTTCGCCGGCACCAGCGGAACCAGAAAAGCTGCGGCGAAAGAATATTGCAAAACAACATGCCGGTCCACCAATACCACCAGTAGGGACCGAGGACGCGGTTCCAAAACCCGAACCGCTCGTAAGCGTTGCCGCTATACCAGGCTACGAAAAATTCCATCATGTAGGCGTAACTGACGAACGAGCCGGTCAGCAAAATGATCTTCGCCATCTTGTCGATGTGCTGCGGCGTGATGATGTCGTGGAGTTTGAAAATCGCGCGCGCGGGAATCAGCAGCGTCAGCACCATGGCGAAACCGCCGAAAATCGCGCCCGCGACAAAGTAGGGCGGGAAAATTGTCGTGTGCCATGTCGGCAAGATTGACGCCGCGAAGTCGAACGACACCACGCTGTGGACTGAGAGCACCAGCGGGGTGGAAAGGCCGGCCAGGAGGAGATACGCCATTTCATAATGACGCCAGTTCCGGTTTGAGCCGCGCCAACCGCATGCGAAGACGCCAAAGAGAAACTTTCTAATCTTCGTGGTCGCGCGATCGCGCAACGTCGCCAGGTCAGGAATCAGTCCAGTGTACCAAAACAAAACCGAGACCGTGAAATAGGTCGAGACCGCGAACACGTCCCACATCAACGGGCTGCGGAAATTTGGCCAAATACCGTAATTGTTTGGGACCGGAGCGAGATACCACGCCATCCAAACGCGGCCGACGTGGACACCGGGAAAGATTGCGGCGCACATCACTGCGAAGAGCGTCATCGCTTCGGCCGAACGATTGATCGACGTCCGCCATTTCTGTCGGAGCAAAAATAAAATGGCGGAGATGAGCGTACCAGCGTGTCCAATACCGATCCAAAAAACGAAATTCGTGATGTCCCATGCCCACCCAACCGGAATATTATTTCCCCAAGTTCCGACCCCGGTAGAAATTTGGTAGCCGAGACAGAACAAACCGAACATCGCTATCGTACCCGTGATCGTAAAACAAACCCACCACCAGCGCGGTGCGCGGTCCTCGACCACACCCGAGATGCGCTCCGTGATCCAACTGAAATTGCGCCGATTCAACACCAGCGGCGGGCGCGCCAGCGGCCGATCCGCGGTGGTCGCAGCTTCTTCCTGCACTGTGGGCCAGTCGTTCATCCCTAAGTTGCCGATTGCTGATTGCTGAGTTGCAATTGGCAAGGATCGACATTCGCCAACGTCTGCAATCCAAAATTGAAAATCGAAAATCGAAAATCCATCACGCCTTCTCTCCCGGACACGCCACGCCAATGTTGTCGGCGTCCGGCATCTTCGGATTTGGATTCCGGATCCGCCCCAGATAACTGGTCCGGGTGTTGACGTTCAAATATTCGAGCAACCGGTAGTTGCGATCCTGCTGTTTCATTTTCGAAACTTTGCTCTCCGGATCTTTGATATCGCCAAAAGTGATCGCTTCGTGCGGACACGCCTGCGCGCAGGCGCTGGTGAATGAGTCGCGCGGTATCCGCAAGTTGTTGTTCGACGTGCCGGCGCGCACGTGGGCCGCAATTTTCGCTTCTTCGATCCGTTGCACACAAAACGTGCATTTCTCCATCACCCCGCGCATCCGAACCGTGACGTTCGGATTTTTCTGCATCTTGGTGATGTCGGGCGCGCCTTTTTCCGTAAACGGCGCAACGTACTCCCGGTAAATCCCGAATTCGCCCGCGATTTTCTTTTTCCCGATCGGCCGCTGGTTGTAATCGAAAAAATTGAACCGGCGAACTTTAAACGGGCAATTGTTTGCGCAGTAACGCGTGCCGACACAACGGTTGTAAGCCATGACGTTGAGGCCGTCCTCGCTGTGAACGGTCGCGTTGACCGGGCAAACTGTTTCACACGGCGCGTTCTCGCAGTGCTGGCACATCATTGGTTGATGGACCATTTCAGGATTTTCTGGAAACTCGCCATTGTCTTCATCAAACGGTTTCGCGCTCGCGTAATAGCGATCGATCCGGAGCCAGTGCATCCACCGGCCGTGCGCGACTTGTAGTTTGCCGACGATTGGCACGTTGTTCTCAGCCTGGCAGGCGATGACACACGCGCTGCAACCGGTGCAAACATTGAGATCAACCGTCATGCCCCATTGCTGGGGCGCGTCCAGCGGCGGATGGCTGTAGAGCGATGGCATCACGGATTGCGGCTCATCCATCCCGCCGCATTTCTTCACGAACTCGTTGTCTTCGCGGTAACCGTCCAGGGTCGCTTCACGCACCACGCCGCGGCCTTCAATGCTCCAATGTTCCTGGGTGCACGAGAGCGCATATTTCTTTCCGACCTTTGTCACGCGCACGCTTTCGATGTTCTTGCCATCGGCGACTGCGAAATGCGGATTGCTCGCGGTCCGCAGCAGGTAGGCATTAAATCCCGATTCATCGGCGATCGGGCCGGTTTTCTTCCGACCGTAGCCAATCGGAATCGTGACTGAATTCTCGGCGTGACCGGGCGAAACGTAGGCCGCAATTACGAGCTCGCGCCGAATCGGTTGATCGTTCGTGTCTTTCGCAGTGTCGTTAATTGAAATTTGAATCAGATCGCCGGTCTCGACATTCAGCGATTTGGCGAAGTTCGGGCTCATCATGGCCGCGTTGTCCCAGGTCAGTTTCGTGATCGGGTCGGGCAATTCCTGGAGCCAGCCGTTGTTGGCGTAACGGCCATCGTCCATCGCGTAACTGCGAACAAAAACGATTTCAGGAGAGTCCGAGGTCGGTGCTGGCGTTGTTGCCCAAAGCTGGTGGGCCAGCGAAGCCGCGGCGCCACCGTTAAACGACACCGGTCGATCTCGCAACGGAACGTGCGCCGCGAATCCATCCCGCAAGAATTTCGACCACGCGCTCGGAAGATCGTCAGGCGGTTTCGTGGTGCGGAAGGTTTCCTGAACGAGCTCAGGCCCTTCGACTTTCGGGCGGCCGAGCAGCGCGTTCATCATTTCGATTTCGCTGAGACCGCCGAAGAGCGGCAGAATCATCGGTTGGATCGACAAATACGCGCCGTCCGAGGTTAATGCGTCGCCCCACGATTCCAAATAATGCGCCAGCGGGACATGCCACTGGCTGATTGTCGATGTTGCGTCTTCGTGATAGCCAAGCCGCACCACTTCCGGCACTTTCTTTTGCAGATCGGCCCAATCGAGCGGCGTTTTTTTGTCGGGATCCTGCGCGAGCACGCGCGGCGCGTTGTAAACCGGGTCTCCGCCGAAGATGAAAAGCGCTTTTATTTCGCCGTGATTCATCCGGTCGGCCAGCTCGTAAATGCTTTTCGTGTTCCGGTTGCGCGGAAACTCCCGGACGACAACAGTGCGCCCGATATTTTTGAGCGCGGAATTCATCGCGTAAGCGAGCAATTGCACAGCGACCGATTGATGCGCACCCGCGAGCACGATGCTGACGCCCGATTTCGAAACCAGATCGTTGGCCGCCTCAATCAGCCACTTTTCGTCGAACTCAGCCGTATCGGTGGGCGTGGACAGTGTGGAGAGAAGCGAAAATAGCTCGCCGTCTTTGGTTGCAGCGGCGATTTTGCCGGCGAGCAGATAGGTGAGGGCTGGAATCTGGCTGGCAGGACAGCGCAGGCGATGATCGGCCATTGCGCCGGTGATGGTGAACCGGTTCTCAACAACGTAGAGTCGGTTCATCGTGTCCTCGGCCGATTTCACGCGGCGCCGCTGGGTGAACGCGCGCGCGCCCGCGAGGTCACCTTCGCCACAATCGAGAAAATCGCTGTCGAGCGCGAGCACGACGTCAGCGCGGTCGAATCGCGGAATCAATCGCACATTTTCACCGAAGCTTGTTCCAGTCGCGTAATTTTGCGCCTCGCTTAGGCCTGCGTCATAGACGCACCACATCATTTTAGGACACGCCTTTTCCAATTCGGCTCGCAATCTTTCTCGGGTCGGCGAATGCAATTCTTCAACCAGGAAAGCCAGACCATCTCCACCGTTCGATCCAAGCTGACCCCGCAACTTGTCGATGTAGGCGTCAAACTCACCGCGATTGGAATCTTTGCCGCGATTCACGAAGCGCCGCGACCGTGCCGGATCGTAAAGATCGAGAACGGAGGCTTGCGCGAATGTGTCGGTGGCGCCGGCGCTGGCGGGATGAAGCGGATTGCCCTCGACCTTGATCGGCCGGCCGTCAACGGTGGTCGCGATCAGCGGAATTGCGCCCGTGCGGCGCGGCATCGCTGTGGCGTAGTAAAGAAATTTTCCGGGAATCGTCCACTCGGCGCTCTTCGTGAACGGAACGAGGTGCATTTCCGGACGGCGGCAACTCGTTAGACCGAGACCGGCCAACGCCATCGACGCGCCCATCAATTTCATGAAATCGCGACGCGACCATTCGTCTTCGCTAATTTCCGAAGCGCCGGCCGGAAATTCGCGCTCCAGCCACTCGCGAAACTCCGGGCTATTGCTGTATTCGCCGAGACTCCGCCAGTATTTCTTTCCGGTCAGCGGCTCAGGTGGATGTTGAAAGACGCGTTTCATCGGTGGCAGGTTTGGCAATTTGTGCTCGGAGCGATGTTCCAGCGTTCCTTCAGTGTCTGACCGATCTCCTGCTGCGTCAGATGCTTCTTCTTCGTCCAATCCTCAGTCACGCTTTTTGGCTGTCCGTACTTCGCTACGAACTCCGCCGGCTTCACATCGTCTGGTTTCCAATCGAGATTAAAGATCTGATCGTCGGGCCGGAGAAAATTTTCGGGGTGTCGATGGCACTGGAGACACCACGCCATGCTATGCGGTTCGGCTATGGACACCGTCGCCATGTGATTGATCGGGCCATGACAACTGAAACAACTGATACCGCGATTCACGTGGGCTGCGTGGTTATAAAAGACGTAATCGACGGTGCGATGGAGCCACACCCATTCAATCGGTTTGCCGGTCTTCCAACTTTGCCGGACCGGCTCGAGCTTCGGATTGTCCTTTTGCACCTGCGAGTGGCAGTTCATGCAGGTCTGCGTGTTCGGCACATTAGACTGCGCTGCAACTTCGACAAAGCTGTGGCAATAACGGCAATCCATTCCGAGTTGGGTCACATGAATATCGTGCGGGAACGGCACCGGCTGGATCGGTTGATAGCCTACCTTGGTATATTTTGGCGTGACGTAATACCACGTGGCCGCGGTCAATCCGCACGCAATCAAAATACCGGCGATCGCCATTTGCAGCGGCAGCCAGTTCGTCCAGCGTGGAAAGAAATTCGCCATAAAATCAGCGGAGGCCCTTTCCGGGCCAACACGGCCGCCAACTTAGAAACGAATTCAAACCACTCTCAGGATGTGCGCGCATCGAAGCCATCACTCTATAAATCGAAATTCGCTCGGCAAAAGAAAACTCGTAGGTTGCATGGCGATCTAAATTCCCGGTAACTCTTCTGATACGGAAAAGTCGCCGTTTCGCAGAATGATCACGTCAAAACTTCGGGGAAGCGTCAAGTGAAAGCGCGCATTTCTTTTGTCTCCCTCTTGGCATTGTTAAGCGGACCGATTTTGCAATTGCGCGCAGCCGAGGATGTCGACCTGCTTCTTTTCAACGGAAATGTTTACACAGTTAACGAAAAAACGCCGCAGGCCCAAGCAATCGCGGTCAGAACGGATCGTATCGTATTCGTGGGCTCGAACGACGATGCCAGGAGATTTCACGCCGCGCGAACGGTCGATCTGCATGGTCACACCGTCGTTCCCGGCTTGACCGATTCCCATTGCCACATCTTCGGGATCGGCGAGCGCGAGCTGCGTTTGAATCTCGAAGGCGCCAGCACGCTCGAAGATTTTTTGGCCAAAGTGAAAGCGCGCGTCACCAAAACCAAGCGCGGCCAATGGGTCACCGGCCGCGGTTGGATCGAAACCTTCTGGAAACCGCCGCAGTTTCCGACCCGGCAGGACCTCGACAAAATTGCGCCGCGCAATCCCGTTTTTCTCACCCGCGCAGACGGCCACGGCGCAATTGCGAACTCGGCCGCGCTCAAGATCGCCAAGATCGACAAGACGACGCCGAATCCGTTCGGCGGTGAAATTCTAAAAGACAAAGCGAGCGGTGAGCCAACCGGGATGTTGCTCGATAACGCGATGGATCTGGTCGAGAAAAGTATTCCGAAGCCGACCGCGGCCGAGCGCCAGCAGGCGTTGCTCACCGGAATCAATCGCGAGATAGGGCTCGGCTGGTGCGAAATTCAAAACGCCGGCAGCCACAAGGAAGATGTCGATCTTATTAAGAAGGCGTTTGAGTCCGGCAAAATTAAAATCCGGTTCATCAACGCGATTTACGGACCCGGAGAAGATGCGCAACGTTTTTTAAAAGAAGGAGTCACGCTCGACGCGTTTAATCACCATTTCACCCAGCGCACCATCAAAGTGATTTTCGACGGCGCGCTCGGTTCCCGCGGCGCGGCGCTGCTCCACCCATACAGCGATACGCCCGAGACTTCCGGTTACCTCACCGAAAAACCGGAAGAGCTGAAACCGATGTTTGAGGAAGCATTGCGTCGAGGCATTCAGGTCGAGACTCACGCAATTGGCGATGGCGCCAATCGGATGATTCTCGATCTTTACGAAGGCGCGTTCAAAGCGGTGCCGCCGAACCAACGGCAAATTCAAGAACCGCGGTGGCGAGTTGAACACGCGCAGATTGTCGATCCGGTAGACATTCCGCGCTTCGCCAAGCTCGGCTTGATTCCGTCGATGCAACCGTCGCATGCGATCAGCGATTTGTTTTTTGCTCAGGCGCGGCTTGGGATGGATCGACTCGCCGGCGCCTACGCCTGGCAAAGTTTTCTGAAATCGGGTTCGATCATTTGCGGTGGATCCGATGCCCCGGTCGAGCGCGGAGAGCCGATTATTGAATTTTACGCGGCAGTCGCGCGCAAAAGCATCAAAGGTGAATCCGGAGAGGGCTGGCATCCCGAGCAGGCGGTTTCGCGCGAGCAGGCGCTGAAGATGTTTACTATCTGGCCCGCTTACGCCGCGTTTGAAGAAAAAGACAAAGGCTCAATCGAAGTTGGCAAGCTCGCCGACTTCACGGTGCTCTCGCAAGACATCATGAAAATTCCGGAACCGGAAATTCTGAAAACGCGCGCCGAAATGACAATCATGGGCGGCGAAATCGTTTTTCAACGCGCGGACTAAAATGTCATGTCGAGCGAAGTCGAGACATCTCTAAATATTTTAGAGTACCTGCGGGCTGCAAAACTGAAATAGTAAGAGATTCCTCCACTGCGGTCGGAATGACAAAAAAGTAACCCGCGATTCCAATTACGTGCCGAGCACGTAAATCGCGACCAGGGTGACCAGAAAATACGGAACCAGGATCGCCGCGCCGGCGTACTCCTTTGCCATCCGTTGACCAAAAAACAGCGCGATGATCGCGATTGCGGACATCACTGCGCCATAAAACGCGATTGTCGAATAGTGCGCAAAAATCAGTGCGAGAAATCCGATTACGCTGAGGAGACCGGCCGCGAGCTCCAATAAAGTGAGCAGGCCAAGCAACAGCGGCACCATGCTGGCCAGCGAGCTTTTGGCGAAGTGCCCTTTGAGCCACCCCAGGTTGCCTTGTCGATCTACAAGTTTATCGATCCCCGATTGCAGAAATAAAATCGCGAGAAACGCGGATACGAAAATTCTAAGCAACAGCAACGTCATCGCGGACATTTGCACGGCCGCAGCCTAACACGAGTTCCTTTCGGAGATCGACAAATGATTTGCTGTTATGTCGACCGAAGTGGAGACATCTCTAAATATTTCTGAAATAATAGGGGCATGCTGATTCGAGACATGTGGAAGCGAGTAGTGGGCTTCTTGACCATATCCATCCTCGGAACGTGCTTGCCGTTACAGGCTGCAGAACACGAACATCCCGTGCCGGAGAAACTCGGCACAGTTCAATTTCCGACGTCGTGCTCGAGCAAGGAACAGAAGAATTTCCAGCGTGCCGTAGCGCTTTTGCATTCCTTTGCATATTCAGCGGCAGAAAAAGCGTTTGGCGATGTTGCGAAAGCGGATCCGAAATGCGCGATGGCGCATTGGGGAATCGCGATGAGCTATTTTCATCCGCTTTGGCCGCCGCCGCTTGCGGCGGCGGACGTGGTGCGAGGTCAGGCCGAGATCGAACGCGCGGCACAACTCGGCGGGTCGGAGCGGGAGCGAGGATTCGTTGAAGCACTGAGTTTGATCTATACCAACGCGGAGTCTGTGCCCTACCGGAAGCGGGCGGATGCTTACACAGTCGCCATGGGCAAACTCGCCGAACGCAATCCCGATGATGTTGAGTGCCAGGTCTTTTACGCGCTGGCGCTGATCGCCAACGCATCTCCGTCCGACAGGACTCATGCCAACGAGAAAAAAGCGGCCAACCTGCTCGAGTCTCTATTCCGAAAGTATCCACAGCATCCGGGCATTCCGCATTATCTGATTCACGCTTGCGACAATGCCGAAATGGCCAGTCGCGGCGTGGAGCCCGCACGGATTTATTCGCAAATCGCTCCGTCCGCGCCGCATGCCTTGCACATGCCCTCGCACATTTATACCCGGCTCGGAATGTGGCAGGAGTCGATTGTCTCAAACACAGCCGCGAGAAAAGCCGCGCACGAGCAAGGCGACATTGGCGAGGAACTGCACGCCATGGATTACCTGACGTATGCGAATCTCCAGCTCGGTCGAGATCAGGACGTTGCGCGCGTCCTGGATGACTTGCGAAAAATGACAAACCTGTCGCCGAAGTATTTCAAAGTGGCATATGCGGCGAGCGCGATGCCGGCGCGCTACGCAATTGAACGTCGACAATGGAATGAGGCGACGCGGCTCGCGCCGATGGCCGATGCTTTGCCGCAGGCGACTGCAATTACCGCTTGGTCGCGCGCGATTGGATTCGCGCGCAACAAGCAGGCTTCGCCCGCGCGCGATGAAGCTGCGAAACTAGCGAACGCTTATGAGCAGATGCGGGCGGCGGGCGATGAATATTGGGCGACGCAAATTCATGTGCAGCTCAATTCGGCTTTGGCCTGGATAAACTACGCGGAAGGAAAAACCGACGAAGCAGTAAAGCTCATGCGCGATGCGGCCGACGAAGAAGACGCCGTGGAAAAACTGCCCGTTACTCCGGGCGCGATCGTGCCAGCTCGCGAACAACTTGGCGATCTGCTCCTGGAAACCGGCGATGCCAAGGCTGCGGTGAAGGAATTCAATTCCGCTTTCGCACAGGCGCCGAGACGTCGCGGGATACTGATGGGTATGGCGCGCGTCGCCGCAATGGGGCCAAAGGAATCAGATTAGGAATAGAGGTATTCGTCGTGGTACTCGCGCTGCGGCGCGAACTGGACGTTTTCGTTTCCGGTCTCTGGATATTCGAAAATTTTGCCTTCGTAATTGCGAATCACGATTTTTTCATTGTCGTGATAGAGGACGTAACCGGGATTGATCGGCACTTTGCCGCCGCCGCCGGGCGCGTCGATCACGTATTGCGGAACAGCGTAACCGGTGGTGTGACCGCGCAAGCCTTCAATGATCTCGATTCCCTTCGCGACCGATGTACGCAGGTGCGATGAGCCGTTGATCAGGTCGCACTGGTAAATGTAGTAGGGGCGGACGCGGCACATGAGCAGTTTGTGCACGAGCGTCTTCATCGTTTCGAGATCGTCGTTCACGCCCGCCAGAAGCACGCTCTGATTGCCGAGCGGAATTCCGGCGTTGGCCAATTGTTCAAGGGCTTCTTTGACTTCAATCGTGAGCTCACGCGGATGATTGACATGCACACTCATCCAAAGTGGATGATGTTTGGCGAGAATCGCGCACAGCTGGGGCGTGATTCGTTGGGGCAGGAAAATCGGAACGCGGGTGCCGATGCGGATAAACTCGATGTGCTTGATCGCCCGTAGTCGTGACAGCAACTTGTCGATCTTATCGTCGCTGAAAATGAGCGCGTCACCACCGCTCAAGAGGACGTCGCGCACTTCGGTGTGTTGTTCGAGATAGCGAAACGCTTCCTCAAAATCGGTGTGCAATTCCTGTTCGCCAACGCCGCTGACCACGCGACTGCGAGTGCAATATCGGCAGTAAGCCGCGCAACGATCGGTTACCAAAAATAAAACTCGGTCCGGATAGCGATGCACCAATCCTGGGACCGGCATATGCGAATCTTCGCCGCACGGATCGGCCATGTCGTAAGGGGACGACCAAGTCTCTTCGACACGCGGAATGACCTGACGCCGGATCGGATCGTCCGGATTCTTCTCCCGCGGGATCAGGTTGAAAAAATGCGGGGTCACCGCGAGGGCGAGTTTGTCGCCGGAAAGAAGCACACCGCTGCGTTCTTCGTCGCTGAGATCGATATACTGCTCGAGCTGAGCCAGGGAAGTGACCCTATTCTTGAGCTGCCATTTCCAATCGTTCCAAAGTTCGGGCGCAATCCCGCCGTCGCGGGACCAATAGCCCGGCGCATGTGACACGAACTCTTTTCCATCACCATTCCGAGAAGCTTGCATTTTAAGTAAGGACGAAAACGCTAAGACCGCTCGGATTTGTGTCAACGCGCGCACTGGAAAGTGCGCCCCGCACCCGAATTTTGGATGCAAACCCTCCTACTGCACGCTCACGAGGGTGCCGATCGGAATTTCCGCGAAGAGTTTTCTTGCAGTTTCGCCGGGCAAACGAATGCAACCGTGCGAGGCCGGATAATTTGGCACTACGCCCTCGTGCATCCCGAAATCGAGACAGCTCAGCCGCATGAAGTAGGGCATGTCGACGTGGTAAATGGTCGAACGATGATTGCGTTCTTTATCAGTGATGACGAAATAGCCGCGCTTGGTGGAATAACCTTCCCGACCGGTCGAACAGGTCGAATTCAACACCGGCACTCCGTCTTTGATCAACGCCATGTGTTGGGAAGCGAGCGAAATTTCAATGCGGAGGTGATCGGGAGGCGGTCCGCTGCCCAGAAGAATTTGCGCCGGCTGCCAATGACCAAGCTCGGCCGCAAAGTAAAGCGCGACCATCTTGTAGCGGCCGGTGGCGCGATTGCGGTCAGCGCCTGTTTGCAACAGCGCGCGGACATAATCGGTGCGGCCCAGTCCGGCCGCGAGCATCAGGCAGGTAACATCCCGGTCGTCCTCGATGTAATTGCGAAACGACTTCAATGGAAGCACGTCGAGAAATTCCTTGTCGTATTTTGGCGGCAATGTCGTGTTCGCATCCGCGCCGCAGTCGAGCAAAGTCGTAAACAGAGGCGCGTTATCAGTGGCAATCGCGTAGGCGAGGAGCGGAACGCGTTTCCCCTCGGGCGTAGGTGGAGGAATGTGTTTTGAAAGCAGCAGCCGCACCGAATCGCGATCCCCTGCGCGCAGACAATTGTCCAAAGCGCGCAAAGCGCCGGCACTCCATTGTTCGAGCCGCGGCAGCCGCGAAAGAATTTCCTGGGCAATTTTTGTGTTAGCGCTCCCGAGCGCGAGCCTCAGCAGCTCACTGCTATCGCCATAAGCCAATTCGAGATTCGGCGTCAGGCCCAAGAGAAGATCGACTATTTCGATTTTCTGAGCGGCCACCGCATAATAGAGCGCAGAATGACCTGCACGGTCTCGGGCGGCAACGTCAGTGACGTGTCCAACCATCGCCCGAACCAACTCCAAGTCGCCATGCATTGCCGCAACCATTAACGGCGTTACTCCCGCGTTGTCCGCCAGATCGGCGCTGGCGCCGGAATCCAGCAGTTTCCGCGCGACGATCTGATCCTCGCGCAAGACCGCAGTGAAAAGCAAAGAGCGATCACTCGCTCCGCGGGCGTTTGGATCGTGACGCTGGCTAAAGTAGCGATCGATCAACGAAGTTTGCTGCGTCTCCATCGCGCGAACGAATTCAACTGCGGAGATGGGCTTGAGGGACTGGCGTTCAGAGGCAAGCCATGCAGCGGCGACCACAAAGAGGGCGGCCAAAATACCGACCGAAACCCGATTCAAGTTGAATGAACGCATATCCGGAGAGAAACCGATCGATAGTATACCATTAGTCAAGCGGCGTGCCGCTGCAATTCGCGTGCCCGGCCAACCCAGTGGACTGGCGGTGTTGAACGTTGCATGTTCGATGCTGTCCAACTTCGAACCGATGCGTTTACTCTCAGTTTCGTTTCTTATTGTAGCGCTAAACACGGTGCCGATCCTGGCCGCGACGCCGGAGATCGCACCGACGCCGACAGTTCCAGCGGCCGCCGCCGAGCAGGGCAAAGATGTCGTGCACCAGTTGAACAACGCTTTCGCCAAAGTGTTCGAGACGGTGGCGCCAAGCGTGGTCATCATCGAGATCTCAAAAAAGAACGACAACGAAACCTCAGCGTTCGAAGATTTGTTCTTTCAAGGTCCGCCGGACGAGAACAATCCGCGCCGGAACCAGCGAAATCTTCAACCGATCCAAAGCGAAGGCTCCGGATTCATCGTCCGGCCGGATGGTTACATTTTTACCAATTTCCACGTGGTCGAGGCCGCCGATAAAATCGACGTAAAACTGAAAGACGGCCGCGAATTTTCAGCCAAGGTAGTCGGCAGCGACGAGAAAACGGATATCGCCGTTATTAAAATCGACGTCAAGGATTTGCCGGTCGTGCAATTGGGCGACAGTGACGCGGTTCGGGTCGGGCAATTCGCGTTCGCGATCGGCGCGCCGTTCAAGCTCGATTACACTTTTACTTACGGCGTGGTCAGTGGCAAAGGTCGCAGCAAATTGCTCGCGACCAGCGGCTATTCGATTTCGGATTATTTGCAAACCGACGCGTCGATCAATCCCGGCAACAGCGGCGGGCCCCTTTGCGATATCGACGGCAGGGTGATCGGCATGAACACGCTGATCAATGGCATCAACCGTGGTCTTGGGTTCGCCATTCCAATCAACATGGCCAAAGAAATCGGCGACGAGCTGATCGCCGGGCGCAAGATCATGCGCCCGTGGCTCGGGATTCGAATCGAAACGCTCGGGGATGATCCCTCCATCCGTGATCTGTTCAAAGGGATCGAGAAAGGTGTGGTCGTGCGGACGATCGAAGCTGACGCGCCCGCTTACAAAAGCGATCTGCGGCCGTTCGACGTCATTACTCAGGTCGATGCCAACTCCGTGACCACGGACTCGCAGCTGCAGCACGAGATTTTGAAAAAGAAAATCGGCCAAAAAGTTGAACTGACGGTTTGGCGAAAAGGCCAAACGCTCAAGGTCCCGGTCACAACCGGCGAATTGCCGAATGAAATTTCACGTGCTTCCAACGAGCCCGCACGTCCGCCCCAAAACCGAGAAGAAGAAGTCGGAAAATTTGGTCTCCAGGTCCAGGAATTGAGCAAAGAAATGGCGCAACGCTTCAAGCTCGGCGTTCAACGCGGCGTGATTGTGACCGACGTGACCGAGAACAGTCTCGCCGCCCAACAAGGAATCGAGCGCGAAGATGTAATCACCGAAGTGGATGGCAAACCGGTGACCGATGTGAAAACATTTCGCGAAGCCTTAAACAAGGCCGATCCCAAACGCGGCGTGTTACTCTATCTCGATCGCAAAGGCAGCAAGACCTTTGCCGTGTTAAAAGCCGACGGCGGCGAACCGCCTAGCGATCGCTAGGATCGACACGTAGCTGCCCTAGCCCATCTGCCTGACCTGCTTCTTCATCCTTTCGGCGATCTTTTTCAGGTCAGCGAGTAGCGACTCCGCAATCGTCGGTAATTCACCGAGCCAAAACGCACCGATTGTTACGCGCGGAAATTTTTGCAGGGGCAGGAGTCGCAATTCCTTTGTGATTTTGCGGCTGGGCAGGAAAATGGAACTCCCCATGCCAAAGCCGAGCGAAGTATAGATATCGATCAAATCTAGAGATACGACTTCGATCGCCGTCGACCAGTGCAATCCAAGTTCTCTTAAGCCCGCGTGGAAATTCTTTGAGAGAACTTCGTTCGAAGGTAATGAAATCAACTTTTCCGTAGATCGGCCATTTCGAAACAGATCCGTGATCGCACGAATCTTGGATTGGCGTGGAACGACTAGAACAAGCGGCATTTGAACGAGATCGCATGTTCGAAACGATCCTGCAGGCGGGCTTTCGAGTTCGGTAATGGCAATATCAATCTCGCGGCGTCGCAGTAATTCTTCCGCGCTCGCTTGATTCACATCGTGCAAAATAAGTTCCAAATCTGGATATTTTCGTTTGTAGTCCGCTAGGATGACAGGCAAGTAATCGCGCAGAATGCGCCCCGGCGCGGCGAGTCTTAAGTGCTCGTGGGCATGTCCCCGGACGTAAGCCGGTAGATGGCCGAGTCCGGCAAAGAATGGTTCGATCTCGCTAAATAGCTTTGCGCCCGCTGGCCTGAGTCCAAACGGCCGACGATCAAAGAGCCGCACGCCGAGTGCTTTCTCTAGTTGTGACAATTGTCCGCTGATTGCCGGCTGCTGAATCCCGTATGGCATACGGCGCGACGCCGCGCTGATGCCGCGATGCTTCACCACATGATAAAAAAGCTCGAGGTGATGAATATTAATTCCGAAACATCGCTTATATCAATGTTTCTATCAATAATTATCGATTAACACAATCGATCGACAAAGCGGATGATGGATCCGCTATGAATATCCTCATTATCTTCGGAATCGCGGCCGGCTGCATTGTGGCCGAGCGGTTGTGGCCCGCTATGAAACTGCCACGGGTCAATGCCTGGTGGGGCCGAGTGATTCTGATCAATTCCATCCAACTCGGAATCACGGTTCTTGCAGGCCAGACTTGGAATCGCTGGCTCAATCACTGGTCGTTACTTCATCTCAGAGACGAACTCAGCGATTGGGTGTCAGCAATCGTCATCTATGTCTTTTCGACGTTCGTTTATTACTGGTGGCATCGATACCGCCATGAATCCCAGTTTCTTTGGCGGACCTTGCATCAAATCCACCATTCCGCCCGAAGGCTGGAGATTTTAACGAGTTTTTACAAACATCCGGTCGAGATTTGGATCAATTCGTTGCTTAGCAGCGTAATCGTCTATCCGCTCTTTGGTGGCAGCGTCCGGGCCGCTGCTTATTACACCGTCCTCATTGCAGTTGGCGAATTTTTCTATCACTGGAACATCAACACGCCGTCATGGCTTGGTTACATTTTTCAGCGCCCTGAGTCTCACCGGGTTCACCATCAGTTTCGCCATCATACCAATAACTTTGCCGACGTTCCGCTGTGGGACATTCTTTTCGGGAGTTTTAAGAATCCGAAAAAATTCAAAGGACGTTGCGGTTACGAGAGCTGGCGGGAAGACCGCTTCGAAGACATGCTGGCGTTTCGCGACGTCCATGCTCCCAGCGCCGAACGCCTTAAGCCGCTCCATTTCTTGCCGACTTGTATCGGCTGCTCAAAGCGCTGGGCTTGCGCGGCCGCGAGAACACCAATGATGGAGACGGCGGCAGTTCAGCAGGATTCGTTTTCTGCAAACAATTCGCTTCATCGAGCGTTAGGTATGCTGGCTTTTAGCTATCCCGCACTCGACGGCGCTACTGTGGTTCGGCTAAGTCTTGCGGCCGCTGAGCGCGACTAGCACGATCCCGCCGACCAGACAGATCCCGCTTACGATCGGCGGAAAACTGATTCCGTGACCTTCGGTATGCTTGATTTCGATCGGCCCTAGTTGCGCGTCTTTCTTTTCCTCTCTCCAACCCAGGCCGCCGTAAGCGAAGCCGACAATGCCGACGATGATGAGAATGATGCCAATTATTCCGGCTGGTTTCACAGCGCGGATGCTACAGCGGTCTGCGACCGGTGATCAATTGGATAATGAGCACAACCAGCGCAATCACGAGCAAAAGATGAATGTAAGCGCCGAGAACGTGGAACCCGACAAAACCAAGAAGCCAGAGAATCAGCAGAATAACAAAGATGGTCCAAAGCATAAAAAAACCTTTCGTTTGAGGTTGTTAACTATGGGTTCGTTTCGTCGCTGGCGGCTGCGCTTACCGAAAATCGGGCGGCGGCCCGATCTCTTAATGGCCGGCTTTCTTTAAGACGGCACGCAAATCCCAGCCACTCTGCTCAAGCTGCGCTCGCGCGGAAGCATAGTCGCACTCCGTTAGCTCGGCCACCATCCGTGTCGCTCGATCGCGCAATTTCGCGCTGGAAGTGTTCAAATCGATCATCAGATTGCCGCGGACTTTGCCGAGAGCGACCATCGCCCCAGTACTGATGATGTTGAGCGCGATTTTGGTGGCTGTTCCCGCCTTCAATCGGGTTGAGCCGGTCAGAATTTCGGGACCGACTGCGAGACCAATCGCAAGATCGACAACTACGTTTTTTTCGCGAGCCGGATTGCAGCTGAGCAAAACCGTCTTTGCGCCTAATGACTTCGCCCGCGCGAGCGCGCCCAAAACAAAAGGGGTCCGACCGCTCGCCGTGATTCCAATGACAATATCGACATCTTTGATGCCGCGGCGATCGATCGCGAGGGCGCCGTTGCTCCCCTCGTCTTCCGCTCCTTCCACACTCCGCTGCAACGCGGTCGCGCCGCCGGCAATGATGCCTTGGACCAGTTCGGGCGACGCTCCGAAGGTTGGCGGGATTTCGCTGGCGTCGAGCACACCGAGCCGGCCGCTGCTGCCTGCGCCGATGTAAAATAGCCGGCCACCTTTGCGGAGCGACTCAGCAACGAGCTCGATCGCGCGCGCCAGATCGGCAATCGCCGCGCGCAACGCTTCTCCGACAAATTTTTCTTCGTCGACGAAAAGTTTCACCAACTCCTGCGCGCTCATCTTCTCGAGATTTTCAGAGCGCGAATTGCGTTGCTCGGTCAATGCCGCCGCCAGGTCGTCGATCTTGTCCGGAGCAGGCTCAGTTCGAATCTCGGGCCAGCTCTGCATTTCCGCCGCCAGCCAGGCCGCGCCGAATTCCGGGACTCGCTCGGAATTCGCCACCCGCGCATCGGGCAGCGTTTTCTTCAAACGCCGTCGAAACGCATGGTTATAGATCGAGTCTCGCTGAAAGAGTCCGCCGAGCAAAACTACTTTCGGCGCGAGCGCATGCAGCCTGGTCGCGACGGCTTCAGTGTATTCGCAAAGAACCCGCGCGCCTTCTTCGATGATTTCCATCACACGCGAATCTCCGCTGGCAGCCGCTTCAAACACGACCGGCGTCAGCATCGCCACTTCCATTTTGTCGGCGGTCTGGGCCCAGCGCACGAGCTCATCGAGATTGTTCAGCGACAACGCGCGTAAAACCTTGGTGGTGAACTGGACTTCGCCGCGATGCAGATCGTATTCGCGCAGAATCAAGCGGAGCGCCTGAAGGCTGAGAAAATAACCGCCGCCGGCATCGCCCAGAATGTGCCCCCAACCACCGGCATTTTCGATCCGCTTGTCCCGACGACCGGTAATGGACGAGCCACTTCCGGCGTTTACAACAATTCCATCGCCGTGACCAAGCGCAGCGGCTAAACCGGAATCGCGGTCGCTCCCGACCACAATTTTCGCCTGCGGCCAAATCTCGGCGCAGAGGCGGGTGAGCGATTGTCGATCTTCTTCCGTCCCGCAGCCCGCCAGAAAAATGCCGGCGGACGTAATTTCTTTTGGCAATTCGCTAAAAATCGCCTGCAATTCCCCAGGCGGGGCGAGGCGAAGATTCGCCGGAGGCAATTTTCCCTGATCCAAAACGCACAGCTCATTCCCGGCGCGTTCGACCAAAACCCAGGCCGTCTTGGTTCCGCCGCCCTCAACGCCAAGGATTTTTTCGTCGCCGTTCATTGTCGATCTTTGCCGTCTTTGTATCATGCTTCATGGCCAAAGACGAGGCTCAAGCGGCGAAGCGGATCGGGTCGCTCCGAGACGAGATTAAGGAGCACGACCGCCGGTATTACGAGGAAGCTGCGCCGACGATCAGCGATCGCCAATACGACCGGCTTTATAAGGAGCTTGTCGATCTGGAGGCGAAATTTCCCGAACTCGTGACTCTGGACTCGCCGACACAGCGGGTTGGCGGCAAGCCGCTCCAAGCGTTTGCGCAAATTCAGCACCGGGTTCCGATGCTTAGCCTGGACAACACTTATTCCGAAGATGAGGTCGCAAATTTCTACAAACGGATCACGCGGCTTTTGCCGGACGAAAAGATCCCAGTCGTGATCGAACCGAAAGTCGACGGAGTGGCGGTGGCGGTGATGTATGAAAATGGCCGGCTTAAATACGCCGCCACTCGCGGCGATGGGTTGGTCGGAGACGATATTACCCAAAACATCAAAACGATCCGGTCGGTGCCGCAGCAACTGCGCGGCTCCGCACCAAAGATTTTCGAAGTGCGCGGAGAAGCCTATCTCGACAAAGATGGCTTCAAGAAGTTGAACAAAGAACGGGAAGCCGCGGGATTACCGCTGTTCGCGAATCCGCGCAACGCCGCCGCCGGTTCCCTCAAGCATCTCGATCCCAAGGTTGCCGCGCAGCGTCCGCTTGGAATGGTTTTTTACGGAACCGGCGCGACTGAAGGCGCAGATGTCGATCTTCATTCCAAAATTTTCCCTTTGTTCAAGAAATTGGGACTGCCGACACACGAGGATTGGTGGTTAGCTGATTCGGTCGAGAAAATCCTGAACGCGATACGCGATCTCGACGAGATTAGACATGACTTTCCATACGAAACCGACGGTGCGGTAATCAAAGTGGACGCGCTCGCACAACGGGAGCGGCTCGGATTCACCGCCAAATCACCGCGCTGGGCGATCGCTTACAAATACGCGGCCGAGCGAGTCGAAACGAAGTTGCTCGACATCAAAGTTCAAGTCGGACGGACCGGAATTCTGACGCCAGTGGCCGTGCTTGAGCCGGCGCTGGTCAGCGGCAGCACGGTCGCGCGCGCAACGCTGCACAACGAGGACGAAATCAAGCGCAAAGACATCCGGATCGGCGACACGGTCGTGATTGAAAAGGCCGGAGAAGTCATTCCGGCAGTGGTCGAAGTTGTAAAATCGAAACGGCCGCGAAACGCGAAGCCTTTTGATTTTCTCAAACACATTCACGGTAAATGCCCCGTTTGTGGCGGAGAGGTCCGACGCGATCCGCAATTTGTGGCCTGGCGTTGCGAAAATTTGCAATGCCCCGCGCAGACCACACGGCGCGTGGAGTTTTTCGCGGCTCGCGGCGCACTCGATATTGAAAGCGTCGGCGGAATCGTTGCCGATAAACTGGTCGAGCGCGGATTGGTGGGCGAGCCGCTCGATCTGTTCGAGCTGAAGGTCGAGCAACTTGGCAAGTTGAACCTCGGCACTGAGGAAAATCCCCGCATCTTCGGCGAGAAGAACGCTACCAAAGCGATCCAAGCGATTGAACGCGCGAGAACTTTCCCGCTCTCACGCTGGCTTTACGCGCTCGCGATTCCAGACGTCGGCAAAACGACGGCAGCGGACCTCGCGCGTTTCCATCAAACGATCGAGGACGTAGCGAGTTCTAAACTTCTTCGCGACGTCCTCGCTTATCACGAAACCAAAGGCGACAAGGAGGCGACTAGGGAAATCGCCGAACGATTGATCAAATCCGGTTTCGCCGAGCGATCGAAAAGCAAGGTCGACAAGAAAGCGGGAATTGTCACCGAAGTGGGGCCAGTGGTCGCGAAAAGTGTGCTCGATTTCTTTGCATCGTCGGCCGGCAAAAAAATGCTTCAGCGGATGAAACAACTAGGAGTTCGTCCGAAAAGCGAAAAAGTTTCCGCCAAAAAAATGGCCGAATTGCCCTTGGCCGGAAAAACTTTTGTCCTCACCGGCACGTTGCCGTCAATGACCCGCGAAGAAGCGACCGCAAAAATCGAGGCGCTCGGCGGCCATGTCAGCGGCAGCGTCAGTAAAAGAACTGATTACGTTCTCGCCGGCAGCGAAGCCGGCAGCAAACTCGACAAAGCGAAAAACCTTGGCGTAAAGATCATCGACGAAGCGGAATTTCGAAAGATGCTGTAGCGGCGCTCTGTGAGCGTGGAAAGAATGCGACGGTCATAGCCCGCCGCTACAGAAGAAACTACGGCGTTCGTTCCGGAACCGACTGTAGATTCAGCGGCATGGCGCGGTTCGAAAGTGGCGGCGCGGCGAGTAATGGAGGCCGGGGTTGACTGGCTGGATGGAAATCAGCCTGCACGCTGAAGGTCAGTTTTTCACCGCCGCGCATGACCGTGATCGGCACGACATCCCCCGCGGTCAAAAAGAATGAGGCATCGAGAATGTCTTCGGGTTCGTACACTTTCGTCCGTCCGATTTGAAGAACAACGTCGCCTGGTTTCATTCCCGATTCAGCCGCCGGCGTGTCTTTCATGATCTCTTTCGTCACCGCGCGCGAGCCTTCTACGGGTGTGCTCGCTTCCGCTACGTTCGCACCGATCCAGCCGTGTCTCGGTTCGCCAAAGCGCACAAAATCGCTCCGTATTTTTTCCGCCGCCTCAATCGGCAACGCGTAACAGGAATTATTTTCGAAGGTGTAGAGCAGAATTCCGACGACTTCGCCTTGCAAATTCAGAAGTGGAGCGCCGCCTTCACCGCGTTGCGGTGGCAAATTCACTCGCAGGTGTTTGGTTGGAAAATATCCGCCGAAACATTTGCGATCGAAACCGGCGATCATGCCAAAGCTTGGGGTTTCAGCCAGATCGAGCGGATAACCAATCGCAACGACCGGAGTAGCGATTTCAAGCTGATCCGCGTTGCCGATTGGCAGCGCCGGACTTGCCAAATCCACTTTCAACATCGCGATACCGCTCCGAAGATCAGCCATCAACTGACGCGCTGGATATTTTTTGCCCTTGAACTCAACGGTGACGTTCTCGGCTTCGCCCCCGACCGAATAGGCCGTGTAAAGCGTGCCGGTCGGATCGACAAAGAAGCCGGTGCCGGAGAGCTTGCCGTGTTGATCGGTTGCCTCGATTTTGACTACAGCTTTGGCGCAGCGCTCAAAAACATCTCTGACTTCGCGGCTAAGCGAAGTGGCGGATTCCGGTGTTTGCTGCGCCGAAAGCGAAGCGGCCGCGGCGAGAAACGCGAGTCTTGCCAGCAAGCGAAACCCCTGGCCCGAGCTAGAACTTGAAAGTCGTCTCATAACTCACAGGCACGCTGTCGAGCACATAGCGAGGCGTACCGCTCCGGTGAGTTTGGGCGCTTTCCTTAATATTGCGAAGCGACCGCGTGTTAAAGACCCGTGTCCCCACGGGCGATGCCAGAGTCCATTCCGGTTCAGTGCTGGCAGGCACGACCAACACTGGGCGATCTTTGGCGGCAACCGTGGCCGGCTGTGGCGCCTCGTAAATCCGCAGGGAAATAACTGCCGCGCACACGAGCACAGCGGCGACCGCGGCTGGATAAGAAGTAAGAGTTGAGAGGTTGAAAGACAGGGCAAAATCGCGCGCCCGATCGACGCAGATTCGCCAAAGCGGTTGCCGCAATAGTTCGTCGCGCTGACGACGATGAAATTCGTGCAAGAAATTTTCGAAATAACCGGGCGTCGGCTGTTCGTAACGTTTGAGGCGAAGCAGCTTCGTTATTTCGTTGTCGTTAA
>Ga0193751_1000300_pt1 | contig 41659 bp, 35 predicted proteins | sample L1c2metaG_FD_143050 | JGI IMG/M metagenome (GOLD analysis project Ga0193751, IMG submission 143050) | Soil microbial communities from a riparian zone of the East river system, Colorado, United States - L1c2 | ecosystem: Environmental > Terrestrial > Soil > Riparian zone | place: USA: East River...
ACGATCCGCCAGTCTCAGATGATCTATCTCAGGCGATGGCAGGTTTAGCCTGACCGCATGTCGGCATAAAACAGTACGGCAAGGTCTGGGATATGCTAGAAGCGAGTGTAAGCACATGGGTTGTCGGCCCGGCTGGCGACGACGATTTCGTTGTATCCAGGTCGGTCTCAACAAGAATTAGTCCGCAGAAGGGGACGCGATGAAGCGCACGTGGACGATCATAGGGGTAGGCGACGTGCCGGACAGCTTCAAATGGTACCGGGCGCGGTTCGGTCAGCCGGCTACCCTTCCTGCCCATGATTACTTTGGGCAAATCCTCGATTCAGATGGAACTGTCTTGCTCTGCCTCCACGAGTGGGGCGCCCACGAGCATCCCTCATTGATGAGCCCAGATCACGGGACACCCGGCAACGGCCTCCTGTTGTTCTTCCGTGTCGATGATTTCGACCTGGCGCTTCAAAGGGCACGCTCTCTCGTCACTCGGCTCGAAGAGGAGCCACACGTGAATCCGAACACTCAAACCAAGGAGTTCTCGCTCCGAGATCCGGACGGATATTACGTTACGATCAGTGCGCTCTCTGCGGCCTGACAAGGCGCTGCAGCTGCCGAGCGCTAGCCTGGGCTTCATGGGGCGCGCCGCCCGACTTCGCTCCCCTCGCTGGGCGGCTCTGCCGTCAGAGTGCCCATTCCGTTGAGCGTATCGCGGAGTTTCGATTATTCTGATCGAGTCACGGGCTATCCGGAAATATCCGCTCGGCATCCTGACCCTCGCATCGCAAGATGAGCGGCTATCGCAAACTCGGTCCAGGCAACAGTCAGCTCGAAGATGCTAAATTGAATAGTTCATGTCTGCCCCAAACTCTCTCTTTGTTCGCGCCGCCCAGGCCCAGCCCACCGAACGGACTCCAGTCTGGTTCATGCGCCAGGCTGGACGCTACATGCCAGAGTACCGCGCCGTCCGCAAGCAATATTCACTGATCGAAATCTGCAAGAAGCCGGAGGTCGCGGCCCAGGTCACTATTGAAGCTGCGGAGATTCTCAAAGTCGACGCGGCCATCATCTTCGCCGATCTGCTACTTCCCCTTGAAGTTATGGGACTGCCGTTTCATTTCGCCGCCGGCGAGGGGCCGGGAGGTAGTGGTCCTAAGATCGAAAAGCCGTTGCGCACTGCCGAAGACGTTGCCCGCTTGCGCACCGATCGTGCCGCCGACCTCGGCTATGTTTCTGAAGCTGTGAAGCTCGTGTGCAAGCACTTCGGCGACAAGCTCCCTGTCATCGGCTTCTGCGGCGCGCCCTTCACGCTCGCGAGTTACATGATCGAAGGTGGAGGCTCTCGCAACTATCTTTTCACCAAGAGGATGATGTACTCCGCGCCCGCCGCGTGGAACGAACTGATGGAGAAGTTGGTCGCGGTGACCGCCGAGTATTCGGCCCAGCAGGTACGTGCCGGTGCTGACGCGATCCAAGTTTTTGATAGCTGGGTAGGTTGTCTTAGCGTCGAAGATTATCGCCGCTACGTTCTGCCGCATGCGACGGACCTGGTGAAGCGGGTGCAAGAGACCGGCGCGCCCATCATCTATTTCGGCACCGACAGCGCGACTCTACTGCCCTCGATGCAGGAAACCGGCGCCGAAGTCATTAGCCTCGACTGGCGCATTCCGCTCGATACTGGATGGCAGAGCCTCGGTTTTAAAGGCGCCGTGCAGGGCAATCTCGATCCAGTGCTGCTCTTCGCCGATTGGAAAGAACTCAAATCGCGAGCGCAAGATATTCTGCGGCGGGCGGGCGGACGGCCCGGCCACATCTTCAATCTTGGTCATGGCATTCTTCCCGAGACTCCGGTGGAAAATGTGAAAGCGCTCGGCGATTTCATCCGCGAGCACTCGGCCGAGTTCAAGAAGGAGCGCAAGACAGAACTGAAGACGGAGTTAAGAACATGACGGCCTGCCCGCTGGGCCTCGCCGGCCAGTGCTATTGCGCCAATCAAGTGAGTTCGTTTGCGGCGTCGGAAGCGCCCGCGAAAACCGCGGTGCTTCTGCTGGCGCACGGCAGTCCCGAGAACCCCGGCCAGGTTCCTGAGTTTCTAGGTTATGTCACCGGCGGACGTCCGCTGCCGCCAGGGGTCGTCGAGGAGATTCGCCATCGCTATTCACTGATCGGGTTCTCGCCGCTCGCCTGCTGGACTTTTTTTCAAGCCGATCAACTTTCGCAGTCGTTACTCTCGCAGTCGTTGAAAATGCCAGTCTTCGTCGGCATGCGCAACTGGAAGCCATTTATTAGCGACACGGTGAAGGCAATTGCGAGCCAAGGTTACGAGCGCGTCATCGCCATCTGTCTTGCTCCGCAGAATTCGCGTACCAGCGTGGGGCTCTACCGTCGCGCGGTGATCGGCGACGGGAATCTTCCTTTCGAAATGGACTTCGTCGAGCAGTGGCATGATCATCCAATGCTCATAAAAGCCTTTGCGGAGAAACTGCGCTTCGGTTGGGAAAAAGCCACTGCCGAAAACGGAGCGAAACTTCCGGTGATCTTCACCGCGCACAGTGTCCCCGAGCGTACTATCAGCGAAGGCGATCCTTACGAGAAGCAATCCAGGGAAACGGCCCGGTTAGTAGCGCGAGAGGCGGGTCTCGAAGCCGATCTTGATGCCGACGACTGGACTTTCGCCTTCCAAAGCCAGGGCATGTCAGGCGGACCCAGGTCAGTCAACCCATGGATCGGCCCCACAGTAGAGGAAACGATCAGGAATTTAAAGGCGAAAGGCCATCGCGGCGTCTTTGTGCATCCCATCGGATTTCTGTGCGATCACGTGGAGGTGCTTTACGATATCGACATCGCCTTCAAACAATTCGCGGAAAAAGAAGACATGCGCCTGTGGCGAGGCGAGTCCTTGAACGGCTCAAAGACGCTAACGGCAGCATTGGCGGAAATAGTAAGCAGCCGCGTTTAGCACTTGGCACTTGGCACTTAGCACTTGGCACTTAGCACTTGGCACTTAGCACTTGGCACTTAGCATTTAGCACTTAGCGCGAACGCAGAAACATGGCCAGGGGCGTCGCGCACCAGCAGCAAGAGCCCAGTGCCAAAGCTAAGTGCTAAGTGCTAATTGCTAAGTGCTGGTCACAATGAAACGTATTGCCATCGTCGGCGGTGGAATCTCCGGCCTCTCGGCCGCGTACACGATCGAAAAAAAGCGCCAGTCCGGCACGCCCGTCCAGTACGTTTTGTTCGAGTCCAGCCCACGCCTGGGCGGAGTGCTCGTCACCGATCGCGTCGACGGCTGCCTGATCGAAGCCGGACCCGATTCGTTTCTCACCGACAAGCCCTGGGCTGCCGACCTCTGCTGCAAGATCGGGTTGGGCGACCAACTCATCGGCTCGAACGACTCCGAGCGCAAGACTTACATCGTGGCCAAAGGCAAGCTGGTGGAGATGCCCGATGGGCTCATGTTCATGGTGCCCACCAAGATCATACCCACCGTGTTGTCGCCGCTTTTTTCCTTGCGCACAAAAATCCGCATGGCTGCGGAATGGTTTCATCCGCGACGGAACGCCGCCGAGGACGAAACCGTTGCCCAGATGGTGTCGCGGCACTACGGTTCCGAGATGGTGGAACTGCTCGCTGATCCGCTGCTCTGCGGAATCTACGGTGGCGACGCTTCGCAATTGAGCGTGCGCGCCGTGTTGCCTCGTTTCGCCGACATGGAATCGAAACACGGCAGTCTGGGCCGCGGTATTCTCAAAGCCCGTAAAAGAGCGGGCGCGGTGGCGAATGTGCCCGCGCGGCCAGTCTTCACCTCGCTCAAAGAGGGCATGCAGCAGATGGTCGATACCCTGGTCGCGCGTCTGGACGCGAACGCATTAAACACGTCTACACTCGTGCAGGCGGTGATCCGGGAGCATGATGGCTGGACTGTTTCCGCCGGATACCGGAGCGATTGCTTCGATGCCGTGATCATCGCGACTCCCGCACATGCTGCCGCCGGGCTGCTGCTGAGTGCGGATGCGAACCTCTCCCGCGATCTGAGCGGGATTCAGTACAGCTCTTCGGTAACGGTCACGCTCGGCTACGACGAAAAAGTGCGGCGCTCGCTTCCGCCGGGCTTCGGATTTCTGGTGCCGCGCAGCGAAGGCCGCCGTATGCTTGCGGCCACCTTCGTCCACAATAAATTTCCTCAGCGGGCGCCGGAAAATCGTGCCCTGGTTCGCTGCTTTCTTGGCGGCGCGCGCGATGAACGGATCATACAAATGAGCGGAGGAGAAATTCTGCAAATTGTGCGCGACGAACTGCGGCAGATCATCCCTAGTGCCCTCAATGCCGAACCGTTGTTTACACGCGTCTACAAATGGAAGTCCGCGATGGCGCAGTATTCGGTCGGCCACCTCGAACGCGTGCAGCGTATTGAATCGCGCCGCCAGAACCTCCCAGGTCTGGCGCTGGCGGGCAACGGTTACAACGGCATCGGCGTCCCCGACTGCGTTCGCTCCGGCGCCGAAGCGGCTGGCAAAATCCTCGCCGAGATGGGAATGTGGTCGTCCGCCTAAAAGCCCATGCCTTTGAACTTAGATGACCCGATCACCCGATTTTCTTATGCTGGCTCTGATATTCTGAATTTTTCCTACTCCCACTCCCATGAGCATTGCTGCGCCCGCGAGACGATGGAAGATCATTCTTGCCTTCGGCCTGGTCTACGTTTTCTGGGGCTCGACTTATCTAGGCATCGGCATCGCGGTTGAGCACATTCCTCCGGGCGTCATGTGTGCATCGCGCTTCCTGATCGCGGGCACGGTGATGCTCGCTTACTGTGCGCTGACTGGACGCCGCATTCGTTTTTCGGCCCGCCAGCTTGGGCATCTCGCGGCTGTCGGCATTCTGCTTCTGATGGGCGGCAATCTCACGCTTTCTTATGCGGAGCTGATCGTTCCCACTGGCCTCGCGGCGCTGCTGATCGCGGTTACGCCGCTCTGGTTTCTGGTGCTCGATAGCCTGTTGCTGGGCGACCACCACATCTCGCGGCGCGGCAAGATCGGGCTGGCGATCGGGATCGCCGGAGTGGTCGTCCTGATCTGGCCTGATCTTCGACATTCCGATGCCCTTGGCCACCGCGAACTGTGGTGGTCGCTCGGGTTGCAACTCGGATCATTCAGCTGGGCGCTCGGTTCGGTGCTCTCGAAAAAGTGGCAGACTGCGGCGGTTGATCCGTTCAGCGGCACGGCGTGGCAGGTAATTTTCGCGGGGATCGGGAATCTGATTTTCGCGCTGCTGGTCGAGAGGCACTCCAGCTTGACGTGGACCTTCCGCGGAGTGGCCGCGATTCTGTACCTGGTGGTATGCGGTTCCTGGATCGGCTACACCGCCTACATCTGGTTACTGCAACACGTTCCGACGTCGAAGGTTTCTACCTACGCCTACGTCAATCCGGTGGTCGCGGTGTTTCTGGGATGGCTGGTTCTGCACGAGCGCATCGACCGCTACATCCTTATGGGGAGCGCGATCATCGTGGCGTCGGTAGTGCTGGTGACGAGCGCGAAGGTCTCGACTCGGACTGCGGTGGAGGAGTTGCCTGCGGTTGAGGCTGCGGGAGATTGAGGTTGCTGTTCTTGCTTCTTGCGCCTGACGCTTAGTCTCAGTTCCGGGCTATCGACTAGTTCTCGCTCTCAACCTTGGGCGCCGAAACCGTAACCGTGCCGTGTTTCTCGGCCTTCTTGAATAACTCGCGGCTATCAAGGTAAACGTAGTCATCGTTGAGGGTCTGACAGCTACTTCCCTGGAGGTACACATTGCCTTTGGTGGTGAAGTAGATGGTCTTGCGCCGCTCCTCCTGCTCTATGCACTTGTTGCCGTCGTACTTAAGGCACTTGCCGGAAGGCAGTTGCCAAGTCCAAGTGCTCTCACCGCTGTAGGCATAATCTTCTTTTTTCGTGGGTTCGCCCAGGGCTTGCACCATTTCTTCCTTGTTCATGCCCTCGGTGAAGCAATGCTTCTTAACGGCCTTGCCAACGCCCCTGTCCCACGTCTTCTTCGGCATGGTAGTGCGGAGCGCGTCTGCATCGGTCTGGTGGGTATCGGTTTCGGTTTTAGTTGAAACGCTGGGGGAGTTCACGGCCGAACCCAGACCACCCAGGATTAGGCCGGCCACTCCGATCACCGCGGAAATGATTAACAGGGCCAAGAATACTTTTAGGGTTGTTGAGAACACATCTTTGAACTGTGCCATACGGTTGTTCCTCCTCTTTGTCCTTACTCTATGGCCCTCTTCTACTCGCCATCTCGGTCGACTGGACGGGCGAGGGCGCCCGTCTCTCCACCAGCTGCGGCTATTCTTCCGCTTCTTCGGCATCGTTTACTACATCGACTATTCGGCTTCTGATGGAGAACACCAGCTTCTGATCCTCGTCGGGCTGAAAGGTGACTCGCATCGGAGTACGCTCCCAGACCGGAGCCGGACATTCCGAGTCGGGATCGTCGGTTCCGGCGGGCTCGCCTGCGTCTTTTTTCAGGATCGGCTTTCTACGTCCTACCTGGGCGACGACCGCGTACAGTTTCTTGCCGTCTTCGGAGACGCCGCAGTAGGCGATGTAGTCGCGATACCAGCTGGCGGTCGAATAGAACGGATCGAACTCGGGCAGGTTGAGTTGGGACACGCGTCCGGTGACGCGGTCGACGAGCAGCCAGCCACCGCGCTGCCATTGCCAGCGCGTGGCGTTGGCGTTGGCGTTGGCCTTGGCATTAGAGTTTTCGGTGGGCAGCGCATCGTTTACGCGAAAGGCGCGGCGGACCACAAACAGGCGGTCGGTCAGCTCATGTGGAGTTCCGGTGGTGTATTCCTTGAGTCGCGTGTCCACAAACAACGGACGGACTTTCAAGTCGAGCAACTTCTGCCCGGTTGCGTTGGGCCACTTGGCGGAAATCCACTTTCCGAAAGTTATGACATGTGGTTTCGGGACGGCGGTGCATTCGCTCCACGCCAAGCAGAGCATGACGAGCATCAATGAGAGTTTCTGCAGCATGAGGGAAGACTGGCACGTGGGCGGCAAGCGGCGCAATGACGTATGAACAGCGAAAATGTTCGGTTTTCTTCTTCGGCTCCGGCGGCGGATGTGGTGGTGGCGACGGCCTGCCGAGGCTGCGCTCGGCTTGGACAGCCGGGGGCGGCTGTCCCTACATGAGCCTGGGTGGTGGCGCGGTTTCCCTCGGTGTGGGAAACTGGGGGCATGGCAAAGCGCAGCCTTCGCATCTTGAAACGAGTCAGCAACGTCCCGTCACTGGGGATTTGTGAATCGTGCAATGCGCAGTTCTCGGCCGACCCTCGTCAGCTTGGGCAGGCGGGAGTTCAGCAGCAGTTCAATGCGCACAAGTGCGAAGCCATGCAGAACGTAGTGCCGAGCGCGAAAGACGCCGTCAAAAAAGACGCCGTCAAAAAAGAAGCTGTCAAAGTTGATGGGAGGTAGTTGATGTTCCCTGTTGCGAACTTGCAATATCGCGGCGAATTGAGCAAAGTGAAGTGATGAGTATTCCTCCACGGAACCGCTGGACAACCCTTTCTCCGCAGTCGAACTCTTATTCGAGTATGGGTGATCTGCTGGGAGTCCGCCGGAAGCAGTTGATTCTGGTGGTCGATGACAAGCTGATGAACACCGAGCTTCTGAAGGAGCTGCTGGGGAGCCGGGGCTATCGAACGGTTGCGGCACAGAACGCGGCTGCCGCCGAGGCCGAAATCCGGCGCGAAGCTCCCGACCTGATCCTGCTCGACGTAGTGATGCCCGGCAAGAGTGGCTACGACTTGTGCCGCGAACTCAAAGAGGATTCCAAGACGCGGCTGATTCCAATCGTCATGATTACCGGTCTCACCGATCGAGAAGACCGGCTGAAGGGAATTGAAGCGGGCGCGGACGATTTTCTGACCAAGCCGATCAGTTCCGAGGAATTATTCGCGCGCGTGAGTTCGCTACTGAAGTTGAAAGAATTCACCGACGAACTGGAGACGGTGGATTCGGTGCTGTGCACATTGGGGCTGAGCGTGGAAGCGCGCGACCCTTACACCGAAGGTCACTGTGAACGGTTGGCGCGCAATGCCGGGGACCTGGGGCGTTTTCTCGGGGTGGAAGAAGAGAGCGTTGTGGCTCTGCAGCGGGGCGGCTACCTGCACGATCTCGGAAAGATCGCCGTGCCGGATGAAATCCTGAAGAAGGGCAGCGATCTGACTCCGGCTGAATGGGTGATCATGAAGCAGCATCCGGTGACGGGCGAGACTATTTGCCGTCCGTTGAAGTCGTTGCGGCTGGTGCTTCCGATTATCCGGCATCATCACGAGCACTCGGACGGCAGCGGCTATCCGGATGGGCTTCATGCGGACGAGATACCGCTTCTGCCGCGCATCCTGCAGGTTGTCGACATCTACGACGCGTTGCGCACGGCGCGTCCTTATAAGCCGGCACTCAACCACGAGCAGGCCGCCGTGACCATGCTCGCCGAGGCGCGAACGGGACTCTGGGACGAGGAGTTGGTGTCGGAATTCTTCGGCATGCTCGACAAGCGCCGCCAAGTAGCGTAGTCTCCGTCGCGCGGGGCTGCCCGCCAAAATCCACGGATGGCCTCTTGACCTACAGTTTCGTCATTCCCGCCTATAACGAAAGCGCACGCATCCGGCCCACGCTCGATGCGCTTCTCCGTTATACAAAAGAGCAAAACTGGGACGCGGAAATTCTGGTAGTGAACGACGGCTCGAGCGACGATACGGCGCAAATCGTGCGGGAATACGGCAAGTCGCATCCGCAGATTCTGCTGGTGGAGAACCCCGGGAACCGCGGCAAGGGTTACAGTGTGCGCAATGGGATGCTGCATGCGCGCGGTGACATTTGCCTGTTCACGGATGCCGATCTTTCTTCACCGATATCGGAGGCGCAGAAACTATTTGACGCTATTGGTCAAGGCGCCGACATCGCGATTGGGTCGCGCTGGCTGCGGGCGGAACTGCAGACCGAGCGGCAGCCTCTGTACCGCCAGGCGTTTGGACGAATCTTCAACCTGGTGCTGCGGGTGATTCTGGGCTTGCGTTTCTCGGACACGCAATGCGGATTCAAAGCGTTTCGGCGGGACGCCGCGCAACGCATCTTTCCTCTGCAAAAAATTGAGCGCTGGGGATTCGATCCGGAAATTCTGTTTCTGGCGCGGCGCGCGGGCCTGCGAGTTGAAGAGGTCCCGGTTCTGTGGGCGCACAGCGAGGGGACGCGGTTGCACCCCTTCCGGGACGGATTGCGAATGTTCGTGGAAGTTTTGCGGATCCGGTGGAACGCGATGACCGGGGAGTACGCGACTGGCGCGGTGCCTTCCCCGGGGAAATTGTAGAAGGTAGAAACCCGCGGCGGAATTCTTTTGCCCCGCTGCAGCGGGTGCGCTGTCCAATCGCGGCTGCGGTGGTTTATCCTTACTTCTCTTCTTTCTTCTTTCGTAAAATTCGAGTTTCGTCAAATTCGAGGACCAACCGTGAACAAGCGCTTCTTTTGGATTCCGCTCGTCTCGCTCTGCATTTTACTTTTTCCTCTAGCCCTTCGCGCCCAGCGGTATGACCCAGCGATGTATCAGGAACTTCACTGGCGCATGATCGGCCCATTTCGCGGCGGTCGCACCGTGTCGATTTCAGGCGTTCCGGGCCAGCCGAATGTCTTCTACATGGCGCCGAACAATGGAGGAGTTTGGAAGACGACGGACTTCGGCCGCACATGGAATCCAATTTTCGACGATCAACCGACAGGTTCGATCGGAGCGCTCGCCGTCGCGCCATCGAATCCTGACACGATATACGTCGGCAGCGGCGAAGGCCTGCGCCGGCCCGATCTCTCCGTAGGCGATGGCATCTACAAATCGACCGACGCGGGGCGCACCTGGCGGCATCTCGGCCTGCGCGACGCGCAACAGATCGCGTCCATCATCGTCGATCCCAAAGATCCCAATCGCCTTTTCGTCGCGGCCCAAGGGCATCCCTACGGTCCGAACCCCGAGCGCGGTGTATTTCGTTCGCTCGACGGGGGCCAGACCTTCCAGAAAGTCCTCTACAAAGACGAAAACGTCGGCGGCATGGATCTAGTTTTCGATCCCCGCAACATGCAAATAATCTTTGCCAGCATGTGGGCCTCGCGGCGTCCGCCATGGACTATCGGCGGTGGCTACACCGGCCCTGGCAGCGGCCTCTACAAATCCACCGACGGTGGCGACACCTGGCATCAACTCACCAAAGGATTGCCGGGTGAAGCCGAAGGTATTGGCCGCATCGGTCCTGCCGTGTCCCCTAGCGATCCCAATCGCATGTATGCCTGGGTCAACGCGAAGGCGGGTAGCGGCATCTACCGCTCCGATGACGCCGGCGAAAGCTGGCAGCAGGTGAATGACGAGGAACGTGTCTATGGACGCGGCGACGACTTCGGCTGTGTGCGCGTCGATCCGCGAAATAAAGATGTGATCTATGTGGCCAACACTTCGACCTACCGCTCCACCGACGCGGGCAAGAATTTCACCGCCATCAAAGGCGCGCCCGGTGGCGACGACTACCACACCATCTGGATCAATCCTGATGTCCCCGACATTATTGCCATCGCTGTGGACCAGGGCGCGACCATCAGCGTGAATGGCGGCCAGACCTGGAGTTCCTGGTACAACCAGCCGACCGCGCAGTTCTATCACGTCATCACCGACAACGAGTTTCCTTACTGGGTCTATGGCGCCCAACAGGAAAGCGGCTCGGTCGGCACCGCCAGCCGCAGCGACTTTGGCGAAATTACTTTTCGCGACTGGACGACAATTGGCGTCGAAGAATACGGCTATGTTGCGCCCGATCCGCTGCATCCCAATCTGATTTACGGCGGCAAGGTTACGGTGTTCGACCGCACTACCGGTCAGACGCGCGACGTTTCGCCGGTGGTGCTGCGCACTGGGCAGTATCGGTTCAATCGCACCGCGCCTTTGATTTTCTCGGTAGCGGATCCGCATGTGCTGTATCTCGGATCGAATGTCATTTTCGCAACGCGCGACGGCGGCGACAGTTGGCAGATCATCAGTCCCGACCTGACTCGCGAAGATCCCGGAGTTCCCTCGACTCTCGGGCCGTTTATCGAAGCCGATCCGGCTAAGGGCGAGCATCGCGGCGTGATCTATTCGATTGCTCCGTCACCGAAAGATGTGAACCTGATTTGGGCTGGCACCGACGATGGCGTGATTCAGGTGACACGCGACGGCGGCAAGAACTGGCAGAACGTTACGCCTCCAGAATTGACTCCGTGGAGCAAGCTGGCGCAGATGGATGCGTCACATTTCGATACCACAACTGCCTACGCGGCGGTGAACCGCCTCCGGCTTGACGACCTGCATCCTTATATCTACCGCACGCACGATGGCGGAAAGTCGTGGCAGAAAATCGTGAGCGGCCTGCCCGATAATGAGCCAGTCAACACGGTGCGCGAAGATATAGAACGCAAGGGGCTACTTTTTGCCGGTACTGAGCGCACCGTGTATCTGTCCTGGGACGACGGCGACCATTGGCAGTCGCTGAAGATGAATCTGCCGCCCACCTCGATCCGCGATCTTGTAGTTCACCATGACGATATTGTTGTCGGAACTCACGGCCGGTCGTTTTGGATCCTGGATAACTTCACGCCGCTGCGGCAGTTCAGCCCGGAGGTTGAGCGCGCTGCGGCGCATCTTTTCGAGCCGCAGGTCACGTATCGTGTGCGCCGCAACAACAACACCGACACGCCTCTGCCGCCCGAGGAACCTGCCGGACAGAATCCTCCGGATGGCGCGATGATCGACTACTGGCTGACTGGGGCGGGAAAAAAGACTACCGCTTCCGGTCCCGTCACTCTGGATATTGTCGATACCGCGTCAGGACATGTCGTGCGCCGCTTTTCCAGCGACGATAAGCCCGAACCAGTCGACGCCAAGAAACTTAACGTGCCGACTTACTGGATCCGTCCAACGCGAACCCTCTCGTCCGCGCCGGGAATGCATCGCTTCGTCTGGGACCTGCATTATCCGGAGCCGGACGTGCTCGCGCATGAGTATCCAATCTCAGCCATCTACCATGACACGCCGCGTTATCCGCTCGGCGCGACTGTGCTGCCTGGCTTGTACAACGTAATTCTGACCGTGAACGGAAAGCAGTACACGCAGCGGCTGACCGTTCGCATGGATCCGCGGGTAAAGGCTTTGCCGGATGGTCTGCTCCAGCAATTCGAACTCGACCGAAAAATCGCCGCCGCTCTTCATCAGGATTACGAAGCCCTGCAACAGGTCCGCAGCCTGCGAGCGCAGTTGAAATCGCTCGGCGGTCACGCGGCAATCGCAAAGACAGCGGCTGAGCTGGAAGCGAAAGCCGCGGCCATCGAAGGTGACGAAGGCGGTTACGGTGCGCGCTACTTGAGCATTCCCGAAGGCCGCAGCCTGACTCGTCTGAATAGCGGCCTCAACACGCTCGTCAGCGCGCTCGATACCGCTGACGCCGCTCCGACGACTCAGCAGAAGACGACTTTCGTCGAGATCGAGAAGGCGCTCGAAGAGCAGTTGTCGGCATGGGCCCAACTTAGGTCAAAAGATATTCCGGCGCTGAACGAGCAATTGAAGAAAGCTGGATTGCCAGCGATCGATCTTCAAAAGTCGGTTCCGGCAGCAGCCGATACCGCGCAGACAACGTCGCAGGATCGGGACAAGAACGAGGAGTAGAGCCCGAATCAGGCTGCTTTCTCTGTATCATTCTTGCGCGGTCTATTGTCCGTGTCGTCCTTTTGATTCCGGTCTTGTTTGACGTCTTGCTCGATGTCTCGCTCGACGTTTTGCTCTACATTTTGCTCTACTCTGGCGCTGGCTTCGTCCGACTCAGGTTTATCGTTCTCAGCTTTATCGTTTTCAGGTTTAGCGTTTGTAGCAACTGGCTGCGGGTCCTTACGAGTTTCTTTTTCGTCCGATTGTTTTGTGGCTGCTTTCGTTTCTTGCTTGTTTTCCGCAGGCTTCGGAGACTCCTTTTCGGCAGCCTGACCAGCGGCCTTGATTGCGGACGCAAATAGATAATCGGCTCGCACGCGGACGCCACGCCATCTGACGCTGCTGGCGTTTCCCGCCTGCTCCAGGTGGGAGACCAGTTCTTCGTCAGTGGCGATCCCTTTATCCTTCAGGAATTGCAAAATAGCCGTGTTCTGAGTCTCCAGGGCCTCCAGAGAGGAGAACAAGTCGTGAAGTATCTCCTGCACAATATTATTCTCGTCCATATTGACTCCTCGCGAAACTACTGTTGGATGCCAAAAATGCCCACGCGGGACGTGACTGTGGAATCCCACCCTAACGTCGAAAGGCACGACGTTAGGATGGGCCACCCGGCCTACCATTGGATGCAAAAAACGCCCACGCAGGACGTGACTGTGGAATCCCACCTCTTCGACTCCGCTCAGGGCAGGCTCTAACGTCGAAGAACACGACGTTAGGATGGGGCACCCAGATTTCCCTTGAACGGGCGAGGGCGCCCGTCTCTCCATCGCTTCGCTATTCATCGCGCTCGAGGTTACAGCGGGAACTCGCGCAGTACATACTCCATCGCTGCCTCGCGCGATGCTAATCGGCCTTCCAGTTGGGCGTCCTCGACGGCTGTCAGCACTTCTTTGAAGCGCGGACCGGGCTCATAGCCTGCTTCAATCAGGTCGCGGCCGGTAATTAGCCGAGTGGGACGAATCGCCTCGGGCGGCATCGAGCGCAACTGCTCGCACGTGTATTCATATGCGTCCAGTTGGCCGTGGCTGGAGAGGCAGTCTATGCGGTGCAGTTCCAGATGCTCTTCGAAGGCGGGCAGGCGGAGAAACTTTTTTAACGTGGATTGCTTCATGCGCTGCACGGCTCCGAAGCGCATGTGATTCTCTACCAGAGCCAGAACCTGATCGGTCTCGTGGTTGGAGAAGCGCAGGCGGCGGAGAATTTCGGCGGCCATCTTTACTCCTACTTCTACGTGGCCATCGAAGCGGATGCGGTCGGGCGCTACGCGGAAAGTTGCGGGCTTGCCTACGTCGTGGAGGAGTGCTCCCCAGGCTAGCGTTTTTGAAGTGCCGGGCGGCAGTTTTTCCAGCAACAGCAGCGTGTGGACGAAGACGTCGCCTTCAGGATGATACTGCGGTGGCTGCTCCACTCCCTTCATGGCGGCGATTTCTGGCAGGACTTCTGGCAGGAGGCCGGTCGCATCCAGTAATTCAAAAGCGCGGCGGGCTTGGCCTTCGGTTAGCATCTTTGTTAGTTCTTCGCGCACGCGCTCGCAGGAAACCTGGTGAATTTTGGGCGCTAACTTTTGGATTGCCGTCATGGTTGCCGGATCGATCTTGTAATCGAAGCGCGCGGCGAAACGCACGGCTCGGAGCATGCGCAGTTTGTCCTCGGTGAAGCGGCGCTCGGGATCGCCGATGGCGCGGATGACTCCGGCTTTTAGATCGTCTTGGCCTCCGACGAAATCCAGGACCTCGTTGGTTGCGGGATCGAGCATCATGCCGTTGATGGTGAAATCGCGGCGCTGCACGTCTTCGCGGGGGTCTTTGGTGAAGCGAACTTCGTTGGGATGACGGCCGTCGGAGTAGCCTACGTCGGAGCGGAAGGTGGCTACTTCGACTGTCGTGCCTTGACGGGCGGGGACGCCCGTCGCTCCATCGGAATCTGGGACTAGCACTACTCCGAATTGCTCGCCTACGGCGTAGGTCTGGGGGAAGATTTGCATTACTTGCGGTGGAGTTGCGTCGGTGGCTACGTCGTAGTCGGCGGGCTCGCGGCTTAGGAGGAGATCGCGGACGCATCCGCCGGCGAAGTAGGCCTGGTGGCCTTGCTTGCGCAGGGTGCTCACGATTTCGGCGGCTCGTTTTTTGGCTTCCGGCACGGGCGCGGCTCCCCATTTAGACTAGCAGTTGCGGCAGAGTGCACGACGCGCGGGCGGAAATCTTTACCACATGGGGCACGGGGGAACACGGGGAAGGCGTTTCGGGATTTATTGACAGTCACTTTTTGATCGTCAGATGAAGAAGACGTTCTCTGTGTTTCCCCTGTGTTCTCTGTGCTCCCTGTGGTTACGAACTTTGCCTGCGCAACAGCCATCATTATGCCTGACGCGCACATACTCGGTATCGAGACCTCCTGTGATGAGACGGGCGCGGCCGTGGTGCGCTCGGGGCAGCAGGTTTTGTCTAACGTGGTTGCCTCGCAGATTGCCACTCACCAGCCTTATGGCGGAGTGGTTCCGGAACTTGCCTCGCGCGAGCACTTACGCGCTATTGTTCCGGTGGTGCGGCAGGCGCTGGCCGAGGCGGGACAGACTTATGCTTCCGTCGATGCCATTGCGGTCACGCAAGGGCCGGGATTGGCGGGCGCTCTGCTGGTCGGCATCAGCTTTGCCAAGGCGCTCGCCTTTGCGCTGGAGAAGCCGCTCATTGCTGTGAACCATCTTGAGGGACACATCCATGCGGTGTTGCTCGAGCAGCGGCAGAGCGGAGATGCCGAGCTTAATTTTCCTGTGCTCGCGCTGGTTGTCTCGGGCGGACACACGCATCTTTATCTTGCGCAGGTGAAGGAGAATCTTTGGAGCTACCGGAACATCGGGCACACTCGCGACGATGCTGCTGGAGAGGCCTTCGATAAAGTCGCGAAGCTTTTGGGGCAGGGGTATCCCGGAGGACCCATTATTGACGGGCTTGCGCCGCATGGTGATCCGCACGCGGTCAAGTTTCAGACGTCGCAGATCAAGCATCCGGACCGGCGCGATCAGAATCTAGGGGATCATAGGGACCTTCTGGAAGAGGACGGGCCGCACTTCGATTTTTCTTACAGCGGAATTAAGACGGCGGTTTTGCGCTACGTCGAAACACAGAATATGAAGGCTGCAATTGAGGCTCGGCGACAGGCGCTTGCGGGGATAGAGAAGCCTACACTCGCGGACATTCGCGGACTCTGCGACCGGCAAACCCTCAACCTGGTGGCCTCTTTCCAGCGGTCCATGGTCAACGATCTGGTCATGAAGACGCTGGCTGCGGCGCGCGAGTATGACGTTCGCACTCTCTTCGTAAGCGGCGGCGTTGCCGCTAATCGGGAGCTGCGGACCACGTTTGAGCGCGAGGCGGGGATGCAAGGTCTTCCGGTTTTCTTTCCGTCGCGGGCGCTTTCTACGGATAATGCGGCCATGATCGCGGCGGCGGCCTTTCCGAAATTTCTGCGTGGGGAATTTGTGGCGATGGATTTCTGCGCCGAGGCGGGGATGGTCTTGCGCTGAGCGGCTGCGCGGAAAGCATCTCGCGCGCCGCAGTCTGACCTCAGCGGCTGAAGCCGGCAGAAAAACAAGCCTGCGATCGCAGCGGTGAACCGCTGCGCCACCCAAAGTCAAGCGCACCCATCGAGTTTTTGTTCTATGGAGCGACGGGCGTCTCGCCCGTCCATTTCGGGGCGGCCGGGCGGGGACGCCCGGCTCTCCACAAGCGAGCTTGGGCCGGTTATCGAATTGCAACATTTCCCAGCTACAATGGTCGCGTGAAGCCGACGATTTACGTTGTGGAGGACGACCCGGATATTTCCCGCCTGGTTCGCCATCATCTGGAAGGGGCGAGCTTCAATGTGCGACTCTACTCGACTGGCAACCTGGTCGTGGTCGATGCGGAGCGGCAGCGTCCGGCGCTGTTTCTGCTGGACATCATGGTACCCGGAAAAGACGGCCTCGAACTTTGCCGCCAGATCCGGCAGTCGCTGTCGCTGGCGTCGGTGCCGGTGATTTTCCTGACCGCGAAGAGCGGCGAGGCGGATCGCGTTCTGGGGTTGGAGTTGGGCGCTGACGACTACATCCCCAAGCCTTTCAGCCCGCGCGAACTGGTGGCTCGGGTCAAGGCGGTGCTGCGTCGTTTTGAGCGGCCTTTGCCCCCGCTGCCAACCAAGATTGACGAAGTCCACATTGATCCCGGCGCGATGACGTTGACGGTTCGCGGGAAACAGGTGCCGACCACGGCCACCGAATTCCGGCTGCTTGATTACTTCATGCGACACGCCGGACGTGTTTTTACTCGCGATCAGTTGCTCGACTCGGTCTGGCGAGATACGGCATATGTTACGCCGCGGTCGGTGGACGTTTATGTGCGACGCATCCGTGAAAAGATAGAGCCCGATCCGGAGAACCCGCGTTACTTGAAGACGGTCCGGGGGGCCGGCTACCGCTTTGAGGTCGCGCGTTGAGAAGTCGCATCTTCGTTAAATTGATGTTTGTGTTTCTGCTGGTGATTGGCGTAACCGCGATCACGTTGCAGTGGACCGTACACAAGGTCTGGGAACGTACTCTGCGCGAGCAGATCGAGCGCAATCTCAAACAGAAAACCTTGATGTTCGCCTATCGCGTGGAGGCGGACCGGCAGCACTCTCTGGCCGACATTGCCGCTCAGGAGGGGCAGGCGGCTGGAGCCCGCGCCACGGTCATTGATCCAACCGGCAAGGTGCTGGCCGATTCTGAGGCCGATCCAGGCACGATGGAGAATCAGAGGCATCGTAAGGAGTTTGCTTCCGCCCTCGCCGGCCAAATCGGCTTGGATGAACGCAGCGGTCAATCTCCTACTCTTGGCGTTCCTTTTTTGTACGTGGCGGTGCCGGTTTCTGGAGGAGCGGTGCGCCTGGCGTATCCAGTGGCCGAGATGGAAATTACGGATCGTCCGCTGGCGGTGGCCCTGCTCTGGGGATCGCTGACCGCATTCGTTTTCGCGGTCATAGTGGCAGCGGTCGCAGCCCAATATGTTGGCCGGCGTCTGCTGCGCATTGTTGATTTTGCCGAGCGCGTGGCCGGTGGAGATTTGACAGCGAGAATCGCGTCCAATTCGGGGGACGAGATTGGGCAGGTGGCGGCAGCACTGGATAAGACGACGCGCGGCGTAGAGGAAAGTTACGCTCGCGTTCAAAATAGCCAGCGAGAGCTGGAAACCCTTCTCAACAGCATGCAGGACGCCGTGATTGCGGTTGATCTCGAAGGGCGCGTGCAATGGGCCAATCGGGGCATGGACCGTCTGCTGCTTCGAGCTCCCCGCCTGAATGCGCCGCTGATTGACAGCGTCCGCGACCCGGATTTTCTGGCCGCGATTCAAGAAGCGGCGCGCGACCAGATTGTGACTTCCGCGCGGTCGAACACCATCGCTCCCGGCCGCATCTTCGATGTCACTGCGGCGCCCATGCCCGGAGGCGGGGCCGTCGCCGTGCTCCGCGATCTTACGGAGACCGAGCGCATGGAGAAGAGCCGCCGCGATTTCATCGCGAACGTTTCTCATGAGCTGCGTACTCCGCTGACTTCCATCCAGGGATACACGGAGACGTTGCTCGACAGCCCTATTGCAGACAATCACGTGCGCGACTTTTTGGAAATCATCCGCAAGAACGCGGCCCGGATGTCCCGCCTGACGGAAGACTTGCTCACGCTGGCCCGCGTCGAATCGGGCGAGCATAGGTTCGACATTGAGCGGGTCAGCACCGAAGAACTGCTGCAGGACGCGCTGGAAAGTTTACGTGAAGTGGCACGGTCGCATGAAGTCGAACTCGTGATTGAGAACGCAGTCCCGACCGCTAATGTGAATGCGGATCGAGAGGCCATCCACCAGATTTTTTCGAACTTGATCGAGAATGCGTTGAAGTATGCGGCGTCAGGAAAGAAAATTATTCTCGGAGCGCGCGCGGCTGCGAGCGGCGTCGAATTTTACGTCAGAGACTTCGGACCGGGCATTTCCTCCGAGCATCTGCACCGTCTTTTCGAGCGTTTCTACCGCGTCGATAAAGCGCGCTCGCGGGAATCCGGGGGCACCGGGCTCGGACTCGCCATCGCCAAGCATATAGTTCTGGCGCACGAGGGAACGATCCGGGCCGAGAGCGAGCTTAACCACGGCTCGACTTTTTTATTTACCCTGCCCGCTTCGGAGGCTGATTCAGCGTAGTTCTTAAGTAGTGTCAGTTTGAAATCCCGGCCCGCCCGAATACGCTCGCCTCGGAAATACTCTTTCCACTCCACCTATCGAAGACTGGGGGGTAAACGTAGGACACGCGCTAAGAAGTGTCCAATCTGCAAGTGACCACGGGACGACAGGCGTCGAAAGAGTGACGCAAGGCCTATCGGTCGGACCTCGGGATTGTGATTCCGCCGTTCTGATCTTCTCCTACATTCAATAACTTGCCACGATCTCCTGCTCCACTCAACTTTGGCATGCCTTATGCATTTGCTTCGTTAGGGGCACAGGGTGCATGTCAGGATGGCGAGCCAAGCCCAAAAAAGAGACGCGCGAACGATTTCACAAAACTAGAGGAGGAAAATCAAATGCGAAAGTTGTTGGCGTTTACTAGCAGCATTCTATTCGGTGTTCTACCACTCCTTGCTGGGGTGGCGAGCGCATCGGACCAAACCAAAGATGACGAGCGATTGAGAAATTCTGGCACGGTCTTGAAAGAGATTCTCGACGTTCCGGACAGCATTCCGCAGGACTTGCTCGACAAAGCGGATTGCGTCGTTGTTTTCCCCTCCGTTCTGAAGGCCGCATTCATCGTCGGCGGAAGCTACGGGCGAGGCGCTATGTCGTGCCGCAAGGGTGAAAGCTTCACGGGACCTTGGGACGCTCCAACGATGATGGCCCTCGAGGGTGGAAGTTTTGGCTTTCAGATTGGTGGACAAGCTACGGATTTCGTGTTGCTGGTGATGAATGAAAGCGGCGCCAGGGGCATCCTCGCCAGCAAGGTGAAGCTGGGAGCGGATGCTTCCGTGGGCAGCGGGCCCGGTCGGACGCGATGCGTCGGCCGAGTCGGATGCGACTCTGCGAGCAGAAATCTTGAGTTACTCAAGGGCGCGCGGCCTGTTTGCCGGCGTCTCTCTCGAAGGTTCGACAATCCGTCCGGACAATGGCGACAACCGGCGTGTGTACGGCCGGGAGATTTCTGCGAAGGATATTGTTCTGTCGGGAACGGTCGCCGTGCCCCCGGCAGCCGAGCCATTGATCTCGACCCTGGATGCGAAGACCCCCCAGCATAAGCCGTAAGGGTCGATGTGTTGGCGCAGTCCGGCCACATCTTCCACAGCCAGTGGTTCATGTGGCCGAGCCAACACTTTTCGGTTGGTCAATAGATAGACAGACGAATTTCGATACAGCTCATATCTCACATAAGGAGGAACGAAAATGTTGCAAAACAAGAATGCGGCTCTAAGAAGTCTCAGGCTCACCCTCGGTAGTTTGTTGATTAGCGGCCTGCTCATCGCTGGAAGCACTCCCGGTTTCTCGGCTGTCAAGTCAGAAACGATTGATGCCACTGCCATGGGCACAAGCACCCAGATGGGATCTCAATTCAGTATCACGCTAAACATTGACGATTACTCTACCCAGGCAGACAAGCAGATCCTGGTCGAGGCGTTCCAGAAGGGTGGGGATAAAGGGTTGGTCAACGCGCTGAGCAAGATGAAAGCGGCGGGTCACATCGAGGTCACGGGCACTCTGGGGTATGACTGCAGTTACATCCAAATGATTCCAACCCCAACCGGGCGGAAGATTCGCTTTGTCACTAACCGGCCTCTCAAGTTCGGTGAGGTGTACTGGGACACCCGATCTACCGACTACAACTTGACGGCTGGCGAATTCGACTTGAACGACACGGACAAGAGCAAGAGCACGGGCAAGTTGTACCCTGCAGCCGAGCTCGTAATCGATAAGCAGGGAGAGTTGCAGATGAATCTCATTGGGAACCCCTATAACCTGGTTGATGTTCTCGACTGGAAGGGAACGCCAGGCGTTAACTAATGGCGACGCCTGGGGCAAAGAGCCGGCATCTCGTCAGGATGGCAAACCAGTGCCGGCGCCCACAAGAAATTCACCGGGTTGTAACCTGCCCCAGGACGCCAGGAATTATGCTTTTTGCTGGCATGTGTGCCACACTGTGAGTTGATCCGCTCGTAGCCATCGGAGCGGATCTGGCATCCAACGAGGCAGGCGGTTTCACTATGAGTGGCAGGTTATGAGTGGCAGCCCATGAGTGGCAGCCTATGAGCACAGCCAGCGTAAAGACACCTTCGCCTGAGCCCTCGCACTCAGTCTTGGTGAAGCGAACGGTGGAAGCTTGCGAACTGGCCCGCGAGGCTGCGGCTATCGCGGCCGAGGGAATTGCCACGGGATCGATGTCCCGGCTGAACGACATCCGGCAGTGCGAAAAAGAACTTGATGCCATTGACCTGGAAGTGGACTCCGGTGTGACCTCGACCATCACGCGCGTCCCGGAGGCCGAAACCCGGCAATTGCTCGCGTGCATGAAAGTCATGATCGGACTGGAGCGCATTGGGGACTTGCTCTTGAGTTTTGCTACCAGCGCGCAAGCGGCGAAAGACCGCCTCGACTCGCAGGATGCACGCGACTTGACCCAGATGGCCACGGTTCTGGAGAAAATGCTGGCCGATGTCGGCCAGTCGTTTTCCCAAAAGGATGTCAAGAAAGCCATCGATGTGCTCCGCGCCGATGCCGAGATGGACCGTCTGCGCAATATTATCTTCCTGCGTCACATCGAGAATCCGGAGAACGTCGCGCACCACTCCAGCCTGCAGGTTATTTTCATGACGCAATCTCTCGAACGCGCCGGCGACCACGCCAAGAATCTGGCGGAAGAAGTTTGCCACTTTGTCAGCGGCCGCAGTATTCGCCACCTGCTCATGGACTACGACAAACCAAAAGAACAGATGTTTATCGAATGGCTGCGGCACAAGGAGGAAAAGTCGCAGTAAGTACGAGATAACAGTGGAGGGACAGCATTCTCGCCCGTCCAGTCGGGCGGGGGCGCCCGGCTCTCCACGAGAAAACTGGCAATCCCCTCCTGCCCTTGACAGCCAGAGTCTCCGAGGCGAGACTCGGTTTAGCCCTTTCGCTATGCAGGGATCCGCCCAACCCGAAGACCGATTCCCGACAGGGAGCACCGAGGATACGATCGCGGCGACGGATCCGTCCTCTGCGGTTGGCGCCGCCGGCGGAGTTGTTAACAAGTCCAATGGGAGCCGCGCGCTTGGAGAGACGGAACTGGACTCCGCACTCCAGTTGTTAGTGGAACGGGCGCAATATATCACCGGCGCGACCGGCACTGCCCTCGCTCTGCCCCAAGGTGAGGAGATGGTTTGCCGCGCCAGCGCTGGTTCTTCAGCGCCGGCAGTTGGGGCGCGCCTGCAGGTTCGTTCCGGATTGACCGGCGAAAGCATTGCCCGCCGGCAGTTGCTGCGCTGTGACAACGCGGAAACCGATCCGCGGGTGAATCTGGAAACTTGCCGGGCTCTGGGGATTGCGTCCATTGTCGTTTTGCCGTTGCTGCGGCGTTCCGGCGAGGTTCGCGGGCTGTTCGAACTATTTTCCGATCACCCCTACGCTTTTGAAGAGCGCGACCTGATCGCGCTCGAACGCATGGCCGACCTCACCTTGACGGCCCTTGATCTGGCGGAACAGCGCCAGAACTTCGCACCCGCGCCAGCGCCTGAGCGAGAACCGGAAAAGCGAGTCGAACCTCCCGCGGCTAGCAGCGCGCAACCGGTTGCCGCAATTCCCATTGACATTCCCACTACTCCGGAATTTGCCGAGCCCGAAGTCCTTCCTGTCGAGCCCCCAGTTGTTCGCGCCGAACCGCTAGTCGTTCCCGCTGAGCCCACAGTGCTTCCGCTCGCGCCGTCCGTAGATTTGGCGCCAGAGCCAGAGCCGGTGCCAGCGCCAGAGCCCGCTTCAGTCCCCGAGGCCATGCTCCGCGTGCAAAAATGCGCTTCCTGCGGATTCCCCGTTTCCGAAGGGAGAACGCTCTGCCTCGATTGTGAGAAGAAGGACAGCGAGAAGGCGGCTTTCGAGAAGAAGCAGCGCGAGCAGGAACAGGGCGCGATCGAACAAAAAAAGATCGAGCAAGGCGAGCAGGAGCAGGACGCAGCCTCCGACTCAGCGGGTGCCTCCGCGGCCTCTTCTGTATCGGTGACGCCGGATGAATTCGTGCCAGCCTTCCTGGCAAACGCAGTGCCCGTCCAAGAATCGTGGCTGGCGGACCATGTCAATCTGTTGGCGGTCGTCGTCCTTGTCCTGGGCATCCTGGTCGCCGTCGTGGTTTTTCGATAACCAAGCTTCGACAACCCAGCTTCGATAACCATCCATGCACTTGCAAGTGCCTGTTTTGCTTGACAAATTGCCGGTCGAAGCCATAATCTGCGCTTAATCGCTTGTTACAACAAATAGGTGCCCAAGCATGAAAAATGTGTATGAAGTCTTACGGCAGAAGGAACTTGAACTGACCAGGCTGGAAAAAGAGGTTGAGGCTTTGCGCGTCGCAGCCCCGCTGCTTTCGGAAGAAAAGGAGCAGATCTCCGAAGCGCCCAAGCCGAGCTTAACTGCCACCGCGCCGCAGCAGCCAGTCCGGATTCCGCCCGTGGTTGCCTCCGCTCCCGCCCCGGCACGCGCCGGCTGGGAAGAGGCGGCTAAGCGCTGGCCATAAGCCAGCCGTAAGCGTCGCCGCAGAGACGGGGCTTGCCCCGTCTATCGCTATTGAAATAGCCCAGGATCGGAGATCGCTCTCCACTCTTCGTTCTTCGTTTTGGGGCTATTATTTTTTTTCTCTCTCGCTGCGCGTCTTCTTCAGTCCCAGCTTTCAGTCTTGCGTCGAGAACGCCAGCGCCAACAATGTCTTCTGCTCGACTTCGTGCGCCTTTGCCGAACCGGTCGCTGGACTCGCACTCCCGGAACGTTTCACCGAAAGCACTGGCCGCTTGCCCGCGATGCGCTTCAAGCGCGGCAGTATGTAGGAAAGCGCACCCATGTTGGACGGCTCTTCCTGCACCCACACAATATCTCGCGCTGAACTATGGCGCTCCAGTTCCGCGGTCAGTTCCGCCTCCGGGAACGGGTACATCTGCTCAAGGAAGACAATCGCGGTGCTCATGTCTTTACGCTTTTGCCGTTCCGTGCGAAGTTCGTGTCCGATTTTCCCGGTGCAGATCAGAATGCGTTTGGCATCCTGCGCTTCTGTATCCGGAATCACCGGCAGAAACTTCTGATGGGTCAGATCTTCCAGCGGAGACAGCGCATCCGGGTGCCGCAGCATGCTCTTCGGCGTGAACACCACCAGCGGCTTCCTCCACTTGCGCAGCGCCTGCCGCCGGAGCAGATGGAAATATTGTCCGGCATTCGAGGGCTGGCAGATCTGAATATTGTCTCGCGCCGCCAGCTGCAAAAATCGCTCAATGCGCGCGCTCGAATGCTCCGGACCTTGTCCTTCGTAGCCGTGGGGCAGCAAGAGCACCAGGCCCGAGAGCAGTCCCCACTTGTCTTCACCAGCGCACACAAATTGGTCGATCACGGCCTGCGCGACGTTCGCAAAATCGCCAAACTGCGCTTCCCACAAAACCAGCGCCTCGGGATAATCGCGGCTATAGCCGTATTCAAATCCCATGACGCCCGCTTCCGAAAGCGTCGAGTTGTAGATGTCGCACGCCGCTTGGCCCGGCGCAATGTGGCGCAGGGGGACGTATTCCGTTTCATCTTCAATATCGAACAGCACCGAGTGTCGTTGATTGAACGTCCCGCGCCGCGTGTCCTGACCGCTTAGGCGTATGGGAATCCCTTCCTTCACCAGGCTGGCAAACGCCAGTGCCTCCCCATGCCGTAGGTCGACGGGCTTCTTGCCCGTCCCCATCTCCGCCCGCTGTTCCAGCAACTTTTTCACCTTGGGATGGATGTGGAAACCCGCCGGATACGTGGTCAAACGCGCCGTGAGTTCGACCAACTCCTCGCGCGCGATGCCTGTGGGCTGCTCGTACTCGGGTTTATAGCGGCCCCCGAAGTAGTCGTCCCAATATTTTGGAAGATCGCGCATCAGCGGCTTCTTGGTGAACTTCGTGGCGCTCTTTTGCGCGGCTTCGTACTCGCTCTTGATCGTCTGCACACGCTGCGCGATATTGTCAACGTTCAGGCCGATTTGTTTGGCGTAAATCTGATACAGCGGCGGATGCTCTTTGATCGCCTTGTACATCAGCGGCTGCGTCACCGTGGGATCGTCCACCTCGCTATGCCCATGGCGGCGGTAGCCGATCAGGTCCACGACTACGTCGGTGCCGAATTTGTAGCGGTATTCGGCGGCGATCCGCGAGATCCGCATGACTGCATCCACGTCTTCACCATTCACGTGAAAGATCGGAATCGCCTGCCGCCGCGCCAGTTGCGCCGAGAAGCGCGAGGAATGCTCTTCGCGGGCATTGGTCGTGAAGCCGATCAGGTTGTTGACGATTACATGGATCGTTCCACCCACGGTGAAGCCGCCGAGGTCCGCGTAATTCAGCGTCTCCGCCGTGATGCCCTGGCCCGCGAACGCGGCGTCGCCGTGCACCAACAGCGGGAGATACTTGGCCTCGCCGCCTTCACCGGCGCGATCCTGTTTGGCGCGAGTGCGTCCCACCGTCACCGGATTCACGGCTTCGAGGTGGCTGGGATTCGACACCAGATGGATATGAATTTTCTTGCCGCTTCTGGTGACGTACTCGCCGGTCGCGCCCATGTGGTACTTCACGTCGCCCGATCCCAAGACGCTGCGTGGATCTACGTCCTCAAATTCCGCAAATACCTGCTCCGCCGGACGCTTTGCCAGATGAATAATGACGCTTAGCCGCCCCCGATGACTCATGCCCATTACCAGTTCGACCGCTCCGTGCTCACCGGCCACGTCCAGAACCTCATCCATCGCCGGCAATAGAGATGTGTTGCCTTCGAGGGAGAATCGTTTGTTGCCCAGATAGCGCTGCTGCAGCGTCTGCTCAAAAATGTCGGCGCGGAACAGCAGGTCCAGGGCGCGCTCCCGGTCGACGGTGGTGGGGTCCACCTCGATGCGTTCCTGAATCCAGCGGCGCCGCTCGGGGTCGGCAATGTGCATGAATTCCACGCCTACGCTGCTGCAATAAATGCGGCGTGCTTCCCGCGCGTACTCGTAGTCGATCTCGTTATCGTTATTGGCATCAAACCGCAGGTCCGGATGGGGTTGCGGAGGCAGCAGGCCGAGTGGGTTCAGTTCGGCTTCCAGATATCCAAATTGCCGGAACAGGTTAAAGACGCGTTCGCGTTCGTAGTTTCCGATGATTGCGGGAGCCGCGCTCCCGCTGGTATTCCGAGTTGAAGTCGCCATAATAAGGTGTATATAGAATAACGGATGCGGCGCCCTGAGTGCCCGATTCAGAGCGAGGAAGTGGAAAGACGGGCGTCTCGCCCGTCGGGCAGCGAGGTGGCCGGGCGGGGACGCCCGGCGCTCCACCGGCGAAGCCCAATCGCTGGCTGCGTAGATCGACCTGAAATCTGACAAGGGTTTATGATGACGCAATCTGAATTGGAGGCACCGGATATGGCGAGCGGAATCATCGATGTGCCCAGTCGCTACTCCGTGCCCGAAACTCTGGCGCGGCTCCAGTCGATCCTCAAAGAGAAAGGCCTGACGGTGTTTGCTCTTGTCGATCACAGCGGTGAGGCAGAGAAGGTCGGCCTCACTATGCGCCCGACGCAGCTGCTGCTCTTTGGTAGTCCGAAAGGGGGTACGCCTTTGATGGTCGCGGCGCCCAGGCTGGCCATCGACCTTCCGTTGAAAGCGCTCGCGTGGCAAGACGAGCAGAGCAAGGTGTGGCTCTCCTACAATTCACCGGAATACCTCCAGCAGCGGCACGGCTTTCCCGCGGAGCTTCTGAAAAACATCGCGGGAATCGGTGCGCTGATTCAGAAGGCTGTGGAATAATGCGGGCTGCTGGACTTGCCTGTTCACCACTTACACATGCCCGATAATTCAAACCCTAATCGCGCCCGCGATCACCTGGCCAACGAACGCACCTTTCTGGCGTGGGTGCGAACTGGCGTCGCGACCATCGTCTTCGGATTTGCCGTCGGACGCTTCTCGATCGCACTGCGCGAATTCATGAAGATGCAGGGATACAACTCCACCACCCCCGGCCTGACAACCTGGCTGGGTATTATTTCGACCGTGGGTGGAGTGTTGCTGATTCTGGCCGGGCTCAGGCGCTATCGGAAGACCAAAGTGCAACTTGATTCGAATACTTTCGAGCCTGCTGGATTCGTGAGCGACCTCGTATCCTACTTGCTCGGTCTTTTCGGATTAGTACTGGCGGGGTATCTCGCCTACATCGCGATAAATAACAAGTGATCGTCTATGGTCTCACGATAAGCGCTGGTCGAGTGAAGTGTCGATCAGGCGGGACGTCTATAAGGTGCAACAATGGCGAATGAACAAGAAAAAGAAGCGGCCGGCCGCGCCGCCGCGAAGTTGGTGCGCGACGGCGACATCGTCGGATTAGGCACGGGCTCAACCGCCTACTTTGCGGTCGTCGCGCTGGGCGAACGCGTGAAAGCGGGACTGAAAATAATTGGAATCCCAACTTCCGTGCGGACCGCCGATCTGGCGCGCGCAGTCGGCATTCCGCTGACCACGCTGGACGATCATCCGGCAATCGACATCACCATCGATGGCGCCGATGAAGTCGATCCCAAGTTGAATTTGATCAAAGGCGGAGGCGGCGCGTTGACTCGCGAGAAGGTCATCGCTACGGCATCGAAGAAGATGGTGGTGGTTGCTGACTCCGGAAAGATTGTTCGGGTGCTCGGCAAATTTCCTTTGCCGGTTGAGGTAATGCGTTTGCTCGAACCGTTGTCGAGAGGAAGATTGTGGCGCTGGGCGGCTTGCCCAAATTGCGCTTGAAACCCGACGGCAGTCCTTACTTGACCGACAATGGCAATCAGATTCTCGATTGCAGCTTTGGGAAGATCGACGATCCGCCGGCATTGGCGCGGGAGTTGAACGGGACGCCAGGAGTGGTTGAGCATGGGTTGTTCATCGGGCTGGCGAAATTGGCGATTGTCGGACGGGGAGACTCCGTCGAGGAGATTCGTCCAAAACTCGCTCGGAAGCGCGTTCAACCGAAACGCGTTCGAACAAAGCGTCCGAGTCGAAAGCGGCAGACGAAGAGCCGCAAGCCTTAACCCTAGTTGGGTTGTGGCGGCAGTAGTGTGGAATATGTGAACGCGACGTCCTTCCTCGGTTGCCCCCTACTATCCACGATCTCGAGCAACACCTTGCGCAGTTTGCCAGGTTGGAGGGGTGTCTCCACGTGCAGCGTATAGAAACCGTTCACCTGAATATTCAGCGCCTCTGTATAGAGCCTGATTCTTTCCCGGGTACGGTCGTCATAGTCATATTCGAAATCCCACGAAGGGAGAAATGACGCTTCGGCTACGCGACCCGCAACACCAAAGACAAAACCTCCGGTGGCGCGAGCGATTTCTATGACAGAGTCTTTTCCCGTTCGCTCAAGTTCCATGGGCAACTTCTCAGCCAACAAGAACACAAAGAGCCGAATTCTGGACTGCAACAGGAGCTTCCTGACAGCAGTTTCCGAAATATGACTACAGTTGTCGCCGCCATCGGTAATGACGTAAATCGCGTCCCCAGGACGGGACGGTTCCAAGAGCTTGGTTGCAGCGAGCACCGCGTCGTATAGCGCTGTCCTTCCCTTGATTTCGGCTCGCCGATGGGGTTTGTCTTTCAGCCAGGCGGCCATGGAACTTCGGCTCTGTGAGAAGTCGAATACGTCATGGACCTGGGACGAAAAAGTAAGTAGCGCCACTTTCACGTCGGCAGGAGTCTCCGCGATTAGATCTTCCAGCGCCTCGCGCGCGATCTGCCACTTCTTGTTTTTTTCTGTTTCCCCAGCCATACTGCCGCTCATATCAAGAAGCACCGCAATTCTTCGTGGCGCGAGACTGTAGCTGGCTTCTACAACTGCGGCAGGACGCCCGTTTACTTTGGCTCGGAAACTATCATTCGTCAGATCTCGAACAGCACTACCGTTTCGATCGAGAACATTTACGAACAACGAGCGGGACGATTGGGTCGGCCGCCGTTGCGCCGCAGCGAGGGATCCGTAGGCTAGAAGGAGGACACTGGCGAACATAAGCGCCACTTTCGCCATGACGTGCGCCTCCGAATGGCGGCAGTCTATCACAAGATAGTACGGGTTCTTCGTGCCAATGGCTCGGCTCTACCTTCCGACTATCTCCCGGAGCGCCCCGAGCAATACGTCTACTTCCTCCATCGTGTTGTAGTGCACCAGCCCGATGCGCAAGAATCCTCCGAGCCGCTCGACGTCCAACTGTTCGGTGAGGTTCAGGGCATAGTAGTTTCCGTCCCAGGTGAAGAAGCCCCGCTCTCCGAGCTTCGTTGCCAGCTCCAGCGGCGTGTGGCCTTCGATACGGACCGCTATCGTCGCGCAACGATCCTTGAAACGGCGCGGATCGGTGATGCCGTACAGCTTCAATCCGGGAATCGCTAGCAAGCCAGCGATCATCTTTTCCATCATCTTCCGCTCGTGCCCGTGCATCGCTTGGTGCGCGGCCAGGATCGCACCGCGCCGGGTCGTGACCGCAGGCTTCGTGCTCCGGCCTAGTTCTTCCCAGTAATCCACGCAGGCTTTAATTCCCGCGATGCATTCGTGGTTCAGCGTTCCCCATTCCCAGCAATTTGGAATGTTGTCGCTGTTGGCGCGGACTTTATACGGATGCAACCGCTTCAGGCGTTCGCGCTTGCCGTAGAGAACGCCCATGTGCGGACCGAAGAACTTGTAAGTTGAGCAGACCAGAAAATCGCAGTCGAGGGCGCGCACGTCAATCGGCCCATGCGGAGCGTAGTGGACGGCATCGATGTAACTCAATGCGCCCGCTTGCCGCGTCAGCCGCACCACTTCCGCGACGTTGTTGATCGTGCCCACGGCGTTCGATGCATAACCGACGGCGACCAGCCGCGTGCGCTTCCCGATTTTCGCGGCGAGATCTTGCATGTCGAGCGTGCAATCTTCTTCGTTGAACTTCACCGTGCGGATAACCACGCCTTTTTCTTCCAGCGCTTTCCAGGGCGAGAAGTTCGCGTCGTGATCGAGCAGTGTGAGGACGATCTCATCGCCGGGTTCGAGTTCGCGGCCGATGGCGCGGCTCATTGCGAAAGTCAGCGTGGTCATGTTCGGGCCGAACACGATTTCATCCGCGTCGCAATTCAGAAAATCGCCCATCGCAGACCGTGCTTCCGCGATCATGCGGTCGGTGTTGCGGCTGGTGTGGTAAGCGCCGCCGGTGTTGGCGTTGTTGTGCGAGAGATAGTCCGCAATGGCGTCGATTACCTGCTGCGGCACCTGGGTGCCACCTGGACCATCCAGAAAAACCGCGGGATGCCCGTTGATCGTTTGCGCGAGTGCTGGGAATTGCGAGCGAACCCAGGTAAGGTCGAGTGCAGTGGATGAAGCCTGTTCAGCGATTGGCATAGCAAACATTTTAAATGAGAGGGTTGATTCAGCTCGTGTGGTGACGGGGCTCTGCCCAGCTCCGGCGGGGCAGAGCCCCGCCACCACACAACCGCTGAGATATTGGATGCCCACCCCTTAAAGGGGCAGCTAATTTCTGAGAAATTCGGCATCGCTGAAGCGATGCCCTGACACGAAACGGGGCGGCACGGCCGGCGCGTGTTTCAGCGCCCTATTACGCGGCGCGTTCGGGAGGATTCGGTTGCTTGCCTTTGCCTTTGTTCGCGGCGTCCAGCCGGATGCGCGTGACTCGCGTCGTTTTCTGGACCAAATCGTCGGTGGCGCGAGTTTCGTCTCCCGCCATCACTGATCCCGCCGCTAGGGCGAAGCGCAATGCGTCCGCTTGGTCGTCAAAATACAAAATGACTTGTCCCGACATAGTTACTTCTCCCTGAGTCTGACTTCGCTGGGCCCGCATACAACAGGCGCAGCTGGGAAGATCAAATAAAAGATCAAATTAGGACGCAGGTGGCGCTGCAACAAACGAGAGTCGGCGATAATTCCAACTCCAACTCCAGTTCCAATTCCTACTTCAGTTCCAACGATTGTCGAAGAATACCCGTGCGGGTGATAGTGCTTTTGTTGGTTCTCGCTCCGGCGTGCTCTACCAGGCGGCTGCCCGGATGAAGTCTGCCAGCATGCCATAGGCCGTCGCATAGAGACCAGGATTTTCCTCCGTGATTGTGAGCCCGGGGAAGATGTCGGTTTCAAACTGGATGATGGATGATGTTCCGCCGACCAGCGCCATCGGGTCGGTGAGCGGGACCTGCTCCGGGCGAACGCTGGCGGTTACTCCCGACTCGGTGCGCTGGGCGCGGCATATGAGCTTGTAGGGCGCGCCTGCATTTCGAGCCGAGCGGACAGCTTCTAAGGTGAGCCTGCGGATTCCCTCGCGGTCCACTTTTTGCGGCGGCAGGCGCACGTCCATAATGACGTTGACCAGCGCGGCGACCTTCACAGCCGCGTCCCAGCCGTCGATGTCGTGACTGGCGTCGGTTTCGGCGATTCCCAGTTGCTGCGCCTGGCCGAGAGATTCGTCGAAGCTCAGCCCGCGTTCCATGCCCGTCAGAATCACGTTCGTGGTCGAGTTGAGGATTCCCTTGAACCCTTTCACTTCGATTGCGGGCAGCGTGTTGCGGAAAAGCGAGAAGATGGGGATGCCGTCCATGACCGTCGATTCGAAAAGAAACTGCTTGCCGCGACGGGCTGCAAACTCGCGCAGTTCTTCATAGGCATGGACGACCGGGCCTTTGTTGGCCGTTATCGCGTGGGCTCCGTGTTCGAGCGCGGCGCGGATGTGGTCGATGGCTGGCTGTCCGTTTTCGACGTTTAGGGAAGTGGCTTCGAACACGACGTCGGGCTGAGCCGCTTCGAGCCAGGCGTTGTAGGTCGGGTACTGCTGTCCGCGCATTCCCGCGAACGCATCCGCGCTCTGCCCACGCAGGAGTTCGGCCACATCAAAGCCGGCCGCGTTTACCTGCCAGCCGACGCGCCGCGAAGCGACTCCTGTGATGCGCCACTCGATGCCGTGACGCTCGCGCAGTTCGGTGTCTTTGAGTTGCAAAAGTTCGATCAGGGTCCGGTTTACGTTGCCGAAGCCGAGCAAGCAGAGGTTAATAGTCTTCATGTGTGCGAATCATGTGTGCGAACCCGAGAATATACCAAGCACGGGTACCATCCGTTCAAGACGTTGGAAGGCGGGCGTGAATATTACGAAAGGGTGTGGGAAAGGCTCATTTTTAGTGCAGCGAATTTCCGTGGATGACCATCTAAGGGTACAATCGTCTAAAGGCCACGCGCCTAAATCAATAAGGAACGCGGTAAGAGCATGCTGAGGGTAGCGGCAAATCGGGGGGCATTCGTCAGAGCTGTGGGCGTGCTCTGCGTTGTCCTGGTGTGCGTAATGGGTACGATACAGGCAGCCCACTCGCATCCCGAGAACTCGACCGCATCCCACCACACCTGCACGATTTGCGCGACCGCTCACGTAGTTAATACCCAGACGGTTGCGTTCGCGCCGGTTTTGGCTACTGCATCTCTGGCGATTCTTATTGCAGAAACTTCTCCGATCTTCCGTCCCGCCCTCACCCAGTTCATTCGTCCTCCACCTGCATTCTGATTCCGCGCCCAATCCAGTAAGTATTTCCAAAGGACCGCGATCTTCGATCTTCAACGTGATCGGACTCGCCCCAGAACCCATTATTTGGAGGAATCATGCATTTATTTTGTAAGGGCTGGCGGGCTGCGGCTATTGTGGCCGTTGCTGTGGCGTTGAGTGTTGGGACTGCGAAGGCGCAGTCGGGCGGAACTTCGTCGGGGATTAGCGGCACCGTCCTGGACCCTTCGGGAGCGGTGGTGGCAAATGCGACGGTGGAGATTCATAACGCGGTCAGCGGCTTTGATCGGACGACTACTACTGACAGTAAGGGGAATTTCAGTTTCCCGAACGTGCCGTTTAACCCGTATCACATGACGGTGACGGCCCCGGGTTTTGCCCAAACCGCGCAGGATGTGGAGATTCGGTCGGCTTTGGGCGTGAATGTGAAAGTCAGTTTGACGGTGGCTAGTAGTTCCGACACCGTGACGGTGGAGGCTGGGGCGGATTTGGTGGAGAACGATCCGATTGGCCATACTGACGTGGATCGGGGACTGTTCGACAAAATTCCCCTCGAAAGCCAGTCCTCCTCTGTAAGTTCGCTGGTCACGCTGGCGGCGCCGGGAGTGGCTGCCGATTCGAATGGCCTGTTTCACGGACTGGGCGACCACGCCTCGAACTCGTTCTCGGTCGACAACCAGCCCATCACCGATCAGCAAAGCAAGATTTTTTCGAACCAGATTCCGGTCGATTCGATTCAGTCATTAGAGGTGATTCCCGGCGCACCGCCGGCTGAATACGGAGGCAAGACGAGCCTGGTAATTGTGGCGACGACGCGCTCGGGACAGGGCGTCACCACGCCGCACGGCAGCGTGAATGCGTCCTATGGTTCGTTTGGGTCGTCCAACGTGGGCGTTGACTTGGCTTACGGAGGTCAGAAATGGGGCAATTTTATTTCTGCGAACGGGCTGAACAGTGGCCGGTTCCTCGATCCGCCAGAGTTCCGTGTGGCACACGCCAAGGGCAACGAAGAGAACCTGTTCGACCGCGTGGACTATCAACTCTCCACTAAGGACTCGGTTCATGTGAACCTGGGCTTTTCACGTTCGTGGTTTCAGACACCCAACACTTTTGACGGCCAACTTGCCACACCGTGGAATGGAGTGGTGGTCGCCAATGGTGGTCTCGATCCGAACGGCAACGTGGTCGGCCCCACCGACCAGCGCGCCCTGATCAAGAGCTTCAATATCGCGCCGACCTGGACTCGAGTGATCAATCCGACCACTGTCTTTAGTCTTGGCGGCTGGGTGCGGCGGGACGCTTTCAATTATTATCCCAGCAACAACCCGTTCGCCGATCTCGGTCCCTCCAATCTGCAGCAGGAGACCGTCTCACAATATCGGACGCTGGCCAACGCCGGGCTCCGCTCCGATCTCTCCTACGTGAAGGGCATTAATAACGTTAAGTTCGGAGTAACGTATCAGCAAACATTTCTGACCGAACACTTCAATTTCGGAGTCGTCGATCCAACGCTCAACGCGCCGTGCCTGGATGCTAACGGTGTCCCGGTATTCGTTGGTAACCCAGGGCTCAACGACACATCGCAGTGCCCGACAGCGACGACCACCAACCAAACTCTGTATCCCACACCGTTCCAGATCAATCCCGGCTTCACTCCATTGCTGGGCTGCTACGACCTGACGAGGCCGACCCCCTCGTCGAACGATGGTTGCGCCGGTACTAGCAGTACCCTGTTTCCATTTCGCGGCCATACGGACGTAAAGGAGCTAGCCATCTATTTGCAGGATGCAATCTCCAAGGGAAACTGGTCCCTCAACCTGGGACTGCGCGGTGATTTTTATAACGGGTTGGTGACGGCTCGTCAAGCCGAGCCGCGTGTCGGAGTTGCCTACAACATCAAGCGGACGAACACAGTGCTGCGCGTTTCCTATGCGCGAACTTTGGAAAGTCCCTTTAATGAGAATCTGGTGCTTTCAAGCAGCGGATGCAATTTCCCAGTCGTCGCTGCCATAATTCCATGCGTAAACGCACCACTTCAGCCTGGCTATCGCAATGATTTCCACGCTGGCCTGCAGCAGGCATTCGGGCGCTTTGCGGTTGTGAGTGGAGATTACATCTGGAAATACACGCACACCGGCTACGATTTCAGCATCTTCGCAGCGACTCCGATCTTTTTCCCAGTCGCGTGGCACAACTCGAAGATCCCGGGCTATGCCATTCGCGTGAGCGTGCCGGAGTTCCACGGATTCTCGGCGCTGGTGGTGATGTCGAGCGTGGCCGCACGGTTCTTCCCGCCACAGACAAGCGGTCTTGGAACCACCGTCGGGCAGAGCGGAACGCCTTTCCGTATCGACCACGACGAAAAGTTTAATCAGACTACGCACTTGCAGTACCAGCCCTGGAAAAACGCTCCGTGGGTCGGGTTCAACTGGCGGTACGATAGCGGACTGGTGGCCGGTGCAGTTCCATTCGCAACCTCGGGAAACCCAAGTGACCCGGGCTTCCAGGTTGATTTGAGCGGGCTCACTGCGGATCAGGAGTTCCAGGCTGGTCTTACCTGCAACGGCGTGCACGCGACACCAACCACACCGTTGCCGACTACATGCCCAGGCAATCAGTACGGCTCGACGCTGGTAAAGATCCCGGCTCCGGGCACTCAGAATGACGACCACAATCCAGCGCGTATCGCGCCCCGTCACCTGTTCGACGTTGCGGTTGGCGACGACAACCTGTTTAAGGGCGATCATTACAAATGGAGTCTTACGGTTACCGCCATCAACGTAGCCAACAAAACGGCGCTGTATAACTTCCTTTCGACCTTCAGCGGCACGCACTATGTAACGCCGCGGGCGGTGACGGCTCAACTCGGGTTCCACTTCTAACGGATGTCCTTCCCCGGGTGAGGGCAGTACGGTGCGAAAGCCGTACTGCCCTTACTTACTTACTTTCTTCCTACAAACTCGACCACGCCCCGATCACGCACCGGTCGTTCCTGATGATGCAGGACATCCAGTTCTGGAACGAGTGACGGCAATTCATTTCTGTGCAGAGGATTGGTATTGGCGGTCGTTAACCTCTCAACCGAATCCCACCGCAGGCTCATCTTACAGATGAGCAGACCGCCCGGCTTCAATCCGGAGACTATCCTGGGGAAGAGACCGCGGTCGAGGTGATAGAACAGCACGATGAGATCAAACTGTGAGGGTTCAAGTTTGTACTCGGCGGCGTCTCCTGCAAAGAGGTCGACATTGACATTAAGCTCAAGAGCGGCCTGACGGAGCTTTCCGATCGCCACGTTGGAAACGTCTACCACAGTAACCTGCCAGCTCCTGCTTGCCAGCCATAGGGCATGTCTGCCAAGTCCCCCGGCCAAATCCAACGCCACGGCTGGCTTCGGGAGCGATGGAGGTACAAACCGCTCGTAAGCCGAGATGAAGAACGGATCCGGTTCGGTCAGAGAAGGCAGGCCTTGCTCGTATTTGATATCCCAACGGGCTCTTTGATCTTTACTTTGATCTTCACTTTGATCTTTACTTTGATCGTCACTATGCTCTTCGCTGCTCATGCTGATCCGTTTCTGACGGTGGAGCGTCGGGCGTCCCCTTTCGGCTGGACGGGCGAGGGCGCCCGTTCCTCCATCGGGTCATTGGTGGCGTATGGACGGAGACGCGGCAAGCCGTGTTTCTACTGTAGCTTGGCGTATTCAGCCTTGGCTTCGTGAAGGAGCGGGAGGTCGGGGTCGGCGTCTTTCCAGGCGGCCAGAAAGTTCTGATAGGCGATTCGAGACTTGGGAGCGTCACCCTGCTTTTGAAATAAGCGGCCCAACTTCAGTTGAGCGATAACGAGCAGAATGTCAGGTCCGCTGCGGGATTTCATATCCAGAACCTTCTGAAAGTCTTGCTGGGCCTCAGCGTAGCGTCCAGCCTGCTCGTAGGCGATGCCTCGGACGTAATAAACGCTGTTGTTGGCGCGTCCATAGAGGGCGGCGGTATTGAGGAAGTCGATGGCCCTGGCCGGGTCGGCCTTGGCGGAATTACCGGGATGTAATGCGGCGATCGCCCGAATCATGGGGACGGTCACGTTCACGGCGATGGTATCGTTTGGGTGAGTGCGCAGGATTTCGTCGGCCAATGCCAGGGCTTTCTGGTCCTGCCGCAGTACGGCGAATGTCACCGCGACGTTTCCCATCACAGAAAGAGTTCGGGATAACCGGAGCGCCTCGTTGGCGCCGTTGGTGGCTTCGGGAAGACTGCCCACCACTGCCTCCGCGCCGGCAAGCTGCGCTTCCATATCGGCTCGACCCTGCAGGTGCAGGCGATCCAGCACATCCTCGGCCTGGCGCGTGAAATCCCGCGCCTGTCGTAGTTGCCCGCGGGTGGCCGCGAGGCCGGTGCGGAATTTGAGAACTTCCAGCTGTCCGTCTGGGGTTGCGGAGGCGGCCTGCAGTTCCTTCTCGATATCGGCGTCTCTCCCTTCGCACCAGTCGAGCGCAGCCAGGTACGCATGGGAGCCCGCGGTGGACCCTTTGTGCTGAACTGCTGTGTTGAGCGTAGCGCGTGCTTCCTCAATCCGGTTAAGGCCAGCATAGGCCGAAGCCACTTGCCCATAGCCGTTCATCATGTCGGGGTCGAGCTCCTCGGCATGCTTCGCTTTCTCCAACGCGTTGTCGAACTGCCCGAGCTCGTTATAGATGACCGCCAGATTGTTGTAGGGGATGGAATCCCGCGGGTAGGTCTGGATATAGAGTTCGTAGGCGGTAATGCCCTTGTCGAGCTGTCCGCTGTCCGCATAGTAGTGGGACATGATGTAAAGCTTCTCGCGCTCGCTGGCCCGATCCCGAAGCTCGAAAGCCTTCTGCCGGTTCTGTTCCGACAATTGGGTCTGCCCAAGGTTGTTGTAGATCGTGCCAAGGCGGGCATAAGCCATCGCGAAATTAGGATCGATCTCGATGGCGTGCTGATAGTTGGGCACAGCACCCAGTTCGTCGCCGACATTGTGCTTGGCGTCGCCGAGGCTCAGCGCCTTCAGCGCGTCGAGCGATGAAGTGGTCGCCTGGGAGAGAGACATGTCGTACTTCTGCACAGTGGACAACGACTCGCCGAGCTGGCCGCGCAGTTTGGTGGCGGCGCCATGCAGCGCGTTCAGCACATCTTCTTTTCGGTCAGCCTGAACCTGCTGGCGTCCGAGCGAATCACCGGAAGCAGCATTGACGGCTTCCAGAGTGACGACATACTGCCCCCCCACGCTGTCAATGCTGCCGTTCAGCATGGCCTTGATGCCGTCGCGCTGAGAGATTTCGCGGCCGACGTCGCTGGTGATGCGGTCCGTGGGGCTGCGGCCCATGAACTGTAACGTCTGGCGGATCTTCTGGTCGGGAAAGACGTTCAGATACGGGGATTGCCCGAGATCGACAGCCAGCGCTTTCTTGAGAGTGCCATCGAAAACGGGATCGGCGGTGGTGTTTACGAAATCGGTAATCAGGATCGAATCTTTCTCGGTGAGGGCGTGGCCGCGCTTGAGAAACACCATGCCAATGCCGGCGGCAACCAGCGCAACGATCAGGCCCGGGATCAGCCAGAGGGGCAGCTTGCGGCTTCGACTTCGTACCGCGGGCTTGCGAATGGAAGAACTGGAGGAAGTCGCGGCCAGAATCGCACCCGATTCGGAGTCGCGTTTGAGGCGCTTCAAGTCGGAGCGCACGTCGGCCGCGCTCTGGTAGCGCAGGTCGCGGTCTTTTTCGAGCAGCTTGTTCAGTATCCCTTCAAACTGCGGAGGCAAGTCGGGATTCAGGCGAAGCGGTGGCGCCGGAGGGCGGACGTATCTCCGCGGAAGGGCACCGCGCCGGTGGCCATCTCGTAGAGCACGGCCCCGAAAGAGAATAAGTCGCTGCGGGCGTCGAGATCCTTGCCGCGCGCCTGCTCCGGAGACATATATGCCACGGTGCCGACGGTCGATCCGGGGCTGGTCAGGAACGGCTCGTCCACGGTCGCGGCCGAACCGAGCGCGGCGGCAGACAGAGCCGAAGGCTTAGCAGTGCGCTTGGCCAAACCGAAATCGAGAATCTTGGCCTGGTTGCGGCTGGTAACGAAAATGTTGGCGGGTTTGATGTCGCGGTGGACGATGGCTTTGGCATGAGCGGCGTCGAGAGCGTCAGCGATCTGTGTGCCGAGATCGAGCAATTGCCCGAGCTCCATTGGTTGGCTATCGGGTTGGCTGTGGTGCTGGCCGTGGATCCGGTTCTTGAGCGTCTCGCCTTCCAGCAACTCCATGGCGATAAAGTGGCGTCCGTTGTCTTCGCCGACCTCGTAGATCGTGCAGATATTTGGGTGGTTCAATGCGGAGGCCGCGCGCGCTTCGCGCTGAAAACGGTCGAGCGCGAGCGGATCTTTTTCCGTCTCGGGAGGTAGGAACTTGAGCGCGACATGGCGGCCCAGGTTGATGTCCTCGGCTTCGTATACAACGCCCATCCCTCCGCCGCCCAACTGCGAGAGGACACGGTAGTGCGAGACAGTCTGCCCGATCATTCCGGGGAACACTCCTGGGAGAGAGTCATTCATGTTAGGCCCGAGAGTTCTGGCGAGTCAACAAAACCCTGAACCACCAAGGACACGAAGTATCACGAAGGCTTTTGGTCTCTGGCGTTGCCCTGGTGTACTCGTTGCCTTTGTGGGTAACGGTTTCGCAAACTGAGCCACCGCTAGTTCTTCTGGTTATACGATGCGGCGGGGCGCCAAGTTCACGTTTTACTGAGATGGCTGCCGAGGCGCTGGTTCGCGCTGTCTTTTCTATGGCTTAAGAGCTTTGTTTCCGATGAGCGGAGGAGCGAGGTAGTGCCAAAAGGTCACTGTACCCCATTACGGAAGTTTAGCTCCAAATCTCCGAATGCTTTCCTGCCCGTCCGGCGCCTGTTATCAAATGAGTTGTCCCCCTGTTTGCGCCTTGGGAATTGCAACCTGCTTCCCGCGCAGGAGTTCGTCCGAAATGAAAACTCGCCCTCAATCCTGGAGGGACATGAGCGCGGCGCCACGCTTTTTTATTACCGTGGTCGTGCTCTGCGGGACGACCGTCCTGACCTATTCGATCTTGCACGGCCGAAGCGAGAATCCGCTCAAATTTTTCTGCTATCTAGTAATTGCGCTGGCTGCCTCGCGGCTAAAAGTGAATCTGCCCGGGATTACCGGGACGATGTCGGTGAACTTTCTATTTCTGCTGCTGGGTGTACTGGAACTGAGCTTCGCGGAAACCATGGCGCTAGGCTGCGCGGCAGTGGTCGTGCAGTGCTTCGATCGCGACCGTCCGGTTCCGATTCAGGTCGCCTTCAACGTCAGCTCGACGGCGCTAGCCATCGCGGTGACCTTCGCATCGTATCGCTATTCCTTGATGCATCACGCGGTGAGTAATCCCTCTACACTCCTATTTCTGGCGGCGTGCGTTTACTTCGTAGCCAATACGCTTCCGGTTGCAGCCGTGATTTCGCTGACGGAGCGAAGGTCGCTGCGAAAGATCTGGGCAGACTGCTATTTCTGGAGTTTCCCGTACTACCTGGTGGGCGCGGGCGTAGCCGGAATGATGAGCTGGCTGCACGGCTTTACCGACTGGCAGACGTCGTTGCTGACACTTCCCGTCGTGTATCTCATCTACCGTTCCTACCGCCTCTATCTCGGCAAACTGGAAGATGAGAAGCGGCATGTGGAAGAGATGGCTGACTTGCATATGCGCACCATCGAAGCGCTGGCCCTAGCGATCGAGGCCAAGGATCAGACAACTCACGACCACTTGCAGAGAGTTCGAGTCTACGCGGTCGAAGTTGCGAAGGAACTGAAGGTTGACCGGGAGGGAATGGAGGCCTTGCAGGCCGCAGCCTTGCTGCACGATATCGGCAAGCTGGCGATTCCCGAGCACATCATCTCGAAACCGGGCCGCCTGACGCCGGAAGAATTCGAAAAAATGAAGATTCATCCGCTGGTGGGAGCGGAAATCTTGGAGCGGGTGCGCTTTCCATACCCGGTTGTGCCCATCGTGCGGGCTCATCACGAAAAGTTTGACGGGACAGGCTATCCGCTCGGTCTGCGCGGGACGCAGATTCCGCTTGGTGCCCGCATCCTGGCGGCGGTGGATTTTCTGGACGCGCTGGCTTCGGATCGGCAATATCGTCGGGCGATACCTCTGCATGAAGCGATGTCGCGACTGGTGGATGAATCGGGAAAATCTTTTGATCCGCAAGTAGTCAAGGTGCTTGAACGAAAATACGTGGATCTTGAGCAACTGGTCCACCAACGTACAGATAGCCTGGGCAAGCAAAAATTATCCACGGAAGTCAAAGACCCGGATGCGAACGCCGAGCGGGTCATCAAGCCGGCAGCCGGGTTCGAGGCGCAAGGGCGGCGGCAATCGCCGGAGCGCAGTTTTCTCAGTTCGATCGCGGCGGCGCGTCAGGAAGCGCAGACTCTTTTCGAGCTCAGCCAGGATCTGGGAGCTTCGCTCAGCCTCGGCGAAACGCTCTCGGTGTTTGCGGTGAAGTTGCGACGGGCGATGCCTTACGATGCGACTGCGATCTACGTCCGCCACGGCGATGAACTTGTGCCGGAATATGTGAATGGCGACAACTTCCGGCTGTTTGCCTCGCTGCGCATTCCGATGGGACAAGGGCTCTCGGGGTGGGTGGCGCAAAACCTTAAGCCGATCCTGAATGGCAATCCTTCGGTCGAGCCTGGTTATTTGAACGATCCCTCTAAATACAGCACGCTGAACTCAGCGCTCGCGGTTCCGCTCGAAGGCTTGTCGGGCGTAGTCGGCGTGGTCGCGCTGTATCACGCGGAAAAGGATTTCTTTACCTCCGACCACCTCCGCATTCTGCTGGCTGTGAGTTCCAAGATGGCGCTTGCCATCGAGAACGCGATGAAGTACGAGCAGGCGGAGAGTTCGGCGGTTACCGATTACCTCACCGGGCTTCCCAATGCGCGCTCGCTATTCCTGCAACTCGACCGGGAACTGGCGCGCTGCAAACGCGACAACAAGTCGCTGACCGTGATGGTGGCCGACCTGGACGGCTTCAAGCAGATCAACGACCGTTTTGGGCACCTGGAGGGGAACCGCGTGCTGCGGCTGTTTGCGCACTCCCTTAAGGAGACGAGCCGTGAGTACGACTATGT
>Ga0193751_1000301_pt1 | contig 41649 bp, 39 predicted proteins | sample L1c2metaG_FD_143050 | JGI IMG/M metagenome (GOLD analysis project Ga0193751, IMG submission 143050) | Soil microbial communities from a riparian zone of the East river system, Colorado, United States - L1c2 | ecosystem: Environmental > Terrestrial > Soil > Riparian zone | place: USA: East River...
GCGATCTTCGTTTCAGCAAATGCATTCGCTCAAGATGCCACGCCCAAGGCAGGCACCAAGCCGGTAAAGCCCAAGGAAGCGATGGGCTGCAAATTCGTCGGAACGGTCAAGGGCACCAAGCTATGGGCTGGTGACTGTATGGGGCCGGCAGAGCTTAGGGGCTCGGATTCTGCAACTGAGCCGAAGCAGTAAAGCCTCGGGCTGAAAGCGAAGGGGAAATGAGGGCAGCGAGATTGCAAGAATTGGAAGATATGGCGACGCGTCTCTTAGCGACCGTTCGCCAGATTCAGCCGGGTCAGGAGCGCCATGAGGTCCTCGAGCAGATCGGGAAAATCCGTCTGGAGATAGCTGCTCTGCAACCGCTCGATTCGCCGCCAGCGCGCCGAGGGTCGAAAGGCGAAGGGGAAACGACCGATCCCCTTCAGGTTGATAATCGATTGCGCGCAATCCTGTCGTCCTGGCACCTAAGCCCCCGATACCGATCGGAAGCTCTCACGCAGCTTCACGTCCGTCCTGTGCCGTTCTCACACTGGAGGGAACTCGACCGAGAGGCTTAGGGAAACCCCGCGCTTTCCTGTCTGGCAAGGGTTCCTGTTTTCTTTGACCGGTTTCACGATTATTGATTTTTTCTGGTTGCTGCGCTGGGGCTGAAGGCGATGGTAAAGTAATGGGCCGGCTTTCTCTGTCAGTATTCACGATTGAGGTTGACGGAAAACCCGTACTCGCTTTTGAGGCTAGGCTTTACTCGGAGGCTGAGGCGATACTCGCTGACGAACGGTTACGGGCTACGCTCTGGGCATCAAAGTCGGGAGGCGTACTCCTTTGCGACGATCACTCTATTTTACGATTGCGGCTAGCCCATTCCGACGAAGCAAAGCGCTGTAAAGAAGCGGCCTCGCCTCCGACCGATGATTTCCAGCTGGTCTACCTGGTCGAATTGGATTCCGTCGAGTGAGGACAGAGAGCCCGATCAGGACGGTAAGCTTTAGGTCTGCCCGCGCCGTAACGGCGCCCATGCGCGTTCGGGGTCGCGGGCTTCCGAAGCGCCAGCCACTGCTGCAACGCATCCACGGATGCGATCAGCAAGGCCGATGCTGCGAATGTCGCGATGGGTGATAGCCGCTGGCCTAAAATTAATTGTCGTTCCAGTTGACTCCACTTGGACGTGGCGTAGCCTCGCGGGCGGATCGCGAGCTAGGGCTTCCCGCGCCAGCAGAGCCAGAGCGGGTCGCTCCCGCCAGCGCCAGTCGAAGTGGGCCGGTTCCACGCGTAGGTGCACCAGAACGGCGCTGGTAACAGCGCCGTTTTCTGTTTGGCACCATCCCGGTCTTCAGCGCGCCACGTTGAGCGGGTGTTCAACCCTGACCGGAAAGACCCTCATTGGGGAAAGCGGAAACTCGCCCGCGATCGCAACTAGTCCGATATGTTCCCGTGCTCCAATTCGCGCTCAAGGGTCGCCCTCGTTTGCTGATGTTCAACCGATAGCGATCGGTAGTGGGCGGCCATTTCTCGGTAGTGCTGGCGGGAAATTGGGTCGCGTGCTTGGTCGGCACGTTCTTCAAACATGCGAGCACGCTCGATAAGGTCTTCTTTGGGATTGGGCATCGCAAATCTCCCAGCGAAACCGTTCCTAAAGATAATGTTTGAGATGCTCTCCCGCACGTCGGAGCACGGACTTTTGATAAGGCCGGCGGAACGGCGCGACCTCGTTTATAGGAACAGCCCGGACTCACCCGCCGCCGATCGCAAGACCACCGCCAGGAATGGTAGTTGCCAGCCCGCTCAATTGGGCAAATGCTGCCCTCAAGAACAAGATTTTACGGGAGAGATGCATGCCCGGTCTAGACGAAAAGCGAGGTACCCAGGGCCAGCAGATCCTAAAGGCTGGAACGATCTCGTTTGATGGCTCTGGAATCGACTGTCTGGTCCGCAAAATGTCGGACTATGGCGCAAATCTCGAGGTCGAAAGCCAAATCGGTATTCCCAACTCATTCGACTTGGTTATCGACACTGAGCACAGCAATCACCATTGTCACGTTGTTTGGCGAAAGGCGCGTCGGATCGGTATCGCGTTCGATTGAGGCCTGAAAAGTCCTGCCGGTTTGATCCCGGCGAGCGCGTGCCGAACAATTGGCGGCCGTCATCGGGATACCTAGACACAAGACCGTCCTGACATATTAGGACACATGTCCAAAGTTTAACGATGGAATCGGCGCTCTCTTGCTACGCTATAGTGCCCGCATCTCCTCCATTCCCCAAGCTGTACTGCGGGCAAACGGTCCCGGTTTACTAGACCGCCGGGGCCGTTTCTTTTGGGCCTTCGCCGCCACGAGGGCCCAATATGCAGCGGCTTCACTCTCGGCACGGTCGGCGCGATTATGGGCCATGCCCGACCTCACCCGCTCGCAGAAAATCACGCTCGCCGAGATGCGTGCCTCTGGCGTCCGCGGCTTGCTGATCTGCTGTTCTGATTACAGGTGCAGCCATTGGATAGCGATCAGCGGCGACCGGTGGCCGGATGAGGTCAGGCTATCTGATATCGAGCCTCGATTCACATGCCAAGCCTGCGGTCGGAAGGGCGCGGACGTGCGCCCGGATTTCGATTGGGAACCGGAGGCCCGCGCAAGCAGGCAGCGCAACCGATGAAATGCTCCCTATGCGAGGACTGCGGCTGAGTGTGTGAAACTCACCCGGGCAGACCATGGGAAGGCGATCACGCTTGCTCCTGCGGCGGTGCCGGCGCTCCCTGCCCCTGGTGTAACGTCCCTGATAAGGACGAACAGCCTCGGCTGCCGGATGGTTTCAAGACGGAATTCGACAAGAAGGGTTGGCGTCATTGAAGCCCGACAATGGATGGCAGCGGCGTTTCGACGATCCTATCCCGCTGCCCCGCGGTCGCGAGCTCGTCACCCTCGAGGACGCCGGCAAATTCATCACGCGGCTTCCGAAAGACGAGCATGAGGCCCCTGAGTGGCAGGCAGCAATGGAGGCGTTGATCCTGGTCGCGACCTCGGGCGGCCCGACGATGTTCGCACGGATTGGTGTGATGCGAGCATTGAACCGCCACGTCGAGCGCGTGTTCAACCCGGAGCGGAAGGACCCGCATTGGGGACAGCGGAAGCTGGCGCGTGACAGATGAGGCAGGTCGGCTGACGTCCGCTTTGGTGCGCATTCCGGACTCGAGTCGGACATCGCGTGAGGTCCGAAAAGTGCCAACAACGGTCATTGGGTCGCCTCTTATTCGATTATCTGGTCAGCGGCCACGAGCAGCTTTTCTGGCACGGTGAGGCCGAGCGCCTTCGCGGTCTTCAGGTTGATCACCAGTTCGAACTTGACCGGTACTTGAACAGGAAGCTCGCTCGGCTGCTCCCCGCGCAGGATGCGGTCCGTATAGGTGGCGGCGCGCCGATAATTATCGCGCAGGTCATTTCCGTAGGACAAAAGGCCGCCGACTTCGGCAAATTGCCGGTACGGATAGACAGCGGGGAGACGATAGCGCGCTGCCAGCGCCGTGATCTCCGTCCGATGGACGAGCGGGAACACATCCGACATCACGACAAGGCCACTATTGGGCTCGTCGGCCTGTGCGGCGATCACCGATTCAATTTCGGAGGTGTCATGAACAAGAGCAGCGACCGTCTCAACCCCCAAATGCGGAGCGGCGACGCTAAATGGGTCCAAGTAATACGAACCGCCGCCCGGAGCGGTCGCCGGGTTGAACAGAATGGCGACCCTCCTGACACTCGGCGCAATCTCCGTGAGCAGCTCGAGCCACTTGCCGCTCATCGGAGCTTCCATATTGATAAAGCCGGTGACGCTGCGGCCCGGCCGAGACAGGCTTTCGACGAACCCTTCGCCTACTGGATCGCCAACACTCAAGAAGATGATGGGGATGGTGGAAGTTTGTTGCACCAGCGCGGCGGTGGTGGTGGTGCTTTGCGCAAGCATCAAGTCAGGCTGCAGCACCACTAGCTCCTTTGCCAATCGTTGTCTCGATTTTTCATCGACGGCCTTCCAACGATAATTGATATGAATATTTCGGCCCTCCTCCCACCCTAGTTTCTTGAGTTCGTCACGGAATGTGGCAAGGAGACCCTGATATCCTGTGTCGTTCTCGGACGCCGTCATCAACATGCCAATGTGCCGCATGCGCTCGGACTGCTGCGCTGGCAGCTCAAGCGGCCATGTCGCCGCCGAACCCGCAATTGCTTTGATGAAATCGCGGCGCCGCATGTAACCCGCCCTCATGCCAGGACGCGAAGTGTTATTCAATTCAGGTCAACCCGCAATGACGCTTGGGCGGTCCCAATGGCCGTTTCGGGTCATTAGCGCCGTTTTGACCATCGGCCGGTTACTTCCGATCTACCCCCAACTCCAGACATGTCGCTGCCCTGCGCTAACTGACGCGATGTGCCAATAAGCGACATCGCCGGTGCTATTCGATGACCTCGTCGGCGCGGCCAAGCAGTGTGATTGGGAAGCTGAGGCCCAGTTCCGGCAAATTCTGCAAATAATTCAACACAAAGCGCAAATATCAACGAACCTCCGCTTTCTGCTGCGCCGGTATCCCGGCGTGATTTCAACCAGGGTGGGCTACACCGGCGGCGAGGTGCCCAACGCGACGTATCGCAACCACGGTAATCACGCCGAAGCCATTGAGATTACCTTCGATCCGCAAACCATCAGCTATCGAAAGCTGCTGGAATTCTTTTTCCAGATCCATGATCCGAGCACGCTGAACCGTCAGGGCAACGACCGGGGAGCGAGCTACCGGTCGGCCATCTTCTATACCAGCGACGAACAGAAGCGGATCGCGCAAGACACCATCGCCGACGTCGATGCTTCCGGTCTTTGGCCGGGCAAGGTTGTCACCGAGGTGGCGCCCGCCGGACCGTTCTGGGAGGCCGAGCCCGAGCATCAGGATTATCTGGAGAAATATCCGGACGGCTACACCTGCCACTTCATTCGGCCGAACTGGACACTGCCGCACCGGGCGGCGAAAGCTGAATCAGGCGTGAGCGGAGTTTCGGCAGCGTGACAAAAGGCTCCGATCTGCTGGTGGCCGCCCTCGAGAACGAGGGCGTCGCGTACATCTTCGCCATTCCCGGCGAGGAGAATCTCGACGTACTGGAGTCGCTGCGGCGCTCGAAGATCAAACTCGTGCTGGCGCGGCACGAGCAGGCTGCCGGCTTCATGGCGGCCACCTACGGGCGTCTCACCGGACGCGCGGGCGTCTGCCTGACGACACTGGGTCCCGGTGCGCTCAATCTGACGACGGCCGCGGCCTACGCGCATTTGGGCGCGATGCCGATGGTCATGATCACCGGACAGAAGGCGATCCGGAGCAGCCGTCAGGCGCGTTTCCAGATCGTCGACATCGTCGCGACCATGCGACCGCTCACCAAGCTGGCGACGCAGATCGTCTCCGCGCAGAGTATTCCGACTCTGGTTCGCGACGCCTTCCGGGTCGCGCAGCAGGAGCGGCCGGGCCCGGTGCATCTCGAACTGCCCGAGGATATCGCGGCCGACGAAGCCGCTGCGGACATCGTTCCCCCGCATATCGTCGAGCTTCCGGTTGCAGCTGCAGGGGCCATCGAGCGCGCAGCAGCCATGGTCATGGGCGCCAGCAGGCCTCTCGTCATGCTGGGCGCCGCGGCGAGCCGCCCGCAGCTCGCTGAGCCGCTGTCGGCGTTCGTGCGACGATGCAAGATTCCATTCTTCAACACCCAGATGGGAAAGGGCGCCGTCAATGCGGGCTCCAATCTCTATATCGGCACGGCCGCGCTGTCGGAACGGGATTGGGTTCACGAGGCCATCGACCAGGCCGACCTGATTATTTCGATCGGCCATGATACCGTCGAGAAGCCCCCTTTCCTGATGGGCCATAATGGACCGCAGGTTATCCATGTCGGCGCTACGCCGGCGACGGTGGAGCAAGTATACTTCCCGCAGGCGGAGATCGTCGGAGACGTTGGCGCCAGCCTCGCGGCCCTCGCCGATCGCCTGGAGGGCAAGCTCACCAATGCCTCGGCATTGTTGGGTTTGCGGGAGGGGATTCTTGCTCACCTCGCCGAGCGGTCGACGGAGGATCGGTTTCCGCTGACGCCTCAGCGCATCGTGCACGACGTCCGCCAAGTCATCCCGCCGGGTCCCTGGGCACCCAATCCTCGGCCATAACCAGAAATGGATCGCTGAAAGATTTTTCGAAGCGGACGTTCGTTTGTCATCGGGAAATTTCAAACGGAATACTCTCGGTTCGGGTCTCACCTCTCGTTACCGTCAAGTAGCCGAACGTTAGGCCAGATAGGCCATCTACGCCGGCTCGGTCACTGACTATAAAATGCAGAAAAAGCTCATTTGATCCCCGACGCAAATCTGTGTGAAGAAGGGGGTCCCAAGTGAAGACTATGCCGCGGTGCACCAACAAAGCGCCTCGCTTCTTTCCCGTATTTAGTGCATTTTATATTGGAACTCGTGATTGAACGGGGTTTTGGGATGGGAAGCGTCGGTGAGAGCTACGTTCGGTTGGTCGGCGGCGATCTCGTGTCGTCCATCATTACCGATACGCCGAGCATGCGGATCGAAGTTCTTCGGAGGGAGACGGCCGGACGCATGCATTGGCATTTTCGCCAGCCTGAGTTGTCGTTGTTCTGGTTCGGCAAGGGGGCCGAACGTTTAAGAGCGACGATTGACGGGCGTCCGGTTGAGCGCCGGTTTTCGGGAAAGTCAAAGCTCGCGATCTTTCCCGCTGCAATCGAGATCGAAGGTGAGTGGAACGTAGGACCAACCCTCGACTACACCGTGGTGTTTCTCAATCCATCTTTCGTGGGCGAACGCCTCCAGCATGCGATCACGAACTCGACAATTGCTTTTGAGCACGATGGATTAACGCGTGGCCTCGCCGAACTTTGCCGTGAAGCGGCCTCGCCCGACAACGTTTTCAACCTCATGGCAGAGGGGTGGTCGATCCAGGCGCTGGCTCACATTTCTCGCATCAGTGAAGGAGGTCAGCAGCCATCCACCAAACTGCGCGGTGGGTTGTCTGGCCGAAGCCTCCGGCGCCTCGAGGAGTATGTGCGCGAGAACCTGACCCAGCCGATCTGTCTCGCAGAGCTTTCCGGGATCGCCGGATTAAGTAAACGGCATTTCCTGCGCGCATTTCAGGAGAGCGTTGGCGCGACACCTTATAGCTATGTGCTTTCGCTTCGGATCGATGAGGCGAAGCGGCGACTGTCGGAAGCGGGGGACAGCATCGTCGATGTGGCCCTTGCGACCGGCTTCAGTCACGCCCAGCATTTCTCGACGAGTTTCAAAAAAGCGACCGGCTTGACCCCGTCCGCATTCCGTCAGCGTTGCCTGTCATAAGTAATCGCCGTTTCTGAAAGGCGTCGCTGGTCTGCCAAGACTAAATGGCGCTTTTCCGGAAGCCTTGGCGCTATCCTGCAAGTCAGGATCAGTCTCGCGGTCTAACACTATTCCATAAAAGTCCCACACAGATCGCGGCCGCCGGGCCGCGGCTGAAGTGGAGTCTTTAAGGCGGAACGACCGCCCGGCATCTGGAGAGCGGGATGGCAATTTCTTTCAAGGGATATTCGTGCATTGGTTTGGCCGCAGCGACAGGTCTCGCCGTTTCGGCCAGTCTGCCGGCGTACGCGCAGAAGGAGCCGGTCAAGATCGGCCTGATGCTTGGGTACAAGGGAGTCTATGGACAGCTCGCGGAAAATATCGACCGCGGCTTCCAGATAGCGCTTGAAGAATACGGCAACAAGGCATCTGGCCGGCCAATCGAGATCATTCGCGCCGATGATGAACTGACGCCAACCGTGGGCGTGCAGAAATTCAACAAGTTTGTTCAATCAGACAAGGTGGATCTGGTCGCCGGCGTCATCGGCTCTAATGTCGGTATCGCAATCTCGGAGCTGGCAGACAAAAACAAGATGCCGATGGTGTTTGTCAATGCATTCGCCGACGAGATAACCGGAAAATTCTGCAGTCCGTATGTCGCCCGCACATCTTTCAGCGCCAATGGCTTTGAATACGCTTCCGGAAAGTATTGGGCCAGCAAGGGTATGAAGACCGCCGTCACGATGGGGCCTGATTACTCGGCAGGCCGTGCATTTATCGGCGGATTCAAGCGGGGCTTTGAGGACAACGGCGGAAAGGTGATTGAGGAAATCTGGACGCCATTCCAGAAGACCAAGGACTACAGCGCCGCATTGACGCAGGCCGCAAACTCCGGCGCACAGATTATCTACGCCTTCTATGCAGGCGCTGAAGCGATCCAGGTCGTCAAGCAGCATGCTGACTTCGGATTGCGGACAAAGATTCCCTTGATCGGCGACCACTGGGTCTATGACGAAGCGTTGTGGCCCGCTCTGGGGGATCTGGCGCTCAACGTCCAGCACGTTGCCACGCATTACCCCGGCATCCAGACAGAGGCGAACCAGAAGTTCGTGAAGGCCTATAACGCGAAGTACCAACAGGATCCCGATGTAAGCGCGGAGCTCGGTTACGATAACGGTAAGGCGATCATGCTGGCTCTCGAGAAACTCGGCGGTGTAATGCCCGAAGATCGCGCCAAGTTCATCTCCACGATGCGGGACCTGACGTTCGATGCGCCGCGCGGAAAGATCAAGTTCAATGCACAAAACAGTGCCTTGCTTGAGAAGGTCTATGTGATCGAGATCGTCAAGGGGCCCGACGGCAAGATGCAGCGTAAGTCCCTGGATCAATTTCCGGGCGCCGGCGATCTGCCAGGCTGCACGAAGTCGTTCTGATTCAAAGAGGGCCTCGCCTGTCGTGAGGACCGCATTCTCGTTTTGCGTGAAACATGCAACATTTTCTGATTCAGGCTCTCAATGGCGTGCAACTGAGCATGCTGGTGTTCCTGCTCGCGGTCGGCCTCACGCTGATCTTCGGGTTGATGAACATTCTCAATTTGGCCCATGGGGCCTTCTTTACGATGGGCGCCTACTTCGGATTGGTCGTTGCCAATAAGACCGGCTCATTTTGGCTCGCACTGCTCATAGGCCCTTTGCTGCCGTTCGTGGCCGGATTTGTGCTGCAATTCTTCATATTACAACCGCTCGCTCAACGCGGCCGCTCCACCCATCTTGATCTTGCTTTGCTAACGTTCGGCCTTTTGTTCGCAACGGCTGGCGCGGTCGAATACATCTACGGATCAGCATTCCACAGCATTGCAACGCCTGATATGCTCAGGGGCCGTATTGCCTTGTTAGGAATAGAGTATCCGCTCTATCGCCTGTTCATCATTGCCGTCGGCATTGCAATCGCTCTTGCGCTCGTATTGGTGATCGATCGCACATTGATCGGCGCCACGCTTCGGGCTGGCGTCGATAACCGCGAGATGGTTACGGCACTCGGCATCAACATCAATGTTCTGTTTGCGCTGGTGTTTGGATTCGGCTCGGCGTTAGCCGGTTTCGCGGGAGTCGTCTCGGCGCCGGTCATGAGCATCTACTCCAATATGGGCATCGGCATTGTGGTCACGACCTTTGTGGTCGTGGTGGTCGGCGGTCTCGGAAATCTCAAGGGATCGTTCTACGCGTCGCTCATCGTCGGCATGACGGACACGTTTGCCCAGGCATTCCTTCCGGAAGCGGAACTCTTTGCGGTCTATGCGCTGCTGATTGTTGTGATGATCTTTCGTCCGCAGGGCCTTTTCGGCGCAGTAGGCAGAGTCGCATGAGCACGGAGGTTACTTGCAGACAGAGTGAGCCGCGCGCCGCGCTGAAGCTTTTGCCAATTCCGGTTTCGCGCCGCGCCTGTGGTATCCCGCTTGTGCTGCTCGCTGCCGGCCTGTGCGCGCTACCGTCCGTCGTATCCGGCTACGCCATGACGTTGGCGGTCGAAGTTATGATCGCGGGGGTATTCGCCTCCGGCATCAATCTTTTGACCGGTTATACGGGGCTCGTATCGCTCGGGCAGGCGATGTTTCTCGGGCTTGGCGGCTATGGCATCGCCATCGGAACCGCGTTGCTGGGATGGCCGCTGTGGGTATCTGCTCCGGTCACGCTGGTGGTGGTGGCGGCGAGCGCAACTGTGATCGGAGCCATCTGCACCCGCACTCGCGGCGTCGAGTTTCTGCTGATTACGCTGGCATTCTCGCAAATGTTCTATGGTGCTGCGATCAAGCTGCGCTGGACCAACGGCTCCGACGGCATGACGGGTATCCCGCGTCCAGATCTGTCGCTGCTTGGCGTGAGCGCGGATAGTCCGGCTACCTTTTACTACTACGTCCTTGCCGTTTCCGTTCTCGCATTGCTGCTGCTGTGGCGGATCGTGAACTCACCCTTCGGCAGCATTCTCGTCGGAATTCGCGAAAACGAACGCCGTATGATGTCGATGGGTTACGCGGTGGCGAACTACAAGATCGGATCGTTCGCTCTGGCTGCCATAGTTTGCGCGGTCGCAGGGATCCTGCAGTCACAATACACCTATTTCGTCGGCCCTGATTCGATGAGCTGGCAGATGAGCGGCGAAGGCGTCCTTATGGTGATCATCGGTGGCGCTAACGTGATTTTCGGTCCGTTTGCCGGAGCTGCGATCTTCGTTGTCGTCAAGCAGGCGCTGAGCCTGATCACCGATGAATACAACCTCTTCTTCGGCATCTTCTTCATGCTCGTGGTCGCTTTCTTCCGCGGCGGCGTTCTTGGCGCCATCAACACGCTAATCGGAAAGCTGCGATGAGCGCGCTCGAAATTCGGAATCTGCGCAAAGCCTTCGGCGGATTGCAGGTCATCAGCGATCTTGACCTGAAGGTGCCGTCAGGCCAGCGCCATGCGGTAATCGGACCAAACGGAGCTGGCAAAACCACGCTGTTCAACATCATCACGGGATGGCAACCGCCAACCAGCGGTGAAATCCTTATTCAGGGTATTCCGGTACAGCAGGGGCGGCCGGACCTTGTTACCCGAGGCGGTCTGTCGCGTTCGTTCCAGAAGAACATGCTGCTCGAAAGCGTCACCGTTCTGGAGAACCTGCGCGTTGCTTGCCAGGCGTTTCATGCGTCGCGACATTCCGTGTTCCGATCATGTCGGTCGTTTTCCGATGTCGTGCGCAAGGCACACGATGTGGCCGAGCAGATGCATCTGGATAATGTCCTGCACCGGAACGTGAACGAGTTGTCTTACGGACAGAAGCGTCAGCTCGAAGTGGCCATCGCGCTTTGCGCGGAGCCGAAGATCCTGCTGATGGACGAGCCGGCGGCCGGAACCTCGCCGGACGAGCGTGCAAATCTTATCAAGCTGATCAACGGTCTTTCGTCCGAGCTAACTATTCTTCTCGTCGAGCACGACATGGATGTCGTGTTTGCAATCTGCGATGTCATTACGGTGCTGAGTTACGGAAAGGTGCTCACGACGGGAACAAAGGTTGAGATTCAATCCAATCCTCAGGTGATCGAAGCCTATCTGGGGCAGCACCATGCTTAAGGTCGAGCATCTTCACACTTATTACGGCGAAAGCCACGTTCTGCAAGGCATCGATCTCTCCGTGGCTCCTGCGCAATGCGTCGCAGTTCTCGGGAGAAACGGCGCAGGCAAGACAACGACGCTGCGCTCGGTCCTGGGGTTGACGCCCGCGCGGCGCGGCCGCGTCGTCTTCAACGGGATCGACATCACGCGGTTGCCGACCCATCGGATCGTGAAATTAGGAATCGCCTTCGTTCCGGAGGATCGCGGCATCTTCCCGACGGTAACCGTCGAAGAGCATCTTGCGCTCGCCTATAGCGCGTCGAAGCATCGGTCTCGGCGCAAGCCCATTGAGCATGTGTTCGAGATATTTCCCCGGCTCGCGGAGCGGCGCAGAAGCCTCGGCGGTCAACTTTCTGGTGGCGAGCAGCAGATGCTGGCCATCGGACGGACGCTGGTGGCTGGGCCTGATTTGATGATTCTCGATGAACCCAGCGAGGGTCTGGCGCCGGTGATCATCGAGAAGCTCGAAGCCGTTCTCAAGGACGTCAAGTCTTCGGGCACTCCGGTTCTGCTTGTTGAGCAAAACTATCATCTCGCCACCCAACTGGCTGACTACGTCTACGTCCTCAGTCAGGGGCGGGTTCAATTCGCCGGCGACACTCGATCGCTGGTCGCAAATGAAGATGTCAGACGAACGTATTTGAGCGTGTGACGAGTGGCGTGGTGCCGTGGAATGGGAATGATGACTCAAACTGAGGAAAAGAACCAATGCCCGGTCCTCTGAGTGGTGTGCGTGTGCTGGATCTGACCGGCGTTGTGTCGGGTCCGTATGCGACGATGTTTCTGGCGGATCAGGGCGCCGATGTGCTCAAGATCGAGCCGATCGGCGGCGACATCACCCGTCGCAGCCGCGCGGTCATTGACAAGGCCGGCGAGTTCTCGGCGCTGTTTATTTCCTCGAACCGCGGCAAGCGCTCGCTGTCGATCGACGTCAAGAGCGAGGCCGGGCGCGAGGTAATGGCCAAGCTCGTCGCGCAGAGCGATGTCTTGGTGCAGAACTTCCGTCCCGGCACCACGGAACGGCTGGGACTTGGCTCCGACGAACTGCGCAAGCGTCATCCGCGCCTGATCTATGTGTCGATCAGCGGCGTGGGCGACAGCGGACCGTATGTGAAGAAGCGGGTTTACGATCCGATCATCCAGGCGCTCTCCGGATTCGCCGATATCCAGTCACAGCCGGTGACCAACCGCCCGCAGATGATTCGTACCATTGTCTGCGACAAGACCACGGCGGTGTTCGCGGCGCAGGCGGTGTCATCTGCGTTGTACGCACGGGAGAAAACCGGGCAGGGCGACCACATTCAGGTGGCGATGTTGGACACCATGATCTCGTATCTGTGGCCGGAAGGCATGATGCAATACACGGTAGTCGGCGCCGAAGCCACGACCGTGGATCCCAACGATCGTCCGGACCTCGTGTTCAAGACGCTCGACGGCTACATCACCTGCGGCACGATCTCGGACTCCGAATGGCAGGGCTTCTGCAAGGCGTCCGGCGATCCGGAACTGGTCAGGGACAAGCGGTTCGCCACACCGGGGGCACGCTTTGTCAACGCCACTGCCCGGATCAACAAGATGCAGGAATACATCGCCCAGCGCGCCACCGCCGAGTGGCTAGAGCGGCTGGATGCCGCCGACGTGCCGTGCGCGCCGATCCTGCGCCGCGGCGAGATCATCCAGAACGAGCAGGTCGTAGCGCGTGGCTTGATCGAGGAGTTCGACCAGCCGACGGTGGGCCGGGTGCGGCAGCCGAAGCCTGCCGCCATCTTCGAGGTCAACAAGGCCGTCATCGGCGGCCCGGCGCCGCGGGTGGGTGAGCACTCCCGCGTCGTACTGTGTGGCCTCGGTTACAGTGACAGCGCCGTCGACGCGATGATCGCGGACAAAGCTGTACGCGCGGCGTCGAATTAAATCTGAAGTTCTGGAGACAAGAATGTCGAAATCAAGCGGGGTTGCTCTTCTGGTCGGCGCTGGAGACGCCATAGGCGCAGCCGTAGCGCGCCGTTTTGCCGAAGGCGGATACAAGGTCTGCATCGCGCGGCGGGAAGCCGCGAAATCCCAAGCGCTGGTGGATGAACTCAACGCGGCCGGATGTGATGTGCGCGCCTTCAGCACCGATGCGCGGGATGAAAAGAGCGTTCAGAAATTGTTTGAGCAAGTCGAGAAGGACGTCGGTCCGATCGAGGTCTGCCTGTTCAACGCAGGGGCCAACGTCGGAAAGCCGCTCCTGGAAACCACCGAAAGGCTTTTCTTTCGCGCATGGCAGCTCGCCTGTTACGCCGGATTTCTCGTCGGCCGCGAGGCGACGAGGTATATGACCGAGCGTGGGCGCGGCACGATCCTGTTTACCGGAGCAACCGCCAGTGTGCGTGGCGGAAAGAATTTCGCAGCTTTCGCCGCTGCGAAGTTCGGCTTGCGTGCAGTTGCGCAGTCGATGGCGCGCGAACTTGGCCCGAAGAATATTCATGTGGCACATCTGATCATGGACGGCGCCGTCGACAGTCCGGAGATTCATCGCCGCTTCATGGTGGACAAGGGAATCGACGCATCGACGCTGCCGCCAGACAGCATGACCAAGACCTCGTCGATTGCGGAGATCTACTGGTTCCTTCACGGGCAGCCCCGCGACGGCTGGAGTCACGAACTCGATCTGCGTCCATCGGTGGAGATATGGTAATGACAGATAGCCTTATCTTGTGGGGTGTCGGCACGTCACGCACCATACGCGCGCACTGGGCGCTTCATGAACTCGATCTTCCCTACGCGTCGCGGCCGATTCTTCCGCGATCGGGTGAGACCAAGACGGCGGAATATACCGCGCTGAATCCGCGTCAGAAGATTCCGCTTTTGCAGGACGGCGACCTGACCATTGGAGAGAGTGCTGCCATTGTAGCGTATCTCGCCAACAAACACCAGACGGCCAACGGCAGTCTCGTTCCGGATTGCGAGAGGCTTTATGCGAAGTGGCTGGAGTGGTGCTTCTTCATCGTAACCGAACTGGATTCAACCAGCCTCTATGTGATGAGGCGGCATGGCACCAACAAGGGGCTGGCGCACATCTATGGCGAGGCTCCGCAGGTGGTGACCAAGGCGGGCGAGTATTTCCGCCAGCAACTCCGCCATGTCGATGTTGCCCTGTCCGACGGCCGTGAATATCTCATGGGAAGTCAGTTCACCACGGCCGACATATTGCTAACGACCTGCCTGACATGGGCGATCGACTACGGCGTTGGCATCTGCGACAGCGCCGTCCCGTATCTTGAGCGCACCACGTCCCGTGCGGGCTATCGAGCCGGGGAAAGAGCAAATTTCGCGGAGATTTAAGGCAAGAATAAAAAGCTTTGTTGGTTCAAGTCGGACGTCCGCTCAAAGTTGATTTCCATAGTAGAAAAAGCGACGTTCGGATTGTCTGAGCTGGGCGATCGACTATAGCGCAGGGATCTGCGAGAGTGCGGAGCCGTATTTGGCGCGTACGGTATCCGAGAAGTCTAACCTCGTTGGCGAGAAGGCCAAATCTTCCAAAGGGGCTTGATGTCGCCCTTGGTAGCGATCTTCCTTGCGGCCGTCGTTCTTCATCGTTGGTTGTCGGCAGCCGCCAATGGTTGAGGCGAGACCATGGGTGGGTACCACTTGACGGCTGAACGCATCCGCGTCGCAAACGTCAACCCAACTCATGCACAACATGTCTTGATAGATCAGCCTGCCGTCCTCAGTACGGACAGCTAATTGCTCCAGCATCTTCTTCAACAAATGCCCGAACTGTTGGAAAACTCTTGCCATATCGGCGGCCAATTTTTTTGTGACGTCCCCGCAATACTATACGAATGTAAAAATTAAACAAGAAAAAAGGGCCGGACGCCGAATATCCCGGACCGCTCATATCCTGGGTCGCAGGAAAGCCCGCTATCGCGTACCGCCAGCTAGTTCTTTCTCGCACCTCTAGGAACGGTGTTGCCTAACTGATTATGAATAGTCATCGTAGAAGCTTCGACCTGTTTTTTGGCCAAGCCGTCCCTCAATCCCGAAGGTACCGAACTCGCGGCCGATTGGCGCAAGTCCAGGCGCTTGGCGTCGAGTTTCGGCGGATAGCGGGAACGCCACGGCCGCTCAGGCGAGAGCGGCTTTCACGCGTTCGGGTGTCATGGGAAGCAGTCGAAGCCGACGTCCCGTCGCATGAGCGAAGGCGTTCGCCAGTGCCGCTGAAGTCGGCGGCAGCGAGCCCTCTCCGGCGCCTAGCGATGGTTCGCTACGGTTCATCAGCACAACGTCGATGCTCGGAACCTCCGGAAACGTCAAGATCGGATATCCGGCCCAGTCACGACTGGTAATCTCACGTCGGTCGAACGTGACCTGCTCCTTCAATGTGACACTGACAGCCTGAACGATCCCGCCCTCGATCTGATTTCTCGCGCCATCCGGATTCACGACACAGCCGATGTCGGCGGCTATCACAACCTTCGGAACCCGGACGATGCCGCTCTTGCGGTCGATGTTCACGTCAACAACGACCGCCGCATACATTCCGATCATCTTGTAACGTGAGTATGCAAAGCCACGTCCGCGCTCTCTGTCACCCTTCGCACCCTGGGTCCAACCTGCCTTTGCGGCCGCGGCTTCAATGACGGCGCGGGCCCGCGGATCCTTCAGGTGCGCAAGGCGGAAAGCGACGGGATCGTGCCCGGCTGCCTCGGCGAGTTCGTCCATGAAGGATTCAATGGCGAAGACATTGCCGTGGGCACCCAATGTCCGGAACGATCCATTGCGGATTGGAGTGTCAAGCAGGAGGTGATTCCTGATCTCCTTTCGAGGGAGTTCATAAGGTGGAGGAGCATTGCGGTCTCCATCGCCGAACGGCTGCGGTATATGCGGAGCAGGGGACTTGGTAAAGGGGACATTCAAATCCCAGGCCGCAAGCAGGTTGACGCCGCCGGCCTGACCCGGTCGCATCGCGTGACTATTGCTCCACACGTCATAAGACCAGTCGACAATCCTGCCCTCAAACGAAAGCGTCGCCTCAACCTTCATCGTCATGGCAGGTCCGAGCGGGGCCCATGCAAATTCATCGTCTCGCATCCACTGGAGTTTGATTGGCCTGCCTGTCACGGCCCGCGCAACCAGGGCGGCGTCCAGCGCGACGTCGTCCGCACCGTTGTGACCGTAGCACCCGGATCCTGGCACATGAATCACATCGACCTCGGTGTTCTGCATCCCCAACACCTTGGCGAGATCAGCCCGCAGCGGAAACGCCCCTTGGGTGTGTGACCATACGGTCATATGGCCATTCTTCAGCAAGGCCACCGCGCATGACGGCCCGATTGAGCCGTGGGAGACATACGAACGGGTATATTCCGCGCTGATCCTCTTGGCGCCGGGCGGCACCGGCTCGGACTGACCTGCCGTGCCGACCACGCTCGTCTCGCTGCGAAGCTGTCGTAGCTCCTCGGGCAGATTCGAAATATCGGGAAGTGAAATGCCATCGTCACTCCACCGCGCCCCCAACGCCAAGGCGTTTCGAGCCGCGATTGCCTGCTCCTCGCGCTCGGCGGCGACCGCCAGGAAATTGCCGTCGCGGATCACCGCGACGAGACCTGGGACTGAGCGAGCGGTGGTTTCATCGAGCGCCACCAACTTTGCCCCGTATCGCGGGGGACGGACGACGCGCGCGAAGATCATTCCAGGAAGCCTCATGTCCTGAACGTAGGACGCACGACCGGTCAACTTGGGGGGAAGGTCGACGCGGTTGATGGACTGACCCACAATCCGGTAGTCGGTCGATCGTTTCGGCACAATGTTGGCGGCGATTTCTCGCCGCAATATCTCAGGCTCTTCACTCGCGATCTGCCAATACGTTGCGCGCCTGCCGTCCGGTGCAACGACTGATCCGGTCATGGCATTGAGTTGCGTCTCCGGAAGGTCGAATCGGCGCGCCGCTGAAGCGAGAAGAATCGCCCGGGTTTCGGCGCCAACGGCGCGAATGGCAGCACCGCTTTGCTCGACCGACTGACTGCCGAAGGTGTATTGCTCGTCCGGCCCGCATGTGGTGTCGGCGGATATCATTCGGATCTTGTCCAGCTCGACATCGAGTTCTTCGGCGGCAATCTGCGAGAGAGCCGTAAGGATGCCCTGACCGAGCTCGGCCTTGCCCGTAAAGATGATGACAGAGTTGTCCGGCTCGAGCCGTATCCAGCCATTCAGTTTGCGGTTGTTGCGCAGGCTGAAGGGCAGATTGGACGGCGCCTGGCCAATCGCAGATCGGGCCGTCCATGCGAACGTCACGACGACAATGCCCAGCCCTTGGGCGAAACGTCGCCGTGACAACACGAGGTCGGTCATCGCGTGAGCTCCAGCGCCGCGCGCCGAATGGCGCGCACTACCCGATTGTGGACGCCGCACCGACAGAGATGATCCGCGAGCGCGTTCTTGATCTCTTCGTCGCTTGGATTGCGATTGTGCTCCAGGAGGACCTTTGCGGCCATGATGATTCCACTGGTGCAATAGCCGCACTGTGCCGCTTGCTCGGCTATGAATGCCTTCTGCAAGGCGTGAGGGTTCTCTACAGAGCCCAATCCTTCCAGCGTGGTCACGTGATCGTTTCCAACGTCCCGGAGCGGCGTCGCGCATGTCCTGACCAGATTTCTGCCGACTAACGCCGCGCAGGCTCCGCACTGTCCGAGTCCGCACCCAAATTTCGGCCCGTTCAGTCCGAGGTCGTTACGCAGAACATAAAGCAGGGGCGTATCGGGGGCGGCGTCGATTACGTAGGGTTCGCCATTGACGATGATGCGAGTGGACATCTTCAATCCATGCCAGTGCGCAGATTATCCGACCAATCCCAATGCAATCTCACCAGTGTCATGTTATTCCTTAATCGCTTCGGCTGCCTTGCTTCGGCGGCATGCGGGATTTTCAACAATCTGCATGCCTTCGCGATCATTTCCTTCAGGAAAGGCCGAACAGTCGGCGCGCGTTCTCGCGGCCGATCTTCTTTCGATCGAGTTCACTGATCTCGCAATTGTCAAACCAGCGGGAGGCATCTTCAAAGCTTTCGAATGGATAGTCGACCGCATACAAAATACGGTCACTGCCAATCTCTAGCATTGTCGACAGGAGGGACGGCGTACGGAAATTCCCGCTTGTCGTTACATACACATTCTCGGAAAAATACTCCCCGATAGGGCGCTTGCATGGGATGCCGCGGGGCGCTTTTGCGACGATGTTATCGATCCGCCAGATGTTGAACGGAATGCATTCACCGAGGTGACCAAGGATCATCTGCAAATTCGGGTTTCGATCGAACAGTCCAGATGACATCAGACGCAGCGCGTGAGTGCTGGTCTCCATCGTGAAGGCCCAGGTGGCTGCGGTCAGCCAGGGGAAGCCGTCGAAAATTGGCTCGCGGGAAGGCAGCGGATCCCGCGGATGCATGTAAAAAGGCTTGCCGAGCGCATTCGCGCTGTTCCAGAAGTCGGCAAAATGCGGCGCGTCATAATACACGACTGTTTCCGCGCTGCCGACTTGCGAGAAGCCGTTCACCATGAAGCCGTGGAATCCAAGTGTCCTGATACAGCGTTCGAGCTCGCGCGCTGCCGCCTCGGGGTCCTGCATCGGCAAGGCCGCAAATCCGCCCAACTTCGTCGGGTGGCGTGAGACATGCTCGGCAAGGACGTCGTTGGCGCGGCGCGAAACGTCAATGGCTTCCTTTACATTCGGAATGCCCTGGATGCCGGGCGAATTGAGAGAGAGGATTGAGAACGCGGTGCCCCCTTCATCCATTCGTTCCAGCCGCTGCTGTTCGATGTCGAGGAGATTGGCCTTCAGCCGCTCCCAAACTACGGGCTGTGAATAGATCTTCGATTGATCGATCGTAAGATCGATCGCGAAATGCTCTTCCAAGGCAATCTTGTTCTTCAACTTGTTACTCCGCAGAAGAGGAGGGTATTGGAACGCCGCAAAGCAAATCCGTTCGCTTCGCCGGGGCTCGGCGCGCGTGGAGGGCTCCCGCAGGAGTGGGTCCGGCCAGGATGATCGCGCGGGCGCAGGAACCAGGCTTGATCGCAATCGGCGTGTTTGGACTCGACGATGGTCGCCCGAATGGTTGCCGCTTAAAGCGGCCCTGCTGCCACGGATTGACCAAACCTCGCGTTCTCGATATTGTAAATGTCTCACAAAAATACGTCCGATCAACGGACTTAGGCGGCAGGCATAGATGCAGAGCATCGCTATCTAGGCTGCCCTCGCGTCGGGAGGAGAGGATCGCATTGGTGGATCACGGCAGCAGCCATCCGCACAATCTGGGAGCTGCCCGGATACGGAGCCATATCTTATCCGGCATCGAGGTGCATTGCATCCAACAGGATGCGTTGCCGGGTCGCGCTTGGCACCAGCTTAGCAATTGTCACCCAATGCTTGCGATCGTTGTGAACGAAGCGGGCGGGCGATGTGAGGCTCGACCTTCGCTATACAGCGGCGTCAATCGGTCGAATCGGCTGCGGCGCCGGCAAAACGGCCACATAAGCCTCATTCCGGCGGGCTTACCGATATGGTGCTATTCCGATCAAATAGCTCGGGTCGATGCGGTCCGGCTGGTGCTTGATGTCGACCGGGTCTTCGAGGTGATGGGCGGCGAGTTCCAGGTTGCGACGCTCGCTGAACCGCGCCTCACGTTTTTTGATGAGAGCCTTCAGATATTGGCGCGGCTCCTCGCTTCGGGCCAGGATGAGATGTCCAGTTTCCATTTGTTCGGAGACAGTGTCGTCGCGGCTATCGTTGCTCGGCTCGCGCATCTGAGTACGACGAACTATCCCGCGACCTCCCGACGTCTAGGTCTCACCAAGCGGCAGCTGACGCAGGTCACCGAGTTCATGCACGATAAGCTTTCCAGGTCCGTTCGCTTGTCGGAACTGGCATCTCTCGCGGGGCTTTCCGCATCTCAATTCGGCCGCGCGTTCAAGGTTTCGACCGGAATGACTCCACACAAATGGCACCTTGCCGTCCGCATCGAATATGCGAAGCGCATGCTCGCGGATCGGGAGAACAGCCTCGTCAATATTGCGCTGGAAGCTGGCTTTTCTGAACAAAGTCACTTCACCCGCGCCTTTACTGCCGCAAATGGGGTCTCGCCGCACGCTTGGCGGCGGAGCAGGCTGGACTGATCGCGGCGACCGATGCCCAAGACCTCAAGTGCGCTGGCGGAGCCAGGCGCTCGGTGTTGTACCCACAATCTCCAGAAATGCTCGGGAGAAATGGCTCGAGTCTGAAAAGCCGACGAGAGACGCAATTGCTGTCAGGGATTCGGTCGGATCGTCCAACATGAGTCGCTGCGCGCTCCTGATGCGAGCGTCCATTTGCCAACGCTGCGGGGTCATTCCGGTCGCATCGTGGAAAGATCGGCCAAATTGCGCGGGCGACAGGTTGCTGATCCGCGCCAGATCCCTGACGGTCGTGCTTTGATCAAGATGATCGTTGATATAAGCGAGCACCTCAGCGAAGCGCGCGCCCGTGAGCTTGAGAGAGATCCTGGACTTCATTCGCCGGAGCGGCATGCCGAGGAGTGCAAATTGCAACGCGCGCGCGAGAGAAAGTCCATATATATCGGGATCGTTTGTTGCCTCATGTTCACCCAGCAGGTGCGCACAGTCGTAAAGGCGGTCATATCGGAACATGTATCTGCTTTCGGCCCGTTTGATCACCTCTGCTTGCTCCGGGCTAAGACAGTCGGTCTTGTCCAGATCAAATTGATAAAGAGCAATGCGCGCGGCCCGCATTTCCGACGCATAGATGGCGAGCGGCTGGGAGGGCGCCACGAAGCTCAGATGCCCCGTCCCAAAATATTCGCCTCCTTGCACGGGTTGTTCAGGCTGCCTGCGGGTCTGACAGCGACCTCCTGTCTCACTTAGCACGACGCAAAGCACCGGAGAGTCGAATGTCAGTGCGATCCATCCGGGTTCGGTCTCCCATCGCATATTCAAGATGATGCGAAGGAGGCCCGGCCATTGCTCGCGGCTCGGCGCGGTTACTCGGACGCCAGATTCCTTTGTGATCATGACTGTCCAGGTGGGTTCGGCGACCCGTGAAGCTTAGTCGGATTGCCGGGGACGGGCAAATAGTGACCAGATCGTCTTCGTCCAAATCGCGCCGTTTCTGATCAATGCGCAATGATCGCACTAGTTCATGCTTTGGCTGCGTGAGACTAGGGCGTACAAAGGCCATCCGCGTGTTGATCACGCCGATCCGGCTCCTCCAAGACCTTGTCCCGTCGGCGCAAGCGCCGACGGGAATCTGTTGAGAAGCCCGCGGTAGCTCAAACACCTGGCGTTGGAAATTCGCGGAGCGGGCATTGGCCGCCGGCGCTTGCGGAACGTGATTAATGGATACTCAAGTTATCATCGTCGGCGCCGGACCGGTCGGACTCACCTTGGCCGTGGATCTCGGGCTTCGCGGCGTGCGTTGCATCCTGCTTGAAAAAAAGCTTAAGCCGCAATTTCTGCCGAAGATGGAGCGCTGCAATGCCCGCTCAATGGAGATGTTCCGTCGAATAGGGTTAGCCGATGAACTTCGCGCGGCAGGACTGACATCCGACTCGGTCATGGATGTGTATATCATCCTGACAATGACCCAGGCGCCTTTGCTGCATCTGAAATACCCTTCGGTCGATATGGCCAGAGAACAGATACGGAAGGTCAACGACGGCTCGACGCCGCTCGAGCCCTACCAGCTCATTTCGCAGTACACGTTGGAGCCGGTCCTCAAGCGTGCCGCGGAGCGAATTCCGACGGTGACTGTTCAGTATGACACCGAGCTCATCGAATTCGAAGAGGATGGACTAAGTATCGTTGCGACCGTCCGATCATCCGACGGAAGGTCCAGGAGAATAAGAGCAGCCTATCTCGTCGGCTGCGATGGCGGATCTAGTCTGGTGAGGAAACAGCTTGGCATACGACTTAAAGGCGAAGCCAACTTGGCTAAATTTCGTCAGGGACTTTATCGTTGTGATGAGCTCTACGATCGTCTGCCATTGGGTGAGGGGCCTGGCCGAGGTCGGCACTACCTGGTTGCGGACGAATGGGCGACCTTTCTGATTATGCAGGATTCGAAGCGGCATTGGACGCTCCACGCCGCTGTCGGATCAGACGAGGAAATGAAAGAGCGTTTCGAGCAGACCGTCGGGGTGCCTGTCGACTACGAAATGTTATATTGCGGCGAATGGCGTCAGAACCTTCTTTTGGCCGATCGTTACCGAGCCGGGCGCGTGTTTCTGGCCGGCGATGCAGTGCATCTGGTCATTCCCGCCGGTGGACTCGGTATGAACACCGGTGTCGGCGATGCGTTTGATCTTTCATGGAAACTAGCAGGCACGCTCGAAGGTTGGGGCGGCCCAGAATTGCTGGACTCATATGAGATCGAGCGGCGCCAGCTCGGTGAGCGGAATGTCGGGGCTTCCCGTTACGCCACGCTCGGCTACCGCAAGTGGCGCTCGCAATGGCGCCCGGAAATCGGTGACAACACGGGGACAGGTCGAGCTGTTCGCGACAACCTTGCCAAGGTTGCGGCCGTCGAACAGCGCAAGGTCAACGAGATGATTGGCGCTGAACTTGGTTATCGCTATGTCGACTCGCCCATCATCGACAATATTCCGGGCGGCCCCGAGCACTTGTTCAGGGACTACCGGCCCACCAGTTGGCCGGGAGCAAGGTTGCCACATGTTTGGTTGGAGGACGGTACGCCGATCCAGGATCGAATTTCGAACGTGGGTTACACCTTGCTTTGCCTGAACGGCCGACACGAAACTGAGGCTTTGGAAAAGGCGTTTCGCGGCAGGTCGGCTCCGTTTTGCGTGCTGCATGTTGCAAGCGAACCGGCGCGCGCGATCTACGAGAGAGAACTTATTTTACTTCGGCCCGACATGCATGTCGTCTGGCGTGGGAATAGCCTGCCCGACAGTCCCGCTGAATTAGCGGCCCTGGCTACCGGTCACGGAAGAGCCTTGTCGTAGCGCGACGAATCCGTGCCAAACGCGCGCATCCGGATCAAGAATGGTTCTGTACCCGGCTTTAGCTAAGCAATAGTTCGGCGCCGACTCCGGTTGTGATCGACGGAGGCTGAGCGCGACCTGCCACGCCGCAAGAGGCGAGAGCCATGCTTGCCTTGCCAAACTAACGCGACGTTAGAAGCGCGCTCACTGAGAAAGCGAAGGGTGGGGCAAGAGCCACACGGGGATTTTTTTGAGCAGGCCGACATCAAGTGAGGCCAAAGAAGGGGGACCTATTATGCCTAGTTCAACAAGGGCAGCTTTTTTCGGAGCGATCGCAGGTTCGGCACTCTTGGCCGGTCTCGGCCAGGCTCTAGCATCCGAACCGGCAAATTTGGGGAATTTCCTTCCCGGGAACACGATGGGCGCGCCGATTGCCGCAGCTCCTCCGCCGGGCCTGTGGTTTGCCAGTACCGCCTTCTACCTTCCTATGGTCTCGGGCAACGGAAACGCTGGCTGCGGACCAGGCTGCAAGGAGCGTTACAATGCCGTTGGGGCGACCGTCAATTTGACGTGGGGCTCGGGATGGAAGTTTCTCGGTGCTGACTATTACCCCACCATACAGACCGGCGCATTCCAAGCCACGGCGACTGTCCTTCCATATCCTCCCGGCGGGGGAGTGCTTCAGTCTCCGATCTACGGCAACATCTTCGATCACGAGATCGCTAACCTTTACGTCAATCCTTTGAATTTTTCCTGGAATCTGGGCAAAGGTTTGTACGTCGCCGCTGGTCTCGGCTTCGTCGCTCCGACCGGAAGCACATACGCGGGATCACTCGTGCCTGACTATTGGACGATCCGCCCCCACGCAGCGGTGAGTTATCTCGGCGAGGGATGGAATCTGACAGTCAGCGCCCTGTATGACATCAACACGGCTTCGGAGGGCCGGACGGGTCTGTACCAGATAATCGCGCGCAATCCCGCAACGGCTCCTGCATTTGCAGCGTTTATCACCGGCTCGGCGAATCCGGGGCGAGGCTACACGAGCGGCAACTACCTTTACGTTGATTGGACCGCGACCAAAAAGTTCGGTAGCTGGGAGGTCGGCCCGGTCGGCTTCTTCAAATTTCAGACAACCGATGATTCCCCCGGCGGCATCAATCCGGCGACCGCCTCAGCGTGGACTTGTGCGCAGTTGACGATTGCGAAATTGCCGACCTGTGGAAAGGACGTGAATATCGGTGCCGGTCTCCTGATTGGTTATAACTTTGGCCCGGTCGACATGAAGTTTATCTACGCAAATGCGTTCCACTCCCGAGACACTGTCGGGTCTAACACCGGTTCAGAGTTCTTTCTGAAGACCTCGTTCAAGCTATGGTCCCCCGAAGAGGTTCCCAAGAAGCCGTTCATCACCAAATGACCGGAAGCGTGCAAGGCTATATCAAGTATCCGGTGCACGCCGACCTGGCACACCGGCGGGACCTGGTTATGGGCGACCGCTGGCGCGCCAGATGGCTGGCGCTCGATAAGCCCACGAAGCTTGTTCTAACCGGGTTGGGGCTTCGGCCGTCTTGCACCTCCATCCGCTCCTCGGCCCAAAATCGTGAATCCGTGCCAAATACGCGCATCAACATCAAGAATGCCTGCACGCCCAGCTTTAGATGGACGATAATCCGGTGCTGGCCGCGGTCGCGATCGACGAGGAAGGGTGCTCTTCCGATCCGACCATCAGCCGTGCGTCATATATCGATGATCGAGATCGTCTAATGCCTGTAGAAGCCACCGCCCTTCGTTCGCTAAATTCCGACAGTTTATCCACTGTGGACATTGCCGGATTGATCAACGCGCGTCCGCTCAGTTCTTTCCAGAAAGAGATTATGGTTCTGATCGGCGGCGTGGTCGTAATGGATGGCTTCGACGTCCAGGCCATAGGATTTGTCGCGCCCGCCTTGATACAGGATTGGCACATCGGCCCAGGAGCTCTCGGCCCCGTTTTTGGCGCGGGGCTACTTGGCATGTTGTTTGGTGCAATGCTCTTGAGCATTCTTGCAGATCGTGTTGGCCGACGGCCTGTGCTCGTTGGATCGACGGCATTCTTTAGCTTGTGTATGCTGGGTACAGCAGCGGTTGAGTCCTTGCAGCAATTAGCCCTCCTGCGCTTTTTGACCGGACTGGGCATTGGCGGTGTGATGGCTAACGCCGTCGCGCTCGCAAGCGAATACAGCCCTCAACGCCGGCGCGCGTCTCTGCTGATGTGGATTTCTTGCGGGTTCACTGGAGGGGCAATCGCAGGCGGCTTGATTTCTGCGGCTCTGATTCCGTGGGCGGGCTGGCGATCGGTTTTCATTGTAGGCGGCATACTGCCGTTGGCAATCGCTGTTGTGATGTACCGGCGTCTACCCGAGTCGCTTCTGTTCCTGTCGTTGCAAAAAAAAGACCATGACAAGCTCAGGGAATTACTGCGCCGCATAGTTCAAGACGTTGATCCCGGCCGTGACCTGGATCTGACCTATCCGGAGGACGTGCGGGGGCGTGGTTCATTCACGAAGCTACTAAGCGATGGTCGGGCCTTGATGACCCTGTTGCTCTGGTTAGTCAGTTTTGCCAATTTGCTCAACCTGTTCTTTCTCGCGAACTGGTTGCCGTTGCTCTCGACGCGCATGGGGTTCAGTTCATCGACTGCGGTGCTGATGGGTACTACCCTTCAACTCGGAGGTTTTGTTGGCGCGATCTTTATGGGGCCGCTGATCGATCGGCTTGGCTACTACCGAGTCCTTGTCCCGGTGTTTCTGATAGCGGGGCTCGCCGTTGCGGGTATTGGCCAGCCGGGCTTGCCGCTGGCCTTGCTGTATCTCGTCATCTTTGTTGCAGGGATTTGCATTGTAGGCGCCCAACCGGCGCTCAACGCTCTTGCGTCGACGCTATATCCCACCGAAATTCGTGCGACGGGCGTTGGTTGGAGCCTGGGTGTCGGCCGGGCTGGGGCTATCGTTGGCCCCGTCGTGGCCGCCCAGCTCGTCGCTCTCAACTGGTCAAGCGAAAGTTTGTTTTTGACGGCATCGATCCCGGCGTTGTTGTCCAGCGTCGTTGTTGTTGGTCTCGCCGTCGTGGTGCGCACCAATGCGCTCCCCGCCTAGTCGAGAAAATCATGCGACCAGCCTAGCCCATCAGGCCTGCCTTGAGACCTATCAGGCAATCTTTCAAGAGAAGTTCGCCGGCGCGCCCCAGCCGAAGGCACGACATGTCGATCCTTGTTGACGCCGACCGTAGGCCATGATACTTTACAATCGTAAAGTATAATCCTAGCGCAGGAAAGGTCGTCAGGCCGTCCTCTTTCCGATCGCCGCTAAACCTCAACGCAAGTGTCGCGAAAAGAGTCGAATATGGAACTTACAAGATTTCTGCCGCTGCTTGGTCGCCTGCTTATCGGTCTGCCGTTTATCGTTAGCGGCCTTGGCAAGCTCGCTGCCTTCGGACCGACAACGGCCTACATCAGCAGCGTGGGCTTGCCCCTGGCGCCGCTGGGCTGGGCAATTGCCGTTGCCTTCGAAGTTGGTGGCGGTGTGTTGCTGATCCTTGGTTTTCGTGTGCGGGAGGTGGCGTCGGGCCTTGCGGTATTTACACTGGCAGCGGCGATCTTCTTTCACCACGACTTTGCCGACCGAAATCAGATGATCCATTTTCTCACGAACATCATGATTATTGGTGGCCTCCTGCAAATCGCGCATTTCGGCGCTGGACGCTATAGCCTGGACGCGCGGAGGTCGCGCGATCCGAAGAATGTCGCCGGCGCCATCGCCTAGGGCGCCGGATGTAGGCGCCAGACCAGCGAAACGATGCAGCTTCCTTCGATCGAGGGCATTTGCACTCGCCGGGGGCCCCTCCGCCTAGCGACAACCGAACGCTGGGCAGACGAGCATCGTGAATGTTTGGAACATCGCTGGGTCTTCGCGCTCGCGCGTGATGTCTCCCGATTCGAAGAGAGCAGATTTCAGGGGGCGGTCGAAGCGCCGGCTCATCGCGAAATCTAGAACCGATGGTCCTCCAAAATTATACTTTACGATCGTAAAGTAAAATGGCATAGTCCGACAGTGGCGGTGCGGATGACGCTTGGTCGATACCGCGCTCGCTATGCGAAATGCCGGCGGTCAGCGCCGCGAAAAACGGGCGGAGACGAAGCGATGATCGAGGAGCGGGACGTCAGTGTCGCCATGCGAGATGGCACGCGGCTGGCGGTAGATATCTACCGACCGGACAAGCTGGGCAAGTACCCCGTGCTTTATGCCGCGGCCTTGCATAACAAGGACATTCAAGGCCCCGATATCGCGGATATATTGCCGCCGCAACCGGCGCACGCGCCACTCTGGTTCGGTCCCATAGAGGCCGGCGACACGCGGCGCTTCATCGCAAACGGCTACGTACACGTGATCGCGCAGCCAAGGGGGTCCGCCAAGTCCGAAGGGCACTACGGCCACGAGGATACGGACCACTACGACCTGATCGAATGGATCGCGCAGCAACCGTGGTCAAACGGCAAGGTCGGAATGGTCGGCATTTCGGGCTATGCTGGCGAACAATGGCGTGCGGCCGCGCAAGGACATCCCGCGCTGAAAGCCATCTTTCCGTACGACGCGTGCAGTGCATATGGCGGGATGTTCGGATTCCGGGATTTTAACCCCGGCGGCGTCTTGCACACCTTCCCCTATTTGCTCGACGTCTTCAGCACGGTTCATGAGTCCCGTGACCGTCCGGCCGAGCTGCCGCCCGCAGAGGAGGAGCTCTGGCGCCGGGCCATGCTGAACCAAGATTTCAAGCAATATATCAACCTCTACAACATCCTCACCCAGAAGGGGCAGCGCACCTTCATCATGTATCTCATGATGACTCACCCCTGGGAGTTCGACGGCACGGTCGAGCGCGCCGAAGAGACCTTCAAGAAAATCAAGATACCGTTCTACACGGGCTCAGGCGCGTACGCCTACACCTACAAGCTCCATTGGCTCGGCGCGCAGCATTACTTCCAGAACGTCGATGCGCCGAAAAAGCTGCTCTTCACCGGACCTGCACACCTCGAACGGCCGTTCCACCAGCATCACGACGAGATCATCAGATGGTATGACCATTGGCTGAAGGGGCAGAACACCGGCATCATGGACGAGCCGCCGGTGCGCTACTGGCTCATGGGCGCCAATGAGTGGCGAACCGGGACGGACTGGCCGCTGCCGGAGACGCAATGGACCAAATACTATCTCTCGCACTGGGAGACACTGTCGACCGAGCCTCCGCGCCCCGCCTCTGAACTCGGAGCGGCCGCGCGCGAGCCCGACGTCTTCACCCAGATGCCGGTGACGCGGACCACCAAGGTCGAGCGGTTGCGCTACATGACCGATCCCTTGCCGCACGACGTCACCGTCGCCGGCCCGATCACGCTGACGCTGCATGCGGCGATCGACCAGGAAGACACCAACTGGATTGTCGTGCTCAGGGATGTCGGGCCCGACGTCTCGGTCCGCACCGCGCGCGAGGGTGAACGCGATGTTCCCTCGTCATTGCCCGAGCGCGAACTGACACGCGGCTGGCTGAAAGCCTCCTATCGGGCGCTCGACGAGAAGCGTTCAAAGCCGTGGGAACCGTTCCACAAGCTCACGCAGGATTCGATTGCGCCGGTGAAGCCGGGCGAAGTGGTCGAGTACCGGATACAGATACTCGCCACGGCAAACCAGTTCAAGGCGGGGCACCGCATCTGCCTTGACATCACGTCCATGGACGTGCCCACCGGCACTGGAGCAATGACCAATGTCGAGTACATTCCATATCACGTTTGCAGCAGCAAGACCGTAACCCACCGGATCTATCGCGACGCAGAGCGCCAATCGCATCTGCTGCTGCCCATCATCCCCTAACCCCGCGATAGCATCTGGCCTGACGTCGGCACGAGAAGGAGTATCAAATGACGACGATCCGATTCGAACGAGATGGAGCGGTCGGCAACATTGTACTGGCTAACCCGCCTTTCAACCGTCTCGACCTTCGCTTCTCCGAGGCCTTGCGGTCCGCGGTGCACCAGGCCAGCGAAAGCGACATTCGCGTGCTTGTCGTCCGCGCCGAAGGGCCGCATTTCAGCTTCGGGGGCGAAGTCCGGGAGTGGCCCGGAAAGGACGTCAACTGGTTCCGGACGTTTGTCTCTGATGTAAATGTTTCCTATCGCGCCATTGAGATGCTGAAGATACCGACGGTGGCGGTGGTGCAGGGGATTGCGTTCGGAGGCGGCTTCGAACTGGCGCTGGCCTGCGACTTCCTCGTCGCGGCCGACAATGCCGTCTTCCGTTGTGTGGAAGTCACTACGGCGATGTTGCCGATTGCCGGCGCCTTGCAGCGGATCGCCGAGCGGGCCGGTCGCGCCCGGGCTTCACGCTTCTCCATGCTGGGCGAGCCGATTTCCGGACGCGAGGCCGGGGATTTCGGCATAGCGACGCATGTGGTGCCGGAGAAGGACCTCGCCGCGGCTGCCGCTGCACTGGCCAAACAGCTTGCTACCGGGCCGACCAGGTCGTACGCGGCGACGCGCACGTTGCTCAAGGCGTGGTCAAGCGGAGGTGTAGCCGCCGCGGATCTCATGATGCTTGACGTGGCCATGGAGCTCTACGACGGCCTGGATGCGCAGCGCGGCTTTGCCAATACGGCTGATGCCTTCAACAAGGATATCGAGCCGCCCACCCTTGTGTTCGAGGGCAAGTAGATCGCCGGCGGAAACTCCGGCTTCAGACCTGCATTATTCGGAGGTATTCGTGCCACGCGAAAGCTATGTGCATGGTAACAGTGGTCCGTCCCTGATTGGGAAGACCATCGGCGCTCTCCTCGATGAGGTGAGTGCGACAGACGGGTCCCGTGAAGCGCTGGTTGTCGCGCACCAGAAAATTCGCTGGACCTACTCGGAGCTCAAGTCGCGTTCCGACGCCTTCGCGTCGGGACTTCTGGCGCTTGGTCTGGCGCCGGGGGACCGTGTCGGCATTTGGGCGCCGAACTGCGCGGAATGGACGATCGCGCAGTTTGCGACGGCGAAGGCAGGTCTGATTCTGGTCAACATCAATCCCGCCTATCGCCTGAGCGAGTTGGAGCACGTGCTGCGCGCTGTCGGATGCCGTGCGCTAATAACCGCACCTCGCTTCAAGACCAGCGACTATATTGCAATGATCCGGGAGCTTGTCCCGGAGCTTGGAAACGGAAGCGGTGAGTTGCATAGCGCGCGCCTTCCAGAACTGCGACACGTCATCTCGGTTGCGGGAAAGCACAATGGCTGCAGGTCGTTCGATTCGATCTTAGAGCGAGGCAAGCAAGCCGGTAACAAACGACTTGAATCCTTGTCGGCTACGATCCAGATGGACGATGCCGTTAATATCCAGTTCACCAGCGGCACCACGGGGCTGGCGAAGGGGGCGACACTTTCGCACCACAACCTGATCAACAATGCCTTCTTCGTGGGAGAAGCGACGGGAATCGAATCCGGCTCGCGCGTATGCATTCCCGTGCCGCTGTACCATTGCTTTGGCATGGTGATGGGCAATCTCGGGTGTGTGACCCATGCAGCAACGATGGTCTATCCATCGGAGTCCTTCGATCCGCTGAAAACGCTAGAAACGGTCGCGGCGGAGCGTTGTGACGTGCTCTATGGTGTGCCCACCATGTTCATTGCCCAGTTGAACCACTCTGAATTCTCTCGCTTCGACCTTGGTTCGCTTCGCCGCGGCATCATGGCAGGGGCTCCGTGCCCGATCGAGGTCATGAAGGAAGTCGCTTCGAAGATGCACATGAGCGAGATAACGATCGCTTACGGGATGACCGAAACGAGCCCTGTCAGCTTCCAAAGCAGCCGTGACGATCCGCTCGACCTGCGCGTCTCCACGGTCGGACGGATACAGCCGCACCTGGAAGTCAAGATCGTCGACCGAGATGGCCGGATCGTGTCGCGCGGCGAAGCCGGCGAGCTGTGCACCAGGGGATACTCGGTCATGCTCGGGTATTGGAACGACGAGGCCCGGACAAAGGAGGCCGTCGATTCAGCCGGCTGGATGCATACGGGAGATCTCGCGACCATCGATGAAGATGGATACTGCCGCATCGTCGGCAGGATCAAGGATATGGTCATTCGCGGCGGCGAGAACATCTATCCGCGCGAGGTCGAGGAGTATCTCTACGGTCATCCCGACATTCAGGACGTCCAGGTGTTCGGGGTGCCCGACACGAAATACGGCGAAGAGCTCTGCGCCTGGATCGTCACCAAGGGTGGTGTCGATCTCGACGAGGATGGGATCCGCAAGTTCTGCCAGCATCGGATCTCCCATTACAAGATTCCGCGCTACATCCGCTTTGTCGACAGTTTTCCGTCAACCGTAACCGGCAAGGTTCAGAAGTTTGCAATGCGCGAGGCGATGATCGAGGAGTTCGCCCGCGCAGAACAGGAAGATGTAATTCAGGGCAAGCGACATGGAGGCGTTTGAATATTCGGCGCTGCCGGCGCGCGTCATTTTCGGGTTCGGAACGCTCCCACGGGCTGCCGGTGAACTGCTCGCTCTGGGTCGCAAACGGGCTTTCGTTCTCTCCGATCCGCATCACGCAGCTGCAGGTGCGGCGCGATTGGTGCGCGCACTGGACAAGCTGGGTGTCGAGCTTTCGACCGACGCTGTCATGCATACCCCCGTGGAGGTCACTGAGCGCATCTTGGCGAAGGTCGTCGCCTGTGACGCGGATTGTCTCATTTCTCTCGGCGGAGGGTCGACGATCGGCCTCGGCAAGGCGCTCGCGCTCCGGACCGACCTCCCACAGATCGTGCTTCCGACCACCTATGCCGGCTCCGAGGCGACCCCGGTGCTCGGCGAGACGCATGGGGGACAAAAGTCGACGATCCGCTCAATGAAGGTTCTTCCGGAAGTTATCATATACGATGTGGAGCTGACATACGGCCTTCCTCCGGCCTTATCGCTTGTTTCCGGAATAAACGCGATCGCGCACGCGGTGGAGGCCCTGTATGCAAGGGAAGCCAACCCGGTCATTTCGAATCTCGCGGAGCAGGGCATTGCGGCGCTCGGGCGTGCGTTGCCTCGGATTGTTTCGGATCCGGCCAACCGCGATGCAAGATCCGACGCCCTGTTCGGAGCCTGGGCCTGCGGATCGTGCCTCGGCGCGGTGGGGATGTCGCTCCATCACAAGCTTTGTCACGTTCTTGGCGGAACCTTCGGTCTTCCGCACGCCGAGACCCACACGGTAATCCTGCCGCATGCCGCTGCGTACAATGTCGGCGCGGCACCGGCCGCGCTTGATCGTGTCGCGCGCGCGCTAGGCACGCAGGAAGCTGCGGGCGCATTGTTCGATCTTGCGGCAATGAATGGCGCGCCTACCTCGCTACGGCAAATCGGAATGTCAGAGTCCGATCTCGACAAGGCTGCCGATGCGGTGCTCGAGTCCGCGTACTGGAATCCGCGTCCAATCGAGCGGGATCCGATTCGCGCCCTTCTCGACGATGCCTATCACGGCCGCCGGCCGTCTTGAGCGGGAGTGCAAGTAATGACCGGCAAAGAGCAGGGCGTTCCAGCAGTGGAAGTCTTCCCAGAATTGACGCGCGACGTCATCGACCGCATGAGCAACGCGAAGAGCGCCAGGTTGCGGGAGGTCATGGAGATCGTTATCCGCTATTTGCATGCGATCGTCCGGGAATCGAAGATAACGCAGGGCGAGTGGTCGCAAGCCATCGATTTCCTTACGCGCGCCGGGAAGATGTGTTCCGAAAGCCGACAGGAGTTTATCCTCCTCTCGGACATTCTGGGCGTCTCGATGCTCGTTGACGCCGTCGACAATGTAGCGGGTCCAGGAATCAGTGACTCCACAGTCCTCGGTCCGTTCTATGCCGGGCATCAGCGCGAACTCGCGCAAGGCGACAGTATCCTGCTTCGGGAGGAGGCGGGCGAGCCGCTGGTGATGAGCGGCCATGTCACTGACCCCGAGGGGCAACCCGTTGCTGATGCATTGATTGAGGTTTGGCAGACTGCTCCCAATCAAATGTATGACGTTCAGGACGGCGATCAACCACAGGGTCACCTGAGGGCGAGCTTCCGGACTGATGCAGCAGGTACCTATCGATTCCGGACCATCATGCCCGTCAGTTATCCAATTCCGGATGACGGTCCCGCGGGTCAGCTGCTGGCGGCAATGGGACGGCATCCATTCCGCCCCGCACACGTTCATTTCATGATCAGCGCGCCAGGCTATCGCACCCTGGTCACTCATCTGTTCTTCGACGGCGATGAATTTCTCGAGAGCGATGCGGTTTTCGGGGTTAAGCCGTCGCTCGTTGTTCGCCCCGAGTCAAAAGGAGACATCAGTACCGTCGAATATCACTTCGGTCTTGCGAGGGAGCCTAACCCTGGGAAGGCTCGGTCGCCGGGCTTCGTCGCTGCCAACACCACAGGGTCACTGCCATAGTCTTCAGAGGATGACGCCCTTGGCGCCTCCCCCGCAATCGTGATAGCCAATGACCATGGCGAAGAGCGCAATACTGAAATCGACCGAGCAGCGGCGGGGGCGTCCGCGCAAGAGAGCCGAACAACAACGCTCGCTTGAGACGCGAGGAGCGATCCTGGACGCGGCCATCGCGGAGTTCGCCGAACGGGGATTCGAAGGGGCGAGCATTCGCGCGATTGCAGATCGGCTTGGTCTGCAACATCCTCTCATCACATATCACTACCGAAGCAAAGACATTCTCTGGCGAGCGGCAGCTGAACATGCCTTCGCACAGATCAGGGCAGGGTGGGACAATTCGGCGCCGGAAAACTCCGATCTGCCGCCGCTCGCCCGATTGCGGGAGGAGTACGCCACGCTGTTCCGCTACACTGTCGCATTTCCGGAATTTCACCGGTTCATGCGCCAGGAAACATTCAGCAACAATCCGCGGCTGAAGTGGGTTGCGGAAACATTGTTGACGCCGCTCCTTGGACGATTAATCCCTCAGATCGTTGCGGCTCAAAAACAGGGACTCCTGCCCTCGGTTGATCCAATCCTGTTTCACTACATGATGGTAAGCCTTACCGCGACGCTCTCCGAATTCGGGCCTGAAATGCAGGTGACAAGCGGATTATCCGCCGAGAGTGCAAAGGTCGTCGAAGCATATTGGCGCCTTGTGGACGAAACAGTCTTTGGAAAGCCCGCGCGCGGGAAGCCTGCCCAGGCCAAGTAGGCTTTGCAGCAGTATCGGCTCCATCGGCGCTTCATTTGATTCCCCTCATTGAACGCATGCTACCGGCGCTGCTGGCGCGCACGCCGTCGGTGTGATGCTCCCGGTCCGGATTCTCGCCTCACTTTTCTCTTGATTAAACTTTACGTCCGTATAGTATAATCAACGTGGTGCTTGGGAAAGCTGAAATGCCACGGCCTTGAATTTGATGCTCCGTTCGAAAAGCCGAAAGCGCTGACCAAGGCTCTCTGATCGACGAGATTGAACAACCGCGCCATCTCAGGTGCTGCTTCACAATCGGCCACTGATGCTGCTCAAAACCACGAACGCGCCCCCGTCATCGTCGCGGATGGGTTTCTCAAAATCAAGCGCAACCGCGCGATTACGCGGCGTACGGGCCGGGCCAGCCTGGATGCAATTCGGAACGGTGTTTGGGACCAGAGAGGGGAGGCAAGTAATGTCGAAGGCAAAGATCGCGTTGTTAGCCACCGTGATTGTAGTGTTATCGGTCTGCGCAAGTCGTGCAGAAAAGCGGTATGATCCGGGCGCCACCGACACTTCGATCAAAATCGGCAACACGATGCCGTACAGCGGCCCTAACTCGGCCTTCGCCATCATAGGTCGGGCGCAGGCAGCCTATTTCAGGATGGTCAACGATCAGGGCGGAATAAATGGACGTAAGATAGATTACATCTCGTACGACGACAGCTATACTCCGCCCAAGACAGTGGAACAGGTCCGCAAGCTGATTGAAGGCGACGAGGTGCTGCTGCTTTTTAGCCTTCTCGGTACGCCAACCAATCTGGCGGTGATCAAGTACATCAACAGCAAGAACGTGCCGCATCTTCTGATCGCGTCCGGCGGGACAGCGTTCGGGGATTACAAGCAGTTTCCTTGGTCCATGGGATTTCAGACCCAAACACAGGGCGAGACTCGCGCATATGGACGTTATCTCGCGAAAAACTACCCGAACGCCAAAATCGGCGTTCTCTACTCGTCCGACGGTCTCGGACGCGACAACATCGAGGGATTTAAGCAGGGGCTGGGCGACAAGGTGGGCAACATCACGGTCGAGCAGATTTACGATGCCGCAGCGCCAACTATCGATTCGCAACTAGTCAAGATCCGCACCTCGGGCGTTGACGTGTTTGCGAACTTTACGACACCAAAATTTGCAGCAATGGCGATCAGAAAGTCTGCGGAGATGGGGTGGAAGCCGGTGCACATCCTGCACGCCATATCGCAATCGATCGAGACAGTGCTCAAGCCAGCTGGCCTCGAAAACGCAAAAGATATCATTACCTCGAACTACCTGAAGGAGTATGGCGACCCGACTTGGGACGACGATCCCGGAATGAAGAAGTTCGTCGCATTTCTCGACAAATACCTGTCGGGTGAGAACAAGTACAACTCCCACATCGCTTACGCCTATATATCGGCGCAAACCTTGGTGCATATCCTTCAGCAATGTGGAGATGACCTGACCCGCGTCAACGTAATGAGGCAGGCCGAGAGTCTTAGGGCTCTTGAACTCGACGTCCTACTGCCCGGGATCAAAGTCAATACATCGCAGACGAATCATTACCCGATCCAGCAAACCTTGATGCATAGGTTCGATGGTGTTCGCTGGGGGGGCTTCGGGCCCATCGTGGACCTGGACTGAACAAGGCCTCTGCCGCTGGAGTAGTCGCGGCGGCGCCTGCCGAGCGCCATTTAAGAAATCGCCTTCCTTCCAAGGTTGTCAAAGTTGCCCATGCCGCTTCATTCCAGCATCGATCCCACCTCGTCCGATTTTGCCCGCAATGCCGAGGCGATGCGTGCCTTGGTCGCGGAACTCCGGCAAAAACTCAATAAGGTGGCCGGCGGCGGCGGCAAGGTGTCGCGCGCGCGCCATACTTCGCGGGGCAAGATGCTGGCGCGTGAGCGTGTCGATCTCCTGATCGATCCCGGCACGGCCTTCCTCGAACTGTCGCCGCTGGCCGCCCACGGCCTTTACGGCGGCGATGTGCATTCGGCGAGCGTCATCACGGGTGTAGGGCGGATATCAGGCCGCGAATGTGTCGTGGTCGCCAACGACGCGACCATCAAGGGCGGCACCTATTATCCGATGACGGTGAAGAAGCATCTGCGCGCCCAGGAGATCGCGCGGCAAAACAATCTGCCTTGCATCTACATGGTCGATTCCGGCGGCGCATTCCTGCCGATGCAGGACGAGATTTTTCCCGACGAGCAGCATTTCGGCCGCATCTTCTACAATCAGGCGCAGATGTCCGCGGCCGGTATTCCGCAGATTGCGATCGTGATGGGCTCCTGTACCGCCGGCGGCGCCTACGTGCCGGCGATGTCGGACGAAAGCATCATCGTGCGCAATCAAGGCACGATTTTTCTCGGCGGCCCGCCGCTGGTGAAGGCGGCGACAGGCGAGGTGGTCACGGCCGAAGAACTCGGCGGCGCCGACGTGCATTCGAGGCAATCCGGCGTTACCGATCACTATGCGCAGAACGACAGCCATGCCATCGGCATTGCCCGGTGCATCGTCGACACCCTGAAGCCGCCCACCCGCGCAGGCTTGAACATGCACGAGCCGCGCGAACCGCTGTTTGCGCCGCAGGAAGTCTATGGCGTGGTTCCCGCCGACGGGCGCAAGCCGTATGACGTCCATGACATCATCGCGCGCATGGTCGATGGCACCGAATTCGACGAATTCAAGAAATTGTACGGCCAGACTCTGATCTGCGGCTTCGCGCATATCTGGGGTTTTCCGGTCGGCATCATTGCCAATAACGGCATCCTGTTCAGCGAGAGTTCGCTGAAGGGCGCGCATTTCATCGAGCTGTGCTGCCAGCGCAATATCCCGCTGGTGTTCCTGCAGAACATCACCGGCTTCATGGTCGGCAAGAAATACGAGGCCGGCGGCATCGCGCGCGACGGCGCCAAGCTGGTGACGGCGGTGGCGACCGCGGGCGTGCCGAAATTCACCGTGGTCATCGGCGGCTCCTACGGCGCCGGCAATTACGGCATGTGCGGCCGCGCCTACAGCCCGCGCTTCCTCTGGATGTGGCCCAATGCCCGCATCTCCGTGATGGGCGGCGAACAGGCCTCGATGGTGCTGGCGCAGGTCCGGCGCGACGGCATCGAGGCCAGGGGCGAGACTTGGTCGGCCGAAGAAGACGAAAAATTCCGCAAGCCGATCCGCGCCCAGTATGAGGCGCAGGGCAATCCGTACTACGCCACCGCCCGGCTTTGGGACGACGGCGTGATCGACCCCGCCGATACGAGGCTGGTGCTCGGTCTCGGGCTGTCGGCGTCGGCGAACGCGCCGATCGAGCCGACGCGCTTCGGCCTGTTCAGGATGTGATGATGCAAGGGAAGTCCCAGGCCCAGTACCGGCGATTTCGTACCCTGCTGATCGCCAATCGCGGCGAGATCGCGGTGCGCGTGATCCGCACCGCCAGAGCGATGGGCCTGCGCACCGTCGCGGTTTATTCCGAGGCCGATCGCGACGCCATGCATGTCGCCACGGCCGATGAAGCCGTGCTGCTCGGCCCGGCGCGGGCGCGCGACAGCTATCTCAACATCGAGCGCGTGATCGAAGCCGCGCGCAAGACCGGTGCCGAAGCCGTGCATCCCGGCTACGGCTTTCTATCCGAGAGCGCCGAATTCGCGCAGGCCTGCGTTGACGCGGGGCTGGTCTTCGTCGGTCCCACCGCCGCAATGATGACCGCGATGGGCTCCAAGTCCGGCTCCAAGGCGCTGATGGAAAAAGCCGGGGTGCCGCTGGTGCCTGGTTATCACGGCGACGCCCAGGACGAGGCGACACTGGCAAAGGCTGCCGAAAAGGCCGGCTTTCCGGTGCTGGTCAAGGCCTCCGCCGGTGGCGGTGGCCGCGGCATGCGCATCGTGCGTTCGGCTGCAGAACTCGCCGCCGCCATCGTCAGTGCCAAGCGCGAGGCCAAGGCAGCCTTCGGCGACGACCGCATGCTGATCGAGAAATACGTCGACAATCCCCGGCATATCGAGGTGCAGATCATCGGCGACAGCCACGGCAATTTGTTGTCGTTGTTCGAGCGCGAATGCACCCTTCAGCGACGATACCAGAAGGTGATCGAGGAAGCGCCGTCGCCGACGCTCGATGCCGCCGGACGCGAGGCCATCTGCGCCGCGGCGCGAAAAGCCGCCGCAGCGGTCAACTATGTCGGTGCCGGGACTATCGAGTTCGTTTCCGACGGCAAGAACGTGTTCTTTATCGAGATGAATACGCGGCTGCAGGTCGAGCATCCCGTCACCGAATTGATCACGGGCATCGATCTCGTCGAATGGCAGCTGCGCGTTGCGTTCGGCGAGAAACTGCCGCTGACGCAGGACCAGATCACGTTGAATGGCCATGCCATCGAGGCCCGGGTCTATGCGGAAAACCCGCACAAGAATTTCATGCCGTCGGTCGGCAGGATCCGGACCTGGCGGATGCCGGAACCGTCTGATGGCTTGCGCATCGATGCCGGCTACCGCGAGGGCGATGCGGTGTCGCCGCATTACGACGCCATGCTGGCCAAGGTGATCGCGTGGGCGCCGACCCGCGGCCAGGCGATCGAGCGGCTCAATCTCGGGCTTGAGGAAACCGACGTCCGAGGCATCGTCACCAACATTCCCTTCCTGTCGGCGCTGGTGACGCACCCACAGGTGCGCGCCAACACCATCGACACCGGCTTTATCGAGCGCGAGTTGAAGAACCTGACGCCGGCCGGCCCGGCGCCACACGATCTTGAACTCGGCGCGGCGGTGGTAGCCATTCTCGGCGACGAAGCCAAAGCCGCGCGCGCCGAAGCGCATTCGCCGTGGCGGACCACCGGCTGGATGCCGGTCGGCCGGCGGTGTCGGCTGTTTACATTCCGCCATGGCCATGAGGGCGAGCATCAGGTCAGCCTGCACTACGGCAACGGTCCGGCGACGCTGTCGATCGGCGGCCGCGAACTCGGCTTTGCATCGGTGCCCGGTGTGGCCGGCGGTTTCGATCTGACGCTCCATGGCATCAAATCCCATGTGTTCGCGGTCATCGAAGGCCATGAGCTTTACTTGCGAACCCGCAATGGCCGCTTCGACCTGCACTGGGTCGACCCCTTCGGCGGCGAGACCGAAGAGCAGGTCGGCGAAGACAAGATCGTGGCGCCGCTGCCGGGCACCGTGGTGGCGCTGCTGGCGGAAGTTGGCGCGATCCTCGAGAAGGGCGCGCCGATCCTGACGCTGGAAGTGATGAAGATGGAGCAGACCCTGCGGGCACCGTTTGCGGGCGTGCTGAAGGCCATCAAGTGCAAGGTCGGCGATATCGTCGGCGAGGGCGTCGAACTCGCCGAAATTGAACCCGCGATCGGCGTATCGATCTGACGCACAAAGGGCAGCGAGCCTTGAGCCCGGGATTCCGCGACCCCGTAGGGGAAGGCGCTCGCTGAAATGGCGCGCGAATTCCCTGTTATTGCTTGGGAATTCCCTATTACACAGGAATATTTCCCTGTTAGTTTGATTAGGGAATTACCGCGGAAGTGGCTGCAGCGCAGCGGTTTCTGGTTACGGGTGAGGTCTCAGACCCTCCAAAATCGCAAATTTCCCTGTAAAATTCCCTGTTAGCAGGGAATTTGCCTGGAGACGGGTGCGATCACCACTGCGCCGCCAGGGTGGGAGTCTAGTTCGAACCCTGTTTTTGCTGAGTGGACTCTGAAAGGCTGAAACCTTCCGAGTTTCCAGCGGCTACTAAGGTTTCGGCCGAATGCTTGTCACCTAGCGAGTGACTGCTTCTGGCGCAAAGCGGACGTCCGGCAAGAACATCGATGTCGGTGAAGTGCCAGAAGCAGTCGCTAACACTTCAGTCCTCGTCGAGCTCTCCAATATGACGCTGGGCATATAACTCGAGGCCGATCCTCGCGACGAGATCGATCTGGGTTTCAGAAAATCAATGTGTTCTTCCTCATCGTGCATGAGTTGCTCAAACAGATCTCGTGTCACGTAGTCTGTGACCGAATGGCAATGGGTCGCGGCTTCAGCGTAGAGGGAGCGCGCCGACAATTCGGCTTGCAAGTCGCTATCGAGTACGGCCTTTACGGTTCCCGATGTGAAGGGATTCCAGCGTCTGCATATTGGGAGATCCATCGAGGAAAATGATGCGTTGGATGAGATTGTCTGCATGTTGCATCTCTTCAATCGATTCTTTGCGCCACGTCTTGGCCAGCACCTTGTAGCCCCAGTTGTCGAGCAGACGGTAATGCAGCCAGTACTGGTTCACCGCGGTGAGCTCGTGGCGCAGCGCTTTATTGAGGTATTCGATGACTTTTTTATCGCTCTTTATGCTCTGCTCCTTTTCGCGGGTGACACTCGAATCGTTTTGTTGAGTGGGTGCCTGGAACTTGATGTTTGGCCTCCACGATGGAGAGTTTAGAGCGTCAGCGCTTTCGGTTCGAGCAGTTTGGGGCATCTACCGCTCGCCGGGAGCGGCGACGCAAGGAAAGGGGCGCTCGGCGTTCGACACACATGAGGCGGAGGTTAATCTGTGCGCCGCGACATCAAAAGGCGTAGGGAAATTAAACAGGAGGGTTCTTTCCATGATCGAGGGGATCAGCGCGGTCACACTGGGCACCCACGAAATGCCACGAGCCGTCCGATTCTACCGCGCGCTAGGATTTGAGGTCCTGTATGGCGGCGAAGAGTCTTCATTCACCAGCTTTCGGGTAGGGACGAGCTATCTCAATCTCATCGACCAGCCTGCCGAGCGGCGCTGGTCCTGGTGGGGGCGGGTAATCTTTTACGTTGCCGATGTTGACGCACTTTACGACCGTGCGCTCGGAGCGGGATACCAGCCAGCTACCGCGCCCCGCGATGCCGAATGGGGTGAGCGCTTCTTCCACCTCATTGACCCCGACGGCCACGAACTCAGTTTCGCTCGGCCTTTGCTCCCGGTTTCCGTCCAATAGCAA
>Ga0193751_1000302_pt1 | contig 41637 bp, 42 predicted proteins | sample L1c2metaG_FD_143050 | JGI IMG/M metagenome (GOLD analysis project Ga0193751, IMG submission 143050) | Soil microbial communities from a riparian zone of the East river system, Colorado, United States - L1c2 | ecosystem: Environmental > Terrestrial > Soil > Riparian zone | place: USA: East River...
GACGAGTCATGACATTCTCCGGTACTAAGCGAGCAGGTTCGCCCCCTCGCCACTAGCCACCAGATCGAATTCGCGCCGCGGAATTCCATCACGGCTGCGTTAGGCGCGGATCAGGATTGCACCCAAGCTGCTATCGAGCTTCGCTGCGGCAATCGCTATCGAGTCATGCTCAATCGACTGGCTGCTAAGCGAAAAATCTTCATTTTTGCGCCCCGCCCCGTTCTCGCGCCGCTATAGCTGGGTCCAGTCGGTGTTCAAACGGGACAGACGTCGCGATTATCGTCCAAACGAAGTCTGCGAATCGCGCGTGCCCAGCGAAAACTTACGAACGCTGCGCTGAATTCCGATAACAGGGGCCATTCGCTGAAGCACATTATCGCGAAGTACGAAGTAGTGAATGAGCGCAGCCACAGCATGGCCCATGATCAAGATCCCAAAAGTCCATGCTCCGATCCGGTGAGCGGACAAAAGTACGGTCCGCAGGGTCGGGAAGTGGGGCATCAGCGGTGGAACGTGCCACCAGAACAAAAGAAAGGAACGCCCACGCGCAATCGTTGCGACGAAACCGGTTAGCGGTTGAACAATAAGAAGGGCGTAGAGACAGTATTCGCTTATTTTAACAACCAAGCGATGTATGTCGGTCATTTCGTCGGGAAACGGCGGCAATTTCGCATTGGTTATGCGCCACAGGAGCCGGAAGGCAGTCGCCGTCCAAACACTCACTCCCAATGATCTGTGAATCCGCAGCATCAGCGCCTTGGTCATGTCATCGTGCGACTGCGCGTGCCACAACGCTGTTGTTAGCAAACCGAGCACGACAAGAACCGTAACCCAGTGAAACGCTATGGTGACGCCGTCAAAAGATGTTCGTTTAGCTAATGGCACCGGTTGCATATTCGAGCATCGAGAGGATTCGACAGCGGCGTTCCTCTCCTGAGTGCTTAAGGCAGCCATTTACGCGCTCCCAGCATCATTGACGACTAGCGACGCCAATCGCTGCAGGCGCCGATCAATAGAGACCGTGAAGCACGGCGATTATTCCCGGTCCGTGCGCGAGACGCATAGCGACAAAGCGTGATCATCTATTGGGAATAAATCTCCCCGAGTTGCAGTCGGCCTGTGAGAATCCGCGATGGATTCAAGAACGAGAAAATTGTGGAGGACAAATGCCGCGGGCTCGAGCAGCTAATGCGGGTTCAGAAAAACGCGATCTTAGAAACGGCGTTCCATCGTCTGGAAGGAGAATTTATGTTTTCCGCTGCGATGAGAGTGGCCTTTATGCGTTCACGGCCGATCGCAAAGGCCGCATGCTGCCGTCGCAGATATACCCGCAGATCAGTTGGCGGTTTGAGCAAGCATTGACGCTGCGCTTTGACGGTAATTCATCGCGCGACAAGATCCTGAGAGCGACGCTGGACGGGGTCGCAAAGCACGGCTTTCACCTGATTCATGCAGCGATCTTTGGTGAACTGCTAGGTTTCATCACACAGGGGTAGCTGCACGGCTCATTGATCGATTTGGTGAGTTGTGAGGTCAAGCCATGTGCGAGCAACATGACAGTCATTGCCAATGGCTTTCTCTCACTCGGGAATAAACCGCTGAATAGCCAAGTCACTGGGACGCAAACACACGCAATTCTGCAAAGTGTTGTGCAAGCTATTGAAGCGCGCGCATTCGGCCGCGCGATAGGAGATACGCGCGTGACAGCTAAAAAAGCCATTCTGGTTTTGCTGTTGCTTGCAAGCGCGACGACGGCCGTCTTTGCCAATGCGCCTGGCGGCTCTTACATCCAATGCGATCCCAAGAATCCACGTTCGCCCGTCAGGTGCACGCCCGACGGCTGGTAGTGACGTCAGGCAAAACCTTCGTACAGCAGCCAGCTGATTGCTTCTGCAGTTGGCTCCCCGCTCTCAATATCGAAAGCGATCAATACCGGTCTGTCTTTGATGCCTGCGCCGTCGTTTGATCGATGATCCACGATGTTCCGCGGGAACAGTTTACGCTCCAGGAAACGTAACCGCCCAAATCTCCACTCGGGCCAATATAAGTGAGGCAGCCACCAGGTTGGCTCGAATCGGTGTGGAGGGTTACCTTTTTTCCAGTTTTTATGGATTTGTTCATCTCTATCGCCAGTGCATCCATGGTTTGCTCCAGCGAGTTGATTTTTTGATCCAGTGCGTCAACTCGTTTTTGAACGCACCCCGCATTGCAAACCTCTGTTGCGTTCTGCGCATTAGCGGCGGAGAAGTTTACGTAAACCAAAGTTGTACTGCAGCCGATGCCAACTGCAGCAAATACGAGCGACAGATATTTTCGCATGATCGTACTCTTCCAATAAAGCTGGCGTAAACGGACTGTCATGACGTTACGCGTAAAAGAGACTGCAGATCTGCCGCGGTTATTCCCATCGTTGGAAATCAGTGTTTCATTTTAGGTGGCTTCGTCATTATTCCCGAGGCGAGATAGTGGTTGCAAAACGGCGGCATGCAGTGTCGATGCGCCGTCATGCCGAACTCTCGAAGGAATAAAGACTGGGGCGAAGTAATCCTGTTGCCGACGAGATGTTGCAACTGCTGTGACGCCGTCGCTGAACGAACATCACTTCGCTAAGAGCGTCTCACGTCCTTAGAGGAATAGAAAATGCTCAAACTCTCCAGACGGACCACTACGGCTGTGGCGGCCGTTGTTAGCCTATCGGTCGGACTTGGCGCTGTGATAGCCGCGGCCCTGGCTATCGCGGCAGGCGACCAGGAGATCGCGCAAGGGCTCCGGGCCGGCGGTCTCGTCATCGCCGTCCGCCATGGGGCCACTTTTCCTGATCAAGCGGACACCGACCCGCTCAATTTCGACAACATAGCTGCCCAGCGGAATCTCAATGACAAAGGTAAGTTGCTCGCACGGCAATTCGGCGACGCTCTTCGTCAGGCGGGCGTTCCAGTCGGCAAGGTCTACACCAGCAAGTATAACCGTGCCTATGAAACCGCAGTGCTTGCCGGCTTCAAAGGCATCGAGAAAACGGCGGATCTGACCGAGGGCGGTCTCGTCGTATCCCCAAACGAGAATAATCGCCGGGCCGAGGCCTTTCGAAAAATGCTCGCCACCGCGCCTAAAGCGGGGACCAATACTATCCTCATCACACACCATCCGAACATTCTTGCTGCGCTCGGCAAAGACTGGTTCGACGTGAAAGAAGGCGAGGCCTCAATCTTCCGGCCGGAGGACGGCGGCTACAGGCTTGTGGCCCGCGTGCAGATGGACGAATGGTCTCGGATCGCGACGGCCGCCAAATAGTTAGCCCCGACGCAATCACCAAGTCGCGATTAAGGGAATAGCCGCCGTCCAATCCGAGTCTTTGTCAGCAAAGGACGCACTGACGTCACGCCGTGCCGCGATTGTTTCATGAGGCGTGTTTCGATTTTCGGGAGCGACACATGATGCGCTTCATTCTTGTCAACGGCCGTATTCCCCGCATGGCAACGTATTGCGTGTTGTGCGGCGCTAAGATCGAAGGCAACTACGTCCGCGATATCAGCACCCAATTCTGCTATTGCGACGGTGTCTGCTTTGCCGGACATCCCATATTGCCGCAGCGTGCGCTCGTATTGCGCGCGAGGGCCGTGTCATGAAATGCGACCATTGCCGCAGATCATTGGATCCAATCAGCCGCAGCTATTGGGGGATGCGATTTTGCTCGCTTACCTGCCAAGCAGCCTACCTGCACCGCCTCGATCACCAGACACAGAGAAAGATATGCGAGAGAGTCCATGCTGCGCATAATTAAAAAATCTGCCCTCATGATGCAAAATTTTCTTGTCCTGGCGTCAGCGCTAACTGCTGTCAATTCGGCCCTCGCCATGACGGCGCAGGATCAAACGCTGAATAGGTCCGCCCCCAGCGCGGTCGTCTTCGCGCGCGCGGAAAAGACCAGTACTGTGCCGTCGTCCAAGCTTCGCAATTCAGCTTCGAGCGCTGTCAAAGCGAGCAAAGCGACCGGACGCCAAAGTGCCGATCCTTCGGGTTGGCAAGGAGGTCCGCCCTGGCCATCATTGAATCATGATTGACGGGGTTCTTGCTGGCCGTAAATCATTGCGACGCCACGGGGCGTGCAATGCCAAACCTATAACGCAACGATTAAATCTGATCGATGAGAGCTCGATCTAAAGCCGTTTCGCTTTAGTGTGCCGAGGCCGCCGCTTTGGCGCTCGCCGGTCGCGCCCGCGCGGCGCAGAAATTCTCGACCGCGGCGACGATTGCGGCACTGGTGAGCGATCGCCGCTCCGGCGTGCCCAATTCAAGTTCTTCCTGGCGGTTGACGATGGATCCAGCCTCGAGCAGCACAGCCGGCATTCTGGTCTGGCGCAGCACGATCAGCTGGTCGTAGCGGTACACGCCGGCCTCGGCGTCGACCAGGATGCGGCGGCGGTGGCCCATCAAGGCCAAGGTGTAATGGGGGGTGTAATGCAGCCCGCGGCTTTCCAGCTCGCGGCCGAGCAAGCTGCCGAACTGCAAGCTTCCAGCCGGATCGGTATTTTCGTTCGAGATGAAGATCGCGTAGCCGGGATAGTTGTCATTGAATTGGTTTTTCAGCCCGGCGTATTCCCAGTTTTGCTTCAGATTGTCGGGAACCGAATCGTGATGAATCGCGATGAACAAATTTGCGTGCATGCTGTTGGCGCGGGCCGCGCGCTCGACTAGGCCTCGCCACGGCGCGGTCGCGGTGATCAGCAGCACGGTTTGCTGGAAGCCGGCGTCGAGCAAACCCTGGTTGATGTCGCGGGCCAGCTGAAGGTTGAACGCATATTCGGCAATACCCCGCGCGCTCATTGCGCCCGGTACATCGACCGTGTGGCCGACGTCGACCACGACGCGGAACGTAAAACGCGGGCAAGCGTAAGGCCTCACCTCAGTGGTGCGTCGGGTGTCCTCCGCACGCACGACCTGCGACACTGACACGACCAGCGCGATCGCGAGCAGTGCGATCGCGAGTTTGGCGCCCAGCGTTGTTGCGGTCTGTCGCAGCCCACCCATCACGCCTCCATATTAGCACAGCGGCCGAAAATTTCCATCACTTGTGCGGCCACTCATGGCCGCTCATGGCGCCCAATGCCAGCCCGGTTCGCCTTGATTTTGTATTGGCGATCGTGCCGATATGCCGGAGAGACTGTTTGCTCGAGGAGCGCAATATGGTTCGCGAACCCATGCTGACGACCGTGCCGATTGCCGATCTTCGCCCGACTCAACTTACCGTCGGAATGCGCGAAGTCGAAGCCAAGCGCAAGCGCTGGCGCGAAATCGCTGCCAAAGAGGGTGGAAAATTCCTTGGCAGGCACATGATTCCCACCGTGCTCGGTCCAAAAGCACGCCACTATGTGGTCGATCATCATCATCTTGCGCGCGCGCTCCATGACGAGGGCGTCAAGGACGTGGCGGTGACGCTCATCGCCAATCTCAGCAAGCTCGAGCAGGACGAGTTCTGGACCGTAATGGACAATCGCTCTTGGATGCATCCCTTCGACAGCAAGGGTGAGCGCCGGCACTACGAGGATATTCCCAGGCGCATGGCCGATCTCGTCGATGATCCATTCCGGTCGCTCGCAGGGGAGCTGCGGCGCGCCGGCGGTTTTGCCAAGGACACCACGCCATTTAGCGAATTTCTCTGGGCGGATTTCCTGCGCCGGCGCATGAAGCGCAAGACGATCGAGCGCGACTTCGAACGCGCCGTCGAAAAAGCGATTAAATTGGCCAAGAGCGAGGATGCCGCCTATTTGCCGGGATGGTGCGGCCCGCTGGAGGAGGCCTGATCGGAACCAGGCCCCGGCTGGGCTCGGCACGGCCACGCTTATTGGAGCAGCCGCCGCGCCGCAGCTTTGCTATAATCCGGCACGACCAGTGACGGGTAAGACCATTGACGGGGAGGGCGGCACGCGATCCTTCGGGCGCCGCAGCAAGTGAGGCGCCATCAAGGGCCGCATTCCATAAAACCATGAATGTTCATCATGCAGGCGTCATCCTGTTGCTGACTGCCGGCGCATTGGCCGGCTGCAGCAGCTCCGGCAAGGACCAGCAGGCGGTCGATCCCAATACCTTTCCGGCCAACTACCGCACGCAACTCGTGAGCTTTCTGCGTCAGTCCTTGACCAATCGCGCCGACTTCCGTGGCGCCATGATTTCCGAGCCGGCGATCAAGTCGGTCGGGCCGACTGAGCATTATGTAGTTTGCCTGCAGTTCAACCCTCGCAGTCTGATCAAGACCAAGGCCGCGGTGTATCTCTCGGGACAAATGACGCAGTTCATCGATGCCACGCCGGAGCAATGCGCAAACGCCGCCTATCAACCGTTCAAGGAGCTTGATGCGGCGGTCCCCGCGGCGTGAACGATCCGCGGTAATGCGCTAAATCATAAAGACATGGATACCGACGTACTGATTGTTGGGGCCGGACCGACCGGCCTTACGCTCGCCATCGATCTCGGCAGACGGGGGGTGCGTTGCACCTTGCTCGAGCAGAAGGAGCAGCCCGCTTTCCTGCCGAAGATGGAGCGGGTGAACGCCCGCTCGATGGAAATTTACCGCCGCATGGGCTTGGCGGAAAAAATCCGCGACGCGGGCTTGCGCGCGGATTGCCCGATGGATGTCTATATCGTGCTGTCGCTGAGGGACCCGCCGCTGTTGCACCTTCCTTATCCGTCGGTGGCGCAGGCGCGAGCGCAAGCGCGCGCCACAAATGACGGAACGCTGCCGCTCGAGCCATATCAGCTGATCTCGCAGTACACCGTCGAGCCGCTTTTGAAGTCGATTGCCGAGACCATTCCATCAGTGACCGTGCGATTCGGCTGCGAGTTTCTCTCGCTGCGCCAGGACGGCCACGGCGTTACCGCGCGCATGCGCAGTAGCAAAGGCGACGAGCAGGAGATGCGCGCGGCTTATGTCGTCGGCTGCGATGGCGGGGCGAGCACCGTCCGCAAAGAGCTTGGTATTGGACTTTCCGGCGAAGGCAATCTGTTGGAACTACGCCAAGCGCTGTTTCGCTGCGATGAATTGTTCGAGCGCTTGCCGATCGGCAACGGTCCCGGGCCGGGCCGCCACTATCACGTGGCGGACGACAAAGCCACGTTCTTGATCATGCAGGATTCCACTAAACACTGGACGCTGCATTCGGTTCTCGACAGCGACGAGGCGATGAGGGCCGCGTTCGAACGCACCGTTGGGATTCCCCTCAAATACGAGATGCTGTCCTGCGCGCCTTGGCGGCAGAATCTGTTGCTCGCCGACCGCTATGGCCACGACCGCGTCTTCATTGCCGGCGACGCAGCGCATCTGGTGATCCCGACCGGGGGCCTGGGCATGAATTCTGGTGTCGGCGACGCCATCGATCTGTCGTGGAAGCTTGCCGCCACACTCGCCGGCTGGGGCGGGCCGAATTTGCTGAAGTCATATGAGATCGAGCGTCGCCAGATCGGCGAACGCAATGTCGGCGCCTCGCGCTATGCAACGATCGGTCGTCGCAAATGGCGCGCCATGTGGCGCCCAAATATTCGCGAGGATTCTCCTGCTGGAGCCGAAACCCGGAAAAACCTGAGCGGGGTCGCCAATATCGAACAGCGCAAGAGCAACGAGATGATCGGCGCCGAACTCGGCTATCGCTATGTCGACTCGCCGATCATCGACAACATCCCGGGCGGACCGGAACATCTATTCCGGGAATATCAGCCAACCACTTGGCCGGGCGCGCGGTTGCCGCATGTTTGGCTCGATGACGGCACGCCGATCCAGGATCGCATTCCCGACGGCTATACGATCCTCAAGCTCGGCGGCGCCAAAGAGGACGCGCGCGGCCTTGAAGCCGCGATCCGCGGGCGTGGTGCGCCGGTGAGGGTGCTCGACGTTCCCGATCGGATGGCGCGTGAGATTTACGGACACAACCTCATCTTGGTGCGGCCCGATCTGCACGTGGTATGGCGCGGCAATGCGGCACCCGACGAACCGGCGCAAATCGCGGTTCTCTCGACCGGCCATTAGCACGAAGCTGCAGTCAGCTTCTCTGCGATAATGAATTTATTCCACGCTCGATCGACGGTTTGGCGAAATATTCTCCTCTTTGCAGACGCCCGAAGCGTACTATATAGAAAATCATTCTATCTGCGGTTTTTCGCAAATGCCTCGCCAGACGAGGAGTGCTTGATGACCTCTCCACTCGACCAAAAGAAAATCAAGATTGCCGGCCCGGTCGTGATCACCGCCAACCGCGTCGATGATGGTGCGGTGGTTTACCGGAGCCCCGACGGCCGCTGGACCACCGAACTCGGCGCCGCGGCCGTCGCAATCGACGCAGACAGTGCGCGTGCGCTGGCGCAAGCGGCGGCAGAGGACGACCTGAACGCGATCGGGCCTTACATCGCGCCGGTCAGTGTTCTGCCCGGCGGCCACGTTCGGCCGGGGAACTTGCGCGAATTGATCCGTCTCGGCGGGCCGACCATCGAGCTGCCCACGCCGCTCGATTCTTGAGCGAGCCGATCGCATGTACGTTTATGACGCTTTCGATCGCCGGCTCCTTGCCGAGCGGGTCGCGGAATTCCGCGACCAGGTCGCGCGCCGGCTCTCAGGAGAATTGACCGAAGAAGAATTCAAGCCGCTGCGGCTGATGAATGGCGTCTACCTGCAGCTGCACGCCTATATGCTGCGCATCGCCATTCCTTACGGCACGCTCTCTACGCTGCAGCTGCGCAAACTTGCCGAGATCGCGCGCAAATACGACCGCGGCTACGGCCATTTTACAACCCGTCAGAACATCCAATTCCATTGGATCAAGCTCGCCGAACTGCCCGACGCGATGGCTGAGCTTGCCAGCGTCGGCATGCACGGCATGCAGACGAGCGGCAACAACGTGCGCAACATCACAACCGATCAGTGGGCCGGCGTCGCGCCCGATGAGATCGAGGATCCGCGCATCTGGGCCGAGCTCATTCGCCAGCACGTCACCCTGCATCCCGAATTTTCATTCATGCCGCGCAAGTTCAAGATCGCGCTCGGCGCGTCGAGCCGCGACCGTGCGGCGCTGCGCATCCACGATATGGCGCTGCGACTGCACCGCAATGCGGCAGGTGAAACCGGCTTCGAAGTGATGGTCGGCGGCGGATTGGGCCGTACGCCCTATCTCGCCCAGACCATCAAGCCGTTCCTGCCCAAGCGCGATGTGCTCTCTTATGTCGAGGCGGTGCTGCGCACCTACAATCAGTTCGGCCGCCGCGACAACATTTGGAAGGCGCGTATCAAGATCCTGGTGCACGACCTTGGCGCCGAGGCCTTCGCCAAGGAAGTCGAGGCAGAATGGCAAGGCATCAAGGACGGCGCGCTCGCCCTCGACCCGGCGATGGTGGCGGAGATCGCGAGCCGCTTCCGTTATCCGGATTATAAGAAGCTCGACGACAGCCCGCCGCAGCTCGCGAAAGCACGCCGCGACGACCGCGGCTTCGATACCTGGATGGCCAATTGCGTCGCCAATCACAAAGTCCCCGGCTATGCCGTCGTAACATTGTCGCTCAAGCCGCAAGGCGGCACGCCGGGCGACTGCACCGCCATGCAGATGGATAAGCTTGCCGACTTTGCCGACCGTTATTCGTTCGGTGAGATCCGCGTCGGCCACGAGCAGAACCTGGCGCTGCCGCACGTTGCGCAGCGCGATCTGCCGGCGCTATGGCGCGAGCTTGATGCCATCGGTCTGGCGCAGACAAATGTCAACCTGATCACCGACATCATTTCGTGTCCGGGCCTCGATTATTGCAGCCTCGCCAATGCGCGCTCGATTCCGATCGCGCAGGAAATCACGCAGCGTTTCCGCGACCTCGATATGCAGCGCGATCTCGGCCGCCTGCACATCAATATTTCCGGCTGCATTAATGCCTGCGGCCATCATCACGTCGGCCATATCGGCATTCTCGGTGTGGAGAAAAACGGCGAGGAGTTCTATCAGATTACGCTTGGCGGCAAGGCCGATGAGAATGCCACGCTTGGTACGCTGATAGGCCCGGCCGTGCCCTACGCGCAGGTGGCGGATGTCGTGGAGGATATCGCTGCGGCCTATCTCGAGTTACGCCAGCAGCCACAGGAATTGTTCATCGACACGGTGAAGCGGCTCGGGGTCGAGCCGTTTCGGGAGCGCGTCTATGCCGCTCGTTGAAAACGGCCAGATCGTGCAGGACCGCTATCTCCATGTCGAGGATGACGGGCCGATCCCAGACCGGGTGCCGGCGATCGTATCGGCACAACGCTTCCTCGCTAATGCCGATGCGCTGGTTCGTCGCGACGGTTCGCTCGGCGTCTGGTGGCCGAACGACCGCCGCATCGCCGAGTTGGCGCCGTGGCTTGGACATCTCGCCCTGGTCGCGCTGCAATTTCCCAAATTTCGCGACGGGCGCGCCTATAGCCAGGCGCGGCTGCTGCGCGAGACCTACGGGTTTGGCGGTACGCTGCGCGCCACCGGCGATGTGTTACGCGATCAATTTCATTTTCTCATCCGCGCCGGTTTCGATTCGTTCGAGGTGAAGAAGTCGGCGGATGCGCGCGTCTTTGCCGAGGCGGCCGCCCGCTACAGCGTGGTCTATCAGCCGAGCGCCGATGGCCGCGTGCCGGCGCTGCGCCGCCGGGTGCAGCGGGCTGGCACGGATCCCGGTTGAACGCACCGGTCGGCGCCGCGACGGATCAATCGATAATTCAGTGCTGAAAGATCAGACAGGTGGTCGTGCCGTGAGCAAGCAAACGGCCATCGGCATCTGTAATTCGACCTTCGGCTGTTCCGACGCGGCGGCCGCAACTCAGAACGATGCCCTCGGCCTTGATCAAGCCGGTTTCCGGGGTGATGGGCCGTAGGAGTGAAATTTTGAACTCGAGAGTCGTTGAAGCAAGGCCCTTGTTCAGCATCGTATGAATCGCCAGCCCCATGCAGCTATCGAGCATCGTCGCCGCGAGACCGCCATGTACGGTGCCAGCCGGGTTAAGATGGACTTCATCAGGCCGGGCTGTGACCACGACGCGCCCACTTGCCGCTTCGCTCACGTCGTAGCGCAAAGTTTCCGCCATCCTGTTCAAAGGCAGCGTCCCATCGGCGAGCCCTTGAACGAACTCCAAGCCGCTCATCGCCTTCTGCCGTTCGGCGCTGACGGTCCCATAAATTTTGGTGGCGACGTGGCAAGGCATCGGCTGACTTGTGGCCCTCTGGCTTTACGAATAACGATGCGCGCTCGCGCGCGCCACCCGATTCCTAACCTTTTGCTTTATTGCGAAGATAGCGTCAAAGGCAGATCGCTGCGGTCTCAGTGCGGCGCCTCGCCGTGCTGGGCGTTTGGCCGCTTAGAAGATTAGCTAAATTTAACATTGCGCGTGTGGAACGGGCGCTCGCTCGCGGCTATATCTCCGCAGAACCCCTCTCGTCCCCTCCATCCCCCATCCGTTGGCAGAATATTGGCGAGCCGTATGACAGGCGATTCAAATTATTTGCACAAAGCGGCCACAAAGGTCCCCGAGGTCACGCTGGTCTTTTGGATCATCAAAATAGCGGCCACCACGCTCGGTGAGACCGGCGGCGACTCCGTAACGATGACATTGAACTGGGGCTATTTGAGTGGAACGGCGATATTCGCGGCGGCGTTGGTTGTGCTCGTTATTCTGCAAATCGTCGCAGAGCGATTCAACCCGTTCCTCTACTGGGCTGCCATCATCGCCTCGACAACGTTCGGCACGACCATGGCCGATTTCGCCGATCGTTCTTTGGGCATCGGCTATACTGGCGGATCGGCGATCTTGCTTGGATTGGTGCTTGCAACGCTTGCGCTGTGGCGCTGGTCGCTCGGTACTATTTCGGTGGAAACGGTCGCCACGCCGAAGGCCGAAGCTTTCTATTGGGCGGCGATCACATTCTCACAGACATTAGGAACAGCGCTCGGTGACTGGATGGCCGACACGACCGGCCTGGGCTATGGCGGCGGCGCCGTGATTTTTGCAATTGGGCTCGCGCTTCTGACGATCCTTTACTTCCGGACCGACGTGTCGCGAGTCCTGTTGTTCTGGATGGCATTTATTTTGACCAGACCGCTCGGAGCCACAGTGGGAGATTTCCTCGACAAGCCGGTTCACGACGGCGGCTTGGCATTTAGCAGGCCTATTGCCTCCGCGATCATTGCCGCTTTCATCGTGTTATGCATCGTGCTCTTGCCGCAGCGCGCTGGCCGGCATCCCGGACAGATCGCCGCCTAGCGCGCAATTGGGTTCGGTGTGATCTTCAAGAACGACGCTATTCTCATATCCTAGTCCATTCTATGATGCGCCGCTTTTCTTTTAAGAGGCCAACATGTCTCCTGTCGTTGCAGTGATAGCGCCCGGCGCCATGGGCGCCGCGGTTGGCAAAAGATTGTCCGACAACGGTCTTACGGTCCTCACGTCGCTCGACGGCCGCAGCGAAGAGACCCGCGCACGCGCCAAGGCGGCGGGCATGACGGCAGCCAAAGACGGCGACATCGCGCGTGCCGATTTCATTCTCTCCATATTGCCGCCGGGAGATGCGCTGTCGCTAGCGCAGCGCTTTGTTCCGGCGCTGACCGCGAGCAATGCCAAGCCGGTTTATGTCGATTGCAACGCGATCAACCCGAAGACGGTGGATCGCGTGGCGGCGGCGGTCGCGCCGAGCGAATGTCCTTTCGTCGATGCCGGTATCATCGGCCAGCCGCCGAAGCCTGGAGATGCCGGGCCACGCATCTATGCATCTGGCGCGGCGGCGCCGCGTTTTGCTGCGCTGCGCGATTACGGCCTCGATATCCGTGTTCTTGACGGCGAAATGAGCGCGGCTTCGGCATTGAAAATGTCCTATGCGGGGATCACCAAAGGGACGCAGGCGATCGGCGCCGCGATGATGCTGGCGGCAACGCGTGCCGGTTCCGCTGACGCCTTAATGGCGGAGCTTCAGTTGAGCCAAAAGGAAATGTTGGCCTGGCTCAAGCGGCAACTGACGATGATGCCGCCCAAGGCTTACCGCTGGGTCGCCGAAATGCAGGAGATCGCCGGTTTTGTCGGCGACGATCCTGCCGCGCGCGAGCTTTATGAAGGCGCTGCGGAATTCTACGAACGCTTCGCCGAGGATTTCGCCGCCGGCAAGAAGGATGCGGCAGCGCTCGCCGCATTTTTGAGCAAAACATCGTCCTAGAATTTCAGAGCTTCCGCTCCTCCGCACTAAAAAGTAGGCCCGACAATGTCCGCTTCGAAGGCACAGCGGACGTAGGAACTTCGATTTGACCCATAAGCGGAAGCAGTCTGATGTGCCCTGTGCAAGATGTTGGATGCCCCAGGGTACATCAATTTATTTATTAGACTGTGATGGTTCCCGCTCCGCCGTAAAATGCCTGGAAAAGGAGCTGCAACTTATTTACTTCGGCGCGTCGTAGAGCGGAGCTCCCTTGTCCACGACATGGACCGCCAGATATTTAAAAGGCGTATCGCCAACGACCTTCAGTCCGGCATGTGGAACGTCGCGGTGGTTTACAGCGGCTGCCCCGGTCGGCAGTTTGATTTGTTTCCCGTCTGATGTCTCAAGCGTTGCTCCTTGAAGCACATAAAATGCTTCCTCACCATGATGAATGTGACGGGAGATTGTGTCGCCGGGCTGATTCTCGACCACAGAGATGATGATCTCCATATTCGTCCCGGGCACATCTTCTCGCTTCAACTCCTGCCGGTTTTTCGGATTCAAATCACCCTGAGCAACAGCCAAGCTGACGAATGCGATAGCGGCGACACCAACGCCGATCCACGTCCTAAGCGAAATCATGCAGTCCTCCCCATCAAGCCCGGTTACCACGGGTGGAAAACTATAGCCTAAAGGCAACCCTGCACCAGAGAAACGGTTAGTTTTCGATCGCGACTAATTGTAAAGCCCGTTCCATTGGTCGCGACTTCCTGATCTAATTAGCCAAAAAGTTGCGGGCTGCCCAGAATGTTCGAGCAGTTAGGGAGGATCTGATGAAAAAGCTGGTTCAGTCACTGAGCGCGTTGGGATTATCAACCGCGATTATGATCGGGTGCGGAGACAGCTCGCTGTATGCCCAGAGCACAAACGATCCAAATGCCGCACCGAATCCTTATCGTATGGAGGAGTTTCCGCTGCAATTGCCCGATGATCGCAAGCTCGGCGCTCCTATCGGGGTGGAAATCGACCATAGCGACGGGAAGACATTGTGGATCTTCGAGCGTTGCGGCGGCGACAGCTGCGCCGGTTCGGCGGTCGATCCGGTGATGAAACTAGACGCCAGCGGAAAAATGGTTGCGAATTTCGGCGGCGGTCTCACCAATTGGCCGCACGGCTTCTATGTCGATCGGGCCGGCAATGTGTGGATCACAGATGGGCGCGGTGAAAACGGGAAAGGTCATACCGTCATCAAGTTTTCGCCGCAGGGCAAGATCCTGCTGACGCTGGGCAAGCCGGGTCAGGCCGGCAACGCGCCAGGTATGTTCGATATGCCCTCTGACGTGATCACCACACCGGACGGCGACATCTTCGTCGCCGACGGCCACGGCGTCTTCGAGGGCCATCAAAGCAATGATCGCATCGTGAAACTGTCGAAAGATGGCACATTCATCACAACTTGGGGGAAACACGGCTCGGCTCCCGGCGAATTCGACGTACCGCACAGTCTGGCGATGGATTCGGCGGGTCGGCTCTATGTGGGCGATCGTTCCAACAGCCGCATTCAGATTTTTGATCAAAGCGGGAAATTCATCGTTGAATGGAAACAGTTTGGCCGGCCAAGCAGCGTCTACATTGACAACAACGATACGATCTATGTCGCCGATTCACAGTCCGACGACAAAACCAATCCCGGCTTCAAACAGGGCATCCGGATTGGAAGCGTCAAGGATGGCAAAGTGCTTGCGTTCATTCCCCTGATCGATGCCGCGATCGGACCGTCGGAAGAACTCGCCGCCGATGACCAGGGCAACGTCTTTGCCGGCTTCACTGCGAAGGGGAAAATGGCAGTGAGAAAGTTTGTGAAGAACTGAACGATCGGGACAAAACGCGTTCGAGCGGCCAGTCTGCATTGAGCGTCGTGGTTCACTGCGCTCACAGTGGCCCTTTGTTCACCGTGTAACCGCCGAATGTCTGCCTGTGGCCCATCGCGCCATTAGCAAAATGTCCGTTATTGGCGAGGACCGGACTATGGGCAGCCCAGGCGGGCACCCGATGGAATTTGCGTCACCGGTTCAGCCATCTTCGTGCGAAGCCCAGGATGCCCTGCGGCAGGAAAATGATCATGGCGATGAAGATGAGGCCGAGCGGAATGAGATACGGGAATTGGTCGCCGAAAAAGCGCGACAGTAATTCGCGCAAGAGATGGAAAAATCCGGCGCCAACGATTGGTCCGACCAATGTGCCGATACCGCCCATCACGTTGTAGATGACGGTTTCGCCGGAGGTCAAAAAATAAACGAAATCCGGCGCGGCGAATTCGTTCTGGATGGCGTAGAGCACGCCGGCTAATCCGGCGAACAGGCCGGAAATCATGACCGCGACCATCTTGAAGCTTTCGACCCGGTAACCGATCGCGCGGGTGCGCGGTTCGTTTTCACGGATCGATTGCAGCACCATGCCGAACGGCGATTGCGTCACCCGGCGCAGGATCAGGTAGGACCCGGCGACGACCGCAAGCACGAACCAGTGCATCGAGGTGGAGTTAAAGCGTGCGTTATAGAGGAACGGAATCCATAAACGCGGACGGGTGAAAATCAGGCCGTTTTCGCCGCCGGTCACCGCCGTCCAGGTGAAGATGATCACATAAAAGATCTGGCTGAAGATCAGCGTCGTGATGGCAAAATAAATATCACGCAGCCGCGTGGAAAAGTAGGCAACGAACAAGGCGGCGCCGGCGGCGCCGGCGAGGCCGAACAGAATCGCGAGCCACAAATTAGGCGGACTGACGATCAGCAGCGCACCAGCCGCGCCGTACATGCCAAGGCCGAAAAATGCCGAATGGCCGAATGAGACCATGCCGGTATAGCCGATCAACAAATCGGACGACATCGCCAGAAGTCCCCAGATCAGAATTTCGGTGACCAGGCGACGCCAGAATTCCGGAAGCACCAGCGGTGCCGCGATCAGCGCCGCTATAACCATGCAAAAGCCGATCCAGAATACGGCGGTATGGCTCAATCGTGACTTGTTGAGCGGCAATTGATTGACCGAGCTGGTCTTGTCGACCGATGCGGTTGTCATCGGGGCGTCGCTACAAACAAACCGGTGGGACGGAACAGCAAAGTAAGAATGAGTACGACGAAGGAGACGATCACTGCCCGCGAGGGATCGAGCCAGATGCTGCTATAGGCCTCGACCAAGCTGATGAAGATCGCCGCCGCGATCGAGCCGCCGAAGTTCCCCATGCCGCCGACCACAACGACAATGAAGGCTTTGAGCACCCAATCGAGACCCATTGTGTGATTGACGCCGACCATCGGGGCGAACAGCACGCCGCTAGCTGCCGCCATCGCGGCGCCGATGGCGAATACGCCGGTATAGACCAGAGGCACCGGGATTCCCATGGCTTGCGCCATGACGCGGTCCTGCGCGGTGGCTCTGATCCAGACGCCGAATTTTCCGCGTTTCAGGTACAGCCAGAACCCGCCGATAATGGCGGCGGACAGCGCCGCGATCAGCAGGCGGTACCAGGGGTATTGCAGATAAAATAGGGTGAATTGGCCGGTGATCGGCTCGCCGATCCTGCGCGCCACCGGTCCAAAGGCCCACAGCGCATAATTCTGCAATACGAGCGAAATTCCGAAGGTGGCGAGAATGGTGTTCAACGGATCGCGTCCGATTAGCGGCCGCAACGCCACGATCTGCATCGCAGCGCCAAGGAGCGCGACGATCAACGACGCTCCGATCAGCGCCAGCCAGAAGCTCCCGGTCGTCGAGATGATGATGACGCCGACATAGGCGCCGAGCATGAACAGCTCGCCATGCGCGAAATTCACCACGTCCATAATGCCGAAGATCAGTGTCAATCCGGAGGCGATCAGCGCCAGGATCATGCCTGTGACGATGCCGTTGATGGTCTGGATGATAATCAGCTCAAACGGGATCGCTGCGAAGAACTGACCGATCAAGTCCATCGCTCACACTCCCAGATACTGTTTGATGACCGCGTGATTCGCGTCGATCTCGGAGGCGGCGCAGTGGTGACGCACCGTGCCCTTTTCCATGATGTAGACGCGCCGGCTCGCGGCTAGCGTCAAAGGCACGTTCTGCTCGACCAAAAGAATGGCGACGCCCTCTTTCTTCAGCACCCCGATGATCTGCTCGATCTGCGAAACCATCCGCGGCATTAGCCCCTCAGTTGGCTCATCCAGCAGAATGATCTTCGGCTCCAGCATCATGGCGCGCGCGATTGCCAGCATCTGCTGCTCGCCGCCCGACAGCGTCCCGCCCGCCTGCGTGCGCCGCTCCGCCAATACCGGGAAATACGCGAATGCCTTGTCGAGCAGCTTTTGCCGCCGTTCCTCAGTCACGCCGTCGCGGTCCAGCCCTGTGCGCAGGTTTTCCATCACCGTGAGCAGGCGGAAAATGCGGCGATCTTCGGGAACGTAGCCGATGCCGAGCCGCGCGAGTTTATGCGGCGGCAGGCCGGTAATGAGGGCGCCCTCAAAGCGCACTGTGCCGTGACTCGGCCGCACCAAGCCCATGATGGTCTTGAGCGTCGTGCTTTTGCCGACGCCATTACGCCCGAGCAGGCCAACCACCTCGCCCGGCTCCACCTTTAGCGAGACGCCATTCAGGATATGACTCTTGCCGTAATAGGTGTGCACGTCGTCGATGCGGACGAGCGGCGCAGTATCCGCGGCCAAGGCGCTCATGTCTTGAGATAGACCTCCAGCACCTTTGGATTTTCCTGAATTTCCCGCGGCGTGCCTTCGGCGATAATGGCGCCGTAATGCAGCACCGTGATGCGGTGGGCGAGCTCCATCACCACCTGCATGTCGTGCTCGACGATAAGGATGGTAAGATCTTTGGCGATGCGCCGCACCAGTTCCATGGTTTCGCTGGTCTCGGCCGCGCTCATGCCTGCCGTCGGTTCGTCGAGGCAAAGAAGTTGCGGGTCAGTCGCCAAGGCAATGCCGATTTCGAGATTGCGCTGCTCGCCATGCGACAGATTTGAAGCATACTCGCGCGCCTTGCCCAGCAGCCCCACGGCTACGAGCGCCGCTTCCGCCTTCCGATTGATATCGGCAAGCGCATTGTGGTGAGAAACCATGTTCCACGAGTGACGGCGCGATTGCGCGGCGATGCGCGCGTTCTCGAACACTGTGGCGTTGGGCAGAATATTGGTGATCTGGTAGGAGCGCGCGATGCCTTTTTGCGAAATCGCGTTGGAGGGCAGACCGGTGATCTCGTTGCCATCGAAAATGATGCGCCCACCCGTGGGCCGCAACACGCCGGTCAGGCAGTTGAAGAACGTGCTTTTGCCCGCGCCGTTTGGCCCGATGATGGCGCGAATCTCTCCGCGGGAAGCTTCGAAATTGATCTGCGATAACGCGGCCAGACCGCCGAACTGGACGGACAAAAGCTCGGTCTTGAGGATTGGTGGTAACGCCGCTCCCCGGCCAGTTGCCAGGGAGCCGACGTCGATCGAAGGTTGCGCGCGCACCTTACGCGGTGAAAGCACACGAGGGTGGGAAGTATGTCTTGTCCTTCGCTACCGTCTCGAGAAGGTGGAAGGTGCCTCCTTTAACCTCGTACAGGAACTCGCGGAGGAACGCCTGGTGGTCGGCCTTGCGCAACGTCTTGTCGCCTTGCGGGAAGTCGTCGCCTTCCTTCATTTCGAGGCCCTCGAGCGCCTCGATCAGCTTGTCGGTGTCGTCGCGGCTTTCGAACTTCGACGCGGCCATGGCGACCTTTATGGCGTTCATGGCCTCGTAGTTCGACTGCACGTAGCGATCGGGCAATGGCCCCGACGGGTCGACCTTTGCCAGTCGTGCTTTGGCTTCATCGAAGAACCGATGCAGATAGGGAGTATCAAGCGGCCCCTGGAATACCGGGATGTAGCGATTGATGGCGATGAACCCTTCGATCTTGTCGCCGAGCGCCGGCAGATTGGTCGATTCGCAAATGGCGCCATCGCCGGCCCATTTGTACTTTTTGGTAAGACCGAGGTCGTAGGCTTGATTACCAATCGTCACGCCGTCTTTGCCGAAGAAGATGCCGAACAAGCCGTCGAAATTGCCGGAAATCTTCGACAAGAACGGTGTCATGTCGGCGGTGCCGAGCGGAATGCCAGTTGTTTCCACGACTTCACCACCGGCTTTCTTGATCTCCTGGGCGTAAGCGTCGCGCGTCGACTGGCCCCAAGAATAATCGGCATAAGCGATATGCCACTTCTTGCCCACGTAGTTGACGAGGTAGGGTGCGAACGCCACCGCTTGCGCCGGCGCGTAATCGTGCACGCGGAAGCTGACGCGGTTGCACTTGGTAGTGGTCAGCGTGGTATCGAGACAGACGCTGATCATGTTGACGATCTTGGCCTCCTGCCAAACCGGCATGCAGGCGAGACAAATGTTAGAGAGAAAACCCCCGACATGGGCGTCGATATTGCTCTCCTGCACCAACTTTGAGGTCTTCTGCCGCGCGACTGCCGGCGAGCTCTCGTCGTCGGAGATGATCAATTCGACCGGCCGGCCATTGATGCCGCCGCTGCTATTGATGCGGTCGACCGCCATCTGCAATCCAACCACGGCGGTCTTGCCGCCGGCGGCGCCAGCGCCGGATAGCGGCTGCTCGGAGCCGATCTTATAGGGCTTGGTGGCGCCGAATGCGGCACGCCAGGGCTCCGGCACAAGCATCATGGCGCCGATCGCGCCGCCGCCCCAGCCGACGAGCCGTCGGCGCGTGAGCTTGCCGCGATACCAGATGTCTTGCGCCCACTTCTCGTCCTTCCACTTCTCCGTCATTGGCTGTTCCTTCCTCTTGGAATTCGTGCTTTCTGGATTTCGTCCTTCTGGAATTTGTCCGGCTGTCCCTTAACGGGCTTTTTGGCGGGTGATTTAGGGCATTAGCAAACGCGATATTGCGCACGGTTTCAACCGGATTCGGTTGCCGGCCGATAGGCGGGCAGCGCACGATCCGTGTAACATCGTCGCGCCGGAAGCAGTTTTTCCGGCCCTGGTTGATGATAAAATGGGCGAAATACAGTGATGGCAATCATGCAGGAGCAAGCATTGGCAACGGCGAGCCTGCGCCGGGAAAAACCGGAAGCACTGTCTACCGGCCACGCAGCGCGGCTCGCAATTCGCCGTAACCAGCATGCCGGACCGACATCCGGCCTGGCACCCGGCTTCGTTCAGGCCAATCTCGCCATCCTGCCGCAAGTGTTGGCGCAGGACTTCCTGCAATTTTGCCAGCGCAATCCGAAGCCGTGCCCACTGCTCGGGATCTCGGCTCCCGGCGATCCACGTATTCCGGCATTGGCCGACGATCTCGACATTCGCACCGACCTGCCGCGCTATCGCGTCTGGCGCGACGGCGCACTGGTCGATGAGCCAAGCGACGTCGCCAAATGGTGGCGCGACGATCTGGTCACGTTTGCGATTGGCTGTTCGTTCTCGTTTGAGCAGGCTCTGCTCGAGGCCGGGATCGAGCTGCGCCACATGACTTGCGACTGCACGGTGCCGATGTACCGTACCTCAGTCGAGACCGCCGCCGCCGGTCCGTTCCACGGCCCGCTGGTGGTTTCGATGCGGCCGATGAAGCCCGCCGACGCCATTCGCGCCATCCAGATCACGACGCGCTTTCCTTCGGTGCATGGCGCGCCAGTGCATATCGGCAAACCGGAATCGATCGGTATTAAAGACCTGGCCCGGCCGGATTGGGGCGATGCGGTGCCGGTGCACGATGACGAGCTTCCGGTGTTCTGGGCGTGCGGAGTGACGCCGCAGTCCGTGATCATGGCGGCACAACCGGATTTCTGCATCACCCACTATCCCGGCGCCATGCTGGTGACGGACCGGCGCAACACTGAATTTGCGATCATGTAGAGGCGAATAGCGAGTGGTGAGTAGCGAATAGAGCGCTTTGATTCCCATTCGCCATTCGCTATTCGCTATTTACAAAAAAATGCTCATCGATTTTCAGCAACATTACACGCCGCCGGAATTGCTCAAAGGCGAACCCGGCAAAACAACGGTCGATCTCGACCGGGACGGCAATCCGCATTATCTGCTCAATCCGCTGCTTGCCGATCTCGGCGCGCATATCCGCGTGATGGATGCAGCCGGTATCGATGCCGGCGTGCTGACTTGCGGCGCCGGTTTTGATCAGCCGGACATTGCGGTTTGCCGCCTCATCAACGATCGTCTGCGCGAAGCTGAGCGGGCGTATCCCGGCCGTTTCATTGGCTTAGCTCATGTGCCTGCGCTTAAAGCTACGGAAGCTGCCGCCGAATTAAAGCGCTGCGCTGTCGAACTCGGCTTTCCGGGCGCCGTCATCGCCTCGGAATTGCACGAGTTGCCGCTTGATGCCCAGGAGCTGCGGCCATTCTGGAAAACCTGCGCCGATCTTGGTCTTTACGTCTTCATCCACCCTTTGCCGCGCGTCATTCGCTGGTCGCGCATGGATGCCGACGATCTCGGTCGCATGCTCGGCTGGGAATTTTCGTTGATGACGGCGGCGGTCCGCCTCATCAATTCCGGCCTGCTCGATGAACTGCCGACGCTGACGATCCAATTCTCGCATTTTGCCGGCGGCATCGGCCGCTACCTCGGCCGTATCCGCGGCTTTCAAGCGCGCGATCAGTGGGGCACGGCCGAGCTCGCCCGTCACGGCCGCCGTCCGCGCCAGCCGTTCGACCATTATCTCGATCATCGCCTGTATTACGATATCGCCGGCTGGGCCGGGCCCGAACACGCCGCCGAACTGGGCGGGCATTGGGTGCGCTTCGGTTTGCAGGAACTTGCGCGCTCGCAGCTCGTGTTCGCCACCGACTATCCGCAGGCCGTGCGCGAGCCAGGCGAAGTCGCAGCTTATGTCGCGGCGGTGCGTGCGCTCGGCGACGACGGCCATGCAATCGCCAGTGGCGCCAACGCGGAGAAGCTCATTCCGGATTTGAAGCGGCGACTTGCTGCGCGTTCGCCTGCCGTCAAGATACCGGCATGAACGACAAGCCGGCGGCGAACGAAACGACGTTCGATCCGGCCCGTGCCGGCTGGACCATGATCAAGCCGATCGGCTTCGGCGAAGTGGTCGGCCCGATCTGGCGGCAGGGCGATGCCCGGTTCGGCTTCGTCGTCGAGCCCAAGCATCTGAACTTTGCCGACATCGTCCATGGCGGAATGCTCACCACGCTCGCCGATCAGGCGATGGGCATGACGGCGCAGCGCGCAACCGGCGGCAAGCCCCATGCCACCATCGAGTTGAACATCCAGTTTGTCGGCGCAGTGCGGCTCGGCGAATTCGTCGAGGCGCATTGCGAAGTGGTCCGGCTGACGCGCGCGATCATCTTCATGCAATGCAAGCTCCTGGTCGGCACGCGCCCGGTGGCGAACGCGACGGGTATCTGGAAGATAAGAGGCGAGGGGTAGATGCCCGCTCATTCCCGCGAAGGCGGGAATCCAGTTGCTGGATCCCCGCTTACGCGGGGATGAGTGGAAACAAAAATCAACCCCGAAACCTCCTCAGCGTGCCGCCCTTCATCACCGAGCCGGGCAGCGGGTGACCGACCACGTCTTCGGCAAGGCGCGCACATTCGATCAACGCGTCGAGATCGATCCCGGTCTTGATGCCGAGTTCGTCGCAGAGAAAAACAAGATCCTCCGTGCAGACGTTGCCGGCGGCGCCCTGATGGCCGGCGAATGGACAGCCGCCTAATCCGGCGACCGAGGAATCGAACCGCGTCACACCCATTTCGAGTCCGGCATAGGCATTGGCGATCGCCATGCCACGCGTGTCATGCAGATGCAGCGCGATGTCAAGCTCCGGCCAGCGCTCGCGCAAAGTGCCGACCGTGCGCTTGACGGCAAGCGGCGTCGCCCAGGCCATGGTGTCGGCCAGCGTGATGTATTTGAGCCGCACGCCGTGCTCCTGCGCCACGGCCAGGATTTGCTGCACCAGTGCGACGAGGCGGGAGACCGGAACGTCGCCCTCAAAGTTGCAGCCGAATGCCGCCATGATGCTGCCGCGCTCGACCGGAACGCCTGCGGCCTTGCACCCCCCGACGATGGCGTGCTGTTCGGCGAGCTGCTGGGCCGCGGTCCGGTTTTGGTTGCGCAGCAAAAATTTTTCCGAAGCCGACAGCTGAATCGTCCCGGTATTGGTCAAGCGATCGGAAAATTTCAGTGCGCGCTCGAAGCCTTTTTTGTTGAGCCAGAGCGCGGTATAGGCAACACCCGGCTTCGGCGTGACGCCGCGCACAACATCGTCGACGTCGGCCATGCCCGGGACCGCTTTGGGATTGACGAAGGAAACGATCTGGATGCGATCGAGCCCGGTTTGCGACAAGGCATCGATCAGCGCGATCTTACGCGCGGTCGAGATCGGTCCCTTCTCGATCTGAAAGCCTTCGCGCGGGCCTTCCTCGGTGATGTGAACAGCGTTTGGCAGATCGCTCATAATTGTCGGCTCAGTTTGCCTTCACGGCAACAATCCCACGCTTGGCGAGCGCCGCAATCTCGTTCGAACCATGACCAAGCTCGCCGAGAATCTCGGCGGTGTGCTCGCCGATCGCCGGCGCCTGCCGCCGCAGCGCGAAATCATGGGTGCCGATTTCGATCGGCAGCCGCGGCAGCTTGGCGCGAAGGCCGCCGGCGAACTCAATCTCCAGCATGCGGCCGCCGGCATTGAGCTGAGGGTCTTCAAATAGGTCGCCAGGCTTGGCGACCGGCGAAAAAGGAATATCGATGCGGTCGAACAATTCGGCAAGTTCGGCCTGCTTGTGGCGCGCGATGATGCTGCCGACGATCGGCCGCAGCGTTCCGCGCATGCGCACGCGATCTTCATTCGTCCTATACGCAGGATCCTGCAGGAGGTCTTGCCGGGCGAACGCGTCGCAAAACCGCTGCCAGTGGCCGTCGCTGGTCAACCCGACAAAAATCTGCTCGCCATCGGCGGTGGCGAACGGCTCATAGATGCCCCAGGCGCCTTCCCGCGCCGGCATAGGCGGCAGCGGCCGCCCGGTGACAACTTCGCCGGCCATGTGCTGCATCATCAGAAACGCGGTCGACTCGAACAAGGCCGATTTGACCATTTGCCCGCGCCCGGTGCGTTCGCGCTCGCGCAGCGCGGCCTGCACGCCAATCACCGCGAACATCCCACCCATTATATCGACCACTGACGATCCAGCGCGCAGTGGCTGGCCGGGCGGTCCCGTCATATAGGCCAGTCCAGCCATGAACTGCACCACTTCATCGAGCGCCGGGCGATGCTCGTAGGGCCCGCTGAGAAAGCCTTTGAGCGCGCAATAGATCAGCCGCGAATTTTTTTGTGAAAGGTCGCTGAACCCGCAGCCGAGCCGGTCCATCGTGCCGGGCGCGAAGTTTTCCAGCACGACATCGGCGGTTACTGCGAGGCGATAGAGCAGGGCGCGGCCTTCTTCGTTTTTCAGATCGACTGCGAAGCTGCGCTTGTTGCGGTTGAAGGTGGCAAAGAATCCGGCGGCGAAACCGATGCGCCGGCGTGTCGGGTCGCCGTTTGCCGGCTCGACTTTAATCACGTCGGCGCCGAGATCGGCGAGGATCAAACCCGCGCTCGGTCCCATGATGGTGTGGCAGAATTCGAGCACGCGAATACCGGCCAGGGGAAGGGCAGCGGATTTTTCGCGGTGTTTCATGCCGTGCTCCTACCACCTCTTCCCGCCGTGCGGGGAGAGGGAGCGCGGCTACGCGCCCTTGGCTCGCGCCTCGTGAATCGCGTGCCACAGCCGCTCCGGCGTTGCCGGCAAATCGATATGGCTGATGCCGAGCACCGAAAGCGCGTCGGCCAGCGCATTGGCGACTGCCGGCAGCGCGCCGACCGAGCCGGCTTCGCCAGCACCCTTGACGCCGAGCGGATTGGTCTTGGTCGGCACCGGATTGCTCTCGACATGAAAGCCGATCAGGTCGCTGGCGCGCGGCATGGCGTAATCCATGAACGAGCCGGTCAGGATCTGGCCCTGTTCGTCGAACCTGATGTCTTCCATCAGCACCTGTCCGACACCCATGGCGATGCCGCCATCGATCTGCCCGTGCAGCAAGAGCGGATTGATGACCGTGCCGACGTCGTCGACCACGTTGTAGCCGACGATCTCGACTACGCCGGTCTCCTCGTCGATTTCGAGCTCGCAAACGTGTACGCCGTTGGGGTAGCTGGCGACGTGTCCGGTATAGATCGCCTTCTCGATCAGGCCTGGCTCCGTGCCTTGCGGCAAATTCTTCGGCTCGAGCGACGCCTTGGCCACTTCTTTGATGGTCAGCGTCTGATTGGTCTTCTGGCTCGAAAATACTCCGTCGGCGAATTTGATGTCGCCGACCTCGACTTTGAGCATATGGGCGGCGATCGCTTTGGCCTTGGCCTCGACCTTGTCGGCAGCAAGCGTGAAGGCCGAGCCGGAAAATGCCGCCGAGCGTGAGCCGCCGGTGCCTTCAGCGAAGAACACCTGGTCGGTGTCGCCCTGGATATAAGTCACTTCGTTCGGATCGAGGCCGAGCCGGTCGCAGACGATCTGCTTGAACGCGGTTTCATGGCCCTGGCCCTGATTGATGCTGCCAGAAAACATCGATACCGAGCCGGTGCGGTCGAACCTGATCTCGGCACCCTCAAGGCCAGCTGGCGCCGAACGCTCGATCGTATTGGAAAAACCTAAGCCTCGCAGCTTGCCGTACTTGCGCGCGCGGGCGCGACGCGTCTCAAAACCTTTCCAATCGGCGGCCTTGAGCGCGAGATCCATGTTCTTTTCGAATTCGCCGGAGTCATAAGTGAAGGTGACGCTGGTTTTGAATGGCAGCGCGCTCGGCGGAATGGTGTTGCGCCGGCGCAGCTCAGCCGGATCGATGCCAAGTTGATCGGCAGCGAGATCGACCATGCGCTCGATGACGTAACCCGATTCCGGCCGGCCATTGCCGCGATAGGGGCGCACCGGTTGAGTATGCGTGAACACCGCGGTGGCCTCGATATGGGAAGCCGGCGTGCGGTAGACGCCCGCCAGGGTGCCGAGATTGCCGGTGAAAGCCGGCATGCCGGTCTGCAGATAGGCACCGATCGCGGCGACGACCCTGGCACGGAAGCCGAGGAACGTGCCGTTCTGGTCGAGCGCGAGTTCCGCTTCGGTGACATTGTCGCGGCCTTGCGCGTCGCACAGAAAAGATTCCGAGCGTGTCGCCACCCATTTCACCGGGCGCCCGGTAAGCTTGGCGGCGCACAGCACCAACGCCACTTCGTTGTAGACGGCCGATTTCATGCCGAAGCTGCCGCCGATGTCGCCGCAGACTACGCGGATCTTGCTGTCGGGGACTTTCAGCACAAATTGCGACAGCTCGGTTTGAAACACATTGGTCCGCTGCAAGGTCGTGTAAATCGTATAGCGGCCCTCGATCGGCTCGAACATGCCGATGCAACCGCGCGGCTCCATGGTCGCCGCCGTGACGCGATTGATAACGAAGCGATGCTTGACGACATGCGCGGCGCGCGCAAACGCCGCGTCGGTTGCTTCCTTGTTCCCTTCGAGATGGACGAAGCCGATATTGTTGGGACAATCGTCCCAGACCAGCGGCGCCTCCGGTTTTGTGGCATCGCCGGTGGATGCGACCACAGCCAGCGGCTCGTAATCGACCTCGATCAGCTCCGCGGCATCGATCGCCTGATAGTAATTTTCCGCAACGACGAAGGCGACGTAGTCGCCGATCATGCGCACGCGGTCCTCGGCCAACGCCGGATAACGCGGCCGATAGCCGGGCACGCCGTTGCGGCGCTGCAGTCCGCCGGGCACCGGCAGATCGCCAAAGCCAGCCGCCTTGTACTCGGCGCTGGTCAGCACTGCGAGCACGCCGGGGGCGCTCTTGGCTTTGGCAGTATCGATTGAGCGGATGCGCGCATGGGCATGCGGCGAGCGCAGCACATAGCCGAAGGCCATGCCGGGAAACACCATGTCAGCGACATAGCGTCCATGGCCCTTAACCAGCCGCGGATCTTCGAATCGCGGGACGGGCTGGCCTATCGCGAATTCACCCATCAGAATTCACCCATTAGCTGCCTCGCGCAGTGGCGTGCTGGAATGCCAAAGCGAAATGGCTGGTAAGCACAAAAGTCATTTTCGCTTCGGCCTATCGGAAGGAACGATCGGTCTTACAACGGCTTGCAAAGGCCTTCAATCGGGCTTTAACCGGGCCGAACGAGGCAGTACGCTGACGCAGACTTGCGATTTGCCGAATTCGCTCTGCCAATGGTGCAGCCCACAATAATGCAGTCCTCCCCAATGCAGCCTTCCTGGCAAAGCTTGGCTGACCCGGCAGTGCAGACATTCGAAGCTGCCTTGGATGGGCGCGCGCAGGCCATGGCCGATGCCTGCACCCGTTGCGGCAAATGCGTTGAGGTTTGCCCGGTCACCGGTCCAGGCGGACTCACGCCGGAAGAGCTGCAAAATCCCGCCGCAGTCATTGGCGGTATCATCGATATTGTGCGTACCGGCCAAGGCAATGACGCCGCGCGCAAATGGGCCAATGCCTGCATTCTCTCTGGCGAATGCATCAAGGCTTGCGATTACGGCGTCAATCCGCGCTTCCTGTTGCACATGGCGCGGGTGCAGATGGCGCGCAGGTCCGAGGCGGCTGTACAGCGCAAAAATGGCGTCGATGGTTTCCGCAAAGTTGCCCGTGAGGTCACGCATCTGTCGCGCATCCAGCTCGACGATGCCCTGCTGCAACGCTTGGGGCAGGGCGCTAAGCAAGCGAGTGGCACAGAAGAACCGCCGGATTTCGTTTTTTACACCGGCTGCAACGTACTCAAGACGCCGCACATCGCGCTCCTCGCCCTCGACATTATGGATGCGCTCGGCGTCACCTATGAGGCGATGGGCGGACCGACCCATTGCTGCGGCATCGTGCAGATGCGCGCCGGTGACGTCGCGACATCGGGCCGTGTCGCCGAAGGCACGCTCGACAAGCTTGCGCGCAGCAAGAGCGGGCAGGTGCTGTCATGGTGCCCGTCCTGCCAAGTGCAGTTCGCCGAAACGACGCTGCCGACGATCGAGAAGACGCGCGGCGCGCGGCCGTTCGAAATGACGCCGTTTACGCTGTTCATTCGTAAAAATCTCGACCGGCTGCGGCCGCTGCTGCGTGAGCCCGTGCCGATGCGGATCGCATTGCACCGCCATCCGGGCATCTATGGAGTCGTCGAAGCGGCCGAGGACATTTTGCGCGCGGTTCCCGGCATTGAGATCGTCGATTTGCACCAGCCGTCGGTCGGATTACAGGCCAACAGTATTCGCGTGCTGCCGGCCTATCGCCGGCAATTGCAGGAGCAGGAATTGCAGGCCGCCGCGGCCGCAGGCGTCGATGCTCTGGTCGCGGTCTACCATTCCGATCACCGCGAATTGTGTGCGCATGAGCGCGACTGGCCGTTCCGCATCATGAATATGTACGAGATTGTCTGCGCCGGCATGGGGTTGCAGCGCGACGATCAATTCAAGCGGCTGAAAATGATGCAGGACGCTGATGCGATTCTTGCCGACTGCCGCGATCTCATCGAGCAGCATGGGCTTGATGTCGAGACCACGCGTGCGGCGATCCGGGCGATGCTCGACGAGCAACCGGCGCCGTTACGGGGCGCGCCGCTGCGCCCGGGAGACGATGCTCGATAAGATCAATCCTGCGGCTCGACCTTCACCAAGGCGTGGGCATGGTTCGAACCGACCCAGAATGACACCGGCGTTGTCGAATTATCCACGTAAAGGGTCCGCATATTGGTCTCGGACGGCATCAGATATTGCTCCGTTGCTCCGGTCTTCGGATCCATGCGGACGACGCGATCGGTCGCCATTGTCGAGGCCCAGATGGCGCCGTTCTTATCGATGTTTGCCCGATACGGGAACGTGTAGGGCGGCAGCGGATATTCGGTGAACTTCTCCGTCCTGGTGTCGAAGATCGCGACTTTGTTGCCGCGATATTCCGTCACCACGATACGGTCCTGATCGTCGATCTCCATACGCCGCGCGCGGGCATGCGGCGTCGGCAACGGGAACCATTTCACCGCATGGGTCTTCGCATCGATGGTGCCGAGATACCCTTCCGAGAACTCGGCCATCCACAAATTATTTTTGGAGTCGGATATCACCTGATACATGCTGTAGTGATGGCCCGCCGGCAACTCGCTCGTCGGATGGAATTTTTCCCAGGTGTTGCTGGCGATATCGAGCCGGAAAATGTCCTGGGTGCCGACGCTCTTGGTCCAGACCTTGCCGTCGACGTCGTGGCGCAGTCCGACGAAATTTAATTGCACCCGGTTGTCGTTCCACTCCGCGGCCAGCGGATAGAATTTGGTCTCGCCGGTCTTCGGATCAAGCGTGCCGAGCGCGCCCTGGTACATGGTGTCGAACCAGAGTTTCCCGTTTCGGTCGAACTCGAGCGAGAGATTTCCTTCCGGCGCGTCCGGTTTGAATTTCTTGGTCGGATATTCGGTGAGTTTGAGCGTCTTTGGATCGAACCTGGAGATGAAGAGCTCGCCGAAATCCGAGTACCAGACGTTGCCGTCCTTATCGAGCACGACGTCGTGAGGCTCGGTGGTTGGCCGAACCACGTCGTATTCGGTGACGATCACATGCGTCGAGCGGCCGGTCGGGCGCGGCAGCGTCTTGAGCGGATACTGCCAATGATCCGTCGTGCTCAGATTGATGGACGCGAGATACTCGGCAATCTTGCGGTAGTCCTCGGGCTTCCCGGCGCGGTCCGGATCGAGCATCACTTGCGGCTTGATCGGTTGGCTCACAGCGCCGTAGCCCTTCATCCGGCTGATGACCTGCATCCACTCATTCACGTCGTGGGTGGAGCGCACAATGCGCTCCAGCGTATGGCAGCTCATGCAGTCAAGCAGCATGGCTTTTTGCTCTTCGGTGCCGGGGATGCTCATCATCCATTCGGCATTGCTGAGCTGGCTTGCGAGGTCATGCGTTTTATCGAGCTTGAGATCGAGGCTGCTCGTCCGCTCGGCGATGACATTGGCGCTCGTCGGCGCGCTGAGATCGTAGCCGACCGCGCGGATCGCGATGGTGTAACGACCTGGCTCTAAACGGCTTTCCGAAAACGCGTAGCGGCCTTTGGCGTCAGTTGTCACGCTCGTCGACACGATCGATCCATCCTTGCGCGCCGTCACCACGACGCCTTCCATCGCACCCTCGGCGTCTGACGTGACTTGACCGGTCAGCGCGGCGGGCGCGCGCTCATCCGCGCGGACAGTGCTCGGCGCAAAGGACAGACCCGCGGCCAGCGCAGTTGTCATCCACAGGATGGATACGGATTTCATCGAGCGCTCCCTAAACCGAATTTTATTTTACCGGTGGCGGGCGCAATCCCGCCGCAAGGAAAATACTTACCAGAACCGAAGTTATCCTGCGCTCGTTCCTAGCCGTCGACAACCCTGCACGGGCGTATACGAGCGATGCGCCGCACCGGTCGAGGTTGCAGTGCAACCTTGGCAATCAAGTGGAACCGAACCTCGTTCGCCGCAGCGAGACCGGCTGCGTTGGTGGGAGCGGTGCGCCAGCTTCAGGTTTTGTAGTCGGGTTCCGTTCGATCGAGGATGCGTTTCAACGCATCGAAATGCCGCTGCGCCGGACTTGGGCCGTCGTAGAATTTCGCACCGCCAATTTCGCGCTTGGTCTTCTCGACCACCGCGGCCGGCAGCTGCTTGAGCGGCTGGCCCGTCCACATGGCGTAGATTTGGACCTGCGCCGCGCGCTCGAGGTAATAGAGCCGGTCATAGGCCTCGGCGACAGTGACACCGAGCGTGGTGACGCCGTGATTGGCCATGAACAGCACGGTCTTATTGCCGATGATCTTGGCGAGACGCTCGCCTTCGGCAGGGTCGAATGCCGGGCCGGCATAGTGGTCGTCATAGGCGATCGCATCCATCAAGCCGACTTCGGTCTGGCCAATCTCCTTGATCCGCGGATCTTGCAGCCGTGTGAGCGCGCTGACATAGGGCATGTGCGTGTGAAACACCGCCGCGGCCTGCGGGAGCGCCTTATGAATCGGTGCGTGGATGCAGTAGCAGGAGCGCTCGACATCGCCGGTGCCGCGCCTGACTTTGCCGTCGTCTATCCCGACCTCCATGAACGACGAGGCCGTGACTTCGGACCAATGCATGCCGAACGGGATCTGATAGTAGCGATCGCTGCGGCCTGGAACGGTAAGCGTGAGGTGGTTGAAAATCCCCTCGCTAAAACCATGCATGAATGCGAGCCGGTGCGCGGCCGCAAGATCGATGCGCGCCTGCCATTCCTCGGCGCTGCATTGCAAACTGTTCGGCGAAACCCTGATTTGCATTGATGCGCTCCTCGGCCATTTCATTTCAGCATAAAGTGCCGGAAATGTCAGCTAACAGCGTGGAGCGCGCCGTCGGAGCAACAACCTAAGGCGTTGCGCTTAGGGCGGTTCGATGCCTTTGAGCCATTCCAGGCCGAGGCGGCCCTGACCGACGATGAGACGCACCGATCCGCTGTCGCGCATGGCCTCGAGTTCTTCCTGCGGTGTGTCGATTGCCGTGATCGGAACACGCAATCGGTCGTACACGTCGCGCGGAGCATCGAGCTCGACGACCGCGCGTGAGGAGGGCCAGGCACGCACGGCTACGTAATATGTACGGTGATCTGGATCGCTCTGGCGCGTCGGATGTTTCGATACCACCGCTGCATCCCTGCTGGCCAATGGCGTGTCATAGGCGTTGGCGATGCCGGCAAGTCCGAACACCAGGAAGGTCATGCAGAGGCCGAAACCGGCGCGGAATTGCAGTTTGAGGAACGCGGGCATACCGCGAGGAAAGGACTTGTTGCCGAAGAGGACGAAGCTCGCCAAAAACCAGAACACAATGCCGGCGAGCCCGAGGACGTAGAGCGTGCGATCCTCGATCAAAAACGGATACTGCCTAATCGTAACGAGGCCGATGAGCGGGCCGCCGAAGATGATAAGGCTTTGAGCGGCCGCAGAGGCTATTTGCGGCAAGCGTGGCTTGGCCGGATCGAGCGCGAACGGGCTTCGTCCTCCCGGACGCCACCAAACCTGCTGGGTGTTACTCATCTGTGTTTTCCGCCCACTGGGCCTTTTGGAGTACAGCGTGTGCGTAAATTGATCGTTGTTAAAATGAAGCGGAATGCGCCGAGTTAGAGTGCAGCCAAATCCGTCGCGAGAAGGCTCGCTCGCACTCTGTTTGGTGAGGAAATTGCAACGCGCCGTAACATCGTCCCGCGGGAACCCAGCGCGCGCATGCCACGTTGAGCCAACGTCGAAGCGCTTTCATGACCTACGTCACGACAAAAGCATGCGGGAAAAGCGCGAAGCGAGAAACTGCTGTGGTACGAAGCGTTTGGCTCCTGATCAAGGCGACCGTCCAGAAGTGGATCGATCATAAGGACGCGGTGCAAGGCGCGGCGCTCGCCTATTATTCGGTGTTTTCCATCGGTCCGCTGATGGTCATCGCGATCGCGATCGCCGGCTTTGTATTCGGTGCAGAAGCCGCGCGCGGCCAAGTGCAGGAGCAGCTTTCCGGCATGGTCGGCCAGACCGCGGCGGCGGCGATCGACAGCATGCTTGCTGGAGCAAACAAGCCGCAACGGGGCTTGCTCGCCACCGCGATCGGTACTGCGATTCTGTTGTTCAGCGCGCTTGGCGTCGTCGTTCAGCTCAAGGACGCCTTCAATACCGTATGGGAGGTAGATGAAACAAAGATCAGCGGCGTCTGGCAATTCATCCGCACGTATCTGATCTCGCTGGGCGCGGTGATCGGATTTGGTTTTCTGCTCCTGGTGTCGCTATTGTTCACCACAGCCTTGTCGGCCGCCGGCCAGTTTGTTGACGCTCAATTGCCGCAGACGGCCCTGCAAAGCGCCGGTTCGCTCATTTCTTTCGCCGCCATTACCGCGATGTTCGCCATGATGTTCAAATGGCTGCCCGATACTAAGGTGGAGTGGCGCGATGTTTGGCTCGGCGCCGCCATTACTGCCGCGCTGTTCGAGCTCGGCAAATTGGTGATCGGCATCTATGTGGGCAAGCTGGCGCTCGCTTCCACCTATGGCGCGGCGGCCTCGCTCGTGATCCTGTTGATCTGGGTCTATTACTCCGCGCAAATCGTGCTGTTGGGCGCCGAGTTCACCCACTGCTATGCGAGCCGCTATCGCCCGCGCGAGCGGGCGTCCCACGCGCCGCTGGAAAGCTCGTCCAGGCCGCGGCTTGATGAGTCCGCGGCCTGACCGGTGCGCCCCAATCTCGGCGGCTCGTCAATCCATTTGGATATTGGCGTCCTTGATCATCTTTCCCCACAGCGCGAGCTGAGCCTTGATGAAGTCGCCCAGCTCTTCCGGTGTTGAGGAGAAGCCCTCGAAGCCGACATTCTTGAACCTGGCTTGCGCCTCCGGACTGTCGATGATCTTGCGCAGCGCGCCATTGAGCTTATTCACGACTTGCGGCGGCGTGCCGGCCGGCGCGACCAGGCCGGCCCACGTGTCGAGATTGAAGCCTTTGACGCCGGCCTCGTCCATGGTCGGCAGATCCGGGAACAGCGTACTGCGCCGGATGCGCGACACGGCCAGCGGGCGCAGCGTGCCGGCATTGATATGCGGCATGGCGGTGGTGAAATCGGCAAGCATCATCGAAACCCGACCGCCGATGATGTCTTCGAGCGCTGGCGGCGTGCTCTTGTAGGGCACGTGCAGCATGCTGATGCCGGCGACATGTTTGATCGTCTCAAGGGCGACGATGCCGGCGGTGTTGCCGGTAGCAAAGGTCAGCTTGCCGGGATTGGCCTTGGCATAGTCGATGAGCTCCCTGACCGAATGGATCGGGAGTTTCGGATCGATAACCACCATCAATGTGAAGCTTCCGACTCGCGTGATCGGCACAAAGTCTTTCACCGGATCGTAGTTCACGTCCTTATGCAGATAAGGATCGGCTGAGAGGGGCGAATTGGTCCCCATCAGCAGGGTATAGCCATCCGCCAGCTGATGATGGACGTAAAGCGCAGCCAGCGCGCCGTCGGCACCCGGACGATCTTCCACGATCACCGGCTGGCCAAGCGCGGGACCAAGCTCGTTGGCGATGATGCGGCAGATGGTGTCGCTGGCGCTGCCGGGACCGAAGACGGCCACCATGGTGACCGGGCGCGAAGGATAATTGTCGGCGTAAAGCGCGGCGCTGAATAAGGCAGCGGTGGCGGAGACGACAACGAGGAGCAATTTTCGCATGCTGCTTCTCCTGTCCGTGCGATCGGCGTAGCTGGTGCACGTCATGGCGTGTTCGGCACCGCCATGCGGGCCGTACACCTCGTTCTTAAGGATAGCAGATTGCGGGCGACGGTGTGCGTCGTCGTCGTCGCGGGTATTTGGCTCCGTCTCCGTCAGGGTAGCGCGAGCATTCCGCTCCAGAATTGCTGGGAAGTGCCGACTTCGACGTCGTGTTTGCGCGCGAAACTGAGCCTGCCGTCCTCAGCGATCCGGAAAACCGTCATCCCCGCCGGCATGCCGGCGCCGTCGCGCCGCGGCATCGGCATGATGCTGGCGGCGATCAGAAGCCTGCCGCTCGCGTCGATGCCGAAGGTGCGCAGTTGAACGCCGCGGCCGTCGATGTGCTGGATCGGGTTCGGCTCGCCGCTATTCTGATCGATGGCGTACGCGACCACATTGTTCTCGCCACCATTCGAAATTTCTCTGCCGCCGCCGTCAGCAATTGGAAACGTTCGATTGGTCAGGTAGACGAATTTGCCGTTGCGATCGACATGGATCGGTCCCGCGCCCTGACTCGCCGGCGTCTTGGGATTCGACAAAGTATCCTTCACAAAAAGCGGGTTCCGCGCGAGGCCGGTGGCATCGTCGAGCGCATAGACATAGAGCTTGTTCTGGCGCTCGATCGAGACAAAGGCCCAGGGTTTGGCCGGGTGAAAGTCGAGATGGCGCGGACCGAAGCCGAGACCATTGCCGGGCGCGATCGACGCCGAGTTTCGCAACACGCCATTCTCAAATGCGAATGTCTTGATCGCGCCGGGATCCTCCGGCTTGTTCGCTGTGGCGTGGTTGCCGCGCGTCACCAGCACGACGCAGCGATTCGACGGCGTCGCCAGAATCTGATGCGCATAGATGCCGGTATCGAGATCCGGTGGCTGCTTCACAGGTGCGCCGATGCTGCCGTCGTCAGTAAGGCGATGCACGGTCAGGCCGCTCGGATTGTTATAGGCTGTGAGCAAATAGCTGCCGCTTCGATCGACGCTGGCATGGATGGGCCGCGACGGCAGCGCTGCGGGTTCGCCATGCGGGCTTAAGCCGCCGGTTGTCGGATCGATGAGGAAGGCATTGGCAAAATGCTTGTCGCCAGGAATGCCGGGGCCGCCATTACTGGAAACGACATAAAGAAAGCGACGCGACGGATGCGGCCAGGCATATTGGATGTTCGCCGGAACCGTGGTCGCACCGCGCTCGCGTAGCTCCGCGCCGTCGGCGTCGACATCGAACAGTTTCAAGAGCGGTCCGACGCTCGCGTAATAGACAGTTCGCGAATTGGCTGCAGTCATGGGATCAAGCCATGAATTTATTTGATCGGACGTGGCTGTGCGCGCGCACTTAATCAAATCGCCACAACCGCGTCCATGGTGACGCGCGCCGGCGCCAGCGCGGCACTGAGCTTCGGCAGCTGAGCGCGATCGCAGAAGGCTGGAATTACGGTCCGCGCCTGTACGTTCCGCACTAGCGTCACCGTGTCGGATAGGCGCGGATGGACGTTCCAGCGCATGGTCTGCGCGCGACCGCTTTTGCTCAGCCGCTCCGCCGGCGTGTTAGGATTGATATAGCCGGTGAAGAGGATCGCGATTTCGCCTGAGCGCTCGAATTCCGGCAGCAAGCGTGCCGTCGCGCCGGACGCGCCATCGGCCGATGCGGCGAGCATCACGCCGCGCGGGCCGTCGATCGGCTGCGCGATTTGGGCAAGCCGCTCAATCTGTTGAACAAGACCGTCGCGGAGAGAAACCTTGGCAGCGTCGGCAAGCTGCCGCAGTGCTTTCCGCATGGCCTCGTCGATGAAAATATCGCGCAAACCGTGCCGCATCAGTTCGAGCGCGATTTCCGGGCCACGGCCATTGGCCGGCACCGGCAACAGCAGCGGCCCTTTGCCGAGATGGGTTGCAAGTTCGCTCCAGCATTCCGCTAATGGTCTTTGGTAATCGCCATAAGAGCAATCGATCAGCGCGGTGGCGGCCGCGCGCGCCAGCGGATCGTAGGCATAGAGGACCGACTCCGCCGAATAGTCGCCGGTATAAAGAAAGCCATTGCCGATCGCGAAATGGAGCCAGACGCCGCCCGGCGCATGGCCGTTGCGTCCGGTCTCAATCGCAATGCCAAGCACCTCGCTCATCCCCTGGACGGGCAGTGTGCGTGCGGTGAGTCCCTTGGGCAGAGCGCCGGCGACGATTTCGGTAGCATAAACCGGTGGATTACCGAGCTGTGCCAGAAGCGACAGCCCGCCGATATGGTCCTTATGGCCGTGGCTGAGGATCAGCGCGTCTGCTGGCGCGATTGCGGCCACATCGGGCAGGCATCCCGGCGGCGGGCCCTCGCCGAGGTCAAGCACAAGACGTTTGCCCCGGGCTTCGATCGCAAAGCACGCCGGACCCTTTTTGCCGACGCCGGAAATGAGTCGCAGCAATGGCCGATTCTGGTCCATTATTTTTTCAATTCCAATTCGTTTGGCCGCGGCCGCCCGCCCAGATTGACAAGCCTATGAAGCACCCCTAATCAACCGCGAGCTTAGGAAACCGTGCCATGAAAGTCCGCAATTCTCTCAAGTCGCTGCGCTCCCGGCATCGCGACAATCGTATCGTCCGGCGCAAAGGACGTGTCTATGTGATCAATAAGACGCACCGTCGGTTCAAGGCCCGCCAGGGTTGAGCAAGGCTGCCTCGATCTTGCCTGACCGAGCAGCCTGACTGAAACAGTTGCCATCCGGCGCGTGGGTCCAGTTCGTTTTAGCGGTGCGCCACCTCATTTCGAGCAGTTTTACCGCTTGCCGCGTCGCCGCGGACGAATAGATTTACCGGTATGAACCTACGATTCCCGGTTCTTGTTACCGCCGCGCTGGCGCTCGCGGCTCATTCATCGCTCGTTTCATCGGCTTTGGCGCAAGCGCAAAGCCCGCGCGAGTGGCCGTCGCCGCCGGCCGACCCGCCGCAGGGTGGCCGCGGCGGTTCGACGTTCAGTCTCGATACCCTGTTCAATGCGCTGAAAATTGCGCCGGACGAGGCGACCGCCAAGGCGATTGAGGATCGCATTTGGGCGATCTGGATATCCTCCGGCAGCGATACCTGTAATCTTCTGATGAGCCGCGTGAAGGATGCCACGGATGATCGGGACTACGATCTGGCGATCAAGCTTTTGGATGCAATCGTCACGATCAAGCCCGATTACGTCGAAGCCTGGAATCGGCGCGCGACTCTGCGCTACATCAAGCACGATTACGGGCTCGCGCTCGCCGACATTCGTGAGGTGCTGGCGCGCGAACCGCGCCATTTCGGCGCCCTTGCCGGCCTCGGGCTGATCCTGCAAGACATCGGCGACGACAAGCACGCGCTGCAAGCTTATCAGGCAGCGCTGGCGATCGATCCGCACCTGCGCAATCTGTCGGACATTGTCAAAACGCTGCGCGAGAAGGTCGAGGGGCGGGACATCTGATCAAAGTTTTTCGCTCCAGCCGCGGCGTGATTGTGATCGCTGCGCCGCCCGCAAACTATTTTCCCAAAAATCTGATGATGAAAGCGCAATGAGCATCGACGAGGATAAACGCGTTATCCGCGAACTGGTGGAGAACTGGGCGGTCTGGCGCGACGCACGGCTGTGGGATCGTTTCCGCACGGTTTGGCATGACGACGGGCGCATGATGGCGACCTGGTTTCAAGGCAGCTTCGAGGAGTTCATCAAAGCAAACCAGGACGGCTGGGCGCGCGGCGTGCGCATTCTGCATTTTCTCGGCGGTAGCGCCATCGAAGTCGCCGGCGCGCGCGCGATCGCGCAGACTAAGATGACGATCTCGCAGCGCGCGCCGGTCGACGGCGTCATCTGCGACGTCGTCTGCACCGGGCGCTTTTACGATTTTTTCGAAAAACGCGACGGCCGTTGGGCCCTGGTGCTGCGCCGGTTGGTTTACGAAAAGGACCGCCTCGATCCGGTCGATCCGTCGGCCAAGCTCGCACTCGATCGGACGCTGCTCGAGCGTTTTCCGGAGGGCTATCGGCACCTTGCTTATTTGCAGACTAAGATCGGCTACAAAGTCAAAACCGACATGGCGGGCCTCGAAGGGTCGGAACTGGACGCGCTCTATGCACAGGGCACCCGCTGGCTCAAGGGCGAAGCACTGTAATTTGTATCCTCTCCGCTCACGGGGAGGATAAGTTGCACACGCTCACCCTCATCGCCATCGTTCTCGCCGTCGGCGCGCTTGTCACCCTCATTGGCGCATGGCTGATCGGCCGGGCGCATCCGCCGCGCGGACGCTTCGTCAAAGTTCGGCACTTGCGCCAGCACGTCGTCGAACTGGGCGCAGGTCGACCGGGCGCGCCGCCGATCGTTCTTATTCATGGCGCCGGCTGCAATCTCGAAGACATGCGGCTGGCGCTGAGTGAGCGTCTTGCTGCACGCCACCGGGTTATTTTGATCGACCGCCCGGGGATGGGATGGAGCAAACGAAGGAGCCGCGCCGGCAGTTCGCCGCGCTACCAAGCGGTAATCCTACGCGAGATATTGGAGCGGCTCGGGGTCGAGCGGGCAATCATCGTTGGCCATTCCTGGGGCGGCGCGCTGGCCGCGAGTTTCGCCCTTGATCATTCCGATCGCACGGCGGCGCTGGCTTTGCTCGCCCCGCCGCTCTATCCGTTTGCCCGCGGCACGACCTGGCTCTACGCGCTGTTCGCCACCCCGGTCTTCGGCTGGATTTATGCGCGCACGCTGGCGCTGCCGCTCGGCTTGCTCTTCATCGGCCTTGGGATGGCATCGGCCTTCCTGCCGCAATTGCCGCCGCCCAATTACCTCAAGCGCTCGGCCGGGCTCCTTTTGCTGCGGCCGTCGACGTTTCTCGCCAACGCGCGGGATGTAGCCGATCTTACCAGCAATCTCGAGCCGCAGGTCGCCCGCTATCCCGAACTTGCCAGGCCGCAAGTTGCTATGCCGATTGTCGTTGTGAGCGGCAACATGGATTTTGTCGTCGCGCCGCAGCCGCATGCCGTTGCTTTCGCTGCGGCTGTGCCGCGCGCCAGGCTGGTAATGCTCCCGGGCATCGGCCACATGCTGCATCACGCGGCGGCGGATCGGGTCGTTGCGGAAATCGAGGGACTTGCGACAATGATAGTCTCGCCGCTGACGTGATGGATGCAATGCTCCATGGAATTGAGCCTGTGGGATTTGAGCGTGTGGGAATTGAACGTGTGCGAATTGAACGTGTGGCTTGGGATCGGACTTCGCAGTGTTAAAGCGCCCGACGCGGGTCTTGCCGCGGATCGGCGCTGATGGCCCCCTATATCCACGCGCGCGGCGTCAACCTGACGTTTCGGCCGCCGAACCGGGCCCCGATATCCGCGCTCGATGGCTTTGATATCGACGTCGAGGAAGGCGAATTTTTATCGATCGTCGGACCGTCCGGCTGCGGCAAAAGCACCTTCCTCAATATCCTCCTCGGCCTGCTCAAGCCCGATTCCGGTGAAGTGCTGATGCACGGCAAAAAGATTACCGGGCCCGGCAGCGATCGAGCCATGGTTTTTCAGGAATTTGGGCTGCTGCCGTGGCGCACGGTGCAAAATAATATCGAGCTGGGGCTCGAACTGAAGCGGACCTCCGCGGCGAAGCGTCATACCGTCGCTGAGCGGCTCGTCTCGCTGGTAGGGCTTGGCGGGTTCGAAAATCATTATCCGCACGAACTGTCCGGTGGCATGAAGCAGCGCGTCGGACTGGCGCGGGCTTTGGCGACCGATCCCGACGTGCTGCTGATGGACGAACCGTTCGCCGCGCTTGATGCGCAAACCCGCGACCTGATGCAGGTCGAACTCTTGCGGATTTGGCGCGAGGCGCGCAAGACGGTGCTGTTCGTCACGCACCAGATCGAGGAGGCAATCTACCTTTCCGACCGCGTGATGGTTATGAGCAAGCGTCCGGGGCGGGCCAAAAAGTCTTTCATCGTCGAGCTCACGCGGCCACGTGAATATGAGATGCGGGTGACGCCGGAATTCAACGATCTCAAGCTTGAAATCTGGAACACGCTCAAAGACGAAATCGTGGTTTAGGATCGTGGCAGCGCAAGATTTACCTCACGCGAGCTTTATCGAACGCCATCGCAACGCGGTATTGGGCGGGCTTGCCGTACTATTGTTCTTCGTCGCGTGGCAGGCGTTATTTTTGATTGTGCCGTTCAACCCGCTCTTCATCACCAAGCCGAGCCTGATCGCGGCAGGCTACGTCGATCTCCTCGAAAGCGGCGATTTGCTTCACGATCTGGCCGTGAGCGCCGTTCCTTTTTTCCTCGGCTTGTTCGCGGCGGTGATCGTTGGCGTGCCGCTCGGCATCGTCATGGGTTGGCGCGTGCGAATAGGCTATGCGCTCGATCCTCTGATGACCGTGTTTTATGCGAGCCCGCTGGTTGCGCTGGCTCCTTTATTGGTGATTTTCTTTGGTGTCGGCACAGCGGGAAAGACGATCATCGTATTTTCCCTCGCCGTGTTTCCATTCATCTTCAATGTCTCGTCGGGGGTGCGTGCCGTCGACCGCCTCCTCGTCAATGTCGTGCGTTCGCTGGGCGGCCGCGAGCGCGACATTTATTTGAAGATCCTTTTTCCAAGCGTGCTGCCCTATATCGTCGCCGGCGCGCGCATCGCCCTCGGCCGTGCCCTGATCGGTGTTCTTGTCGGTGAGTTCTTCGCCGCATCCGAAGGCATCGGCCACGCCATTTCGCGCTTCGGTGACATCTTTGCCATCGACCGTATGTTCGCCTGCATTCTCACGGTGATGGTCATCGCCGTGGTGCTGACCGAAGGCATTCGCTGGGCGGAGCGCGCCGCGTTCCCGTGGCGTGTCGGGCGATAAAAGATGGCCGAGACTCAAGCCCTTGATCTCGATCTCAGCGGAGTTGGCTCGGCGCGCGTCGCGACGTCAGCGTTCAAGCAGCGCGTCGAGTCGATGGCGCTCGGGACCGCGGTCATCGTTCTTCTGCTGATCATCTGGGAATTGCTGCCGTATTTCGTGCCCATGAAGCAGGGCACGAGGCTGTTCTTCACCGTTCCCAGCCGGATCCTCGCCACGCTCTGGCAGATGTTTGCTAGCGGTTCGATCTGGGCGCCGCTTGGGGTGAGCGCCACCGCATTCGCAATCGGACTTGCCTTGGCCATAGCCGCGGGGCTGCCGCTCGGAATCCTGCTTGGCCGATCG